>ERZ650311.1496-NODE-1496-length-11475-cov-33.915674_pt1 | contig 11475 bp, 10 predicted proteins | sample MGYA00376247_ERZ650311 | MGnify/ENA primary metagenome ERZ650311 (study PRJEB26733, sample SAMN07839324) | wastewater metagenome | biome: small river; feature: stream; material: water | place: USA: North Carolina | collected 2016-07-28 ... | reverse complement strand
TACATCAAGCGCACCAAGAGCGACAACTACCGCCAGCAACACCGCGGCGGCAAGGGCGTCAAGGGTGCCAACCTGCGCGCCGACGACGTGGTCGAGCACTTCTTTGTGACCACCACTCACCACTGGCTGCTGTTCTTTAGCAACAAGGGTCGCGTCTATCGAGCCAAGGCCTATGAGGTGCTCGAGGCCGGTCGCGACACCAAGGGTCAGCACGTTGCCAACCTGCTCGCCCTTCAACCGGACGAGCAGATCGCACAGGTTCTCGACATGCGCGACTACCAAGTTGCTCCATACCTGGTGCTCGCCACTCGCGAGGGTCTCGTCAAGAAGACTGCACTCGAGGCCTATGACACCCCGCGCACCGGTGGAATCATCGCCATCAAGTTGCGCGAAGGCGACGAACTCGTTTCGGCGATGTTGGCATCCGAAGAGGATGACCTGCTGCTCGTTTCACGCAAGGGAATGTCGATTCGCTTCTCGGCAAGCGACGAGAGCCTTCGTCCGATGGGTCGCGACACCAGCGGAAACATCGGTATGCACTTCCGCGAAGGCGACAGTCTGCTGTCGGCAACGGTAATCAACGATGTCGAAGGTTCATATGTCTTCGTGGTTACCGAAGGTGGTTATGCAAAGCGCACCTCGGTCGACCAGTATCGTCCGCAGAACCGTGGCGGCATCGGCATCAAGGTAGCCAAGCTCGAAGAGAAGCGTGGCGACCTGGTCGGCGCTCAGATTGTGACCGACGACGACGAGGTGCTCGTCGTTCTTGAGAGCGGTAAAGTGGTCAGGTCAGCGGTATCCGAGGTTCCGGCTAAGGGTCGTGACACGATGGGCGTGGTCTTTGCTCGATTCGAAGAGAGCGACTCGGTCATCGGTCTAGCCAAGAACTCCGAGAGAGATCTTGAGACCAACGACGAACTGCTCGAGGCGTCGACAGACACCGGAGCGACCGCAGTGGTTGCAGAATCCACGGATGCTGCAGAAGGAGAAGAGTAATGGCCAAGAAATTCTTCACTCGCACCAAGTCCAAAGGTGAAGGAGCGCCTGCCGTAAAGCAGGTCAAACTCAAGCTCGTGCAGATCGACTTCTGGTCGGCTGTGCGCATGGGCTTCATGCTCACGCTCGCCCTCGGAGTCGCCACCATCATCGGCTTCATCTTCTTGTGGGCCATCGTTTCGTTCACCGGGTTAGGCGCAAGCCTGAACAACCTGCTGGCAACGGTCGGCCTCACAAGTGCCGAAGGCGGCGTGCAGGGAACGTTCAACTTTGCGGCCACCATGAGCGCGGCGCTCGGCCTTTCGGTGTTCAACATGATCGTGGGCACCGTGCTCGCGGGAGTCTGGGCACTGATCTACAACCTCGTCGCCAAGTTCACCGGCGGACTATCGGTTGGTTTCACCAACAACTAACCGATAGAGTAAAGGCTTCGGCGATCGCTCATCCGTGATGAAAATAATCTCGGTTTGAGCAAACGCTCTTAATCGTCTAAACTCGAAAAGGCTCTAACGGGCCTATAGCTCAGGTGGTTAGAGCGCTTCACTGATAATGAAGAGGTCGGAGGTTCAAGTCCTCCTAGGCCCACGGATGATTGCTTCGGCAAGAATCTACGGGGACTTAGCTCAATTGGCAGAGCACCTGCTTTGCAAGCAGGGGGTTAGGGGTTCGATTCCCCTAGTCTCCACGCAAGTGGAAAAAGACCGGTCAGAAATGGCCGGTCTTTTCTTTTAACCAGGAGTAGCCTAGGGGCCTTCGTGCAGCCCGCCTCTAGACGCCAAGCTCGGCCAGTACCCGCGCGTAGGTCATCAATGGCCCGGTCGAGAATTGCTTCACGAGGTTACGCACACCTTCGGAGTGCTCATCCACTTCAACATCGAGCGAAGGCCGCACAAAGAAAAACGCGACGGTGTTCAAAATCGAATAGCCCATGGCGGCGACTACGAGGCGTACTTCGTTGAGTTCAACGGGATGACCGGGATTCATCCGATTGAAGTGGGAGGTGTACTCGACACACAACTCCTCAAACCGTTCCAGCGTCACCTCGGCCACACCCAACTCGTTGGTTGTGTTGAGAATCGAAGCGAGGTCGACGCCGATGCCCGAGACTCCCGCTAGTTGCCAGTCGAGTGCGATGATCGGCTGGTCTGGGTTAGCCGTAGGCACAAGGTTGTTTAGGTTGTAGTCGCCGTGCACAAAAGTCGACCTTGCCCCGACAACGATGTCGGCTAACAACTGGTGTTTGTCGAGGTATGAACCCCAAACTTCGTAGGCCGCCGCGGTGTCTGGCTGCGACTTGGCACAAGCAACCACGGCAGGGGCAACCGGCACAAAGTAGTCTCCGCGGAACTCGATCCAGCCAGCCAACATGGTGCTACAGAGCCAAGGCTCGGAGGCAACATCCTCGATATTTATCGAGTTGAGTTCGGCCGCGAGTCTCGCAGCGGTCAGGCAGTGCTCCCAGGTCCACTTGCTCTTGGTGAGGTCGCCCAGGTCAGCGTTCCAGAAGAGAGCCGTGCCGTCGGCGAGGCTGGACTGCCCGAGATATTTCGGAAAACCGAGTCCATCGGGGATGCGCCTAGCAATCGGCGATTCGAACAGGTCGATTTCGCGACGCCAATAGTTCCAGCTGGTCGGAACGGATGCGTCCATGAACGGTTTGCCGTCGGCCAGGTGTTTGACCACGAGGCTGAAGGGTTGCTCACCTGTGGCCGTTTGCGCCACGCCGCGCACGCGATAAACGCCCCGCGAGGTCGGGTTGCCAAGGCCAGGTTTGAGAGCGAGCAGTTCGAAAGAGTTGGCTTTGGCCGAAGGGTCGCCGAGAAGGCGGACAAGCACTGGCTCGAGCAGTGCCGCAGTCAGTTCGAAGGTGGCGGATTGGTCAGACATGGTGCCCCTAACGGAGAAGTTGGGTTCAGCCTATCCCCGTTGTTTGTTGCGCACCGTGCCGGCTGCGAAAAGCGCCATAATCATGAATGCCGCCATGACATAGAACATGGTCAGCATGCCGATTTGGTCGGCCAGCAGGCCAAGCACGGGCGGGCCGGCCAAGAATGCCGCATAGCCCCAAGACGCCACGAACGAGACGCGACGAGCTGAGTTTTCACCTTCGCCAGCGGCCGAAATGAACAGCGGGAACCCGAGTGCGACTCCGGCTCCCCACATGACCGAACCGATCCAGCCGAGCACAAGGTTTGGTGTCGAGAGAATCACCAAGAGGATGCCCGCAACACCGACCGCGGCGAAAAGCTGAAGCGCACGCCCCTTGCCAATTCGGTCGGCAAGGTTTCCGCCGAAGTAGCGAACCACAACCATGCCCAGGAAGAAGAGGCTGAAGCCGATGCCGGCTTCGGCCTCGGACGCACCGTAACCCTCCTTGTAGCCGAGCGTCATCCAGTCGCCCGCTCCGCCCTCAGCCAGCGTGATGCCGAGAATGCCGAGGCCGAGAAACACCAGCGCGAAGCTAAACCACTTCGCCGGGGGCGCATCCTCGTGATGTTTATGTTCGATGCCGACGCCGGCCGGGAGGTGACGGTTCAAGATGAACGGAATTACTGCCTGAACCAAGGCAAACGGCAGGATGGTGGCCATTATGCCGAGGTTCAACGAGGCTGCCAGAGCGCCCCATCCCGAGCCAATCAGGGTGCCGGCCGAGTAGCCGGCGTGCATTCTTGGCATTAGGTTGCGTGAGGTGAGTTTTTCGAGCTCGGTGCCATCGACGTTGACCGGCACATCGGTGAGACCGAAAGTGCAGCCGAGGCCGAAGCCGATGATGGCATAGGCAATCGGTTGACCAGCCTCAATTGCCATGCCACCGGCGATGATCAAGATCGCGGCGGCGGGGTAGAAAATCATGATCCAGTGCTTGGTGCCTCGGGAGGCGATCATTCGGCCGATCAGGTTGAGGCCGATCAACGATCCGATTCCGCCGGCAATCAGGATGAGGCCCAACTGGGTCGATGTCACGGCAAGGCTCGACTTAACCAGCGGCATGCGGGTGAGCAGCGCCGCCCATGCGGTACCCATAAAAAGAAAGAGGATTACAACGCTGCGGTGCCAGTTTTTAATCTGGCGGTAGTCGAGTTCGGTCACTAGGTCAGTCTAGGCTTAGCCCATGAATCTGCTGAAAATCAGCGCGGGGGTACTTGCTGTGATTTTGCTCACGGGATGCGCGACCAACAATGATCCCGACGCGAGCCCGTCTCTCACTCCGAGCAGTTCGCCGACTTCTAGTTCTAAGGTCATCACTGGCGAACCTGTTGTCGATGACTTCATTGCCATCTTGAATGCCAGCTGCAAAAAAGGTAAAGATGTCGGTCTTGCCGCATACATTCCGAAGATCAAGCAGACCACCTATGCATTTCCACAGTCCGATTCCTTTGTCTACGGTCAGTCGTGGAACATGATGACCAAAACCACTCGCGGTTATGAAATCAGTGGATGGTTTGACGGTGATCCAGCTTGTCTTGAAGCCAGTTATGCCAACAGAGTGGTGCCGAAGGGCACTCCGGCTAACGCTAATGGTGTGATATTCGATTACAAATACGTTGAGGTGAAACCAGGCACTGTTGACTGGTCGGTTTATCGACAATCCCCCTCGTTCGATAAGGTGCGAATCTCCTATGCAAATGGACTCGTGACCTCAATCGAATACCTCGAAACCAAATACGTCTTCGAGATCAGCTACGGCCCATTCAGCAAGACGATCAACGACGCCTACCAAACGGCATTGGTCAGCTCGGGTCAGCAATACATGTATCTGACTCCACCTATGTGGGGCATGACTCTGGCCAAGGCAAAGGCCTATGCCAAGACGAAGGGCCTGACCGTGGTAGTTGGAATCGAAGACGGTGAGGAGTTCTATCCCTCTGGCCCACCAGGTGGCGTATCCGATCCGAAACGCATGATCGTCAACATAATGGACGGTGAAATAGTCGGCGTCTGGACGATGTAACCGAGTTTGGATTGCAGACTACGGCTTGTCGAGCCAGGTTAGCCGCGCGATTAATCGAGATTGGCGTTAGCCCAAACCACGATGGCGTCATGGTTGAACTGCGCGAGGCCTGGCTCGACGGCCTCGATGCTGTCGCGGTAGGGCGTCGGCAGAATGTAGCTGAGAGCGAGTGACTTGTAGGCCTCTCGCGATGGCTTCCAGAACTGAAGCACGAATTCGTAGTGTTTGGCGATTGTCGCTTGCACGACATCCGAGTCGACTGAGTTGCCGGCTAAAAAACCTTCGCGAAGCTCGAGCATGATCGCCTGGAACTTGGCGGTGAACTGCTCGTTTTGCTCGGCGGTGTAACTGCCACCGTAGGCCTCGCCGTGAATACCAAGTTCTCTAGTCATCAGGCTTAAAAGATACCGCCCAGCCGGAAAGGGGGATAAACGGCTGGGCGGAACTTGTCGACTGACAGTTGATTCGAGCTAGTGCCGACTCGGCGATTTAGTCGAAGTCAAGAAACTCGCTCAGGAAGCTCTTCTTTTTGCGGTAAGGCTGTTGATTGTTTTGCTGCGGGTGCGAGTAAGGCGCGGAACCGCCATGTTGAGCAGGCCGAGCCGTCGGTGCTGCAGGTGAGTCGTAGTTGGCCTCGGCGTTGATCAGGGCTTCGAGTTCTCCGCGGTCGAGGAAGATGCCCTTGCAACCGGTGCATTGGTCGACGTTTATGCCGTTGCGTTCGTAAGTCCTCATGGACTCTTGGCATTTGGGGCAGGTAAGCATGATGACCTTTCTTTGAACTTTCGCTTGTGAACGATAAACAGGGCACACTTTGTGAATCTTCCAATAGAACGGCCTGTTTTGTTCGCTGTTAGCGAGTTGATTAGCGGGTAAGTTCGACACTATGAAAACGCAGGAATTCACCCCGCTCAAGCGCGTCAACTCGATCACGAAGACCAAGCACGGTCTGATTGCGAGTGTTGACGACGAGTTTTTGCGAGTCGACGTGATCGATGCCGAACTGGTCAGAATCAAGATTTCTGTCGGTGGTGAGTTCGACGAACAACCAACTTACGCCGTGGCTGCCAATCCCAAACTGGGCAAGCGATTCGCCGTCAAAACCAAGGATGGGGTGACTCTTCTTTTCACCGGGGAGATGTATGTGCGCATCCGTCACGAACCCTTCGCCTTCGACGTGCGCCACAAGGATCGCGCGATCTTCGAACCAATCGAAGATGAGGAGGGCGCATGGAGCTATGCCCGAAACGGCAAAGAGTTCATCATTAGGCGTGCAATCGGAGAGCAAGACCCGATCTATGGTCTGGGCGAAAAGACCGGTTCATTCAATCGCCGCGGTCGCAACTTCACCCTCTGGAACACCGACGTGCTCAATCCAACGGCGTCAGGCGAATTCACGGGTCAATACGAAAAGACCGACCCACGGTCCGATAACACCAGCACCGAATTCGACCCCTACTACGTCAGCATCCCGTTTTATTACCACCAGGATTCGAAGACCGGCATGATGAGCGGTTCGTTCATCGACAACGGATACCGCGCGGCATACGACTTCACCGCATCCGATGAAATCAAGATTCACTTCAACGGTGGGCAATACACCGAGTATGTATTCGGAAATCCGTCGATGGCGAATATCTTGATGCAATACACCGAGCTCACCGGTCGCACCGCGTTGCCACCCCTGTGGGCACTCGGCTTTCACCAGTGCCGCTGGTATGCCTACAAGCAGGCCGACGTTGAAGCGCTCGCCGCGAAGCACGCCGAGCTCGACATTCCGCTCGACAGCCTCTGGCTCGACATCGACTACATGGACGGCTACCGAGTCTTCACTTGGAATAAAGAGCTTTATCCGGATGCGCCCGGCATGCTTGCCCGTCTGCGTGAACTCGGCGTGAAGGTGATCACCATCATCGACCCTGGCGTAAAGGAAGACCCGGGCTACGAGGTTTATGACGACGGGCTCGAGAAGGGCGTTTTTGCCCTCAAGGAGAACGGCGAGGTTTACATCGGTCAGGTTTGGCCCGGCGACACTGCTTTCCCCGACTTCGCCAACGCGGATGCTCGAGCATGGTGGGGCGAACTAAACGCCGAACACGTCAAGAGCGGTTTGGCTGGCATCTGGAACGACATGAATGAACCGGCCACGGGCGACAAAGACCCGATGCCGATGCGCTGGGACCGCGGCCAACATGAACACGAGCGCTTTCACAATCAATACGCGTTGCTGATGGCGATGGGCACGGTCGACGGTTTGCGCAAGGCGATGCCTAACTTACGCACCTTCGTGCTCAGCCGAGCGGGCAGCGCCGGCATTCAGCGGTATGCCGCCAACTGGATGGGCGACAACATGTCGCGCTGGGATCACCTCTGGCTCAGCATCCCGATGGGCAACGGCCTGTCGGTATCGGGTCAGAGCTTTGTAGGTGCCGACATCGGAGGATTCGCCGAAGACACCAATGCCGAGCTCTATACCCGCTGGGTGCAATATGGTGCGCTGACTCCGTTTGCGCGTGTGCACTCGGTGATCAACACGATCGACCAGTATGCGTGGTCGTTCGGCGAAGAAGTTCTCGACCGGGTGCGGGCAGCGATAAAACTTCGTTATCGCCTGCTGCCCTACATCTATTCGAGCTTTGCTCACACATCCTGGACGGGGTTGCCCGTGCAGGGGCCGCTTCAAGCTTTCTTCCAAGACGATCGCAACGTGCGCAACATCGACGACCAATACATGTTCGGTGCGAGCATGATGGTTGCTCCGATTTATGGTCCGGGAGAAACCTCGCGAATGGTCTATCTGCCAGAGGGTGAGTGGTTCGACTGGCACACCGGCGAGCACCACGTGAGCGATGGGAAGTGGATCAAGGCGGATGCCCCGCTCGACCGCATCCCCGTGTTCGTTTCGGCTGGCGCGGTGATTCCGATGCTCGAAACTGCGCCACAAAACACCGACAAACTCGCCCCGAAGAAGATCGAACTACATGTTTTTGTGCCAGAGGGCGACGGCGAGATGATGTCGATGCTTCAAGAGGACGATGGGCTCACGTTCGATGCCGACCAAAACAAGTTCGTGCGAACCGTTATGCGGCTGACTCGCAAGGGTGATCGCACGTTGCTCGAGGCCAGAGTTTTCGGCGACGGCTATGAGGGTTTCGCTCGCAGTCAGTTCGAGGTCTTCTGGCACACCTGTCGCGGGGTCGACCAATTCACGGTCGATGATAGCGGTCAGGGGTTCAGCATCTTTGGCACCGAACACGCCGAAGGCAGCAACCTCACCGTGGTCAACATCAAGCCCAAGAAAAAGTGGTTCGGCCGCAAAAAGTAGTGGTTAGCGTGCCTCCGTTTGCGCGAAAGTCGCAACGACGAAACGCTTGAGCGAAGCTCGAAACGACCGACGGTTAGCGTGCCACCACGTTGATTGCGCTGGTGTCGGTGTTTGGGTCTGACTTTGCGCCAGCATCCCCGTTGCCACCGCGCAATAGCCAGATGCAAACCAAGGCACCGATCGCCACGATGAGGCCGCAGCCGAAGATTGTGTAGCGAATGCCGATCCGGTCGGCTACCCAACCGATGAGGGGCGAACCGATCGGAGTGCCGCCCATGAAGATCAACAGGTAGATTCCCATGACGCGCCCGCGCAGTTCGGAGCTGGTCGAGGTTTGAACATAGGAGTTAGCCGAAACCAGGGTCAGCAGTGCGATGCAGCCGCCGAGCGGAAGGCCGAGCGCGAACATCTCGTAGGTCGGGGCGAACGCGATGCCGGTGAGCGAAAGCCCGAACCCGACCGCACCGAGGGCGATCACGGATGGGCGACGCAGGTGTTCGAGGCGCGCCGCCAATACCGCCCCGGTGAACGAGCCGATCGCGAGCACGCTGCCGAGAGCGCCGAACTCGCTCGGACCCTTGTTGAACTCGGTGGTCGCCATCACGGCCATGAAGATTTGATAGTTGAGCCCGAAGGTCGTGGCGAAAAACACCGTGAGCATCACGATGGCGATGTTGCGCTTGCGCAGCACATAGCGAAACGCTTCACCAAGGCTCGCCGCGCGGTTCGGCTTGTGGCTTTGAATGAGCTCGCCGAGGCGCATCCGCGAAAGGCTGATCATGATCGCCACGTAGGTGAGCGAGTTGAGCAAGAACGAGGGGCCGGTGCCGAATGCCGCAATCATAAAACCGGATGCGGCAGGGCCGACCAAGCGGCCCAGGTTGAAGTTGGCGGAGTTGAGAGAAACGGCGTTCGGTAGGTCGGCTTTGCCCACGAGCTCGCTGTTGAACGAGATGCGGATGGGCGCATCCACGGCACTGAAAACACCAACCACGAAGGCCAGCACATAGACGTGCCAGATTTGCACAACTCCTGTAATTACAAGAATTCCGAGCAGTGCCGAGCCGAGCCCACCGCCGAGGTTGGTGAGGAATAACAACTTGCGCTTGTCGAATCGGTCGGCCAGCAAACCACCCCAGAGCGAGAGCAAGAGTGAAGGCAAGAACTGCAGTGCCGTGACCAGGCCGAGCACCACCGCGTTGTTGTTGGTGAGCTCCATGACGAGCCAGTCCTGGGCGATTCGCTGAGCCCAGGTGCCGATGTTTGAAAGGAGGCTAGCGGGATAAAGGATTCGATAGTTGTAGTGCTTTAACGCACGCCAAGAATCGCCTTTGCTCATGCCTCAAGACTAAGCGGTCGTCATAAGACGCAACAAAAATACAAGAAATGTAACAATCTTGAACTCGCAAAAATGGCAACTTATCTTGGTCGCATGACTATCACTGATCAATACCTAGCCAACAACCGTGAATACGCCAAGACCTTCAATGGTCCACTTCCGCTGCCCCCAGCGAAGAACATCGCAGTGGTCGCCTGCATGGATGCGCGACTCAACGTTTATGGAATCCTCGGCCTGAACGAAGGCGAGTCACACGTGATTCGCAACGCCGGTGGAGTCGTAACCGATGACGAAATCCGCTCGCTTGCAATCAGCCAGCGCCTGCTCGGTACCAAGGAGATCATCCTGATTCACCACACCGACTGCGGCATGCTCACCTTCACCGACGATGACTTCAAGAAGGGCATCCAGGAAGAAGTCGGCATCAAGCCAGAGTGGGCCGCCGAGGCGTTCACCGACCTAGACGAGGATGTTCGTCAGTCGATCGCGCGCATCAAGAGCAACCCGTTCATCGTGCACAAGAACGCGATTCGCGGATTCGTGTTTGATGTTGCAACCGGTCTGCTTCACGAGGTTGAGGCTAAGTAGTTCCCCTAACCATCGAGGGTCGGTCTTCGGGCTGACCCTCTTTGGTTTTTAAGCTCGGGTTTCGTCGAGCCAGGCCGCCGAATCACAAAAAAGTTCGCGCACCTGATCTTCGGATGCTCGCTCAAGGTCGACCAACACGGCTGGATAGGTCGCGAAGTGATTGCTCGAAAAGAACACGTCAGGTGCCGACTCCAACCAGGCCGCTTTGACACCGAGGTCTTCGACATGAACTGCCAGCACCCGTCCGGCCGGGGCAGCGTCACCGAGAGCGGCTAGGTCTTTCTTGCTCAAAGGACGCTCCCAGGCAACGGCCTTGCCTTTCACGCACCACTCGCGTCGCTCACCGGGCACGACCTTGCAAGAGGTGAACTGGCTCGCCAGCTCGTCGATGAAGCCCCAAGTTACGGTCATGGTTTAAGGGTAGTTTGTAACTGTGCAGATAGTTAGCCCGAGCAAACTTGGTGAGTTGCTCGCGGCTTTAGCACCCAACCCTCGAATCGTGGCCTCGGGCAACTTCGCCACTCCGCACGCCCTATTAGCGGTTGCCGAGCAGGCGTTGCCCACATTCCGTCTTCACATGCTCAACGCCCAGCCGGGCATCCCCGACCGCGAAGGCATCACCTATGAGTCGGCGTTCGTTGGGGCGGGCATGCGCCGGCACCCTCGACTCAACTACATTCCAAGTCGGCTGAGCCTTGTGCCCGTGCTGTTCCGCGACCACTTCGTGCCGAACGTGGTGATGTTGAATACGTCGAGGATGCGCGACAGCAAGCTAAGCCTCGGCACCGAGGTCAACATTCTGCCGGCCGCAATCGAAGCCGCTCGGGCCACCGGAGGAATCGTGGTAGCCCAGGCGAACAGCCAGATGCCATACACCTATGGGGATTCCGAACTCGATGCAAGCCAGATCGACTACATGGTTGAGGTCGACGAGGCGCTCGCCGAAAAGCCGGCCGCAGCGCCCAGTGAAAACGCACAAACCATCGGCGGGCGCGTGGCCGAGATGCTCGGTGACGGATCGACGCTTCAGCTGGGCATCGGTGCGATACCCGATGCGGTTGTCGCACGGCTGGCCGAGAAGCGCGAGTTGCGCATCTGGACCGAGATGTTCAGCGACGGTGTGCTGCAACTCACGCGTGCGGGCGCACTCGACAACTCGACCCCGATTACCGCATCCTTCATTTTTGGTGGACGCGAACTTTATGACTGGGTGAATCTGAACGAGTCGGTTCAGATGCGCCGCACCGAAACCACGAACGACCCGGCGAACATCGC
>ERZ650311.1495-NODE-1495-length-11479-cov-12.707195_pt1 | contig 11479 bp, 14 predicted proteins | sample MGYA00376247_ERZ650311 | MGnify/ENA primary metagenome ERZ650311 (study PRJEB26733, sample SAMN07839324) | wastewater metagenome | biome: small river; feature: stream; material: water | place: USA: North Carolina | collected 2016-07-28 ... | reverse complement strand
ACCGACTTCCACACCGCCACGTCCACGTCGAGCAGCGGAAGCCCGACGAGCTGACCGGTCGTCGCGAACACGAACGTCGCGAGAGCCTTGCGGAACGCTGCCTTGAACTTCATGACGCCTCCCTGGGCGGTAGATGCGGACGTGCGGTCTTCAACTTCGCTGCGTTCTCGGCGAGGACCTTGTCGACCTCGGCCTGCTTGCGGTGGATCTGCTCGAGGAACTCGACGCGGGCGTCGATCCCGTCGAGACGTTCGACCGTCTTCGTGGCGAGCGCTTCGGTCCTGTCGATCGCGTCCTTCAGCGTCGACCCGCCGTTGGCCTCCATCTGGGCCTTCACGAACTCGACACCGTCGATCGCGAGCTGCACGCCGTGCACGAAGCCGCGGACGGCGTGCCACGTCGGGCGGACCAGGTACCTCCACAGCGTCCCGAGCGCCACCACCGCTGCGGCGGCACGAACCAGGATCTCGGTCGCGTCGCGGCCGAAGAGCTCGGCCGGCATCAGGCGGCAACCTGCCCGTACTCGCGGAGCTCCGACGCGGACATCCAGAACGGGGAGGCCAGCGTCGAGAACGCCGGGTGGAGCTTCACCAGTCCGACGCGATCCCGCTCGAGCAGCCGGTTGTAGTCGGCCTCGCTCGTGAGGAGCCGCATGACGGAGCCGCCGTCCCACACCCACCGGCGCGGGTCGGAGTGGTTGGCGTCGTTCCCGACGATGATGAGCATGCGGAACACCTCCGGGAGCGGGGACGGGATCGGGTCCGGATCGGGGGCCGGCAGGGGCGGCGGTAGGACGGCGGGGACCGTGAGCGCGTCGATCAGATGACCGAGCCGCGCGCCCGGATCGCCGGACGGTGCGTTCCAGCGGGCGCCCGGGGTCGTGGCCAGCACACCAGGGCACGAGGTCGCCCGGTACCGGTAGTGCGGCCACACCTCATGGTCGGCGGCCAGCACCCCCAGGTCGACGGCATGGCCACGCAGGAACCACCACGCCTCGATCTGTGCTTCGGTCGGGGCGAGCCCGAGCGCGTTCAGGAAGATCACCCCGGCCGACTCGTCGTTGAAGTTCAGGCAGTGCGACGCCCGATACTCCCCGGCCTGCGTGAACACCGACCCGTCACGGCCGAGCATCCAGCTGTACTCCCACGGCTTCCCCGCCGCGATCCCGTACGCCGCGGCAGCGCGAGCGTCGTCGAGCACCCGCTTCGGGTCTGCTGACCGGTACCGGCCGCGCTCCTCGTTCGTCGCGACACCGACCTCGTGAGCGAGCAGCACCCGCACCTGGCGGAGCTTCGGCCGAGAGGCCGGCGGTGTCGGGGTCCCGATCACCGAGCGTGCGTGCAGAACCATCGTGCTGGTCTCCCTGGTGGCCTGATGGGCGGAGCGGGTCAGGCGAAGAGCCGGTAGGCCCAGATCCGCACGTCGAAGTTGCTCGACGCCGAGTGCCGGTTCTCGAGCGAGACGCTGAACTTCGCCGCAGCCGCGATCGGGACAGCGGCCAGCGCCACGGACGCCCAGTTCGTGTTCGGCGTGGCGGTGCTCAGGTAGGTGAGCCCGCCGGTCGCGACAGCGATCGCGATGCCGCCCGAGGTTGTTGTGACGCTCGAGTAGGCGTTCACCGTGATCGCGTACACGCCACCCAGCCCGGTCGGGACGGTGAACGCGTGGACGCTGCCGTCCCAGCCCGTGTAGAACCCGTCGTCGTCGGACGACATCGTGAAGAAGATCTGCGCCGACACGCCCGACCCGATGGCCACCCCGGACGCCGTGCCGACACAGCCTGTGCGGCCCGACGACGTGTAGTGCATGAGCCTCGCGGCCGAGGTGCCGTTGTGCACCATGATCCGGTCGGTCGACGTGTTCGCGGCGAGCTGCCCCTCGGACGACACGTCATTCGACGTGGTCCTCGGGACGACGTGATCCCGGACGAGGTTGCCCCAGGCGGACGTGATCGTGGTCCCGGAGACCACAGTGAGGGACGATCGGGTCGACATCGGTCAGTAGTCCTCCACCTTCAGCAACGGCCACGGTCGGACGCACGGGTCATGATCGAGCACCACCGTGGTGGGCTCGTCGGTCAGCTCGAGCCGGCCGCACCGCTCGGCGACCTTCGCCGCTGCGACCGCGACGGCCTGCCCGACCATCGTCGCTTCCCACTCGGTGTCGGCGGCGCCGGCATTCAGGCACGACGCCCTGTCGGCGAAGTCACGGCCGGCGTGGACCGCCCACCGCCACAGCCCGCCGGCACCCGGCGAGCTCACCTCGTCGATCTGGTGGACACACACGACGATCTCCATCAGAAGAACCACACGGCGTCGTCCCACTCACCGGTGTCCCACAGCGAGCTCGCGAACCCGGACCATGCTGTGGCGGACTGGAACGAGAACGTGAGCGTGTACTGCATCGGACGGACCGACTCGACGAGCCCGTCGACGAACACCGGCAGCGTCGCCGTCGTGCCCGACACACGTGGTTCGACGGTCACTTCGCACCGGTCCTGCATCCGCAGGGCGAGCACGTCGGCCCATGAGCCGTCGGCGATCGGTTCGACCGTGATCTCGCGGACCCGCAGGTTGTCGGCCGGGTCGCCCTTCGCGACCTCGAGCTCGGCGATCGCCATGACGCCGGTGTCGCTCGCGGTCGACATGCCGGCGCGCACGATGCGCGGCACCCCGGATCCCGTTTGCTGCTCGACGCCCGTCGCGCCGGTGAACGCCGCCTGGCGGACGATGAACATCCGCGGTGAGGACAGCACCGGGTCACGGAACTGGATGTCGCCGGGACCGAACACAGCCTGGTTGGTCGTATGTCGCGAGTCGGTGACCTTGGTGGAACGGCCGATGAAGCGGAGTCCGCCGTCGTCGCTCGCGATCTGCGGTTCCCACCAGACGGCGCCACCCTCGGAGTCGCACAGATCGTGGAGCAGGTCGAGGCCGTTGCCGGTGAACTCGATCGGGGCGTGCGTCTCGTCGCCGACCTCGATGTCACGCCAGGTGAGATCGAGCGACACCGAGTCGGCGATGCTGGTGACGATGTCGCCGGAGGTGGCGCCGTCGGGTGACGTGTACGCGCCCGACCCGGTCCACTGGGCGAACTTCGCGAGATGGTCGACGCAGGTGAGGACGGTGACGGCGTCCTCGCCGTTCTCCGGGTACTCGTCGACCCAGTCCTCGACCATGCCGGTAAACCGGTTGTAGTCGACGCTGTCCCAGGTTGCGACGTAGCGGACTGTGATCTCCGGTAGCACCAAGGTCGCACCGCCGGATGTGTACGGCCCCGACAGGTTGGAGGCCGAGAACCGGCCGTCCCGGTTGTCGAGCACCACCGTCATCGTGGCGGGCGAGTAGGTGCCGGTCTCCTCGGAGGTTGGGCGCACGATGTCGAGCGACCGGACGTAGCTGGAGATGTCGATGAACGACCCGATGATGAACTCGACGCCGAGGTACAGCTCTGGCCACTCGGGACCCCACTGGACCGTCATCGACGCCACCTCGTGCCGTTGATGCGCTCGTACTGCTTGAGCGACTGCACGGTCCCGTTCGGGTCGGCCTTCACGGCGACGTTCACGATCGTGGTGTTGCCCGAGCCGGTCATCATCTGCCGGGTCTGCGCCGCCGTGTGCACGTACGCGCCCTGCGGCATCTCGACGAACTCCGGTCCCTGCTCACCGACGAGCGTGAGACCGCCGCGGGTGTATCCGCCGGCAGCCTTCTTCTCGAAGCCGACCGACCCTTGGCCGGCGAAACGGACGGGGACGTTCACGCCCTTCGCCCACTCGAACAGGATGCCGTTCACCGTGGCGATGTCGCCCTCTTCGATCTGCGCGAGGATCTTGGTCTTCTGCTCGTCGGGCATCTCGTCGAGCGACATCACGAGGTCGGCGGTCTGCCGTTGCCACTCGCGCGTCTCCTTCGCCGCGTCGCCAGCGCCGTCGGACAGGTCCCACACGGCCTCACGGAACGCGTCCCACTTCTCGCCCTGGTCGATGATTCCGAGCAGATCGTCATAGGCGTCCCTCAGGTCGCCGGCCTCGTCCTTCGCCGCTCGCGTTGCGTCGACGGCGTCCCACGCCTCTTTCGACATGCCGTGGAACGCTGTTCCCGTCGCCGACGCGGTCTCGGCCAGGTCGCGCTGCGCGTTCGCCGCCGAGGTCGTCGCCCTGTCGAGGTCGGCGAGGTCCGTACCGGTCTGCGCGACCGGATCCGACAGTTCGGTGGTCTTGTCGATCACCTCGCCGACCGCCATCGCTGCGTCGTCGTACAGGCCGATCGCTGTGAGCGCCTTGCGTTCGGCGTCGGAGTCGAATCCGAACAGCAGGCCGCCGTCGGGGATCTTGTCGAGCGCATCGGCGATCCCGGTGACGGCCTTGCCCATCAGCAGCAGCCGAGGGATGACCCGCTCGCCAACCGTGAGCTGCACGTCATCGAGCCGGTCCTTCAGCTGGTCGAGGAGGTCGCGGAACTGGCGGGCCTGACGCAGCTCGTTTTCGTCGATCACCTTCGCGTCGGACACGCCGTCGAGCGCAGCGCGCAGCTGATCGGCGTCCATCGTCATCAGCTCGGCGATCTCGCCGTAGCTCTTGCCGAACGCCTTCTGCGCCGCTTGGGCGCGCTTCGTCGGGTCCTGGATCTGGCCGATCGCTGTCGCGGTGTTGATGAAGGACTCGTAGGCGTCGATCGACCCGTCCTTGGCCGTGACGATGGAGTCGGCAAACTCGTCGAGTCGACCGCCTGCGATCGCGTTGTTGAACTTCTGGATCGCGCCCTGGACGGTGCCGACCTCGATCCCGAGGTCCCCGGCGACCTCCATGAGCCGCGAGGACTGTTCGACGGTGAGGCCGGTCGCGTCGGCCATCTTGCCGGCGGCGAGCGCCGTCTCTTGGAACGCTGCCACGGCCTTGACGCCGTAGGTGAACACGGCGGCACCGGCGGCCATCGCGCCGGCTGCCATGTTCTGCTTGAGCATGTCGCCGAGCCCGGCCGCCCCCGCCTTGAACTTGCCGGTGACGCCGTCCGCAGCGGCGATGTCCGCGCGCAGCCGACCCAACGACCCCTTGTCGTCGACCTCGAACAGCAACCGGATCTTCTCGGAATATGTAGCCATGCGGGTCTCCTCAGAAGTGCTTGCGCAGCACCGTCTCCACGTGCTTGGCAGCCACCTTCGGAAGTTGCTGCTCCATCTCCGCGGCCGCCGCCGACCACGTCCCCTTCCCACGGGACGAGCTGACCGGCCGACCACGACGCGACGTGCCCGCCTGCCGTCCATCGGTCAACACACGCACCGGGCCACGCGCACGGCCGGGCGGGGCGATCTCCACCGACGTGTCGCTCTTGACGTCGAACCGCGGTGTGAGGTTGATCGGCCGGCCACGACGCCAGTTCGTCATCCTGGCGTCGCCACCGGTGTCCGATCGGATCTGATCGGAGCCGATCTTCTTGCCCTCCATGCCGACGGCCTTGAGCATCGCTTCGCTCTTCAGGTCGTGGACGACACGGTCGATCTTGCGGGCGAGCGACGCCAGATCGGGCGACGTCGCCACGAGCTCAGGCTGCGAGCTCGGCGTAGCCGCCGGTGATCTGCGGGTTCCACGCACAGGTCGGGACCTCGCCGACCGACGCGTTGAACGTCTGGAAGTTCCGGTTGAGCACGGCGCAGATGAACCCCGGGTTGCTCGAGCTGCGCGAGTTCGACGTGCGGCGCACCTCGACGTACAGCAGGCTCGACGAGCCGACCGGCACGACCGAACCGGCGACGCCGATCAGCGAGTTCAGGGCGCCGGCGGCGTAGTCGTTCAGCAGCGACAGGTTCAGCGTGCCGGTCTTCAGACCGATGACGAACGCCTCGAACCCGCCCGACCCGAACGCGGTCACGGGCAGCGTCGCCGCGGTCGCCTCCTGCTGGATGCCGGTCACGTACGACGAGATGTCGGACGGCGAGGACAGCGAACAGCCGGTCGGAGCCGAGGAGCCACCCGGGGCGGTGCCACCGGTGGTCGACGCTGCGACCGCGACGTAGAGCGAGGTGAGTGCGGTGATGGACACGGGGACTCCTACGGGGTGAAGATGGCGAGCGACGCCAGGACGGTCGCGGACGGGGACGCAGAGGCGGTGACGTTCAGCCGCCACCAGGTGTTCGTGGTCGTGATGCTCGTGGCCGACAGCCACTGGGCGCCGGCCGCCGACAGAGCGGTGCCGGCCGAACCACGGTTCGTGTACGACCCGCCCGACGAGCTCGACGACTGGATCTGGAACGTGAGTGTCCCGGTGCCCGAGTAGTCGAAGATGTGGATGGCGGCGACGATGTACTGGGTGGCGGCGAGCTGGCCGAGCTGCACGGGGGTCGTGTTCGCCGTTGCGGTGATCGCGGTCCCGGTGGTCCGCGTCACCTGACCTTCGGCGACGGGCGGGTAGATGGTGGACCCGACGATGGTCGGTGCGATCGTCGGGAGATCGCCGACCGACGCGACGAACGACGGGCCTTGCGGCATCAGACCGTTCGCCATGATGGCGCCGGTGCCGGCCGAGTCGGCGTCGGCGTAGGCGAGCGTGACGATCTGTGCGGACCCGGCGTTCGTGCGGGCGTACTCGTCCCAGGCGGCGGCGGCGTAGTCGTTGAACCCGCCGAGTGCCACGCGCAGGGTGCGGGTGGTCGGGGCGAACTCCTGGAACTTGCGCGATCCCCAGGTGGTCTTGTCGCGCACGGCGACGTCGACGCCCCAGTCGACCTTGTTCGACGTCGACGTCGCGTTGAACGAACCGACGGCGAGCTGCGCGGCGGTGGGGACTTGGATGGACATCAGACCTCCGCGTTCTGCTTCATGGCGATGAACGTGAGCAGCAGATCGGCCGTCACGTTCTCCGCGTCGTAGTCGCCCGGTGCGACCTCGAGGCCGGACACGGCCCCGCCGAAGGTGTCGTCGACCTTCAGCGCGTCCACCACCGACCAGCTGTTACCGGTGCCGACCGACAGGTACTGGTCGAGCCGACGGACCGCCGCCTGGTCGTTGCCGGCCGGGTCGATCCTGAGGCGGAACCGGCAGCGGCACACCCCGTCCGGGCCGAACGTCCCGAAGAAGTTCGGGGTCTCGTCCATCACGAGCCGCACGGCCGGTGCGGGCGAGCCCTTGCCGTCGACGTCGATGTTCGTGCCCTTGTCGATGTTCGCGGCGAGCTGCGCGCCGATCGCGGCGCGAATCGTGGAGAGCGTGAAGCCAGCCATCAGCGCGGCCCGCCGATCCCGGCCTTGGCCTCCTCGCGGCGGTAGCCCTTGAGGAGCATCTTCGCCTTGTTCTCGAGGAACTCGTCCATGCCGGCGTTGCCCTGTTGGGAGCGGAACTCCCACACGTCCTTCGCGAGGACGTAGTGGGTGCGCACCACCTGGTCGGGCAGCGCAGCCCATCCCCAGTCGGCGGTCACGGCGACCGTCGCACGGAACCGGTCGAACGTCCACGCGTTCCCGATGTAGCGGATGCCCTCGTACGGGCGGGTCTCGCCGGCCCAGTCGAGCCCGTTGAGCGGTTCGAGCTGGTAGCCGCCGGCGGTCGTCCACGCCGGCACCGTCACGCCGTCGTTGGTGACGGACGTGACGGTGACGCAGTCGTGGATGCGGATGAGGTCCTGGCCGACGGCACGCGGGGCGTACACGCGAGTGCTCGCCGATCCGCTGGCCACCGTCCAGGTGCGGCCGGTGACCTTGCGGATCAGCGACTGGGTGTAGAGCCGGACGCCGTCGAGGACGTCGTAGTCGTCGACGGCCGTCTCGACGACACGCAGGTAGTCAGCGAGGTCCTCGACGGACGGCAACGACGACGGCATGGCTCACTCCTCGGTGGGGGCGACCTCGGTGGTCTCCTCGGTGGACTTCGGCGGGCGGCCACGACGCTTCGGCTCGGCAGCGACCTCGGACTCGACGTCCTCGGCGGGCGGCTCGGGCTCGGGCTCGGCGGTGACGTCGAGGACGAGATGCTTCGCGCCGTCGAGGCCGTCCACCCACTTCACGGGAGCGGTCACGATCACGAGCTCGCCGCTCGCGATCTTCTCGTTCCACGTGTCGAGCAGCGTCCCGCCGGCCGGCACGTCCATCTCGAACAGCGTCCCGCCCGCACCGCGGACGACGACGGTGGTCGCCATCAGCGCGGTACCCGGATCGCGTACACCTTGCCGGCGAACGACGCGGCGAGGTCGATGCTGACCGTGCCGTCGTTCTGGATGAACCGGGCCGACTCGAGCCCGGCGACGGTCATGTCGCCCGACGTGGCCGGGACGGTGATGTCGAGGTTGCCCTGGCCGGCCGACATCGCGGGCGGGTTGTCGCCGGCGACGATCGTGGCGACCCGGTTGGAGCCGTTGGTGTTGGTGAACCGGAAGATGAACTCCTCCAGCGGGTAGCCGCCCAGGTCGACCGAGTGGTCGTTGGTGGGGTCGGCGGTCGTGCCCGCCGGCGACGTGGCGCCGGTGCGGGACAGGGTCTCGACGGTGACTGCGGTGCGAGCCATGGTGGCCCCTTTCGTGAGGAACTGGTGGTGGTGCGAGGAGGGACGAACGAAGCGTGGGCCACCAACCGGAGTCGGTGGCCCACGCCCGGAGGATCAGGTCTGCGAGGCGACGACGGTGGCGATCGCGTCGGGGCGGACGAGCTTGGCGCCGTACACGTGGAGGCCGCGCACGCCGGTCGCGACCTTCGTCTCGAGACGCAGGGTCTCGATGTTGAGGATCTGCTCGGCGTAGCTGATCGCCATCGGGTGGCCGGCGATCACCGCGTAGTCGTCGCCCGTGACGAACGGGGCGTTGTTGGACTTGAGCACGGTGAAGCCGAGCGCCTGGCCGATGACGCCGTTGCGGAGCGCCATGTCCGAACCGGATGCGTCGACGCGGACGAACTTGTCCTCCTCGAGCAGCAGCCCGTGGTACCACGGCGGCACCACGACCCAGCGGCCCTCGGACGGCACGTTGGCCTCGTCGAGCTTCACCGACAGCTTGCGCAGCTGGGTGTAGGCGAGCGCGGCGGTCGTGACCGAGACGGTGCCGATCTGGTTCGCCGACGCGGCGCCGGTGTACAGGCCGGCGACGTACTGGTCGGCGGTGTCGCGCAGCTTGTACGCGGCCTGGGTGAGCGCCTGCTCGAGCGCGCCGGACGCCTGCGCCTCGTCGATGTCGTCGACCGAGAAGGAGAAGATCTTCTGCTGGTCGATGCGCAGCTGACGGTCGGCGTCGGTGAGCGTCTCGTAGGTGACGGTCGAGTTCTTGGTGTACGACGACACCGTCGGGTCCGAGATGCTGCGGATGTGCACGGTGTCGCCGCCGGCGCGGATCTCGCCCTCGTAGTCGCGGTTGACGACGCCCGCCTGGGCGTACACGAGGGACTTCTCGAGCACGCCGAGCGGGACGGACGCCCAGATCTCGGGGATGAAGCTGATGGCCATGATGGCTGGTCCTTTCGGAGATGGGTGTTGGTGGTCAGCCCATCAGCGAGGCCAGGAGCCCCGCCTTCCGGGCGGCGTTGATCTCTTCGTGACGCCCCTGCTTCGCGGCCTGCTTGAGCTGCTCGGCCGTCCACTGGGCCTGCTGGCCGCCCTGCCGGCCGCCGTCGGCGGACCCGGGTGCGGGCTTCGGCTTCCCGAACAGGTACGGCTTCGCGTCGCGCAGCGCCTTGATCGCGTCGTCCACGCCCTTCACCTCGTCGCCGTCGACGGTGACCGCGTCGGCGGGGAGCAGGGCGAGCACGGCGTCGGCGTCGATCGCTCCGGCCTTCACGGCGGCGGCCGACACGGCCGCACGGGTGAGAGCTCGGGCGATCCGCTCCTCCGCGGCCTTCGCTCGCTCCTCGGCCGCGGTGGCGGCAGCCTGAGCTCGTTCGAGCTCCGACTTCGACGCCTCTTCGATCTTGGCGAGCTTCTCGGCGGCGGCAGCGTTCGACTTCGCGCGCTGCTCGTGCTTGCGGGCCTCCGACTTCCAGCGAGCCAGCTCTGCAGCCAGGTCCGGGGTGTCGGTCGTGGTGTCCGCGGTGGTGGGGTCGTCGGGGGTGGTGACGTCCGTGTCGGTCGTCGTGGGGGTGGTGTCGGCCATGCGGCTTCCTTTGGTGCGTGCCACAGCTCCCGTGCGGGTGTCGTGGCGGGATCTCTCAGGCGGGCGGCGTCTGCTGGCCGGCGTCGAGGCCGAGCCGCGCACGCGCTTCCGCGTCGCTCAGGAACGGCACGCGCAGCAGCGCGCGCTCGTCGATCAGCAGCTCCCGGAACCGGGCGATCTGCGTCTGCGAGTAGCCGGCGTCCTCCCACAGCTGGTGCAGCGGGACGCCCATCGACATCTTCTTCAGCAACGAGTCGGTGTGCTCGGCCTCGCTGCGCGACTCCGGATCGGTCCAGATCGTCTCGGCCGACTCGGCCTGCGAACGCTGCGCATCGCCGAGCACCGCGAACGCGAGCCGCAGCACTTCCTCCCACGACTCACCGAAGTGACGCTGCCGCGACCGGCACTTCGCGATCAGACCCGTTTCGGTCGCCTTCAACGACTCACCCGACGGGAACGACCCGGACGAGCCGAGCAGATAGTGCGGAGGCGTCCGGGTCCGCGACGCGAGGGACTGCACCCGGTTCTCGAGCGCCGACACGTAGTTCTTCAGGTCGGTCTCACCGAACTCACCGAACTTCGCCTGGTCGTTCTCCGTGTGGAACAGCCGGTCGACCGACGGCCGCCAGCTCTCGAGCGGGTCGCCGGTCATCGGGTCCATCGGGATTTCCACACCGGTCGCCCACCGCTGCTTGAAAGCCGTGTACTCGGCGGCGACCATCATGTCGCACACCAGCTTGTTGATCTGGTTCTGCACCGAGATCACGTCAGCGATCTCCGAACGACCCTCGCCGAGCAGCCGCGGCCGGTTCCGGAACTCGACGATCGGCACCGCGCCGAGCGGGTTCTCGACGACCGCCTCGTCACCCTCGAGCGGCTTCCACATCGCACCGAGCACACCCAGCCGCCGATCACGGCCCATCTCGGTCGAGTAGTCGGCGAGCGTGATCGCCCGCTTCGCCTGGAACTTGTGGATCTCACCGGGCAAGTACACGTTCGCGCGGACGTCGCCGGTCCACTCGTCGACCCACGCCTTCAGCGCCGCGGCACGCTTCCGGGTCGAGCCGGACTCGTAGGCGACGAAGCACTGCGACGGATGTTCGACGGTGATCTCTGGCCGCTCGTCCTGCCCGAACCACACCATCGCGTACGCCGAACCGGTCTGCAGCGCCGTCGAGTGGAGCATCTCCGAGTCGGCGTCGAGGCAGTTCTCCTGCCACACCTTCCACGCTTCGGTGTCGCCGGCAGGCTGGTCGCCCATCCGGAACCCCTCGACGTGGAGCCGTTCCTCGACGGCATCGACGACGAGCGCCATCCAGTTGTCCGACACTCCGCGCAGCATCGCCGAGAACTCCTGCCGGTACTCGCTGGTGACGAAGCTCAACGGATGCTGACCGTCGTAGTACGCCTCGCAC
>ERZ650311.1493-NODE-1493-length-11490-cov-6.250721_pt1 | contig 11490 bp, 14 predicted proteins | sample MGYA00376247_ERZ650311 | MGnify/ENA primary metagenome ERZ650311 (study PRJEB26733, sample SAMN07839324) | wastewater metagenome | biome: small river; feature: stream; material: water | place: USA: North Carolina | collected 2016-07-28 ... | reverse complement strand
CCGAATCATCGCCGTCGAGACGCTGGCGGTGCGGTCGATCGCTGAGGTTCAGTGAACACCCCGCAGATCCTCTCCGCCCTGTCCGTCGGCTCAACCCACGAGGATTGGGCCGCTCTGGCGCCGCACGTCGTCAGTCTGCTTGAGAGCCCAGCGAGCTTGAGAGAGGCTGCGAAGCTCGCCGCCCGGTGGCCAAAGGAGATTACCCGGGAACCAAAGCGCGCGACGCCGGAGCAGAAGGCCCGGCTGCTTGCGACCCGGGTCACGAACAGCTTGCGCGAGACCGACACGTACCCCGTCTACATCGCGGGGATCTGCGGACACCCAGCACTGTCGCTGCCGACGCCACCGCGGCAGGCCGTCCACCTTGAGCGGGCCTACACGGGCAAGCTCGACGACCGGCGCATCGGCACCGTCGGTCAGGCAGACCTTCGAGGGGGCTTGACCGTCGAGGTGGACGGGCGCCGCCTGTGTCTTGAACTCGCCGTCGAGGTCAAGATGCCCGGCGGCAAGTTGGAGCCGGAGCAGATCGCCTGGCGTGACGCGGCGATCGCCCGCGGTGTCCTCTACGTCGAGGCCCGCAGCGTCGCACAGGCCGTCGCCGACATCGTACGGTTAAGGGATGAAGCGCTGAGGTTTCTGAGCGATCCCCGACGGTGAAAATTTCTCTTGCCATGACGCATGCGATCGGGCATCATGAACCCATGAGCAACACGAAGTTCACCGTAGGTCAGAAGGTCGTTCTCTTCCGTGGTAGTCGATCCTTCTGCGTGGAAGTCACCGTCGAGAAAGTTGGCCGCAAGTGGGTGACTGTCACCGGATTTCAGAATAAGTTCGATGCTGAGACAGGACATGCGGACAATGACTCCGGCTACATCTATCCCCCCGACGAGTGGGCAAGGATGGAGCGGAACAGGAAAGCGAAGGACAAGCTTCGTGCTGTCGGCGTGGAGTGCTGGCAGTGCAAGACCCCAGCGTCTGACATCTACGACGCGCTGAAGGGTCTCTTGGGGCTTCCTGACGAGCCGTAAAGGAGAAAAACAATGCTAAGGGTTAATCTCGTCGCTGACGAAGCGTTCCGCAACGACATCATGAAGCTGGTGAAGTCCGCCCTGCGCGAACTGGCGCCACAGGCAGTGCATGAGAAGCTGAGTGATCCTGATTGGGTCAACGATCGCTTCGTCGATCTCGCTCACCGGCTGGACTTCGCGGGCAAGTTCCAGGAGGTGATCCGTAGCCGCGATGTGTGGAAGGTGCGACACTTCCAAGAGGCGATCAACGATGCCGTCAAGGATCTCGTCGGCAAGACCGTGCAGGAATACACCGCCGGGATTGAGGCGTCGATCAGAGGAAAGGCAAACGCCATCCTGGCTGATCTGAACAAGAAGATCATCGAGGAAGAGAAGCACATCCGTCGCATCGTCCGTGACGAGTTGCGGACCATCTTGGCGGAAAAGTCGCTGTAACCACTCGCAATCCTTGCCTTCTGCCGCCGTCCGTGCTACCATCACCCCATGCTCACGTTCATCCTCTCCCTGCTCCTCGGTGTTCCTCTCGTCGATCACACCGCATCCCCACGCACCGCACTCGCCAGCCGCTATGCCGACACGCCGCGAGACGAGGGAGGCACGCCAGCCTGTTGGCGGCGCATCCCTGACGCGGCGTTCGACGCCCTCTATCCCTTCCGCTGCGCGCACCGCACGCTGCCCTGTGGGACCATCGTGGCCCTGCGGGCAAATCCTTCACGGGTTGCGTTCTGTGCGGTTCTAGACCGCGGCCCTTGGTGTCGGGTGGGTCCGGGCTGCAAGAGGTCTTCCCGGGCCTCTGGTGAAGGATTTGAGGGATCCGCTGAGTTGCCCTACCGCGGCGACCTCGACCTCTCGCCAGCCGTAGCCGAGCGGGTGGGGATCAGGTTGCATGGCGGCCCAGGGCGTGTGCGTGTCACGTACTGGCCGGTAGCGAGGGTGAGGAGGGAGAGAGGCGGGAACAGCTAAGGGCGCCGATCGGAGACATCAGTATCAGTTGTGGGTCTTTGTGCGAGGTAGCACGACGGGCGCCCCGCGGTCTAGGCTTGACAGGCAACCTCGGATCTGGTACGATACAATCTCTTTAGTTCATCAAAGCGGGAGAAACATATGGACACTCAAGCCTTAGAAGAAATCCAGATCGCCTGGGGAGAGGAAGTCGATCGAATTATTCAGGAGGTCCGTGACGGCTCCATGCCGACCATCCCCTGGGAGCAAGCCCGAGCGCACATCTTCCGGGATGGCAACGAGTCCGGCGATCGCCTCGAAAAGGTCTTGACAGAGCGCGCCAAGCTTGAGGGAGAGCGGGAGCGGTAGGCGACGACGAACTCGCACCCGGTCGCCTCCCTGGCGACGAGCGCCGTGGGGCGCGAGAGCTTCGTCACCCACGAGCGGAGCGTGCCCCACACGTCGGCGAAGAACACGTCGCGCGGCACCCCAGACGCCGCCACTCGCGCAGCCACAGGGCGCGGGCGCCCTCGGCGGTCATCTTCCTGTCATCTATGTCCTTGCACTGCAAGTGATTACCCCCCATGCCGATCGATCGGCGACAGCAGCCTACAGATAAGCCGCCCGCAACCCACCCTGACACACCGCATGGCGTGGCGCAGGTTCGCCCACACGAGGGCGACGACGGGTAGCAGTACGGCCAAGAGGCGCAGCTCGTCGGCGCAGAAGTGAATCATGTGTAGATGATACCCGATCACTCCCTCTCCCGTCAACACCTCCCTCATTTGCTCTCTGCGCGCATCCGTTGTACCCTGTTAGCGGGAGGTGCCAATGAGACGATTCCTCGTCGCTGTCTTGGCCTTGCTTGCTCTTGGGGAAGCCATCCATCTCGCGGCTGATATCCCGTGCGGCAATTCCTCTTGCCTTGTGTGTTATCCATGAGTTACGCGACGTTGCCCGCGCTGATCGCTCTCTACGGCGCCTGCTACGTCCCCTTCGCGGCCCTCAGCAAGATCGCCGGGGGCAGGCACGGCCCGTCGGGGATCCTGCTAGGGTCTGTGCTCTCGTCGGCGATCGTGTGGGCGATCGTCTGCACGACCCTCGGTTGGTGGGGGCGGGTGAAGCGTGGGCTGACCGGCGCGTCGCTCCTCGCGGGGCTCGCGTCCGTCGCCATCCTCGTCGCGAGCGTGGTCATGTACGGGGAGCCGCGCCTCAGCGTGGTCCTGCCAGCGCTGCTGACGAAGGGGGGCGTGCTGCTCCTGTCCCCGGCGATCGATCGGTGGAAGCGTCGTCCGGTGCGCCCTGCGCACGTCGCCACGCTGGCACTCGCGGCCCTGGCGGTCGTCGTCGGCTTCGCGCCGCACATGGGCGCCGAGTCCTCCGCCGTCGCACTCGTCTGCGCCGCCGTTTACCTGCTTGGCTACGGGCTCAAGCTCCCTGCCATGGAGAGCGGCAAGCGCGAGAGGGGGCTCGACTTCCTCTGTGCCGAGATGACCGTCACCAGTCTCACCGCCGTAGCACTCTGCCTGCCTCTCCTGCGCATCAGTGGTCACGCTGCCGCCGGGCTCGCCGATCCCGTCGTGCTCCTGTCCGGCGTCGTCTCGTGTGGCTGTGGCTTCTTCGGCGGTCTCATGCTCCTCTACCGCGACACCTGCACCCGGCTGGTCCCCGTCTCAAAGGCCGTCGGTCTCATCGCTGGTGTCATCGCGTCGGTCTGCCTGGGCAAGATCCCAGGAGTGCCGGAGATCGCCGGAGTAGCTCTGATGACCGGCGCACTGTGGCTGGGCACGCGAGAGGCTTGACAGCGACGGCAGGATCCGTTACTCTCATCTCATGACACACGAAGAAGCCATGTCACGCTTGCCCGCCGAGTGGCCACAGCACGCCCGCGAGATCATCGCTCGACTGCCGATCGAGTGGCGGTCTGGCAAGCTCCTGACTGACCTGCGCGATTGGGTGGCGCGTATCGACTACCCCGGCCAGTACCGCCATGGCGGAGACCTGTTCTCCTTCGTGACGGTGCGAGAGGGCGGCAGGATGTTCACCCGCGTCGAGAACGCAGCCGCAGCCATCGCAGCACTCGTCGGGGCAGGCATCATCCACCCTGGCGCCAAGGACGAGCGCTGGCATTGGGTCGCGATGTCGCGGTCTGTGCAAGCCCGTGGCACCTCGACGACGCCAGGCCTCGACTGCGACGCGATGGCCCGCGCGTTCACCCTGACGGACGACCCGCGAGCGCTCATCTTCCGCGACTGGTGCGTCGGCGACGTGGACGACCACTGGTGTCGCATGGAAGCCCGCAAGCGTGACTTTGTGGCGTGGCGTCAGGATTGGCGCTGGAAGGTGGGATACTGATTCGCGGGTACTGCCCTCCGCTACCCTAGTGGCACGGAGGCCCACCTATGGCTCAGATTACCCCGGTCACGTCACTCCCGGCGCGCAACGCGAGCGTCGCCGGGCAGGTCACTGCACTCGGCAGCAACGTACGCTTCTACGCCACCCTCACCGCAGGCTCGGCGGCTGTCAGCCTGATCCAGCAGCTCCAGAGCGGCGACTGGGACTACGTGATGCTCCCGGGTGGTTCTTCGCCCGCCACCCTGACCGTGAACGCCTCCGCTGGCACCGGCACGACCTACATGGACGTGCCGAACCTCAACAGCGGCAGCATCTACGCGGTCTTGGCGTCCACCCCGGTTCCCTCGACGATGCGGGCCTACATCTACGACCTCGTGGACCCGGCTGCGGGGCAGTACAGCGGCCCCGCTCTCAGCACGACCCTCCCGGCGCAGGTGGGGGCGACGCTCTCCTACGGCAGCGCGAGCACCGCGGCCCGCAGCGACCACGTTCACACGCTGGGCTCTGACGCGCTGTCCGCCTTCAACGGCGCTGGCGCCTTCACCACGCTCTCGGCGTCCACGTCGCTGACGCTCGGGAGCAACGCGGGGCTCACGGGTGGCACCGGCACGGGTGCTCTCGCGCTGTCGGGCATGAACGGGCCTACGGCGCTGCCGACGGGCAACCTGACCTGGAACGGTGCCTCGACGAAGACGCTGACGCTCGCGGCTTCGGGTGCCGCCGCCGTGACCTCTTCGGCTGGCGCCCTCACCCTGACGGGTGGCGCGGCTTCGGTGTGGAGCACGAGCGCCGGGGCGCTCACCATCACCTCCGCGGCTGCGGCGACGTGGAGCACCGCGGCTGGGGCACTCGGCATCGACTCCGCCGCTGGCCTGAACCTCGGCACCACGAACGCCACCGCGATCACCGTCGGTCGCAGTGCCGCGACCGTCACCTACGCGAGCAAGCAGGCCGCTGGCGCGACGACGAACATCATCACGGACCCGGGCAACGCGGGTGCAATCCCTGTCACCACCGACGGCGTTTGTGCGCTGACGAGCGCTGGTGCCGAGACGCGGACGCTGGCGATCCCGACGTTCGCGGGGCAGATCCTGTGCCTGTGCTTCGACACCGACGGTGGTGACGTGGTGGTCACCTCTGCGCAGGCGATCAACCAGACGGGCAACAACACGCTCACCTTCAACGATGCTGGCGACGCCCTGACGCTGATCGCCATCACCGTCGGCGGCGCGCGTCGCTGGCGTGTGCTGCACAACGACGGCGTGACCCTGAGCACCGTCTAAGCGACGAGCGCCGGACACCCTCCAGCGATCGATCGGCACAGTCCACCCGCCCTCAGCCCCTCGTCGAGGCATTCAGCCGCCGCCTCTGCGGCTGTCTGGTCGAACAACTGCGCCACTTCGTTCTTGCCCCACCCAGTCTTGCGCTCCAGCCCGGCGATGAACTTGGCACGATGCTTGCTCAGAAAGGTCGCGTTTTTCATGTTACCTCTTCTTCATCCACGTCTCAAACGTCAGGAACGCAAGGACCATGCCGAGCATGATCAGATGGTAGGTGTCGGTGTTCACGTTGCCTCCTAGGAGAAGTCACTGAACAGGATGTCGCAGTGTTCGGCGCGCATCTGTTTCAGAATTAGGTGTGACAATCCATCACCTTGTCGATGTCTCTGTCCCTGCCCTCGCAGGATCAGCCCGATCACGTCCTCAGCCGGAGTCTCGCGGTCGTACTCGTCCACGACGCGCACGCCACTGCGCAGGAGTTCGAGCCACTCACCTTCCGACGAGGGCAGGCCGTCTTCCGTGTACCCGTGCAAGAGGAAGACCCAGCCGAAGCTCTGCTTGCCGATGTGAATGCGCTCCACCCCACCGCAGGCAAGGCAGTGCGGGCACGGAGACTTACGCGGACGCTCGATGTAGTAGTTGGTTCCCATCAGAACACTCCTCGGGCAATGAAGCCAGCCATCCTCATGCGAAGCCCAGCGACGCGAAGGTTCCCCCTGTGGAGGAGTTCGACGGCGCGGGCAATGTGGGACATGATGTGCTCGTGGCGACGCGCTCTCACGTCGCGACGCGGCTTGCTTGGGTCTGCCTTGAGCGCCTTCAGTTGCCGCCGTGTGAGCGGCTTACCTCGGAGGCGGCGCGGGAGAGTGTCCCCCCACTTGCCAGAAGAGTTGAGAAGCTTCATCTGCTCCTCTAGCGAAGGGTGGCGGTAGAGCTTCCCCTCGTTGGGGTGGTAGTACCAGCCGGGGTTCCAGTGGGTCTTGTGAGGTGACTTCATGATGAGACAGTAGCAGATCGCCTGAATCCTGTCAAGTCTTCTCTGCGCGCCAAGATTGCCAATCCTAACAGGGTTGTCAATGGGAAGTTGCTGCTTGGAGTCGATCGGTGGCTAAGCGCCGCAGACCGCCAGTTGCTAGAGCTTCACCCGACGGAACGGGAAGCGCTCGACACATTCGCTTCGAGCGACAAGAGGCGCTAGCAGCGATCAAGTCAACGCCGGATCATCCTCGTTGCGCTCGCGGAAGTAGCGGCGGATCGCGTCGCGTAGCTCGGGCTTTCGAGGGGACACTTGCAGGACGCCTCGCCAGTCGGGGTACACGTCCTTGTAGGGGTCGAAGGAATGGGCGATCAGGATCTCATCGCGTGAGCCGTAGGCCCGGTTACGGATCGCGCCGTGGAACCCGTGGAGTGCGTGGCAGTCCACGTAGCCGATGTTCTTCCGGCAGGTGGAGTAGCGCTCCAAGGCAGCGTCGAGGTAGTGGACGTAGGCGTCGCTGTAGCCGTCGTAGCGCTTGTCAGGCGCCCTCTCGCCGACGAGGCCGAAGGCCATGAACCAGTCACCCGACCCCAGGACGCAGCGGTCGAGGAGCCCCCCACTCTCGTCCCACGCCTTGCGCGTGAAGGCCCAGGCGCCACCGGGAGCGCCGACACCACGACGACGTGCGTAGGGCTCTGCCTGTCGCCATCCCGGCGGTAGGTCGTGGCCGTTCTGGTGCCAGGTGTAGGCGAAGGACCGCCCGATGTCACCGACGGGCTGGAAGGCCCGCCCTGGCAGGTTGCCCGAGAGGTTCTGGTACGTTGAGAATGGCTGGACCCAATCGTAGTGCTGTAACTCATGGATCGTCGCCAGTGCCCAATCCCACCGGCAGAAGCTGAAATCGGCGTCGATGATCGCACCGTAGCGCCACCCGTCGGGGAACGTTTGCACGGCGAGGTTGCTCAGGTTCTCCTTGTGGAAGATCTCGTGAACCGTCCTCAGCGCGTGGTCGTCGGGGTGCAGGTGCGGCCTCACGAGTTCATGGGGCCGATCCCCGTAGGCCAGCTCGATGAAGTGGAGCCGCACGTTCGGCGACGCGCGCATGTGCCGTCGGAAGTCGTGGGCGAGCTTCAGGCGCGTCCCCCAGCGCTGCGGGTTGCTGACGACGGCTGCGACGTGGAGCGTCTGCTCCTCGGACCACGCACGCGATCGATCGCTGACAGACGGGTGCGGAGTGAGTTGATTCTGCAAGATGTGTCCCTCCCACTGAGATGATACCACAGGGGGAGTATGGTAGTCAAGTGTGGACGCACATTGCGCAGGAGGCCCAGGAAGGGGTGTTGGCTGGGCTGGATGAGGGTCAGGGCGGAATAGGAGGGGGAGGGGCCTTCCTGGGGCTCCTGCGAAGGATTTAGGCGGTCTCGCAGCCCCCCGCAGCGCACGCCAGTTCACGGCTCGAAGTCGTCGAGTCCTCTTCCTCGAACGCGGCGAGGAGAGCCCAATCGATCCGGGGGAACGCGGCGTGTGCCTTCTCCCACTCTTCCCGCGATGTCTCCTCGTAGGGCATCTGACGGTACACGCTGTCGGCGCGGGGCAGGAAGGAGATGCCGCCCACGATGCCGCGATTCTCCCACAGCCACTCGATGATCCCGATCATCTCGTCGGGGGAGTAGGCGATCGTGACCGACGGGTTGTGCTCCGTGTAGTTGAGCTTGTTCAGGCGCCAGTGAGTGAGTTGATCGAGGGCGCTGCGCTCACTCTCGACGACGGCACCCTCTGGCGCACGCATCGGGAAGTGAACAACCCACTTCGTCGCGGTCTCGGCGTTCTGCCCGTTCTCCGGGTCCATCGGCACCTCACAGGCTCGGAGCACGCGGAAGACGGGGCTGTGAGTGTTTGCACGGGCGTTTCGGATGCCGTAGCGGAACTTGCGCGCGTTGATGCCCGGGGAGCAGTCGAGCATGGCACCGCTGTTGCCGCTCGGCTTGTTGGCCGTGATGGCCATGCTCTCCTCGATTCCGAGACGGGCCGCGAAGTCTCGGTTCACGCGGCGTGCTTCCGTGGCCATCTCCCGCATGAGCGTGCCCACGTCGCCGCCAAGGAACAGGGGGCAGTCCATCTGTCCGGTGATGTCCACGCCGAGAAGGCGCTCTTCGCGGGTGTTTTTGCTCCACTCGGGCCGAAGGTGAGGGAAGTTCGTCGCGAGGCTCTGAATGGTGCCCAGGATCGTGGCGATGCGCACCTTGCGGCGCAGCGTCTCGATGGTATCAGACGGGCGAGCGACGGCGATGGAGAGGTTGCAGAACTGCATGTCCTGCAAGACGATCTCTCCGCAAGGATTGCAACCAATATTCTCCGCGGCTCCCTTAGCGCGCAGGAAGTCAGCGCGTCGCTGAGGCATCAGGCGCAGAGAGTTCTCGCGCGAGAAGATGCCGCGCTCGCCGCTCTTCGCCACGAACATGGCGTGCATCTGCCCGATCAACTCAACCTGCGAAGGCCCGCCGTCGGGCCACACGGCGCTGTTGTTCGCGTTGCCGCGATAGCCGTGCGTGTCCCACCAGCCCGGTGTTCCCTTCGCCGCCTGCATCCCAGCGTCACCCCAATCGCTGAGGCTGAGCTTCGCCGTGCGCCGCTGGCCACCGCTATTGCCAGCTTCGCCCGTGATGCACATGAGGTCGTTGACATCGACGGTGGTGAGCTGAGAACCCTGACGGGACAGCACGAGAGAACGCACGGCCCTGAGCACAGAGCGTAGCGGACCGGGGCCGCTCGAACGCCCACCCTTCGTGCGCAGGATGGCGCCAGCATCGCGGAGTTCGCTGTAGTCGTAGGTCACATCGCCACCATCGAACCACTTCTCAAGACCGAAGAGGAGCGCCTCTGCCCAGCCCTCCGATGTGTCGGGGATGACGAAGGTGTCCGGCTTGCCGCCCCGCTGATGACGGACAAAAGGCAACTGGCGTACGAACTTGCTCTCGACGCTGTAGGCGTCGCCACAGCCCGCCATGGAGATGAGCAGCGACTCGGAGAAGCAGCGCAGGCCAGTGACCGCCTGGTAGGCGCAGTTGAAGATCGCCGTGTCGTCTCGACGAGCGGCAGGACCGGCCTGAGAAAGGAGGCGCATGGAAGGCATCGCCGCGCAGGCGAGGATGGTGTCGCGGATCTCCGCCCACTCCCCCTCTGTCAGACGATCGGCGCCACACTCGCGCACGACGAGCCAGCGCAGGTGCTCGATGGTCCGCTCGACGCACTCGGGCCACGTCTCGCGCCGACGCAGATCCCAGTTGTACCGGGCCGTCTTGTCGAAGAACTGAAACACGCGAAGCGGGTCGTTCCCCATCGCTGCGGCTCCTGCTTCATAGGCCGCTCGGATCTCAGGGGTAATGCGCTCGCGCTGACGGAGCCGCGCCCGCTCGTCACGGTACGCCATGTAACTCTTCGCCGCGTCGCGCTCTCCGAGAGCGATGAGCACGCTCTCGACGGCGTTCTGAACACTCTCGACAGTGGGGGTCTCGTCTCGCGACGCGAGCAGGTTGACGACCATTCGCGTTACCCCGTCAGGGGGCGTGCCTCCACGAGAGCGGTAGCAGCGATCGATCGCAGCGTCGATCTTCCGAGAATCGAACGGTACAGAACGCCCGTCCCTCTTCACGATTGAGAGCATAACTTCTCCTTGCTAGAAGTGTACCAGGATCTCCGAGACATCGCCGCGGGCGCCCCCGTCGGCGGCGATCGATCGCCTTGCGGCGATACGGTGTATGGTAGCGGACGGACAGACCTTTCGGACGATCCCCTCTGCACGGGGCGCGTTGCTCATCCACACGTCACGGCCACGACCGGCGAGAGACGCCAGGGTCTCAACGAGGTCTCGCGTCTCCTCAACCCCGAACGTGTCGTCCCCGTAGCGCGTGAAGTCGCAAAGATAGGGCGGGTCCGAGTACACAAGAGCCCCCTTCGGTACATCGGAGAGGGTATCGCGCCATCTCGCCACGCTGAGGGTCACGCGAGCCATCTGCGCCGAAGCAGTGCGGATCGCCTCAGCATCGAAGGAGAACGGGCGACCGAAGGGGACGTTATGCCCTCCGTCGCTGTTCTCTCGCCACAGGCCGTTGAACGACGAGCCGACGAGGTAGAAGAAGCGACGAGCGGTGGGGAGAGGGATACCCCCATCACGCACACCGTAGTAGTGCTCTTCCGGCGCGCGGGCCGCAGCGAGGGCGAGGCTGCGCAAGTCTTCCACGAGAGGCTCAGGAGCTTTGGCGACCGCGTGATGCGCCGTCACCAGCGCCCTGCACCTGTCCGCGCCGATGACATCGAGCCCAGCCTGAGCGAATGCCCGCCCATCCACGCCGGAGCCCCAGAAAGGCACGATGGCGCAGGAGTGCCGCGACGGCGAAGGCTCGATGTGCGAGAGCAGGTCGTCGATGATGCGCATCTTCGAGCCTGCCCATCGGTGTAGGGAAACGTGGTTGAAGTGTCCGCCCATACCACCATCATACCACACCAGCCTGATCGGTGTCAAGTCCGATCGCCTGAAACTCGAAGCCCAGCCCGTACACTAGGGGTCATGAGGACCTTGATCGCAACCCTGCTCCTGCTCCTGTCCGCGTGTGGTACGAGGTTCGACCTTGACGCGCCGATCTCGATTGTGGTCGAACCACTCGGCGCCACGTTCTCCGACGGCACACCGTGGCCGGAAGCAGATTGGGCGGCGCATGACGCGGCAGTATCTGCGCTCCGTCAGTTGTGGGTTCCTGTGGCTGGCGTGCGTGGTGAGTCGCAAGACATCCCCGGGAACCCACAGACGATCACGATCGCCCGCATGAGCGAGGAAGATTGCAAGGCTCATGCCGAAGGCGGCCCGCTGCTCGGCTACAACTTCAGCGGCGAGTCCAAGGTGTACCTGTGC
>ERZ650311.1492-NODE-1492-length-11493-cov-19.931806_pt1 | contig 11493 bp, 16 predicted proteins | sample MGYA00376247_ERZ650311 | MGnify/ENA primary metagenome ERZ650311 (study PRJEB26733, sample SAMN07839324) | wastewater metagenome | biome: small river; feature: stream; material: water | place: USA: North Carolina | collected 2016-07-28 ... | reverse complement strand
TGGCCCACGCGCTGAAGTACTCGTGGGCGTCGGCGCTCACCCACGCGGGGCTGTCAGGACGGGAGCCGATCCGCGTGCACCGCACCGGCCAGCCCTCGCGGGCCTGGGTGCCCTCGCTCGTCGGCTGCCGGCCAACGACCTCCACGGCGATCGCCTCCGGGGCGCGGCGCTGGATCAGCTCGAACTCGGCCTCGCTGGCGAGGTGGAAGATCAGCGTCGGCGCGGTCTCCCACGGCGCGATCTGGCCCACCTGACGCCAGTGCGAAGCGAAGGCCTGGCGCTGGTGGTGCTCGACAGCCTTCCACAGAGCCGCCTCAATCACGCCCGGCGAGGTCGACATGAGGAAGGCGTGGAGCGCCGCGCGGGCTTCCTGGTGCTCACGAGTGCCCGCGTCGCAGGTCAGGCTCTGCCGGGCGTCCCGGCCAGCAATCGCGCGCGCTGCGTTGTCAGCGGAGACCAGCAGCGACGCCTCTGCCCAGCCCTCGCGCTCGGCGAGCCACCCGGGCGGGAACAGTTGCTGGATATTCTCGGCCTCGCCGAACAGGCAGGCGACGGGCGGGATGGTGAAGACAAACTCGGGCTTCAGATCGGTCATGCTGTCCTCCGGGACATGTTCAAAAGGGCACGTAGTCGGGGTCGCGCAGATTGGCGCGGAGGGTCTTCCGGTGGGCACGCTCGGCCCGGCGGTCGGCCGGCTTGCGGCGGTGCTTCGAGGTGAGCTTGTGCCAGGCCGACAGCTTCGCGCCGGCCATGAGCACGCGGCCCTCGATCTGGTCGGCGTGGGCGACCTCCATAGACGGTGGTCATGCTGCGACTCCGGCGGCGGTGGAGAGGGTGAGGATGGTCGCGTCGTAGCGCTCGACGGTGGCGGTGTAGAGCTTGGAACGGGCGACGCGGGCCCGCGGGCAGAGGCCGCTGTAGAACAGGGCGCAGTGCACGATGGCGGTGCGCATGTCGAGGTGGGCGTGCGCGTAGCGGACCGCGGGGGCGTCTTGCTTGAGGTCCCTCGCGTGGTTGAGCAGGCTGTACACGAGGCTCGAGAGGCCGGCACGGAGGTCGAAGCGCGAGAGGGCAGCGGACACGTCGAGGGTGCCCTCCTTGAGCGAGGCGACCATGGGGCGGTAGACCTCGGGGTCGTAGCCGCCGATCGTCGAGGTGTCGATGAGGTTGAGGACCGCGGTGCTCAGGCGGGCGACCAGCTCGCGCGGCTCGAGGTCGAGGAGTGCCTGGGGTATGCGGGTCTGCAGGTGCTCGGGCAGGTCAGAAACGTGGCGGTGCATGGAGGGGGCTCCTGTGGCCAGCTGGTCGTGCGGGATCAGGCCGTTGGCCTTGGCCAGGTGTTCGGCGTCGAGCAGCGCCTCGTAGACGGCGCGCTGGCCGGCCTCGGTGGCGAGCACGTGGCGCTCGGTGGAGTAGCTGTAGGTGGCTGGTCTCGGTGTGCTCATGCTGCTCTCGCTCCCGGGCTCGTCGCCCGCGGGTGTTGGGTAGGCGCTCGCCGCCGCGATGGGCGGACCCAGATCTTGCCGTTGCCGACGAGCTGAAACTCCGCGTGCGGCTGGTCCAAGGTCGCGCGGCAGGCCGCCGCGATGGCCTTGGCGACGGCCTTGGGGAGCATGTTGCCGATGTGCTCCCGTCGCTTCCCGCTCGGACCGCGCAGGGCCAGCATCGCGCCGTTGTGCTCGGCCGGCAGGCTCTGCAAGACCGCGAGCTCAAGATCGGTCATCGGCCGGTGCCATGAACCGTCCGGGCTCTGGATTACGAGGTAACAGATCTCGTCCCAGTCCAGAATCGGCGGGCCGAGCAGCACCAGCTCGCCGTCTGCGTCGTAGACGAGGCGGTGGGTCGGCACGGGGTAGTCGGGGTGGGCGACCGAGGCGCGGCTGTTCTGGGTGGTCTGCTTGCCGCGGATGGTGCTCGACGGGCGGGTCCAGTCCTGCACGCCGTAGTTGTGCGGGCGTCCGCCGTGCTCGCCTGGGTCCCAATCCACCCGCGGGTCGACACTCAGCGGCGCCGCGATCGCTCCTGGCGCTTGCCGGACCTCCATGTGGCCGCGGATCGTCGGCGCCGGCTTGGCCGGGTCGATCACCCCGTAGCAGCCGCGCCCGCTGTGCTTGCCGGCGGCCTCGTCCCCCTCGGAGCGGTAGCCGAGGCGGAAGTCGGCGTAGCTGCCAGGGCTGTTGTCGTGGCGGTGGTGGCCGACGATGGTGGCACTCGGCCGCGCCGGGTCTTGCACGCCGTAGGCGCCCGAGCGTGGGGCGCAATCGAGGCGAGGGTCTACAGCGCCTCCACGGTCTCCTCGCCGACCTGTGGCCCAGCCTGCGCGCCTGCGGGGGCTGAGCGGAGTGGACGCGCAGGCCCACGCGTTCGACACGTCGGCGCGGCCAACGATGGTGTGGGCCGGGGCACCCCAAGCATTGACCCCGAAGCCGCCGTTCTGGCGATCGCCTCCGTGGTCATCCACGCGCAGGTCGATGCCATCGCCGGCGAGATGGGGCTGCCCAGCGTCAACGCTGGGTTCCACCCCAAGCTCGAAGAGGGCGGCCTGGCCGGCGGCGGGTTTGCGGGCGCGCTTCGACTTCGTTGCTGGCGCCGGCGGCGGATAGCCGCCGATCTTGCGGTCGGCGTAGCTCGCGGGGGCCGACCAGACCCGGTGCTCCCCGCGGATCGTGTGCGCAGGCTGATCTGGGTCCTCCACGCCGTAGTTGCCGTTGCGCGGCTCCGAGGCACCGTCCTGGCGGATGCGTGGGTCCTGCACCGCAGACCAGCCCGAGGGCACCCGGTTCCCGACGCCGACAACCGTGTGGGCGGGACCATCCCACCGCTCGACGCCAAATTTGCTGTCGTGGCGGTTGGTCTCGTCGCCACCAAGGCGGATGCGTGGCGGGAGGTCCTTCCAATCCTTGCCCGCGCGGATCGCTGCGATGCGGAGCCAGTTGCGAGCGCTGAGCTGCGGGAGGCGGTGCATCGACTCCGAGCGAGCGTCCATGACCGGCGGCGGGAGCTTGCCGAGCTCGTCACCGCACGGGCGGAGCGGGTGCTCGTCGGGGACCATGAGCCAGGCCGGGCACCGCTTCGGGTCCCGGGCCACGAACAGGCACCGCTCGCGGCTCTGGGCCAGGTTGCCGAGTTTGCCGACGTTGTGGGTCCGGATGTCGAACAGGTAGCCTTTCTTGCGGAGCTCCGAGCGGATGATGTCCATCATCACCCGCCCCTCTTTGCCGCCCATGCCACGCACGTTCTCGATGAGAATGAGCGGTGGAGGCTCGTCCCATGTGTGCAGGGCGAGCCATACCGAGCGCACCGCAAGCGAGCACATGGCGATGTACTTCTCGGTCAGCCGCTTCATCTTGCCCAGCAGCCGTGACCACCCCTTGCACGGCGGGGTCGTCACGAACACATCGGGTCGGCGGTCGCCGACGATGCGCCGCAGGTCGGCCGGCTCCATCTTCATGATGTCGGCGATGACCGACACCGCGCGATTCAGGATGTAGTCGAGATCCGCGCAGGCATCCGCGTCGTTGTCAATCGCGGCGATTGTCTCGAAACCCTCGGAGTCGAAGCCTGAAGTGCATCCACCTGACCCGGAGAACAGGTGAACAACGGTGTATTTGAGGCGCTCAGCTGCGCCGAATGGCACGCTCATGTCCTGCACCGGTGGGCGGCCGCCCATGCGTCGGCCTCGTGGGTGGTGTTGTGCTCGGAGGCGGCGTGCTCGTAGTGGCCAGCGATCCAGCAGGCATTACACCGGGCGATGATGCGCCGGCCGACCTTGAGCGTCGTGCACGTGCCGAGGTCGGCGGTGCGCTCGCGCTTCGGCTTGGGCGGAGTGGTGCCGCTGTACCACTTGAGCTTGGAGGCCGGCGGGAGCCGGTACGCGGTGCCGCCCTTGGCGTTGATGTCGCGCACCACGTACTCGATGCTCATCGAGATCGGCATGTCGATGCGAGACGGGCGAGCCGCGCCGTGGGCTTGCGAGCCGGCTGTCTCGTACAGGAGCCGCTCAGCATCGCTCGCCCAGACCTTGGTGCGCATGTCGTAGACCACAAGCACGCGGTCTCGGTCGTTGAGCAGCGCGAGCCTGCCAGGAACCGGACGGACAGCGCCGGGCTCGTTGTCGGTGTACGCGGCCGCCTTCGTCAGCGCCGCGGCGCGCTCCCACCACGTGGGCTCGCGCGGCTTGGGGTCCTTCGCCATGCCCTTCAGACGCCAGCGGCCGACCCGCATTCACAGGTCCGGCCAGAGCGACCGCTGCCCCGGCATCACCTCGCGGGCGACTTCGATGGCACGTTCCATCGCCGCCGCCGCGATCCGCATCTGCTGCCGCGCGCGCCACTGCTCGGCCCACTCGATGCTGTTCTGGATCGCGGCCTCCTCACCGTGGTCCCGCTTCCACTCGAAGATCTCCAGCAGGTCCAGGTCGACGGCGTCGCCGCGAGCCTCCACCGCCGCGCGCAGCTCGGACCAGCGCGCCTTGGGTCCGAGGCCCACCGCCGCCCGGAGGTCGCGCTCGGTGTACCGGCCGCGGGTGGACCACGCCTCGCTGTCAACGCTGCGCAGGTCCAGGCAGGAGAGCAGGGTCCCGGTCGACTTCACCCCGAAGCCGTGGAGCCGCAGGCCCGGGCGGTAGCGCAGGATGGCCGCGATGACCGCGACGAGCTCCAAGGTTCCCGACCGTCGGCACACGCTGCCGAGGCCGACCAGCGGCTCCGCTTCGAGGTCGACGCCGGCCGCCTCGAACATGTCGATGCAGCGCAGGTAGTCCTCGATGGTGTGGCCCTGGAGCGTCGGCAGCCAGGGCACCTCGGGGGCCATGTGCCGGAGGCGGATGAAGCTCTCAACCGTGCGCCGCTGGTGCTCGATGACCGACAGGCCGGTGCGGGCAATCATGATCGGCTCGCACATCCAGTCCATCGTGGCGACGTGCTTGACGGTGCGCAGCGCGGCCATGGCCCGCCGGCTGAAAGCGACGTGCTCGGCGGCCGTCCGGATCCAGCACCCGTGCTCACGGATCATCGAGAACGCGCCGGAGTCGAGCAGGACCGGCACCGTCGCCTCGCGCGGCTCCGACAGGTACATGCCGACCTTGCGGCGCTTGCGGGGCCAGGACGCCTCGAAGCGCCCAGCCTCGATGAGCACTGGCCCCCACGCCTTCCCGAGCCAGGCCCACCTTGCCTCCTGCGCGACCAGCCAGAGCCACGGGAGCGGGCTCGCGTCGGCCACCTGCAAGTGCGGGTCGCGGTACCAGAGCAGGGCGGTGCGGATCGCGTCCTGCTCGTCGGAGTGGGGGATGGCGACGCGCGTCGTCACCGCTTGGCTTCGAGCCGCCTCCAGGCGTCCAGGTAGGCGGCCGTGTGCTCGCCAAACGCGACCTGGTATGGCGTCGGGGCCATGTACGCGGTCGGCACCCCGTTGGGGTGGCCCGGTGTCTTGAGCGGCTCAACCGTGTAGATGCCGAGCGCGCCCTTGGCCGGCACGAACGGCAGCGCGATGGCGTCGGCGAGGTCGTAGCCGTAGGTGGGGCCGCGCTCGTCGCTGCCCATGCGCCAGCCGTGGGCGTTGCTGTCGTTGAGGTAGACCGGGTGCTCGGAGCAGCCGGTGATCCGCACGATGCCGACGAAACCTCCCCGCTGCAGTTCGGAGTACTCGGGCAGCTTCGCCCGTGGCTCGGTGTCGCTGCGCATGCTCTCGCCGGCCGCGCGCCAGGCCCGATACTCGTCCTTGGTCAGGCTCGCGCCGACGTGGATCAGCACCGGCCCGCGGTAGGCCCAGCGGGTGCCGCGGTTCTCGACGTTCTTCCCGGCGTGCAGGATGAACCACGCCCAGGGGTTGCGAATGCTTAGTGCCTTCATCGCGCCGCCTCGATCCGCCTGCGAAGATTGTCAACCTGGCGGTCAAGCTCGTGCTCGGCGCCTTCTTGGCGCGATTCGAGCCGGTCGAGCTGCTGCTTGAGCGGCAGGAGCATCTCCGCGACGCCAGTGATGATCGTCTTGTGCTCGCCGATCTTGCGCCAGAAGTGGGCCGGGTCGCCTCCGCGTGACCGTCGCTCATCGGCGATCTTTTGCAGGAAGGCCTCGGCCGGCTTCATCAGCGCGGCGATGGCCTCTGCGTGGTCTCGCTCAGCGCGCACCTTCCACTCAGCCTCGCACTTGAGGCGGAACGCCAGGAGCTCGTCCTTGTGGTCCTCGAAGCCCTCGGTTTCTTCGAGCTCCCAGGCGGGATCGTCGCGCCAGGCTCAGCTCGTCGATTTCTGCACGTGTCTTCATGGACAGGTGAGACGATCCGCGCGGGTGGCTGTTCACCACGCGTTGTAGAAGCGCAGGTGGGTGACGCCGACCGGGAGCTTCGAGAGATCGACCACGAGCCCAGAGGTGGAATCGCCCTCGTAGTCGTCGACCGCGGCGTCTGGCACTTCGAGCACCATTGCGTCATCGCCTTCGACGGGGTGGTGGTCCCCAAAGTAGTCAGCGAGTTTCTTCGGCTGCTCTATGCCGGCCGCCTCGTTGGCACGCCACGCGGCCAGCATGCGCAAATGTTGTGGGGTGGCTCCGCGCAGGGCGACGACGTGGGTGGACATGCTCATGCCCAGCTAGACGCTCACGGCCGGAGCTTGTTCACCAACCACGCGAACGACTGGAGCAGGCGCCGGTCGATCTCGTAGACGCGGTCCCAGGTCCCGCGCACACCATCGCGCCGCTGCGCCACCTGCCAGCGCGGCTTGGTCGCGGTCGGCACCACGAGGATCCGCCGGGCTGTCCGCGAGACCAGCAGCACCGCGCGCGGCTCGATGCGCTTCGCCTCCCACCCGTCGACCGTGTCGATGAGTGCGGTCGGGTACGGGTAGCTGAGCGCGTCCCCGAAGTACACCGGGCGCGACTTCACTTCGAGGACGACGTCGCCCACGGCGGTCCCGCGGATCGTCAGGTCGCAGTCGTTGGCCGTGAAGCGGCCCGAGTCGCGGATGTGCTCGCGGAACTCGTAGTCGGGGATCTCGACCTGCAGCGGGCGCAGGTGGGTGGCGAGCTCGCCGGCGGCCCATGTCTGCCAGCGCCGGCCCTCCTCCAGCTCTTCGCGGAACAGCGCCTCGTTCTCGCGCCAGCGCTGCGCAGGAGCTACCGCATGTCGCACGGGTTGATCTCCGTGAGGCCGTGGAGGGGGTTGATGGTGTCGACCGTGACGAAGAATTGCCGGCCGTCGCTCGGCAGCACGAGTTCACCATCCTGGTCCACGACCTCCATGTCGTCGGGCAGCCGGCACCACTCCGCGTCGTTCTTGGCCACGGCGATTGAGCCCTCCTGGATCTGGAGGCGCTTCCGCGCGACGAGGCGGACGGTGACCATCGCCCACGGCTTGCCGATGCAGCGCGGCCGGTCGAGTCGGTCCAGGCCCAGGAAGTGCGCCATGGCCTCACCTATTCCCGATCCTCGCCATGGTCGAGTGCGAGCGCGTCGGCGAAATAGTGCCGCCCGTCGATCTTGATCGACTCCATGACCTCGTGACCGGCAAAGGCACGGGCGGCCTCGCATACCCGCATGCGGATGTAGTCGGCGTTGTAGCTGGCGAACTCCTCGGCCGGCCATACGTAGTCGCGGGCAACGGCCTTCATTTGGCCGTTCTCACTTGCCGGGACCATCACCTCAAAGCGCACCTCGATCTCGTGCCTGAAATGTCGATAGTAGGCCTTGAACTGCCACAAGGTCAGGCCAGCGCAGATCTCCAGCCAGCGCAGCGGTTGCCAGGCTGAGCCGGTCTGCGGGAAGAATCTGGCCAACAGCGCGCCCTGGTGCGTCGTCAGCATCATGCCGCCCTCGCCGCACCGACCTCGGCCTCGCCCTTGGCGGTGAGACCGAAGCCACCGTCGACCTCGGCGACGAAGCCGTGGGCGACCAGCAGGCGCATGCGCGGCTCGTCCCGCACGCGACGACCATGAGCGAGCGCCAGCAGCGGCTCGCGCAGCCAGGCATCGAGCTCGGGCAGGCCCACCTCCGCGAGCACCAGCAGGCGCGTGAGCGCCTCCACGGCCACGTCCGCCTGCATGCCAGCCGCGCCCATCCGCTCCACCGCCCCGCTCAGGATCTCCGCGACCATGGTCACTCCGACGCGGGCGCTGGATCGGGATTCAGCGTGGGCCCGAATGCCACGTCGGCGAGGATCTGCGCGGCCGTGCGTGACCAGCCGGCGGCCTTGATGAAGGCGAGCAGGAGATCGTGGCCTTGCACAGCCAGCAAAAGCGCGACGCTGCCAGCGCAGACGGCACGATAATGCACGATGGCGAGATAAGTCTCCGCGCGCCGCACGAGGCCGATGGCCCACTCCTGCGCTCGCTCGTCGATCGGCGTCATTGTCATTTCTCGCTGGAGCAGAGCGCGGGCACAGGCCATACGCTCGTCAGCGGTCAGGATAAGCGGCTGTTTCATGGCTGCTCCGACGCGGCACCCTGCTCGGGATTCACTCCGTGCCGGGATGCAGCGGGCAACCGTCGTAGTGCGGGGCGCAGTGGCATACCGCGGGCGGCGCCGCGGGGCTCGGCGCCGCGGGGCTCGGCGCCGCGGGGCTCGGCGCCGCGGCCACGCCAGTACCCTTGCACGCCGAGCAGGGCGTCCCCGGGTCGCTCATGCTGTTGCACCACCCACCCGCGCCGTTGCACGCCTTGCACGGCCCGGGGTTCAGCGCCGCGAACAGCGTCACCTCTGCCGCCGCCCCGCTGCCGGGCAGGATGTCCCTGGCACGCAGGAGGGCATCGGCGAGGTATGCCGCCAGGTGCGCGTTCCGGTCGACGTCGAACGTGCCGTGGGCGAGCCCAGGCGCGCCAGGCACCCACTCGCCGAGCTCGACGCGGCTCAGGTTCGGGAGCGGGCACCCGAGCGCCCGCGCGAGCTCGCCGATGCGCAGGCCGGTCTGCTCCCGGAGCGCCCGCAGGCGCGGCCCGATGTCGTTGACGGCGCCGGTGATGTCGAAACCCTCCGGCCGCGGCTTCACGCCCCGCTCGCGGCGCTCCAGCCGACCGAGCGGGCGCAGGCCGGCGCTCACGAGCACGGCCGCCAACCTGTCCCCGCGGACATCCACGATCGACCCGCGAAAGGCGCAGGTCACGACCGTGCGGTCGTGATACTGGATGTGGTCAACGGCGATCACGACGAGCTCAGGCCCGGCCTCGCCGCCGTGGGCGTCGAGCACCACGGGCGCGTCGGGGTCGGGAATGATGGCTTTGTTCAGGTGGAGCATGTGGGCCTTGGACGGCAGATGCGCCGCTCACTTCAACGCGACCGGCTCGCCGAGCTGCGCCTCGGTCGCGCGGCGAATCCGCTCGGCGACCGGGGCGGGCCACCACCGCCGGCGCACGACCCTGGCACCCGGGTCTCGATCGATCTCCAGCCACGGGAGCGTGCTCAGCACCTCGGCGAGCCGGCTCGCCGGGCGCGGCCCGGGCGTGAGCAGATCGGCGAGCACGCGGGCGACGACGTTGGGCCCGCGCGCGCTGGCCCCGAGGCACACCCGGAGCGGGCCACGGCGCACGCAGGCGCCCGAGGTGATGCCGAGGGCTTCGGCGCGCGTCCGGCTGCTCAGCAGGTCCGCGGAGACGCGCAGGCGGCCGCACCACGCAGAGACGCCGACCCAGCCCGCGGGTGTCGCCGCGGTGGCCGGGTCGGCGTGTAGTTGAATGCCGGCGAGACCCCGGCGCGTCGTCCACTTCAGCTTCAGCACGGGCCGTGGACGGCCCTGGCGATCCCGAGATTCAGCGGGCACCCATGCGGCTCACCTGCACGGCGCGGTGGAGCACCGCCACCAGCGCGGCGGCGAGGACCCGCCCGGTGCACACGCTCGCCTCCCACGCGGCCCATGTCGTCAGCGCGGACAGGTCGGCCTCGGTCAGGTACGGGATGCCGGCGAACAGGCGCCGCGGATCGCCGCCGGCTTCGAGGTCGTGCGCGACCTCGGTCTCCAGCGCCCGCATGATCCGCTCCGGGGCGGCGCCGGCGAGCGCGAGCTCGGCCGGGGTGCCGTCCGGGATCTCGCCCGCGTGGCGCCGCTCGATGAAGCCGGCGAGCAGGCGGTGGGCCTCGCCGAGGGTGTGGACCTCGTCGGCCCGGCTGGGGCTCCACTGGTACGGCGCCAGCTGGCGGGCGACCAGCCGGTCCCGGCGGATCGCCACCGCCTGCGCGAGGTCGGCGGCGTCCATGTGCGAGGCGTGCTCGATGGTGTGCGGCCCGCGGCCGCTGCCCCGGTGCTGGCCCATGGGTCAGGTCTCCGACGAGAAGGTCGGCTCGTCCTGCGCGGGCCTGCCCGACACGATCGTGCCGGTGGTCGGCGCGGGCCGGATGACCTCCACGGACCACGAACTGTCCGCGCTGGTGCTCGGGCGGACCACGGCGGCGGCGTCCACCTCGGCGAGGGCGAGCTCGGCCGTCTTGCAGGCCCGCTCCAGCGACATCCCGGCCCACGACATGAGCCGGTCGACGATCCGCTCCACGAACGCCGGGGTGGCGAGCTGGCGCAGGAACTCGCGGCGGTCCGTGCGGGTCCAGATGCCCGTGTCGACGTAGTCCAGCGGCTCGTCCTGCGAGCAGGACAGCAGATGGATGTCCAGCTGGGCCTGCCCCCACATGTCGAGCGTGATCACGCGGCCGTTGCCGTCGATCGCCTGCGACATGACGATCCCGGCGGTGGCGAACAGGTCGGCGCGCATGTGATCGCCGAGCTCGCGCACCAGCCCGAACAGGGACCCGAGCCCGGCCGCACCGCCGAGGGCATAGGCGGCCTCGGCGAGCGTGTGCAGGTGGCGGTAGCCGATGTCCTGCACCTCCGGCTCGGCGAGCCACCGCGGCACGCCCAAGGGCGAGGCCGGGATGCGGACCCGGAGCACGTCCATCGAGCCACGCTCCGGCTCGGGCGGCAGCATGCGGGTGAGCTCGGCGCCAACCCGCGAGTCGTCCTCCGACGCGACCTGAGCGGCCTGGCGCTGCGCCGACCAGACCCGCCACGCGAGCGACGGGCGCGAGACGGTCAGGTCGACATCGCCAGCGGCCGGGGCGGTGTCGTACGGGCCTTGGCTGACGCCCGCGGCGCAGACCGACCACGAGAGGCGGCCGCTGGCGGTGGTGTGCGAGAGCGAGAAGCCGAGGCCATCCTCATCCTCAATGGCCCAGTCGAACGCCTCGGCGAGCGCGGCGGCGTCGTACGGACCCGGGCCGGAGACGATGCTGGCGACGGCGGGGTGGTCGACGTGCGAGGCCCACAGGTGGCCGTGAGCGCGGGCGAGGGAGAGGGCATGGGTGAAAGCGGTATTGGTGATGGTGGTCATAGTGTCCTTGCAGGGTCTCTGGGTTGGCTCGATGCCGCTGTTCGGCGGCTGGTGATGTAGTCGCTGGTCTGGTGGAATCGATCGGCTGGTGAGGTCCGCCTGCCCGGCGCAGGCGACGAGGGCCCGCCGGCAGTCAACCAGCCCGAACCCGGTCGCGGCGCGCAGGGCCTTGATCTCCGTCGCGGTGGGCATCA
>ERZ650311.1491-NODE-1491-length-11494-cov-15.355276_pt1 | contig 11494 bp, 10 predicted proteins | sample MGYA00376247_ERZ650311 | MGnify/ENA primary metagenome ERZ650311 (study PRJEB26733, sample SAMN07839324) | wastewater metagenome | biome: small river; feature: stream; material: water | place: USA: North Carolina | collected 2016-07-28 ... | reverse complement strand
AGCTCGAAGAGCACAGCATCCCGCGCATCGACCTCGTGGTGGTGAACCTCTACCCCTTCCAGGCCACCGTCGCCAAGCCTGACTGCAGCCTTGAAGATGCCATCGAGAATATCGACATCGGCGGCCCGACCATGGTCCGCGCTGCAGCCAAGAACCACGGCAACGAAGCCGGCGGCGTCGGCATTGTCACCGACCCGGCCGACTACGCCGGCATCGTCGCCGAGCTCAAGGCCAACGCCGGCGCGCTCACCTACAAAACCCGCTTCGATCTGGCCCGCAAGGCTTTCACCCACACCGCCCGCTACGATTCGGCCATCTCCAACCACCTCACCGCGCTGCTTGACGACGGCAGCAAGCAGGCCTACCCAGAGCGCTTCCAGATCGCCTTCGACAAGGTGCAGGATCTGCGTTACGGCGAAAACCCCCACCAGAGCGCCGCGTTCTACAAGGAATCGGACGCGCCGGCCGGCGCCATCGCCGCCTACACCCAGGTGCAGGGCAAGGAACTCTCCTACAACAACATCGCCGACGCCGATGCCGCCTGGGAATGCGTCAAGGCCTTAGAGAGCGGCAACGGCAGCGTTGCCTGCGTGATCGTCAAGCACGCCAACCCCTGCGGCGTGGCCATCGCCGCCAGCCCGCTGGAAGCCTATAAAAAGGCCTTTTCCACCGATCCCACCTCGGCTTTCGGCGGCATCATCGCCTTCAACACCCCGGTCGACAAAGCCGCTGCCGAAGCCGTCAGCGCCCAGTTCCTCGAAGTGCTGATCGCCCCCGCCTACACCGACGAAGCCCTGGCGCTCCTCAAGGCCAAGCAGAACGTCCGGGTGCTGATCGTTCCGGTCGGCGCCGTGCGCCAGCCCGACTACAAGCGCGTGGGCGGCGGCCTGCTGGTGCAAAGCGCCGACTTCGCCCCGATCGCCGCCTCCGACCTCAAGATCGTCACCAAGCGTGCGCCCACCGAGCAAGAGATTTCCGACATGCTCTTTGCCTGGCGCGTCGCCAAATACGTCAAGTCCAACGCCATCGTCTACTGCAAGGACGGCCAGACCATCGGCGTCGGCGCCGGCCAGATGAGCCGCGTGGATTCCGCCCGAATCGCCAAGATCAAGGCCGAGAACGCCGGCCTCGCGATCCCCGGCTGTGTCGTGGCGTCGGATGCCTTCTTCCCGTTCCGCGACGGCCTCGACGTGCTCGCCCAAGCCGGCGCCACCGCGGTGATCCAGCCCGGCGGTTCGGTACGCGACGCCGAAGTCATTGCGGCCGCCGACGAACAGGGCATCGCCATGGTCCTCACCGGCTTCCGCCACTTCCGTCACTGATACCGTGCTCTCCATGAAGATCCTTGTCATCGGCTCCGGCGGACGCGAACACGCGCTGGCCTGGAAGCTTTCCCGCTCGCCCCGCGCCCATAAGATCTTCGTGGCGCCCGGCAATCCCGGCACCGCCCGCGAGCCCGATCTTGCCAACGTCGCCATCACGGCGATTCCCGAACTCATCGAGTTCGTCCGCAAGGAGCAGATCGGCCTCACCGTGGTCGGCCCCGAGGCGCCGCTCGCCGCCGGCATCGTCGACGCCTTCCGCGCCGCCGGCCTGCCGATCTTCGGCCCGACCCGGCTCGCCGCCCAGCTCGAAAGCTCCAAGGACTTCGCCAAGCAGTTCCTGCTCCGCCACAAGATCCCCACCGCCAAGTACCAGACCTTCTCCGACCCCGCGGCCGCCCACGCCTACGTCGACGCCGAGGGTGCGCCGATCGTCATCAAGGCCGACGGCCTCGCCGCCGGCAAGGGCGTGGTGGTGGCGATGAGCCTCGACGAAGCCCACGCCGCCATCGACGCCATGCTCACCCACAACACCCTGGGCGTGCAGTACGACGAGCGCGGCCCGCGGGTCGTCATCGAAGAGTTCATGGAGGGCGAGGAAGCCAGTTTCATCGTGATGGCCGACGGCCGCCACGCGCTGCCGCTGGCCACTTCCCAGGATCACAAGCGCCTCAAGGACGCCGACCAGGGCCCCAACACCGGCGGCATGGGCGCGTACTCGCCCGCCCCGGTGGTCACGCCCGAAGTCCACGCCCGCGCGATGCGCGAGATCATCATGCCGACCCTCGCCGGCATGGCCGCCGAAGGCCTGCCCTACACCGGCTTCCTGTATGCCGGGCTGATGATCGATGCCAAGGGTGCGCCCCGCGTCGTCGAGTTCAACTGCCGCATGGGCGATCCGGAAACCCAGCCGATCATGATGCGGCTCAAGACCGATCTGGTCGATCTCGTCGAAGCCGCCATCGCCGGCAAGCTCGACAAGATCGAAGCCGAATGGGACCGCCGCTTCGCCCTCGGCGTGGTGATGGCTGCCGCCGGCTACCCGGACAGCCCCCGCAAGGGCGACGCCATCCACGGCCTGCCCAGCGCCTCGTCCGACGACACCCACGTCTTCCACGCCGGCACCACCGAAGCCAACGGCCAGATCGTCACCAGCGGCGGTCGCGTGCTGTGTGTCACCGCCCTTGGCGACAACGTCAGAAGCGCCCAGAAGCGCGCCTACGAAGTGGTCGACCAGATCCACTTCGACGGCATGCAATGCCGCCGCGACATCGGCTATCGCGCCGTCGCCCGCAAAGGCTAGGGCCATGCCGCATCTGCGCATCGAATACAGCACCAACCTGGCCGGACGCTTCGATCCGGCCGCGGTGCTGGCGGCTGCCACCCAGGCACTCGTCGACAGCGGGGTTTTCGATCCGCCCGACGCCATCAAGGCCCGCCTGATGCCCGTCGAACACTTCATGGTCGGCAGCGGCGCCGAGCATGGCTTCATCCACGCCGGACTCGCGCTACTGTCCGGCCGCGACAGCGCCACCAAGCAGCGCCTGACCAACGCCCTGGTGGCTGCCATCGCCCCCCTTGTCGCGCCCGGCCCCCAGGTGGTGCAGATCACCTCCGAGGCCCGCGACATGGATCGCGACACCTACTCGAAGCGCCTGATTCCCGGCGCCTGAATCCTCCGCCGGCCGCAGGCCGGTTTTTTCCATCCCCGGAGCCCCCCATGCCTGACCGCGCCGCCGTCAAAGCCTATCTCCTCGACCTCCAGAGCCGCATCGTCGCCGCCCTGGAAGCCTTCGACGGCAAACCCTTCCAGACCGACAGCTGGACCCGCCCGGCCGGCGGCGGCGGGCTCACCCGCCTGATCGAAGACGGCAACTTCTTCGAGCGCGGCGGCTGCAACTTCTCCCATGTGATGGGCGCAGGCCTGCCGCCCTCCGCCACCGCGGCCCGCCCCGAACTCGCTGGCCGCAGCTACGAAGCGATGGGCGTCTCGCTGGTGCTGCACCCCCGCAACCCGTACTGCCCCACCGTGCACATGAACGTGCGCTTCTTCATTGCCAGCGGCGAGGGCAAGGACGACGTATGGTGGTTCGGTGGCGGCATGGACCTCACCCCTTACTACCCCATCGAAGAAGACGTCCGCCACTTCCACGCCACGTGCAAGGCGGCCGTGCTGCCCTGGGGCGAAGCCGAATACCGGCGCCTCAAGGATTGGTGCGACCGCTACTTCTTCCTCAAGCACCGCAACGAGCCCCGCGGCGTGGGCGGCCTGTTCTTCGACGACCACGGCGCCGACGGCAAGGTGGATTTCGAGGCCGCCTTCGCGATGACGCGCAGCGTCGGCGACGCCTTTCTGCCAGCTTACCTGCCCATCGTCGAACGCCGCCGCGATACACCCTACGGCGAACGCGAACGTGATTTCCAAGCCTATCGCCGGGGCCGTTACGTGGAATTCAACCTGGTCTTCGACCGGGGCACCCTGTTCGGGCTGCAATCCGGCGGCCGTACCGAATCCATCCTGATGTCCATGCCGCCCATCGTGAAGTGGCGTTACGACTGGCACCCGGAGGCCGGCAGTCCCGAGGCGCGGCTGTATTCCGACTTCCTCGTGCCCCGCGACTGGGCCTGATCCTCAAGCCAAACATACTCGACGCAGCCCGCCAAAAGCGCAGGGCAGCGCGGATGAAGGCGGGTTTACGGGGAAAATCGCAGCGGGAACCGGCCCGGCGCCTCATCCAGGAGCCGGCCGCGACCTCGGTCAGCGGGGCCGAACGGTCAGCCCGCCGGGCGGATAGCTGCGCAGATAGCCCAGCAGCGCTTCGACCCGGCCGCGGAGCAGCGACGAACGATAAGCCGCCCGTGCGCTCGCCGACGACGAACCGAAATCCTGCGGCGTCCAGTTGTTGGCGATGAAGCGCAGCTCCGCATCGCGGAAAACCAACCAGCTTTTCTGGCTGCGCACCAGATCCTGGCGGCGGCTGTCGCGGCCTTCGCGCAACAGCGTACCGTAGGCGAGATTGAGTTCCCGGTCGAGAAACCGCTCGTACAGCGCATAGACCGCCAGCGCATCCCGCTCCGTCCCGGCCTCGGCGATGCGGGTTTCAAAGTCGCGGGCACGGGATGCGAACTCCATCACCGGATCGGGTCGGTCCGGGTTGTCGATGGCCAGCGCCGCACCGGCCGACAGGCTCAGCGCAGCAAGCAGCGCCCACCCGGCCAACCGGGCAGAAAAGAAATCACCAGTTTTTCTCATATTTTCCAAGGGAATAGACGTTCCACTCGCACTGCCGGCGCCGCTCAAGCCCCAGCATCACCTTGCCCTGGGACTTGTTCCAGGATTTCCAGGCGGCTTCCAGGTTCTTGTACATGGTCTTGGCGGTCGGATCGTTCACCATCTTCGCCACCGACGAGCGGGCCAGATTGGCCGCGCCAATGTTGAAGGTGAGAATCACCAGCGCATCGAACTGGTTCTGACCGAGCCGGGCGGTGATCGTCGAATTCACCGCCGCCTCGAAGGGCTGCAGATCCTTGTCGAGCAAGGCGTCGGCGCCCGCTTCGGTGATGCCACCTTTGTACAGCTCCCATTCCGCCTTGGCGATCAGGTGGCCATAACCGATCGTCGCACCCTTCACCCACACCTGGGTTGCCTCGCCGGTCTGGTCGTCGTAGGTGAACAGGAATAGATTCTCGAGCTTGCGTAGCAGCGCCCGCGCCGCGGCGCTCATGCGCATCGCCCCCGTCGGCTGGGCGGCGGGCGGCGTCGGCGGGGTGACCGCCGCGGGCGGCTGGTTGAGCGCCTGCCAGGTCTTGCCGTCCGGGTCCACCCGGCCGTCGGGCGTCTTCAGCTTCATCACCCGGCGCTGGAACTCTTCGATCGCGGCGTAGGTTTCATCTCCCTGCCCACCGTCCTCGGCGATCCGCGGCAAGGACGCAGGACGATGGCGGTTCAGCAGCTGCTGGACGAGCAGGACTTCGCGTTTGAGCGGCTTTTCGGCACCGCGTCCGACCGCACGTGTGAGACTGGCCATGAAGCTCTCCCTCCGCAGGCTTGGATAAGCCATCTCACTATAGTCAGCCGGGCGAAACCATCCAAAGCACAGAATGCAAAAAGCCTTCCGGGCCGAAAAACCCGGAAGGCTTTTGATGGAAGCCGGGCGTGCCCGGCCGCACGGATCAGTTACGGATCAGGTGATCGAAGGCCGAGAGCGACGCCTTGGCGCCCTCGCCCATCGCAATGATGATCTGCTTGTAGGGCACCGTGGTCACATCGCCGGCGGCAAACACGCCCGGCACCGAAGTACGGCCGTGGTCGTCGACGATGATCTCCCCGCGCGGCGACAGCTCGACCGTGCCCTTCAGCCACTGGGTGTTGGGCAGCAGGCCGATCTGCACGAAGATCCCAGCAAGCGCCACCTGATGCATTTCGCCGGAAACGCGATCCTTGTAGGTCAGGCCGGTCACCTTCTGGCCGTCGCCGTTCACTTCGGTGGTCTGGGCGCTGACAATGATCTTCACATTGGGCAGGCTTTCGAGCTTCTTCACCAGCACCGCGTCGGCGCGCAACTTGCTGTCGAATTCGAGCAGGGTGACATGGGACACCACGCCGGCCAGATCGATCGCCGCCTCGACGCCGGAGTTGCCGCCGCCGATCACCGCCACCGCCTTCCCCTTGAACAGCGGACCATCGCAGTGCGGGCAGTAGGTCACGCCCTTGGTGCGGTACTCGGTCTCACCGGGAACGTTCATGTCGCGCCACCGGGCGCCGGTGGAGAGGATCACCGTCTTCGACTTCAAGCTGGCACCGCTGGCAAGCTTGATCTCGATGAGATCGCCCGGCACCAGCGCCTCCGCGCGCTGCAGGTTGACGATGTCCACGTCGTACTGCTTGACGTGCTCCTCCAGCGCGGCAGCGAGTCGCGGGCCTTCGGTTTCCTTCACCGAAATGAAGTTCTCGATCGCCAGCGTATCGAGCACCTGACCGCCGAAGCGCTCGGTGACCACACCGGTACGGATGCCCTTGCGCGCGGCATAGACGGCCGCAGCGGCGCCGGCCGGTCCTCCGCCGACGACCAGCACGTCGAACGCCTCCTTGGCGGCGATCTTCGCCGCAGCGCGGCTCTCGGCGCCGACATCGACCTTGGCAAGAATCTGCTCCAGCTCCATGCGACCTTGCCCGAACTCCTGGCCGTTGAGCATCACCGTCGGCACCGCCATGATCTGCAGGCGGGTCACTTCGTCCTGGAAGAGGCTGCCGTCCACCGTTTCGTGGCGGATCTTCGGGTTGATCAGCGCCATCAGGTTGAGCGACTGCACGACCTCCGGGCAGTTCTGGCAGGACAATGAAATGTAGGTGACGAAGTTGAAGTCGCCCTCAAGCTTGCGGATCTGCTCCAGCACCTCGTCGCTGACCTTGGGCGGATGACCGCCAACCTGCAGCAGCGCGAGGACGAGGGACGTGAATTCGTGGCCGAGCGGGATTGCGGCGAAGCGGATGCCGATGTTCTCGCCCGGACGGGTGATCCGGAAGGACGGCTTGCGCTCGGCGCCGTCGTCGCGCTCGACGAGGGTGACCTGCGCCGAAAGGGAGGCGATCTCCTGCAACAATTCGCGCATCTGGCGGGAGTTTTCGCCGTCATCGAGGGACGCGACAATCTCCACCGGGCGGGTCACCTTGGTCAGATAGGCTTGCAACTGGGTTTTGAGGGTGGCATCCAGCATGACGATTTCCTTCTTTCTACGATTTTTGGATGTAAAAACGCCCGAGCGCCAGCTGACGCCCGGGCGTTTTGATGTGCTACCGGAACAGTCTGGTCAGGCTTAGATCTTGCCGACCAGGTCCAGCGACGGCGTCAGGGTGGCGGCGCCTTCGGTCCACTTGGCGGGGCACACTTCGCCCGGGTGCGAGGCCACGTACTGGGCAGCCTTGACCTTGCGCAGCAGCTCGGAAGCATCGCGGCCGATGCCCAGATCGTGGATCTCGGCAACCTTGATGACGCCTTCCGGGTTCACCACGAAGGTGCCACGCAGAGCCAGACCGGCTTCTTCGATCATCACGTCGAAGTTGCGGGTGACGGTACCGGTGGGATCGCCGATCATCGGGTACTTGATCTTCTTGATCGTTTCGGACGCGTCGGCCCAGGCCTTGTGCACGAAGTGGGTGTCGGTGGACACGGAATAGACTTCGACACCCAGCTTCTGGAATTCGGGGTACACATCGGCCATGTCGCCCAGTTCGGTCGGGCAGACGAAGGTGAAGTCGGCCGGATAGAAGAAGAACACGGCCCACTTGCCCTTGACGTCGGCTTCGGTCAGGTCGACGAACTTGCCATTGTGGAAAGCGCTGGCTTTGAACGGCTTGATTTCGGTATTGATCAGGGACATTGATGTTTCCTTCACGGGTTGGGAGGTAGAGATCGAATGATAGGCCGGACCATCGTATCGTTCAAATTGATTGATGAAATGATCCGGATTGTTTAAAGCTATCGGACTCTGCCCGGCCCCACGACGGGAGCCGGGCAGGCGGATGTCAATGTTATTCCGCTATTTCGCCACCGGGAAGACCGGCGAACGGTCGATTTGCAAGGGATCGGATCAGCGCCGGGAAAGCTCGGCGGCGGCGCGGTAATGCACGTTGGCATCGTCGGTGCGGCCGATCCGCTCGGCCAGATGGGCAAGTTCGACGTGGGCCTCCCAGCCCGGCGCAATCGCCAGGGACGCATCGAGATAGCTCTCGGCCTTGCCCCACAGTTGGGACTGCACGCACAGCCGGCCGAGGGTTAAGAGCAGCAGCGGATCGCGGGGTTCGCGCTTGAGCCACTCCTCGGCCTTGGCCAGACGACCGCGCACGTCGCCGCCTTCGCAACGACCGTAGATGTCCGCCAGCGCGGAATCCCAGCCGAGGGCAAGTTGGCTTTCGATGGCTTTCTGGGCGGCGGCACTGTCTCCGGCCGCAATCAGCGCACGGGCCAATTCACCGACCAGCCGGGCGTCGCGCTGTTCGTCGCGGGGCACTTCGTTCCAGTAAGCCATGAGGGCCAGGGAATCGCCGGCACGCTGGCGCAGACCTTCCTGGTGGGCACGACGCTTGACCGGATCGGCTTGGGCGGCGGTGAGCGCCTTGACCTTGACCAACTGGCGCACGACGCGCACGGCCTCCGACCAGTTGCCTTTGGCCTGCGCGGTGCGCAGCGCCAGACGCAGCGCCGCAATGTGGCGCTGACCGCCGGCCTGCAGGTCGGCGATACGCTCGGCCGCCTCATCGAAGCGACGCTCCTCGACGGCCAGCTTGGCCTCGGTCATGAGGCGGGCAAGACGCATCTCGCCGTCGTGCTCGGCGGCCTTGCCGAGCCAGAAACGATAGCGCGTCTCGTCGCGCAGCGAGTGGGCGGCGCGGGCGGCCAGCAGCGCCGCCAGCCCCGGCGATTCGCCCGCTTCGTAGGCGGCAGTGGCCTGCTTGAGGGCTTGACCGAAACGTCCTTCGATGCGCAGGCGAACCGTGTCGTAAATGGCTTGCGAGGCCCGCTCGCGGCTCTTGCGCTCGCGGTAGCGCTGAACTGCGCGGGGCAAGGCCATGGTCCGCGCAACCACCCGCGACAGGGTATACAGCGCAACAAAGCCGCCGACCAACAGCAGGACGAGCAGGTTGAGCGAAATCTGGAGACGGTAAGGCGGCCACACCAGCAGCGCATAGCCTTCGTTGTAACGACCGGCCACCGCCAAGGCGGCAGCCAGGGCGAAGAGACCGAGCAACCACAGCAATCCACGCATGGCCGGCCTCAGTTCTTCGTCGCCGGAGCGGCATGCCGGACAGCGGCGGGAGCCGGAGCGGTCGGCGCACCGGACGCGGGCGCAACGGCGCCATCGGCCCGCCGCGAAGGCAAGGCCTGCAGGCTGCGCAGCGCGGTCTGGGTGGCTTGCAGATTGGGCAGATCGACCCCCACCGGCGTCTTCTGGATTTCGACCAGATCGGCCAGCGCTGCGGCAACCGCCGCATTGTGCACATCGAAATAGCGCTCCAGCCAGTCGGCGCAGATACGCACGTCCTCGCGGAAGGTATTGCCGTCCCGCGAGAGCAGCGCCAGGCGCGCATTCATGATGCGCAGCTTGAGGTTTTCGCGCAGAAAGACGGCATTGCTCGGCGCCAGCAGGGCCGGATCGGGACGATCCATGCGCTCGACACGGACGAGCTGGCTGAATTCGTTCCAGAACTCCAGCAGCAGACGCTTGGCCCACGAGGGCTCGGCCTGCTCGGCGGCGTGCGCGGCAGCGCGGGGCTTGGCTTCGAAGGCCAGCGGCAGGCTGTCGAGCCGGCCGATGAGGGTTTCGAGCTTGAGCGCGATGCCGGCGGAGTCGACCTGCGGCAAGGCTTTAAGGGTGTCGAGATCGCCGGCGATGGCCTTGCGCAGCGGCAGCCATTGCGGCCGCTCGACGCTGCCGAGACGGGCGTCGGCGGTTTGCAGCGCGAACAGCGCGGCCTGCACGTTGCCGGCGAGCTGGAGCTGCTGAACGGCGATCACCACCGCCTGTTCGACTTCGGCCAGCACCCGGTCGTCCCGGCTGCGGGAGAATTCCTGGTACATCGCTTCGAGCGCCACCTGCTGGCCCTGGGACTCGGCGAGGCGGGCTTCGAGGGCACCGACCTTGCCTTGCAGGTCCTGGAGGCTCTCCTGAGCCTGCTTGGCAAGGGTGCGGCTTTCCTTGGCAACCGAGTCGCCATCGGAGAGGCGACGGGCCAGTTCTTCCTGGAGATCGGCGAGGCGGCTGCGGGTTTCGACCCACTGCCAGCCGAGAAGCGCCAGCGCAAGGGCGGCGATGATGGCCGAAGGGCGGCGCCAGGAAGGCGGAGACTCGGAGGCCGGACGCAGGGTTTCGATGGGCGGGAGATTGGGGATGTCGCTGCTCATGGGTGCGAGTTTAACCCGGATAAGTGTTGTGGTTGCGGACGGCGAAGTGGGTGACGAGGCCATCGACGAGACCTCGATCGCCCGGCCCGGTCGCGATCACGCGGGCGAACCCGCCGGCGGTCGCGGCGCTGGCGATGCGCGGATGCGGCACGAAAACCGGGATTCCGATCAGCGCCGTCACGCCCGGCAAGGCCAGCAGATGGGCAACGCCTTCGCTGCTGGTGAGGGTCAGGGCGTCGAGGCGACCGGCGCGGGCGCGCTCGACGAGCGGCGCCGGATCGCCGGAAGGACCGCTGCGGCGGTAACAGGTCAGGTATTCGACGCGGGCGCCGCGGGCGGTCAGGGTGTCGCCGAGCAGATCGCGCCCGCCGTCGCCGCGCAGGATCAGGATCCGCCGGCCGGCCACGGCCTCGGGCTGGAAAGCCGGCAAGGCGAGCACGGATTCGCTGTCGAAACCGCTCTGCGGTGCGATCACGCCATCGAAACCCCGCGCGGCCAGCGCCGCTTCGCTCCCCTTGCCGACCGTCGCGACGCGCACGCCGGACGGCCACGGGGCCACCGGCAACATCGCATCGAGGGCGAAATTGACGGCGTTGGGGCTGACGAAGAAGACCAGCGAAAAATCGGCGAGACGCCGGGCGACGGCCGCGAGCGGCGCCGGATCGGCCACCGGCGAGATCGTCAGCAAGGGAAAACGCAGCACTTCGGCGCCGAGCCCGGCGAGCGCCGCGCACAGGCTGTCGGCCTGCCCGGTCGGGCGGGTGACGACGATGGAGCGCCCGGCGAGGGGCTTGTCGCCCATGACGGCTGCGGACTACAGGTTGGCGAGAATGTCGTCGGCGCCGTCGGCGCGCAGGTCGTCGGCCAAGGCAAGGCCGAGGGCTTCCGGTGCGTCGATGGGGCCGCGGCGTTCGGCGCGGGCAATGCGCGAACCGTCCGGCAGGGCGACAAAGCCACGCAGCCACAACTCGCCGTCCTTCACTTCGGCGTAGGCGCCCAGCGGCACCTCGCAACTGCCGGCCAACGCGCGGGAAGTGGCCCGTTCGGCGCGCACGCAGGCGGCCGAGTTGGCGTCGGCCAGCGGCGCGATCCAGGCGGCCACTTCGGGGCGGTCGGACAGCGCCTCGATGCCCAGCGCGCCCTGGCCGGCCGCCGGCACGGAGACATCCGACGGCAGCGTGCTGCGGATGCGGCTGGCGAGGCCGAGACGGGTCAGGCCGGCGGCGGCGAGGATGATCGCGTCGTACTGGCCTTCGTCGAGCTTGCGCA
>ERZ650311.1488-NODE-1488-length-11510-cov-4.091052_pt1 | contig 11510 bp, 12 predicted proteins | sample MGYA00376247_ERZ650311 | MGnify/ENA primary metagenome ERZ650311 (study PRJEB26733, sample SAMN07839324) | wastewater metagenome | biome: small river; feature: stream; material: water | place: USA: North Carolina | collected 2016-07-28 ... | reverse complement strand
GGCATCCTGCTCGAGCGAGCCTGATTCGCGCAACTGCGAGATCTCTGGCTTCTTGTCTTTGGTCTGCTCTGAGTTTCGGTTGAGCCGTGAGATCGCAATCACCGGAACATTGAGCTCCTTGGCCAGCAGCTTGAGCGCTCGAGAAAACTCCGAGACCTCTTGCTGGCGCGATTCGACCTTTTTGCCCGAGGTGAGCAGCTGGATGTAGTCGATGACGATGAGCTTTAGGCCGAGGCTCGAGGCTAGGCGGCGACACTTCGCGCGAATTTCGACCAGGGTGAGGTTTGCGGAGTCGTCGATGAATAGTGGGCTGTCGTTGAGGTTTCCTCGAACGTTTGCCAGTTTCTTCCACTCGTCTTGGCCAACGTTGCCACCGCGCATGTTTTGCAGGCGAACGTCTGCCTCGGCACTTAGTAGGCGCAGGGCGATTTCGGCGCGGCTCATTTCGAGCGAGAAGAACAGCACAGGGTTCTTCTGCTTGATGGCCGCGTGGCGGGCAAAGTCGAGGGCGAGCGTTGACTTACCAACACCCGGACGCGCTGCCAAGATGATCAGCTGACCACCGTGCAGACCGTGGGTGAGCTTGTCGAGTTCGTAGAAACCGGTGGCAATACCGGCCATTTCGCCACCGCGCTTTTGCGCGAGTTCGATTTCTTCGACGGCGGCCTCGAGCGACACATTTAGCGGTACGTAGTCTTCGCTGAAAGCCGACGAGCCGACGGCGTAGATTTCGGCCTGGGCCTGGTTGACGAGGTCTTCGACCTCACCCTCGTTGGTGTAACCCATCGAGGCGATTGAGGTGCCGGCCTCGACGAGGCGGCGAAGAACTGCCTTTTCTTGCACGATCTTGGCGTAGAAGCCGGCGTTGGCTGCGGTTGGCACAACGCTGGTGAGGCTGTGAAGGTAGTCGGCACCGCCGGCGCGAACCAGGCTGCCGGTGCGGGTTAGCTCAGCGGTCACCGTGATTACGTCGGTTGGCTCGCCGCGGCCGTATAGAGAGTAGATAGCGCTGAAGATCAGCTCGTGCTTGGGGGCGTAGAAGTCGTGGGCACCGATGTATTCGAAGACGTCGGCTACGGCGTCTTGCGAAAGCAGCATGCCGCCTAGAACTGACTGCTCTGCCTGCTGGTCGTTAGGCAAAACGCGGTCGGTCGCACCGATTTGATCACCCTTTGGGGCTGGTGTGAAAGCCATGGCTACCTCCTATTGCGCACTGCAGACCTGTCTAGCATTCACCATGGACACCGTTAAAGCGAACCGGGCCTGTGGATAGATTGTGGAGAACTGTGGAAACACGCCGTAGTAACTGTGCATAAACTGTGGAGAACTTGTGGACAAATTGTGTATAACTATCGCAATACCCAGTAATTACGCGGGGTTCAGCCTGTGTAAAAACTATTTCTGCAAACTCTAAACTTGAACCTGAGAGTTGACGACTCGCCCAAAACCGACACGCCGAGAGGCGGGTTATACACAAGTTATCCACAGGTTAAAAGAAACGACGCCGGGTCGAAACCCGGCGTCGCCTCAGTGGATCTGGTTACTTTGCAGCCACAACCTGAAGGGTTACGGTAGCAACGACGTCGCCGTGAAGGCGAACGGTGGCCTCGTGGTTGCCAGTTACGCGAACTGGAGCAACAAACTCAACCTTGCGCTTGTCGACTTCTGGAAGACCAGCGGCAACGATAGCTGCAACGACATCGGCGGTCTTGACGGCGCCGAATAGGCGACCCTCTTTGCCAGCCTTGACGGCGATGCGGATTGGCTTCTCTTCAAGGCGAGCCTTGAGGGTCTGCGCCTCTTCAACGGTTGCAAGTGCACGAGCTTCGCGGCCTGCGCGAATCGAGTCAACCTGCTTCTCGCCACCCTTGCTCCAAATGACTGCGAAGCCCTTTGGAATCAAGAAGTTACGAGCGTAACCGTTCTTTACTTCAACAACGTCGCCTGCGGAACCAAGACCGGAGACCTCGTTGGTCAGAATAACCTTCGACATACTTCCTACTCCTTAGTTACGGCCAGCGCCCGAGTATGGCAGTAGAGCCATTTCGCGAGCGTTCTTGATGGCACGGGCGATTAGACGCTGTTCCTGAACAGAAACACCGGTGATACGACGGGCGCGGATCTTTCCGCGGTCCGAGATGAACTTACGTAGGGTTGCGACATCCTTGTAATCGATGACGCCTACCTTGATTGACTTCACTGGCGCAAGCTTCGCATTCTTTGCGTTGCGGTTTGGCTTGCGACGAGTGTCGTTCGACTTTCCAGCCATTTGATACTCCTAAAGTTTTCGAATTAGAACGGGGTGTCGTCTGCGCCGGCAGCTGTGCCTGGGTTAGCCCAGTCATCTGCTGCCTTAGGTGCCTTGGCAGCACCCGAGTCGCCCCAAGGGGTCTCGGCTACTGCGCCGCCCTCACGGGCACGACGGGTGATTGAAGCGGTTGCGTAGCGCAGCGAGCCACCGATTTCATCGATGTCTAGCTCTAGCGAGGCGCGAGCCTCACCAGCAGCCGACTGGTAGGCCGAAGGGGCCTTTAGTCGACCGGTCACGATCACGCGGGTGCCCTTGGTAAGCGACTGAGCAACGTTTTCTGCTAGCTCGCGCCATGCGGTGCAACGCACCCACACGGTCTCGCCGTCTTCCCATGCGTTGGTCTGACGGTTGAACGTGCGAGGGGTTGAACCCACGCGAACGCTAACAACCGCTACTCCACCCTGGGTGTAACGCAGCTCAGGATCGTCGGCAAGGTTGCCAACAATCGTTACGTTTAGTTCGCCGGCCATTTGGCTACTCAGCGTCCTTCTTGGCAGCTGGCTTGCGTGGAGCACGAGCCGGCTTGGTGTCAGCGATCTCTGCAGCAGTGATCTCTGGAACATCAATCGGCTTGATGCTGACGACAGCCTCGTCTGCACGAAGAACCTTGGTGCGCATGACGGCTTCTGAAAGTCGCAGCTGGCGGTCTACTTCGAGAATGTCGGCAGAGGTTGCCTTCAGGTTCACGACGGCGTAGATGCCTTCGGTCTTCTTGTTGATTTCGTAGGCCAGACGACGGCGTCCCCAGATTTCAACGTTGTCGATGGTGCCTCCACCATTGCGGACTACGTTAAGGAACTTGTCGAGGCTTGGAGCAACGGTACGTTCTTCGACTGACGGGTCGAGGATAACCATGAGCTCGTATGGATGCATAACTAACCCACCTCCTTCGGACTAAACGGTTATGGGACTTCCATAACAGGAGGGTAAATAGCATCGCTGCCCACAGATATGGGCAACCTGACTACTCTACCTGCTTGACCACCAGGCGAGCAAGCGTTCTTTTGCGGCCTCCGGGCCGATCGAACCCTCTTCGAGGCGAAGTTCCATGAGAAACGCTCTCGCCTCGCCAACCTCGCGGCTCGGCTTGAGGTCGAGAATCGCCATGATCTCTTCGCCGCTAAGGTCAGGGCGCAACGAATCGAGTTCCTCTTTTTCGCGCAGTGCGGCGATTCGGTTTTCGAGGTCGTCGTAGGCAAACGAAAGTCGGTCGGCCTTGCGCTTATTGCGCGTGGTCACGTCGGCGCGGGTCAGTGCGTGCAGGCGCTCGAGCAGGTCTTCGGCATCGCGAACGTAGCGGCGCACAGCAGAGTCGCTCCAGGCTTGGTCGCCGTAACCGAAGAAGCGCAGGTGCAACTCGATCAGGCGACCGACCGCGCGAATGGTGTCGTTGTCGAACTTGAGTGCCTGCATGCGCTTTTTGGCGATGCGCGAACCGACGAGATCGTGCTGGTGAAAGCTCACGCCGCCGCCCGGCTCGAGCCTGCGGGTCTTGGGCTTGCCACAGTCGTGCAGCAGTGCCGCGAAGCGCAGCACAAAGTCGCCCTCGAAGCCGTACTGCTTTTCGTAGTCGATCGCCTGCTCGACAACCGTGAGCGTGTGCTCGTAAACGTCTTTGTGGTGGTGGTGCTCGTCAACCTCGAGGCGAAGCGCGGGTAGTTCGGGCAGCACCAGCTCGGCGAGGCCAGACTCGACAAGCGCGGTCAAGCCTTTGCGCGGGTTGGCGCCGAGCATGAGTTTGACCAGTTCGTCACGGACGCGCTCAGCAGAGATGATTTCGATGCGCTCGGCCATCGCGACCATGGCATCGAAGGTCGCCGGTTCGATTTCGAACCCGAGCTGCGAGGCAAAACGGGCGCCACGCATCATGCGCAGTGGGTCGTCGCTGAAAGAGTCCTCGGGTTTGCCAGGCGTGCGAATGACACCGGCCAGCAGGTCTTGCAAGCCATTGAAAGGGTCAACGAATGTTTTCGAGGGCAGGCGAAGCGCCATCGAGTTGATCGTGAAGTCGCGCCTAAAGAGGTCTTCGTTCAGGTCGTTGCCAAAGGCGACCTCGGGCTTGCGGCTCTCGGGCTCGTATTTGTCGGCTCGGTAGGTGGTGATTTCGATCTGGTCGTTGCCGACTCTCGCGCCGATCGTTCCGAACTCGCGACCGATGTCCCAGTGGGCATCGACGAAACCCTTGAGCACCTTGATGATGTCGTCTGGGCGGGCGTCGGTGGTGAAGTCGAGGTCGGGGGCCTTGCGGCCCAAAAAGGCATCGCGAACCGGACCGCCGACGAGCGAAAGCTCAAAGCCGGCGTCGCCGAAGCGTTTGCCGAGTTCGACAAACAGCGGCTCGTTAGTGATGCGTTCGAGATTCTCGAGCGCTTGGGCAACCGTTTGCATGGCTTTTAGTGTGCCACAGGGTTGCGGGTTTAGGCTTTGTCTAATGAAACCGAAGCCAATTCAGCCACGCGGTCGGCAGGTCGAAGAGACCTCAGCCGGCGGGTTTGTTTTGGCCTCCGACGGCAGCGAACGGGTTGCCCTGATCGGGCGAGCAACCCGAAGCAACCGAATCGAGTGGTGCGTGCCAAAGGGTCACCCCGAAGGCGAAGAGTCGATCGAGCAGGCCGCGGTTCGCGAAGTTGCCGAAGAGACCGGCTTGATCTGCGAAATCATCGAACCGCTCGGGGTTATCGACTACCGGTTTCAGGCCAGCGGAAAACTGATCCACAAGACCGTGCACCACTTCTTGATGCGCCAGGTCGGGGGCGACCTGACAATTGAAAACGACCCAGACCACGAGGCGATCGACATCAAATGGGTTGGCCTCGACGACCTCTCGGGTATTCTTGCCCACGAAAACGAACGCAAGATGGCTCGCGGAGTCATCGAATGGGTGGAGCGCAATCGATGAAGAAGCTTTTGGCTGGCGTCTTGGTTGCACTCGGCGCGATCGCTGCCGCGCCGGCTCAGGCGGCCGACACCTACGACATCAAAATCGTCAACGCCAGCGACATCAACATGGTCGCCAAGGACTCGCGCCTTCCGATCATTATTCGAAACGATTACGACAGCCAGGCTCGAGTTCTGATTCACGTTACGGCCAACAACGCCAAGGTGACCATGCCCGAGGCAACCGCCGCGGTCGTCCCCGGGTTTTCGACCTACACAGCCAAGGTGCCGGTGACGGCCATTTCGAGTGGCGACGTAGAGCTTGAGGTTTGGCTGACCAGCACCACGGGCGTTCGTCTAACGAAAAACGTGAAACTAAACATGCACATCAACTCAGAACTCGAAATCGTTCTGATCGGCGGGTTCGTCGCGCTAGTTGTTTTGCTCGGCGCTGCCGGTGTGGTTCGCACGCTTCGCAAAAAGAAGGTTTCGGCTTGAGCATCGCAAGGTCTTCGATGATCATGGCCTCGGGCACGATCGTTTCGCGCATCCTGGGCTTTGTGCGAGCGGTGATGCTAGCTCTAACCCTCGGTGTCACCACCAACGCTGCCGATGCCTTCGGGGTTGCCAACCAGCTGCCCAACAACGTTTACGCGATCATCGTCGGTGGCGTTCTCAACGCGGTGCTGGTGCCGCAAATCGTGCGCGCCCGAAGTCACAAGGACGGCGGTAAGGGTTACATCGACCGCTTGCTGACCCTGATCATCACCATGTTCTTTGCGGTGACTGTTATCACCACCGCCTGCGCTCCGCTTTTGGTGAGCCTTTACACGGCCGGCTGGTCGAACGAACAACTCGCCCTAGCCACAGCGTTCGCCTACTGGTGCCTGCCGCAGCTCTTCTTCTATGGGCTTTACTCACTGCTCGGCGAAGTTCTCAACGCCCGCAGCGCCTTCGGACCATTCATGTGGGCTCCAGTGCTCAACAACCTGGTGGCAATCGCGGGACTCGGCGCGTTTATCTTGATCTTCGGCGCCGACCCGACCGGGTTCCGTGTGGTGAGCATGTGGGGAGCTGGCGACATCGCCCTTCTGGCCGGTTCGGCGACCCTAGGCGTGGCCGCCCAGGCATTGATTCTCTTCGCGTTCTGGAAGCGCATCGGCCTGAAATTCAAGTTGAACTTCGGTTGGCGAGGCGTTGGCTTGCGCCCGGCCATGAAGGCCGCTTCATGGACGCTCGGCATGGTGCTGGTCACGCAGGTTGGTGGACTCGTTCAAACGATCATCGCCTCGCAGGCAGCTAGCGCACGTGAAACAATTGCCGACCCGAACATCGCGGTCGCCTCGGTCGCCGCATCATCCATCGCCTGGTTGATCTTTATGCTCCCGCACTCGATCGCAACCGTTTCGATCGCGACCGCGTCGTTCACCAAGCTTTCAACGCACGCCGCCGACAAGAAATTTAAGGAACTCAAAGAGGACCTCGGCAGCAGCCTTCGTGCGATTCTCGCCATCAGCGCCATTGCAACGGCGGCTCTCATGGTGCTCGCCTACCCGATCGCTCGCGTCTTTGTCGGTGAGTATCCGTCGACCATCGCCCTAGGCAACGTCCTAGTCGCAATGATGTTTGGTTTGATTCCGTTCAGCGTTGTGTTCATGCTGCAGCGAGCGTTTTATGCGCTCGAAGACACCAGGACACCGTTCATGTTCACCGTGGTGCAGATCGCCCTGTTCATTGCTGGAGCGGTGACGGTTTCGTTCACCGTGTCGGCGCAGTGGCTGGTAGCCGCCATGGCCCTGGTCAACAGCGTGAGCATCACCGTGCAGGCGATCATCGCCTACCGAGTTTTGGGCAAGCGCATCGGTGCTTTCGATTCGCTCAAACTGCCGAGCGCCCTGCTGTCGATGGTGCTTTCGGCGGCTCTAGCCGGTGGCGTCGGAATTCTGACCCTCAACCTATTCGGCGGCTGGGTTGGCACTGCCTTTGCCCTAAAGACCGTTGTTGGCGCAATCGTTTCGTCTGGTGTCGTCGGCCTGGTGATGGTTGCCGTCTATGCGGCCGTGCTCAAGTTTTTGAATGTTCCCGAGGCCGACACCGCTCTCAAGGCGCTCAAGGGAATAATCCGCCGATAAAATCGACTTTTAGTTGTGTAACTAACAGGAGATCCCCTTGCGCGAAGTAATCATCATCGGTTCCGGCCCGGCCGGCTACACCGCAGCCATCTATACGGCTCGCGCAGGGTTGAACCCGCTACTAATTGCATCGTCAGTCGAGGCCGGCGGCGAGCTCATGAAGACCACCGAGGTCGAAAACTTTCCTGGATTCCCAGACGGCCTAATGGGCCCAGACCTGATGGCCAACTTTCAGGCACAGGCCGAGCGTTTCGGCACCGAGATTCTGCTAGACGACGTCGTCGAGGTTGACCTTCGCGGCGACGTAAAAATCATCAAGACCGGCGAAGGCAAGACCTTCGAGGCCAAGGCAGTGATTCTTGCAACAGGTGCCGCCTACCGCGAGCTCGGTTTGCCGCGCGAAAAGGAGCTTTCGGGCCACGGAGTTTCGTGGTGTGCAACCTGCGACGGCTTCTTCTTTAGACAGAAGACCATCGCGGTTGTCGGTGGCGGCGACTCGGCAATGGAAGAAGCGAACTTCCTAACCCGCTTCGCAGACAAGGTTTACCTGATTCACCGCCGCGACAGCTTCAAGGCATCGAAGATCATGCAGGAGCGCGCACTCAACAACCCGAAGATCGAAGTGATCTGGAACTCGGCCGTTGCTGAGCTCAAGGGCGAAGCAAAGCTCGAGGCCGTAACCCTCGAAGACACCGTTACCGGCGAAAAGCGCGAACTGGCTCTCGACGGCCTGTTCATCGCGATCGGTAACGACCCACGAGTTTGGCTGGTCGAAGACCAGGTTGAGCTCACCCCAGAAAAGTTCATCCACGTTGAGGGTCGCTCGTCGAAGACCAGCCTCCCAGGCGTGTTTGCTGCCGGCGACGTAATCGACCCGACCTACCGCCAGGCAATCACCGCAGCAGGCTCAGGGTGTGTCGCAGCACTAGACGCCGAGCACTACCTAACCGCCCACTAGATTTCTAAATAGAAAAAGAAGGAACCCAAATGTCGAAGCACGTAACCACCGCCGAATGGCAGTCAGTAGTCCTAAACAGCTCGAAGCCAGTCCTAGTTGACTTCTGGGCCGAGTGGTGTGGCCCATGCCGCCAGGTTTCGCCGATCGTTGACGAGATTGCTGGCGAGTACGCCGACAAGCTCGAGGTCGTCAAGGTAAACGTCGACAACGAGCCAGCACTTGCCCAGCAGTACGGCATCACCGGAATCCCTGCACTCCAGGTTTTCCAGGGTGGCCAGCTGGTCAAGCAGATGGTTGGCGCACGTCCGAAGGCAGTATTGCTTCAGGACCTCGCCGAATTCATCGGCTAGTCTTTATAGACAAACCCAATGGCGCGTTGACCTAAAACACGCCTGAACGGGGGCCGAATGCGCAAAAACCTAGATACCTGGTTAGACGCCTACTCTGCTCGCGCCCACAACCTCTCTGTTTCGGAGGTTCGCGCACTCTTCGCAGTAGTTTCACGCCCCGAAGTCGTTTCGCTCGCCGGTGGCATGCCATACGTTTCGGCTCTGCCAAAAGACCTTCTTCGCGACGCCTATGACTCGATGATGAAGTCACACGGCGACCTTGCGATTCAGTACGGTGGCGGCCAAGGGGACCTCAAACTTCGCGACCAGACCCGTGAACTCATGGCTCTCGAGGGCATTCGCTCATCGGTCGAAGACATCGTGATCACGACCGGATCACAGCACGGGCTCGAGCTGCTCAGCGGCCTGTTTCTCGACAAAGGCGACGTTGTCTTAGCCGAAGGGCCGTCTTACGTTGGTGCGCTGGGAATCTTCAGGCACTACGAAGCTCACGTGGAACATGTTCTGACCGACAACGACGGCATGATTCCCGAGGCGCTCGAGGCCGCGATCAAGTCGCTCAAGGCCCAGCAACGCAAGATCAAGTTCTTGTACCTGGTGCCGAACTTCGCCAACCCTTCGGGCGTCACCCTCGCGAAGTCGCGCAGAGCGAAGATTCTCGAGTTGTGCAAGAAAAACCACATTTTGGTGCTCGAGGACAACCCTTACGGCCTGCTTTACTTCGACAAGCCGGTGCCCGACGCTCTTCGTTCGATGGACGAAGACGGCATCGTCTATTTGGGGTCGTTCTCGAAGATTTTGGCTCCCGGATTCCGTGTTGGCTACGTCCTAGCCCCACCGGCAATTCGCGACAAGCTCGTCCTAGCCAACGAATCGGCCATTCTGTGCCCGTCGTCGTTTAGCCAGATGATGATTTCGTCGTACCTAGAGCACGCCGACTGGCAAGGCCAGGTCGAAACGTTCCGCGGGGTTTACCGCGAACGCCGCGACGCCGCGCTGAGTGCGATGGAGGAGTACCTACCCAACCTCGAAACCACGCGACCAGACGGTGGCTTCTACCTCTGGGTGACCCTGCCAGATGGCATTGACTCGAAGGCGCTTTTGCCGCTCGCGGTCAAGGAACTCGTGGCATACACGCCCGGCACAGCGTTCTACGGCGACGGCACCGGCCAGAACAAACTGCGCATTTGCTACTCGTACCCGACGCCAGAACGCATTAACCTCGGAATCAAGAGGCTTTCAACAGTGATCAACCTACAGACCGAGCTCCTCGAGACGTTCGGCAAGAAGGGCAAAAAGTGATTCCAAAGCCAAAGCAGACCGGCAAGCTTCGCATCATGGTTCTCGCGGGCGGAATCTCACACGAACGTGAAATCTCGCTGAAGTCGGGTCGCCGCGTTGCCGATGCCCTAACCGAGTACGGTGCAAGCGTCGAACTGCGCGAACCAGACGAAAACTTGCTCGCCAACATCAAAAAAGACAAGCCAGACGTGATTTGGCCGGTTTTGCACGGTGCGAGTGGCGAAGACGGCGCTCTTCGCGACATTTTGGCTCTGACTGGCGTCCCATTCGTCGGTGCGAGCCCGCAGGCGGCCCGTTTGGCCTGGGATAAGTCAATTGCCAAGATTTTGGTGGCCGGTCAGGGCATTCAGACTCCCCCTTCGGTGACCTTGCCGAAAGAAACCTTCAAAGAACTAGACGCCGACAGCGTTTTGAAGGCGATCACTAGCTCGCTTTCGCTGCCGTTGGTCGTGAAACCGGCTCGTTCGGGCTCGGCGCAGGGCGTAACCCTTGTGACCAAGGTAGATCAGCTCTCGAAGGCCATGATCGACGCCTATGTTTATTGCGACGTTGCGATCATCGAGAAGATGGTCGAGGGCACCGAGCTCGCGATCAGCGTGATTGACCTCGGCGCTGGCCCAATTGCACTGCCCGCGGTCGAAATCGAGCCGGTTGCTGGCCATTTCGGCTATCAGGAGCGCTACACGGCCGGTGAAACGAATTACTACGTCCCAGCACGCCTAACCAAGGCCGTGGCCGAGAGAGCCGCTGCGATGGCGATTAAAGCGCACAATGCCCTTGGGCTGCGTCACCTTTCGCGCATCGACATGATCATCGACAAAAAGGGTACGGCTTGGTTCTTGGAGGCCAACGTTTTGCCTGGCCTAACCGAAACTTCGCTGCTTCCGCAGGCTGTTTTGGCCGCTGGGCACTCGCTCGGCGCGGTTTATCACTCGCTTGCCGAGGCTGCTCTGCGCGGACGCGGCTAATTCAAGCCTAAAATCGGCCAATCGTTTGGATACGAACGATTTAGTGTGGGTCTAGCTCGATGTTCATCTCGGCGATGATGCGGTTCAGGTCTGCTACCGAAGCAAAGTCGATCACAATCTGACCCTTGGCCTTGCCGATGCTGATCTTTACCGAGGTGCCGAGCTTGTCGCCCAACTGGTCGGCGATGCCCTTCAGAGAATCCTGGCGCTTGCCCGGCTGAATCTTGCCGCGCTTGTTCTCAGGGCGGTCAATGGCAACAAGCTCCTCTAGCGAGCGAACCGAAAGGCCCTCGTTGATCACCTTGTTGGCAAGTTCAACCATGCGCTCTTCAGAGGCTGCGCCCAGCAGTGCGCGGGCGTGACCGGCACTCAAAACGCCGGCGGCAACCTTGCGCTGCACCTGTGCTGGCAACTTGAGCAAACGAATGGTGTTGGTGATGCGCGGACGCGAGCGGCCGATGCGGTCGGCGAGCTCCTCCTGGGTGATGCCAAAGTCTTCGAGCAACTGCTGATAAGCGCTGGCCTCTTCGAGCGGGTTTAGGTCGCTGCGGTGCAGGTTCTCGAGAAGTGCATCGCGAAGCATGTTCTCGTCTGCGGTTTCGCGAATGACGG
>ERZ650311.1487-NODE-1487-length-11513-cov-4.783557_pt1 | contig 11513 bp, 12 predicted proteins | sample MGYA00376247_ERZ650311 | MGnify/ENA primary metagenome ERZ650311 (study PRJEB26733, sample SAMN07839324) | wastewater metagenome | biome: small river; feature: stream; material: water | place: USA: North Carolina | collected 2016-07-28 ... | reverse complement strand
AAATATGGCGCGTAATGGAATGGGATTAGGATTACTTAGCCTTGGGGGTAATTTTAGTACTTGGAGCAATAGTATGCGCGGTAATGATGTTTATACCTTCAAGTAATAGAAATGATAATATGGGATTGTATGTTTCTGGGTTTATAGCTGGATTATTTGGAGGTTTTATATCAATTACATTTTCATCTGACCCAAAATATAAAAAAAAAGTAATTCCACAACCATCAACTTAATCTAATAAATAATTAGTTGATTCCAATTTAAATTCTTTTTTTGCATCTTCGTTAAAGATGTTTGGATGGGCTTCATGTAATTTTTTGATCCAAATATATTTTTTGATATCTTTTAGTAGTTCTAATGGGCAGTACTCATCGTTTTCTTCGAATGCTTCACGTAAAATTTCACTATAATCATCACCATCAATATGGTTTTCACACCCACGTAAAATAGTATTTTTAGTATGTGGATAACGATTAAAGATCTGACCCCAGTTATAGTTACTTAATTTACTCAAAACAATATCAGGGATATGATCCTGTGTCATAAAATATTCGATGATATTTTCATCAAGATTAGCATCAGTTAATAGTAGTTTATTAAATAAAACATCCCAAGTATCTAATTTAAACTTATTATCTCGTTTGTACTCTTCTTGTGATTTAATTTTTTTATTAGTAGGAGGTAATTGAGCCCGAATCTCAGTTGTACTAAAGATTCCCGGTGTAGAAGATAAACTACTTCCAAATGTATGAATAGTAGTTGACCTTGGACGAGTAGTTACTGGAGTAGTTACTGGAGTAGTTACTTCAGTGGTATTATCAGCACCAAACCCAGTAGGTGTGGGAGTAGTTGGACCAAATGCAAACCCAGATCCATCCGAAGGTGCCGCCGCTGGAATAGTTGCACCAAAAGGTGCAGTAGTTACTGGAGTTGTATTACTACTTCCAAATGAAAATGCAGATCTAGTAGATCCTGAAGTGGTAGATGGGCTACCAAACCCACCAAATACAGTTTCAGCTACGCGGGTAGCTGCGTATGCAAGTGCCGCAGCATCTCTATTAGATTGAGATTGGTTATTGGTTGATTGATTATTAGTAAATGTACTCATAATTATTTATTATATTATTGTATAAGTTTCTCAATTTAACTAATTATCCGAAACCTATCTTTTAAAGCATTTAAAGTCTTTTTTTCATATCCATTATTAATCTTATAATTCATTTGATCTAATGTATGCTCACATCGTTTAGCAAATTCTAAAATAGTTTCTCCTTCTTTTGCTATTAATGGTTCTCCAACCACAAAAGTAACACTAACTGGTACTGGAAACATTAATAAATAACATGCAGTATATACAAATAGTTGTTGCATAAAATAAAACAATGAACCAAATGGTTCTGGTAAAGTTAATAACATTGTATAAAATTTAGTAACCTTTAGTTTATTTAATAGATATACTAAAGGTGAAAATGCCATCTCCTCGGAATTTTTACCAATCATTGGATATACTGGAATCCCATGATTGTATGCATATCTAGCAAAGCCGCATCTATAGTTACCAGATTTTGAAATCCATTTTGTTTTATATGCATTCTCTGAACCATATGCCATCTTTTCATATCCGCCTGGCTTTAAAGCAATTAATTCATTATTTTCAATAAGCATTTCAATATTATTACGAGTACCAGTAACTACTCCGATACTAGTATATAATGGGTTTAAGTATTTTGCATAATAATGACTTAATCCTCTTACTGGAATATTTAATTTGCTATATAGCGCAAATATACCAGCCACAACATCATAATTATGCGATGTATGTTCTGATATAATTATAATAGGTTTACTAGTATTGGTAATATACTCGCATCCAATAATATCAATATTATAAAATCGTGCAATCAATGGATATAAATAGATATACATAAATCGAAATATTGGATCATTTTTAATTTGATTAGCAGTTAACATGGTAGATACTTATAGTTAATTAATTTAATATGTTCCGATAGCTATTGGAAATAGCAAGTAAGTAGTAAACCACATAATAATCATGTATAAATGTATTATTTCAACTGAGTATACTTTGCGAAAATATGACCGAACCTTAGACCCTAAACGATTTTTAAAATAAAAATATACATGATATTCGTGTATAAATGTAATAAAAAAATAAATTATAACAAGTAAGTTATTTTGGTTTATAACGTTTACATTCTCTTGTTTTAGACTTATCATCATAATTATCAGCACATTTACATTGCTTGCATACAATGGTTAGTTGATCCGAATCATTACAATCTAAACATACCATTTTATTTTTATCTACATTATATTCAGTGCATCTATGACAAAATATACGACAATTATCAAAGCAATATTTAGATTCCATTATTTATAAGTTTATTGATTATGTATCAAATTCATACTAAAATTGATTATCTATACTATAAAATATAACTAACGATGCCAATTATTAATATCATCTATTCAGTGTATACCAAATGTTTGAAATATATAACTAATATATTGTCATATGAGTATCGTAGTAACATTGATTTAGAAAAGGGTTTATGGCAAGAGTATACTAGCGATTATGAAAGTGATTATGAAAGCTATCTAGATTATGATAGTTATGGTAGTAATAATAGTGAGGATTATCCAGAGTATATTGGGTTTCAAAAAAATACAGATACCTATACACCATCAATTCGTTTTACTAAACATAGTAGTTGCATTCAATGATAAAAAAAGATAATTTTTTTCGTTCAGTTAATTCTTTTAATTATTTACTTACGCGAACGTGGTTTGGTTTCAATCTCTTCAACGACATCATCATCAGTACCAGCAGCCTTGAGAGCTTCTGAAAGCGTATCAAATAGACTGGCAATTGGCTTATAGTTTTGTACCTCTACTGGTGCACGTTGCGAGCAAACATTAATAGCGCTAAGAACATATGTTACATCCTTTTTAGTAAGATCTACTTCCTTGGCTTCATCAGCACCTTCTAAAGCTGCTGCTACATTCTTGTAAACAGCGCCTACATCAGCAAACTCTTCTAAGTTAAAAGCACCCTTTTTACCATAAAGTACAAATAAATCACGTACACGTGTAAGATCTTCTACTTTAACAACGACCGACATTACGATTAATTAAAGATTAGCTTTTAATTGTATTATTATACTCTTGTTTAAGTAAATTCAGGATTACTCAGAATTTTACTTAATAATATAATATGTTTTGGATCACTGAAACACCTAAAGTTATTACTAACAAAGACAATTATGTTTTGCCTATTCTAAAAAGACCAATCCATTGGACTCGCGGGGTAGCTAATCCATGGGCCCAATATGGAATGTATATGCAGTATATTGCGAAACAAGATAACTTTTACGCAACTAAACTTTTAAATGTGTATGATTTGGATTTGAGCTCAAATGAAAAAATTAGAATAGGTAGAACTAAATTGATACCTAACCCAAAGTTAATAATATTATACTGCCATACAGTATTTGGATCGTATAAAGAGTTTGCTCATGTAGCAAATGAGTTTAGAACTGATCCAGTAGTATACTTTTCTTATTCTAGAAAAGGTGTTCATAAAGAACTACATTCAAATAGTTATAATGTTGTTGGATGTTTAGATACATTAGATATTGTAATTAATCATATTCAATCAATATATCCAACAGTTCCAATTCATGCAATTGGCGAAAGTGCAGGTTCGTGTTTATTAATTAGATATATGGCACTTCGCAATCAAATGAAAAAAATAAAGTCATCTGTATTAATATCACCTGGGTTTAATTTTGTTAAATCAATTAGATTAATGAATCATTTTATTCAAGATCATTTTTTGAATAAAATAAAATCAAAGTATAGTCAATGTGTAACTAGCAATCTACTTAATGCTAACACTCTTATGGAATGGGCTGAACTGCAGTACGAAGCAACTCATCATAACTCTAAATTAGAATTTTTATTAGAAAGCGATCCATTTTATTTAACTAAGCAAATTAATGTGCCTACAATAACAATTTCAGCCTTAGATGACTTCTGTTTTCCCGGTGTTATTACAGAAGAGTCTACCAATCTACCATACGAAAATAAAAATATAACAATGGTTATAACTAACCATGGAGGACATATTTCATTTATTGATTATGGGGCAACTATATCATGGAGCTCAAGAGTAGCAATAGAGCATATTAGATGTAAATTAACATATCTATAGTAAAATTGATATATTTCGTCACAAAATATATCAACCATGCATACTACTTTAGATATTAAATCATACTCTACTTTGGATATGAATATAATTAACAATATTTTAAGCTATTGCCCAATATCAGTTCAAGCAAAAATTAATAAACAAATGTATAATAAAATTGCACCAGTTGCAATTAATAAGATTATTAAAGCTATCCGATTCCATCGAGATCGTATGAATATGATGATGGAATATGAATTACCAGTATCCGATGCATTTATTAAAGCTCATTATATATTGCATTATCCGGATGAACATAAACTTGATTATTGTATTAGAGCTATAAACAATATGTCTAGAATGGAAAATGATATTGCTGCGTTTATGGCAGTGCTCAATATAAATGATGGATTTAATCAAAAAAAGTTATTCAAGCGAATGATTATGCAAATGTCTGGGGTAACCATCTTTCTAAATGGATGGTAACTTAGTTACTTTCATTTATATTTTTTTGATCATAGTAGTATATCAGATAAAAATCATCTCGTATTCGCTATTTAGATATTAATGATGATATCATTACATCCAGAAGTAATAGTTAAATGCCACTCATTAATAAATCTAGGAGCATTTCTTTGTATATTTTCTATATATGAGTTTAAAAGGGTTTCTGATGTAGTAGATAATTTAAACATTAATAGATTATTTGCTACCGATTTGCAAGACCTACAATTATTATGCAATATTTTACTACAAAATTCAGATCTCTCAGATCCATTAAAAGAGGATATAAAAGATGTACATCACTATTTGGAATTAAAATTAATTGAATTTGGTACGATAAAAAAACCATGTGGTCGGCAAATGATTATTTTACCTCATTAGCGTATCTCTATCCACTTAATTGTAATAGTTTATTATGCATCTCTTCTAATGCCGATTCTTCCGCTTTTACTACCCACGTAACTATTAGTAATGTATACTCTTTAGTAAATTTGAGTTTTGCGTCATATCCCATACGTTCTAGTTCAGTAACAATATTATAATATATTGAAATTTGTAGTTCCTTGTTAGTAACATTATTATCAATTTGTTTAAAGTTAATAGGTAATTTAACCTCAGCCGCAGTTAATCCAGCATCATGCGCATTTAAAATTGCAGTATTAATTCGATATAATAGTTCTTTTGTTGACTCTGCTATTGTAATCTTGTATAAACTTGCTTTTTTTAGCTTGTTAGCACTACTTAGAATAGTACTATAATCCATTTGTGCGTCTATATAATTCAGATATTTTACGTTCCAATTCCTCATTTTTGGCATACAAATCTTTTATAGTTGTCATTAAAATTGGAATGATTTCAGTATATGATACATTCATTGATGCGTTTCTAGGAGAATGAAATCCATTTTCAATACTAGCTTCAATTGTATCCGGAGTGAATTGAACTAACTCTTTAAATTCTGATTGTGCGATATCTTGCGCAATTAATCCAAAATGAGTTTTAAATCTATCAGTCTTATAAGCAAATGATACTGGACTACTATGCATAATAAATTTACGACACTTATCGATATTTAAATCAACAATATTTTCTTTTAGTCGTCTATCCGAGGTAACACATACTGTTCCATTTACAATAATAGAACTTGTAGTACGCATAGAATATGTTGAGGGAGTTGATGTAAATGTACCAGTACTACCATCAGCATTTAAATAACCAGTAGTGCCGGTTAATGTAAAGCTTGCAGATCCAACTTCTAATGGAATTGCACTATTACTACTATTACCGATTTGTATACTACCACTAGTAGATGTAATTTTTAGTACACCGGAACTAACTGCTAGAGTTGCTGGAGATGTTTTTCCTAATACTAAATTAGATAATAAATTAGTACTAGATCCACTAGGTTCTACTACCAACTGTCCACTAGAGTTGGTACCAAAATCAGTAAAATTTGTTTCACTACCAGTTGCATTATTATTAATAATTCTCATGGCATATGACGCACTTTCACCATTAATAGATAACGCCCTATTAGGCGTATTGGTTTGAATACCAATTGCTCCAGATGCCTTTACCATAAACTTTCTAGATGATGTGGAAGGAGTAGTACCATAGTTACCAATAAATAAATCGGCTGCAGAATCAGTAGTATTAGTACTGCTACTACTAATTAAAGCAGTAGTCGAGTTAGTAGTAAATCTAAATAGTGTAGTAGGTCCAAGTAAAATATCACTATTTGAAAGTAGTGTATCATTTAATGTACCAAAACTAGTGATGTATGGTTGAGCTCCAATACGCAATACACTATATAAATTATCGCATGTCAACGATGTAATGCCGGTAATTGCTTTTCCAGAATCTAAAATAATAGCTTTATTTGCTGCAGTTGTACCTGGTACTACGCCACTAACTCTGTTTAATTCAGCAGCAGTTGCGGATACCAAATTACCTGAAAGATATAATCCTCGAGATCCATTGTGTGATACAATATTTAAATCATTTCCGGAAGCAATAGATATATTGCCTGAGTTAGTAGCAAGTGATAGATTTCCACTACTATCAACATTCATTGATCCAGTTTTTACTGTAGTTAATCCAGTTTGTGAGCTAAATAATGTAATTGAATCTGCTAAAGTTAACGGTTTTGGTACTCGAGTAACTGAATTGTCCCATGCCATAGCATTTACTGGAATAAAACTTTTCGTTAGAGTAGTAGAACTCCACCTAACAATAAGTGTAGATGTATCAGAAATATTTTGATATTGAATATAAATTGGGGTCCATTGGTTAGCAGTCATTTGAATAGTTGATGATGTGTATTCAAGTCCAGTATTGGTATCCCAGACATTTAAAATTAATACATTATTTACCCATATTCGCACACGATCATTTGCAATTGCATAAAATGTATATGATTCCGTAAGTGTAGGTCTAACATATCCAATAATATCTAAGGAATAATTAGATGTTAATCCAAGTGGGTCATAATTGGAAATATTAATGTCAGTAATAGTACTAACATTAACAACTCGCCCATTTACATCAGGTCCAGTAAATTGTCGGATTAATAATGATCCAGATGCATAATTATTTAATGGTCCTGGTAATGTTAAATTACTAATAGTAAAGGCAGCTGCTGATAAATTAGTACAACTTATACTGTTCGATGTAAGCGAATTTAAACCAAATAATGATTTTGAAGCATCTACTACTAATGCCTTTGATGCAGTTACTGTTCCTGCATTCACTTTCAAATAATTTATTTCAAATGCAGTAGGTTGTACTAGTACTCCACCAAGAACTAATCCTTTAGATAATCCATCATGAGATGGAATATTAAAATTATCAGTGACTCCTAATATGATATCATTACCGGACGCATCAATTGTTAAGTCGCCGCCAGTATCAACTGTCATTGTTGTAAAATTTGCAGCGGATGTGGAATTGTTGTATATCGTCATTGAATTTTGAGTATAATGATTCATATTGTTTGCAGGCTGATTACTATCCCAAGCTAATCTATCACTAGGAACATTAAATCTTCCAGTATTAGTAGACGACCATTGAACATTTAATAATGTAGATGAAACTGCATCTACTTGATATTGAATATAAATTTTTACCCACTGATCTGCATTTAAAAATATAGTCGATGATGATCGAAATCCAGTTATAGCTGTCCATGAATGTAATACCAATACATCATTAACCCACATACGAATACGATCATTACAATTAACAAAGAATGTATATGTCTCAGAAAACTGAGGTAAAATATAACCATAAATTTCAGTAGAAAATGAATTAGTCATATTGGCTGGTTGAAAGTTTTGAAATGTTAGTGTTGGTAATAATTGCGTGTCGACAATACGACCAGTAAGATTAGTCATTGAATAAGTTCTAGCAACTACTCCATTTGTATTAAAATTGGAAATAATACCAGTAAGTGAGAGTTGATTAGCTACTAATCTTGTAGCACTCAAAGTATTAATTCCGGCAATTGAATTTGCATCATTGGTTACTAACGCGCGGACCGCAGTTGCAGTACCTGGTATTACTGATGTATAATTTAATTGAACAGCAGTCGATGCAACTAATGATCCACCTAACTGTAACCCTTGCGATCCTCCGTCATGTCCAGATATATTTAATACAGTTACTCTATTAATATTTGGTTGAACTGGTGTAGTTAGAGTTCCAGCTAATGTGGTTGCTCCGAAATTATTTACTCCAGTAAAGTTTAGATTACTATCAAGTATAACTGCTTTACCGACAATACCAACGCCTGGAGTAGTATCAATTCGATTTATTTGATTTGCACTTGCTGTAACCAATGTATTCCCAAGCGATAATCCAGCAGTTCCATTATGTAAAGCGATATTTAAATTATTGATTGATGTGATATTAGGTTGGTTTCCAGTCGTTAATGTACCTGCAATCGTAGATGCGGCTATAAAATTGATTCCGGTAATTGAACTATTTGAATTCAATACCAATGCTCTAGATGCGGCAGCATTTCCATCAGATACATTTAATTTATTTATTTGATCTGCAGTAACTGTGACTAATGTACCACCTAATGCTAAACCTAATGTACCACCATCATGAGCAGTAATGTTTAATGTATTTGTAGATAAAATAAATGGTTGACTACTTGTACGAATTGTACCATTAATATTGGATGAACTAATAGTAGCAATACCAGAAATCTCACCACTTGAGTTTAATACTAGAGCTTTTAATGGTAGTGCGGTACCAAAATTTACAGATAATGCATTTAATTGAGCTGCAGTACTCGTAACTAAAGTACCTCCAAGCGATAACCCAGTTGTTGTTCCGTTATGATCTTCTACATTTACCGATTGTAATAATCGAATATTTGTTTGACTAGGCGTAGTTAATGTTCCACTTAAATTTGCTGCGGAAATAGTATTAATTCCAGATATACTTTTACTTGAATTTAGTACCATTGCTTTATTAAGGTCCGCAATACCTGGGGTAGTATTGATTCGATTAATCTGTACCGCACTTGCAGTAACTAATACACCACCTAATGATAATCCAGCAGATCCATTATCATGTTGTTGGATATTTAATGTATTAACTAAATTAATATTTACTTGACTGGGTGTAGTTAATGTTCCAGACAATGTATTAGCAGATAAAGAATTGATATTATTAATAGATCTACTAGTATCTAATACCATTGCTTTTGATGCTCCGGCAATTCCAGCAATAGTATTAACAAAATTTAATTGATTAGCAGTAGCGGTAACTAATACAGAACCAAGCATTAATCCAACAGAACTACCATCATGGGTAGCAATTCGTAAAGTATTAACTGATGTAATATTTGGCTGGCTTCCAGTAGCAATAGTTCCTTCAATAGTACTTGCTGATAAGGCATTGATATTAGTAATAGATCTAGCACTATCAGTAACCAATGCTTTAGAAGGTTGCGCAGATCCAGGAGTAGTATCAATATAATTTATTTTTACTGCTGTAGCTGTAATTAATACTCCCGATAAAGATAATCCAGTAGTATTTCCATTATGATTAGCGATATCTAATCTATTAACTGAAATAATATTTGGCTGATTTCCAGTAGTTAATGTTCCGGCAATTGAAGTAGCTCCTAAAAGAGTAATATCTAAAATAGTTTTATTTGAATCTAATACTAATGCTTTGCTAGCAGCCGCTGTTCCGGGAGTAGTTGCAATATAATTAATTTGAGTACCAGTAGCCATGACTAATTGGGTTCCTAAAATTAAACCACTAGTAGTACCATTATGAGAGCTAATACGAAAATTATTTCCAGTTTCAATAGTTACTAAACCACCAGTTGTATTAATAGATAGCTCTCCATTAGATGCAATATTTATATTAGAATAATTAGTACTATCATATCCTAACCGCAATGCTTGTCCAGATCCAGAAGTAATAGTTAACTTATCCCCAAATGTAGATAACCCTGCAACATTTAATGTATTTAATGAACTCAATGATGTAATATTTGGCTGTGGGCCGGCTGCTAATGTACCAGTTAAAGTAGTTGCAGTTAATCTGCGAATATTAACAATATCGCGATTAGCATCTACTACTAATGCTCTACTTGACTGCGCTACTCCAATATTATCAATATCTAAATAAGATAATGCAGTCGGATTTAAAGCAAATGGTATACCATTTAATCGCAATTGAGTTACAATATTTAAAGTATCTATATCGGTAATACCTAATTGCGGACCGCTGGTTAAAGTGCCCGTTAATGTAGTTGCTGATAATTGATTTATTCCAGTAATATTTTTACTGGAATTTAATATTAATGCTTTTGATGGAGATGCAATTCCTTCTGGATTATTAACATAATTTAATTGAGGGGCAGTGGCTGTTATTAACACACCATTTAATCTAAGTCCTCTATTAGATCCATTATGATCTGAAATATCGACATTTTTTCTTAATGAAATTGATAGGTCTGCATCTAGATTTTGATCATCGCATGAAGGTATCATAAGCACATTGCCATTAGATGTAATCCTAGAATCAAAATAAAAGCTATCTTGATATGATAATCTAAGTGTAGATGTTGTAGAACTATCATTATTAATAGTTAATCTAGAATTTTGCTGCTCGGTGTTAATACTTACAGTTTGTTCAGGTCCAATTAATAATGCTAGTTCATTTTGGGTACGCATTACTAAAGAACCATCAAACCCACTATCAATAGCTGATATAGACGTATCATCATTTTGTAATATGTTCCCGGCAATAACTGCCGGAATTGAAATCGCTCCAGATCTTGGTGGATATACCATTTTTATTTACTTGCGCGAAAAAGTAAAGTTTATTACAGTTCGACCAATATATACTATTGATTGGATTAGTCGAATCAATAGTTTAGAATATAATTTCAAAAAAAAAATTAAATAAATTTTACTTAAAAAAAGGAACCAGCGTTATACAAAATATAAGCATGATTCTTAATCATCTCAAATAATATCTTTATTTGGGTATGATTTAATTAAATTTAAGATGGTATATCTAATTCGTAATCAGGAAAAAAGGAGATTACTGTGTATACATCTTATAAATGGTATTGGTATATTATAAAAAAAGAAACCTTTAATATAAAAGTTTTATTCATTTTTTTGTCAGATAATAGATTATTATTATCCATTGTATATGAGATATATATTATTTTTTATATACTTTAACAAGATAAATCCTTATAAAATAAGGATAGATTGGGCCCTCGTGGCGGAATTGGTATACGCGCAGCGCTTAGAACGCT
>ERZ650311.1486-NODE-1486-length-11515-cov-4.184119_pt1 | contig 11515 bp, 7 predicted proteins | sample MGYA00376247_ERZ650311 | MGnify/ENA primary metagenome ERZ650311 (study PRJEB26733, sample SAMN07839324) | wastewater metagenome | biome: small river; feature: stream; material: water | place: USA: North Carolina | collected 2016-07-28 ... | reverse complement strand
ACGCTATACGACGCCATCCTTGAAGACGCCGACTATCTATTCGTAAACGGATACTTCGGTAGAGGCATCGACTCTGAGCAGGAGAAACTAGCCAAGCACGCCAATGGCGTTGTCATGGCGGCAATGAACCGAGGCGCCTTCTATGGCTCGGTCAGCTCAATGATCATGTACATGACGTCGAAGCGGCTTGGGGATTTTGGTATCACCAAGGACGTTTGGGACGCCATGCTGGAAGTGATCCTACGCCCGCCGCCGAATGCTCCGCGCGGCATCCTGAACAACCAGTCGATCTACGACACCAAGATTCTAGACGCTGCACGCGAGTCTCTGTACAGCATGTTTGTATCTGGCGATATCGGCGTCTTCGGAGAAGACTTCCCTCTAATCAAGCGGCTCTTCGAAGAGTCACCGAAGAACACGATTGTCTCTACAGAGCAGGGACAGATACAGCGCACGCTGTTGTCCAACTATCCAGACCTACGCTTCCCGACGTACGGAGAGGTGTTTGCCGACGATAAGGGGGCGTTGCTACGTACTGCCAGCGGGACACCGCTATGGCAGAAGTTTTCTCCGACGTATTCCGATCTTGGCATCCTGCCCGTTGCGAGCGAGACTGACGTCTTGCGCCCTCTCGAAGCCGTCAACGACGTCGCACGAGGAGTTAACGATCCGGTGGAGCCCGCATTCTGGATCTACACAAAGAAGGTTAAGGACAAGATGTACGAAGGTCTCAGGGAGACCACAGATCGCGTAAACCCAGGTTCAAGAGTAGAGTACGACAAGCTTGCTAAACTAGACGAGACCCAGGTTCTCAGCGTCAACGTCAACACCGAAGAGATCCGGTCAATCTATAGCGCGGCAGATGCGGATAAGATTATCGCCGAGACGGTCAGCGACATCATCACCAGCAGGGCAAACAACCGTGGAGAGCAGGGAAGCAAGTCCGCTCAGGATATCGTCTCAGGTAAGTTCAAGCGGTTCTATGAGGTAATCGACTCCACCGGAAGACTGGCGACAATCATAGAGCCCTCGTACGAAAACCGAGGAGCCAAGTTTAAGATCCGTGTTGTGCCTGCCGGACCCCCGATCTACGTAAACCACACACTAGGTATCGCCTACGACAAGAACAGAGGTGATCGAACGAAGGCGCTGATGGAGGACATAGTCCACAAGACTAAGGACAACCGGTTCTCACCCTGTCGTCATTATCCGGCAATGCGTATCTACTTCGTCGAGTTTGACGACAACATCGGTAGAGATACGCCAGTGCGCCAGCGGACAGGCAGCAAGATCCGCCTACTGGACGACCTCTATACAACCAACGCGGTACTGAGTGTCAAGGTCACGCATCACAAGAGAGACGCTAGCACCGCTGTAATCGAGGTACTTAACACCAAGGGAACGTTCGACACTGACGAATTCCTAACCGAGACAGAGGCTAAAAGCAGGAAGGTTCAGCCAGACGACACGAACGAAGATATGCTGAAGAAGCTGAAGCTGAAGTACGGGACTGGCATCCAGATCCGTATGGGGTACTCGGCTAAGCCCGACGAGCTGGACGTGGTGTTCACCGGACAGATCGTAGAGCTTAACGTCGGCCCCGTAGTTACGCTCGTAGCCCAGAGCTACAAGACGGAGCTATTCCAGGAATTCAGTATGTACAATGGCAACGCCAACGCGCGTCGGGCCATGAACGACATCCTGACTAAGATGCCGCTGCCGCACTTCGGTCGCGTATACGACACTAGGGACGTTTCCGACGAGGAGTTCCGCAGGTTCGCTGGCCAGAGCGGCCTAGACCAGAGCTCCGGATTCTTCGGTGTTACCGGTCAGCGCGGTGTGCTAGCTAACTGGTTCGGATCCAGGGTGAGCACAGCGTCTAGAAACATCTGGTTCGAGTCAAGATTTGACCAGCATTCGACTGTTGGCGAAGCCTTCCGAGACATCGGAGAGAGCCTGCCATTCGGGCTGGACTCGGCAGACCACTACTGGCTGTTCGATCGTATCAACGTATGGGACGCCTTCGAAGAGATCGCCAGGCATCACCCGGGCCATATCACAGACGTTCGTCCATTTAACACAGAGTCGACTCTCTTCTTTGGACTCCCGGATCAGGTATACCAGTACAGGGACCGCACGTTCAAAGAGACGATACTCTACAACAAGTATCTGAAGGTCAGTAAGCCCGCCCTACTTAACGAGATCGGGCACCGGCTAATAGATGGGTTCTTGGCAAGCCCGTTCGGCACTACTGCCGCCCAGACACGACTCCAGTATGCGGACTTCCTAGCTAAGTTCGGCAGTGGATCGTGGCGAGGAAACGACCCCGGTGTCGGCAGGATGTTCGGGTACTTGCCCGGCATCGAGTTGACTGGCGTAGAGGAAGCCCTCAAGAAGCTTAAGCCGGTTGGTGTATGGCCTTCATTCAGTGCCTACAATATTGCCAAGAACAACACCGGTACAACGACGGATACCGGAGCGCCGTATAACTTTGAGCCGATCACCGCAAGCCTTGACTTTACGAGCGACTGGAAAACACTGGAGGAGTTTGGTGGCCTAGACCTTCTGCGCTACCTTACGGCCTATCACTTCGGTCTTAGCTTCGACAACTGGAATGTTCTCGAGGGCCTATGGCACACTAAGTTCCTGGAGTGGATGCAGCCGCTGGCCAACGTAGAGAGCTCGAAGCTTGCGTACAACTTCATGAACGACTCGTCCATTAGGACTCAGGCTGGAGATAATCTGTACGCGGCGCTCATCGGCAATACGTCTGGTCTTACCGGCATTAACCTAGATAGCATCTCGTCGAATGAGGTGACGGCATTTGCGACCATCTCCGGGGCTGACCTAGAAAGGTACCGAGACCTGGTCACGCAGCGCCGCAATGCTCAGAAGCATCCAGACCTTACAAGAGGCACGCTTGCTGAAATAGAGAATGAGATAGCCGAGCTCGACACCAAGTACGGGCTTAACAGAATCAAGAGCGATGCCGTCAGACCGTCCATCGGCCAGGGCCTGTGGGACAACTGGCTCAGCTATCGCGTATTCCTACATTACTTTGCTAACTACATCGCTAAGGGAGGGGTTACGGCCGACAAGGGTAAGGCAGACCTGCTGAAGAAGCAGCTAGCTTCAGTTGGTCAATATCGGATCCCGCCGGGCTTTAAGGTCTTCCGTAACTACCACTATGTCACAGATCGTTCTGATATCATCAGTAACGATATCGAGGCAACCACGAGAGAGATGGCGAATACGGTCATCCTCAAGTGTCCTACGGAGGATGTCTCTTTTGGCGACAGCCCTGCCGGGGTGTCAGACGGATCGTCTCACGAGGTGATCGCCGCCAACCAGACGTGGGTCTACTATCCAAACGAACGCGGACTACCCTTCCACCCAAACATCGACGCCTCTAGCCGCATCCTACGCGCTACCGAAGAGCCTAATGCCAACCGACGCGAGGCCCAGGCCTCTTGTCTTGTTAGCAATATGGCGCTGGGTATCCGGCCTATGTACCGTGGTCAGCTTAAGATGCTTGGGCGAGACATATGGCCCTGGGACGTCGTATACCTAGCTGATGGCTTTAATTCAATGTACGGCCCCATCGAGGTGGATAGGGTAGTGCACGAATTCACGCGCGAGACTGGGTGGGTCACCACGATCGAGCCTCACGCTTTCGTTTCTGTTAACTCTCCGAGCGATAAGTATCAGGCCAACGCCATGTTCGACGTCCTTAGCGCAGTCAGCACGGTACTGGATATCGCCACCGTGGTTGGCATCGGTCTCCTTATCGCATCTGGCGTCGGGGCTGGAATAGGTTTGGCTGGCGCGGCTGCTCGCGTCGGGGCCACACAGGCTCTAGAGCGCGGAATCTTCAGAGGAGCATTCTCTGTAGCCAAGAACGTAGTCACGGGCATCGCAAGATCTGGCATATCCGCCAGAGGGATCATGCCAGCTCTATGGACAATCGGTAAGATAGGAACGCTATACGGAATCAACTCGTCCATAGTCACTCCGCTACATAACCTGTTCAACAACATCGTGTTTAAGATGAACTTCGAAGGTGAGCTGTGGCCGGTCGACGTGCTGCCGCTGACTTACAAGGGTGTCCCCTATTACTCTGGCGTACCGCTCTCTGACCGTGAGATCTTTACATTCTGGCAGGGAGTTAAGGGTACCCTAGGAGACACATGGCGCGAGATACAGTCGCTGTTTGCTTCTGCCGATGATGACGGCTACTTCACGGTAGACTCTGCGAGGAACAAGTAATGTCGAATCCGCGTAAAGGTCCGGCGGGTAGATCTATACATCTGGAGCAGGCTCGTGAGAACGAGATCTACTCCGGCGATGAGCTGTATGTGGTATGGACTGGTCCGCTCGTAACGCGCAGCGCGTCCGGCACCACCCATGCGACAGGTCAGTACAGCGTAGGTACCAACGCCCCCGGCTTTGTCAGGAACGGTAAGTCGGGACTAAAGGCATGGATCATTAAGCAAGAGTTGGTAGCGCGGCGGAATCTATGGGGTCTCTTGGGTTCAGGCGACGTGCGCCGCACGCTTGGCGTAGGCAAGCCGGTGACAGTAGCCGACCTCCAGAAAGACGCAGATCTACTAGACTTTCTAGCTACCCACGTTCATGAGGTAGAGATCGCAACGGGGGCTAACGCCGACGTCATTCATACTATCCCTAAGCCTGACCGCTGTTGGGTTAGGGCAGATACGAACGAGCGACGTCTACATGTTGGCATCATAGTCGCTAAGCCAGACAAAGACGTCATCGGATACCGGGGGGTTCCGATTGGCGCAACACCAAGAGATAGCCTTAACGGCAGGCCCGCCGCAGCTTCGGGTGGACGGATTGACGGCGATCCGGCAAACGCCGGTTCCCCTATCGAGATCCTGAAGGCCAAGATAAGGGAAGACATAGCTCTTATGGGACAGGGCGAAACGGTATATGGTAGGTCTGGCACAGGGGTCAAGGTACCCTATAGCACAGACACGATTATGACCGACAACGATACCCACCAGACCGCCGTCCGGGTGACCCCAGACTATGTAAGCGTAGACGTGTCCGGGCAGGCGTCGAACTACAAACTTAACGGGCAGCTAAACCCGGGGAGATTTAAGTAATGTCCGACCCGTATGACGACGCGAACTGCGATACTTGAAGTGGCTCCGTAGGACCCAGTTCGGTGTCCAGTCCCGCAATCGGATCTCCCGCTACAACGGTCTCGGTAATCAGCCCCGATTACCAGAGGTCATCTGCTCCTGTCGTTGACAATAAGGCTCCGCCCGAGCAGACCTATATGGGGAACTATGTCGCAAACCCGCAATGTAAGATGCAGGCTTCGACAGCGTTTACACCCATCAAGACGTTTATCCCAGTTCTCAAGGATGTATCCTGGGCAATTGGGCTAGCGGCTGTTATCATGGACCTGTTCGATGACGACTACAAGAGCTCCCTCAAGAAGTCGGAGGAGCGGATAGTAGATGCCATCGACTACAACGATTATCTACCTACTAGTCTTGGCGGCTATACACTTAGGGTAGCCGACCGGGGGTAAGTTTTGGCCTACTACGTCGGACACGACATAGAGACCGATGATGCTGGAGAAGTCCAGTTTGAGAACGGCGACATTAAGCTGGCCTCAACCAAGCGCACTTTCCTCCAGGGTCTTAACTGGATGATCATGTCCAGCCGTACGGAGTCAAGCGTCCCCGACGCCATGGCTCACCTGGTCGTATACAAAGGGCGCCTTAACGTTGCAAACGTGCATAGGAGTATCGAGACAAGCATCCGACAGGCTGCTCTGTATCAGAACCTATTCGATCCGAATGACCTGGACGTGCGGGTAGTCCCGATCGCTACGGACGCGGCCTCACTCACGGTCAAGCTTAAAGGAGTCTTCCTCGAAGATCGTCTTGAAGATCAGGATGATCCCGTCATCTCCTACCAGACACTTGGTTACGTCTTCCCGTTTGAGTCGGCGACTCCTGAGAGGGTGGTCTAATGCTTCAGGTCAAAACCGTACAGGAACTTAATCGGCAGTCGTTTGGCTTCCTGGAGCAGGCGACTGACGGGAAGATTACGATGCTATCGCCCGGCAGCACCGCCAGGGCGCTCATCGAAACTGCCAACCAGAACATCGGACAGTTCTACAACGCCCTAAGCCTACATCAGACAATGGCTTACGTCACCACGGCCACTGGTGTATATCTCGACCTTATTGCCGAACTGTTCGGGATCTCTCGGAGAGCTTCTGAGGCGGCCTTTGTAAGTTCAGAAGACAGCGCGGTCCGGTTCTATGTCACGTCCGGAACCCTGTACGACAAGCTACCGAAAGCTGGCGACCTTAATCGCGGTCTGATTCCGTCAGGTACAACCGTGCGGTCATCTGACGCCACTATCGTATATACAGTAGATCGTGACGTTACGTTCCCCAGGACAGCTACCGAAGTCTTCGTGCCGGTACGCGCCTCGGTTACTGGCGTAGCAGCCAACGTTGGCGCCCACGTCCTACGCACTCACTCACTCCCCGTCTCCGCTGTATATGTTACGAACCCTACCTCTATAACGAGCGGGCGTGACACGGAGTCCGACGACGAGCTTCGCAGCAGGATCCACGACACTGTTCGCAGCCAGGAGGGAGCCAACGAGGCCGCTATAAGACTAGCCGTCCTCTCCGCCCCCGGCGTAGCGGACGTGCAGATCATCCCGTTTATCATGGGCGCTGGCAGCTTCGACGCCATGATCATTCCGGTTGGCAACCGAGTCTCTAAGGAGACGTTCCAGGTTGCCAAGCAGAATCTATCAAGCGCCGTCGCGTTTGGCATCTACTGGCGACTCCGCGAGCCTAAGTACGTACGCTTCTCTATGGTGCTAAGTCTGACCTTCAAGAGTGGGCGACTGGCAGGAGAGGCAAATGCGATACGAGCCAGAGTCGAACAGACTGTACTTAACTTCATGGGCGACATCCGTATGGGCGATGAACTAGTTCTCACCCAGCTTGGAGCAGCAATTCTCCAGACGGATGATCGGATACAAGACTACGACATTCAGGCTCTCTGCATTAACGGGCGGCCGCAGTTGCTTCACAACTACCGCCTTGAGAGAGATGAACTATTTATACCGGACGAGAATCTGTCAGATCCGGTTCGGGTGCTCTAATGAGTATTACCGGTGACTGGTACAAATCAGAGGACTGCCCCCAGGACGCTACCAGTCTTGTGGGCGGCGCGATAGATACCGGAGCTGAGCTTAATGGCAATCTAGACGAGCTATTCGAGCTTGGCTATTCACGCTTTCTAGGCAAGACACCCTACCAGAGATTTAGGAAGATCTTCTTCAAGAACTCTGGCAATGCTATTTCAGAAGCGGTTGTGTATTGGCAGGACTCAGAGAATAGAGAACAGCTCTACTTTGCTTTCGAGAAAGTTGCTGGAGATACGTCCACCAACTCCGCCACCATGCCCTCTGGCTACACAACCGGCGACTTCTACAACGTTATCGGGCTCGAGCAAGGGGTCGATATTCCTACTTGCCCCGGCATCTCGGTTACCGGAGAAATCCCTGCTCTGACTGGGTCTTTTGGACTCTGGGTTTGGCAGTACATCCCGAACGGTAATCCGGACGAGACGGGTGCGCTTGGCACGCTGGCAATCGCCGGAGTTGTCGCCTAATGAAAGAGACTTCCTCTATTGCTATCAGATATCGGTACGGAAGTGCCGATACAGATACTCTGCCGATTAGGTATCGGTACGAGGAGAGGACAGCTTCTGTCTCAGAGACGGACATAGCATACCGTTATGCCAGAGATCCGGAGATTGCGAGATGCGAAGCCCAGCGTGGGTTCTGGGCATGGTCCACCCAAGAGGTAGGCAACCTATTCCCACACTGGCACGCGGCTAGGCTGAATCCCGCCGGGGATACGCAGTATCTTATCAACTCGTGGGCTATGGGGCTTGACGCCATGAAGCTGGCGTACGCGAAGTACCGGCGAGACCTCTTCATCGAGACTGCCGACACTACAGCCCCCGCTACGTTCTATCACGGCCCCACAGTTGACTACCGCAACGACCAGAAGGTGCGTAACAAGAATCTGCTGAACAATCCTTCATTCTCATTGCGAGGTCTAGCTAGAACCAAGCTGCCGCTTGGGTGGTATGGGTATGGTACCGGTAGCGTAACCCTCAAAGAGAATCCGACGTTTGTGGGGACGCACTCAGTTAAGCTAGAGGCCGAACATGGGGAGTACGCCTACCTACGCCAGAGAGTCATAAGCCCCATCCCGGTAGGTACGCCAATCACCGGTTCACTGTGGTACATGGTGCCGATCACCAGAGATGCCGTCGAGCCCTCTTCCGTGGCTGGCCTTGCTATGCACCTGGTATACGCCGATGGCACCATGGAGACGGTGCGAGTTAGTCTGGCGCTTGGTACTGGCGGAGAATGGTCGAGAGCCGCCGTGACAACGACTCTTACCAAGGAGCTGTTCGGTCTCACCTTCAGTGTTTACATCGACAACAATACGGGTGACGACCTGGTGGTCTACGCTGGCGCAGCTCAACTAGAACTGAGCAAGAAAGCTACGGTATGGGAAGAAGGCGTCTTCACGCTAATCCCCTATATCAAGCCCGACGCTGGCTACGATGGTCCAATTGATGCGTACGTAGTCTTGCCCGAGACGACCAGCGCAGAGACAGTCGGCGCCTATGACGAGGTCGAGTACACGAGCGCGCCCCGCAGGAAGCTAACCTATCTAGCAGATGCAGAGATCTTCTGGGAAGGTCTGTGTCCCTCCCGCGCAACAATGACGGTTGTAACAGACGTTCCTTCGGCTACCAGCAGAGCGAAGCTTGGATGGTACACGACCCCCCATGACGCGCCGGACGTATACACTACGTCATGGCGAATCGCCGACGATAAGATAGAGCAGTTTAACACACTAGCTCCCACTGAAGTCATTGGGTCCTTTGACCTGGCGGAGTTCCATCTAGACGGCGCGAACAACGGCATGGTAGGCATCTTAACGGATTCTGAAGAGCCAGACTTCGTCCGTACGCTTGAGGCTCTCATAGTTCATCAGAACCTCCTGTACATCGTATGTAAGGAGGTTTACCGGGGGACTACGACTAGGGTGCTCAAGATCGTTAACCCCCACTCCCAGTGGACAAATCCCATAGCGTATGACCAGGGGCTTTCCATGTACCTAGAGGTTATAGGTGACGTAGACCTTGGCCTTAGCTCTGGGACTTTGGATTATCTGGGTGTTCAAGACGAGAACCCTGATAAACTACTTGCTCGTATAAACGATGTTTACTATGACGTCGAGTTCGAGTACGACTACTTCCTCTTCGACGCTGATATGCGGCAGGTCATTCTTAGACAACCATACGACAACGGAACCCTGGTAACGGTATAACAATGGCCTACGACACCCTACATAGCTCAGCTCCCTCGAACGATGGCGACCTAACCTCTTCGAACGTCCGGCGAGTAGAAGCCAACCCGAGCCACCCCCTGGCTACAACTGTCTACTTCCCAGACAGTTATGATGAGTTCGTCTCGAAGACAAACGATCGCGGCGGCGCTGTCCTAGTCGAGGACGAGGTCCACGCCCTGTCAGAAATCCTGACGGGTGACAGCTATAACAACTCTCTCTACCTTTATCATAAGCCGCGCTTCCAGACGTCCATCACTGTATCCGATGGCGTTATCACGAACGGCACCGACTACGAGCACGGAGTCGTTTACTTCTCGACTCTGCCCACCGGAGATGTAACGGTCCAGTACTTCGCGGAACCTGACAAGGTATACGGCGAACACCTCACCGTCATCGAGGCGGCAATTCACAAGATCCAGTCGGTTCTTGGCGCCGGTCAGACCACTGGCGAGGGCATGAAGAACGCGGAGTTCTGGGTTGACGACACAACGCCCAACCTGAACAACCGGATGCCGAACGCCATCTCGATGCGCGAGATTCCCAGGGACATCTCAATCAAGTCGGCTCCAGGCGAGTCGCATGAGATCGGTTTTGGCAACGGGGCCGATACCGTTCTGGTAGATGCGGCTACAACGCTCTTCAAGAGCTCGACCGGCGATTCCGTTGTGACCTTCGGTATCAGCACCGGAGACGAAGTCCACATCGCTGGCAGCGAGTATGTAGATGGAGAAGTCTACATCGGTGATACGACGACCTCCGCCTGGACCGGCATCTCAGCTTCGACCGTCACCGGATTCCAGACCACCGGAGAGCCCTATGTTGATGGATCGATCAAGCTAGCGGTCCATGGATCCGCCGTCTTCTACGGAAACATCTATACTCTTGGAACGATTGTTACGGTCAATACCACGCGTAACGTATCGGTAGATGTCCGCGAGGAAGACCTTGAGGTCGCCAACAAGCTAACGGTTGGTGGAGACGCCATCCTCGGCGATAGCACTTCTCGCCGACTATACGTAGGCGGCACGGCAGTAATCACAGGCGGCGCCGACATCGTTGGAGCCGGTAACAAAAACCTACGGGTGAATCGATCAATAGAAATGGTCGACGGTACACTCGGCGGCGTATATACACAGGGTCTTGTTGACGGCCTTGACTGCAGCTACATTGAGAGGGTCAGGAAGCATATCCGCTCTGACTTTAAATATGGGTTCCCCAACTTTGGTCTGCGTACGGCTCTGTATTCTGGCACCACGACATCGGCCGGTACATCGGCTCAGCTGATAGACTCTGGCGCCTCGACTATGGCCAGCGCGCTACCGGGCGGGACCTACTTCACGGGCCGGTTCAATGAGGGTGACTACGTCGCCGTCATTACTAACGGTAGTGGTGCTGGGCAGCATATCCCCGTCAAGTCGTTCAGTGGTAGCGCTCCGTACACCTGGACACTGTCGAGAAACATCTCTGGCATCGCCTCCACCGGTGTCGGCGTTACATATCAAATCTATCACGAGAACGGCCTGGGGAACTTCGTACAGGCTGCCTCTGGACTCAACGTCACCATTAAGGGTTCGACAACGTTCCCTCTAGTTGCTACATGGAATGGTGTTGTTAAGGTACTTACCTCCGACTATACGCTAGCTCTGCCCGCTAATACCACGTCGTACATCTACATGTCGATGGGAGGTGGGGCCAACAACATCGACCAGGATGAGCCCGTCTTCCAGTCATCCACCAGCAACGTCATGGACGACAAGTCAGTTCTAATCGCTAAGGCTGTGACGAATGGATCAGCAGTTACCAGCGTTGTCTGCTATAGTCTAAATGGCGCGCACGATACTGGATGGGTGAAGTTCGATTCTGCTGCCTCGGGTAACGTACTGCAGGCTGGCAACGACTGGACCGTCAATCTGCGACTTGGTAACACGCGACGTCGGTACGGTGTCACAGTGCGCGGATGGATTGCCGGAACAAGCGCTAGCGCGCCCGACGTGTCGACAATGGTTGAGCTTCCGATGGACTCGACCGTCTACGTCAAGGCCATCGCCGAAGATCGGAAGAGCGTCGTGTAGGGAA
>ERZ650311.1483-NODE-1483-length-11528-cov-17.319881_pt1 | contig 11528 bp, 10 predicted proteins | sample MGYA00376247_ERZ650311 | MGnify/ENA primary metagenome ERZ650311 (study PRJEB26733, sample SAMN07839324) | wastewater metagenome | biome: small river; feature: stream; material: water | place: USA: North Carolina | collected 2016-07-28 ... | reverse complement strand
TCCGCGCCGCCGAAACCGCCCGCTTCGCCGCCGAAAGGCTGGCCGAACTGGATCTCGCGGTGGCCTTCCACCGGGCGCTCGCCGAGCGTGCAATCCGCAGCCTGCGCCAGCGCTATCCCGGCCCCTATCGCCTCACCGTGCTCGCCTGCAACTTCGAAGGCGTGCCCATCGTCACCGTAGAGGAACACGAACTTGTCTGAACCCTGCGCCCTCATCGGCATTCTCGACGACGGCTGGTCCGGCCTGTCTGGCCAAGCCCACGCCCGCCTCGCCGCCGCCGACCTCATCGTCGGCGCCCGGCGCACGCTGGAACTCGTCGCGCCCCAGCTCCCCTTTCGCGTCAAACAACAGGCCATGGACGGCCAGCTCGGCCGCGTTCCGGCCTGGGTCCAGGAAGCCCGCGAGGCCGGCCTGAGCGTTGCCGTGCTCGCCACCGGCGACCCGCTGTGCCACGGCATCGGCGCCTTTCTGATCGGCAAACTCGGCGCCGACGCCATTGAGGTGCTGCCCGCCGCCTCGACCCTGCAGCTCGCCTTCGCCCGCCTCAAAAAAACCTGGCAGAGCGCCAGGATCGTCTCGGTACACAGCCGCGATGCCGGCGAATGGAGCGTCGGCGCCACACCCGAACACGGCCTCTACGGCCTCGTGCGCGCCGCCGCCGAGCACGCCTTGATCGGCGTGTTCACCGGCCCGGAAAACAGCCCCGACCGCATCGCCCGGGCGCTGATCGCGGCCGGTCACGGCGACGACTTCCGCCTCTCGGTCGCCGCCCGCCTGGGTCAGCCGGACGAAAGCGTGGCCGCCGACCTGCCGCTGGCCGACGCCGCCGCCCGGCGTTTTCCCGACCCGAACATCGTCGTGCTGGAACGCATCGCGCCGCCCGACCCCCGCGCCATCTTCGGTTTCGACGATGCCGACTTCGTCCAGCGCACCCCCGAAAAAGGCCTCATCACCAAGCAGGAAGCGCGCGCCCTGTCGCTGGCCAAGCTCCGCCTGCGGCCCGACAGCCGAGTGTGGGACATCGGCGCCGGCTCCGGCTCGGTCGGCCTCGAAGCGGCCCGGCTGGCCCGCCACGGCCATGTCTGGGCCATCGAGAAAAACACCGCCGACGCCGCCAACGCCCGCGAAAACGCCCGCCGCCTCAAGGCCAGCAACTACACCCTGGTCGAAGGCAAGGCGCCCGACGGTCTCGACGCCTGGCCCGATCCGGACGCCGTCTTCATCGGCGGCTCCGGCGGCGAACTGGCCGAACTGATCCGTCTCGTCCTCGCCCGCCTACGTCCCGGCGGCCGGCTGGTGATGAACTTCGTCACCCTCGAAAACCTCGCCACCGCCACCGCGGCGCTCGGCGCGGCCGGCGTCGCCTGGGACGTCGTCCAGCTCCAGGCCTCGCGCAGCCAGCCCATCCTCGACATGCACCGCCTCGCCGCCCACAACCCGGTGTGGATCGTCTCCGCCGGAAAGGATGCCTCATGAACCGCCCACCCCTCGGCCGGCTGATCGGCGCCTCCCTCGGCCCCGGCGATCCGGAACTCATCACCCGTCGCGCCTGGGCGGCCCTTGCCTCCGGCGCCCGCTGGCTCTACCCGGTCAAAAAAGCCGAAGAATCCTCCTACGCCCTGGGCATCGTGGCCCGCGGCGGGCTGGCCGTGCCCGACGACGCCGAAGCCCTGGTCTTCCCGATGACCCGCGACCCGGCGGCCCTCGCCAAAGCCTGGGCCCGCGCCGCCGCGCGCACCGTCGAGCTGCTGCAGGAGGGCCGCGATCTGGTCTTTCTCGTCGAAGGCGACGCCTCCACCTTCTCCACCTTCGGCCACCTTGCCCGCGTGGTGCGCGAGCTGGCGCCCGGCGTCGAGGTGGACACCATTCCCGGGGTCTCCTCCTTTGCCGCCGCGGCCGCCGCCACCGGCCTGACCCTGGCCGAAGAGGACGAAACCTTCGCCGTGATTCCCGCCGCCTACGGCGTGCCGGTGATCGACCGCCTGCTCGACGAGTTCGACACCTTGGTACTGCTCAAGGTGAAACCCCTGCTCGACGAGGTGCTCGACCTGCTTGCCCGACGCCATCTCCTCGCCACCAGTTGCTTCATCGAAAAAGTCGGCTCGCCCGACCAGCGCATCGTCCGCGACGTGGCCCGCCTCGCCGGCGAGAAGGTCAATTACCTCTCCCTGCTCCTCGTCCAGAACCCCAAACGGGCGCGCGGCGAACTGCGTCGGGGCTGCCGCAAACACGTCGCCACCGCAACCGTCTGACCGTATCCCAACCCAAGAAAATGACCCAACATCTGCCCTTCCCCCACACACGGATCGCCGTCGTCTCGATCACCCGCCACGGCATCGCGCTGGCCGGACGCGTCGTCGCGGCGCTGCCCGGCGCCCGCCTGTTCGCCCCCGAAAAGTTCGCCGCCGAAGCCGCAGCTGCCGCGCCCGGCGCCGCAGCCTGCTATGCCGGCAAGACCGCCGAACAGATTCCCATCCTGTTCTCCAACTTCGACGGCATCGTCGCCGTCGTGTCGCTGGGCGCGATGGTCCGCCTGGTGGCGCCCTATCTCGGCAAGAAGGAATCCGACCCCGGCGTGGTCGTCATCGACGAAGCCGGACGCTTCGTCATTCCGATGCTCTCCGGCCACCTGGGCGGAGCCAACGCCCTCGCCGGCACGATTGCGGACGCCCTCGACGCCACCACGGTGCTCACCACCGCCTCCGACGCCCGCCAGACCCTCGCCGTGGACCTGCTCGGCCGCGAACTCGGCTGGACCTTCGAAGCCAGTCACGACGAAATCGTGCGCGCCAGCGCCGCGATGGTGAACGACGAGCCCGTCGCCCTCATCCAGGAAGCCGGCAGCGACGACTGGTGGCTCGGCCACGCCAACGGCCGCCGCGGCCCGCTGCCGGCCAACCTGCAACGCTTCGCCCGCCTCGAAGACGTGGACATCGCCCGCTTCGGCGCCGTGCTGTGGATCAGCCACCGCGCGCTGCCCGCCGAGCTCGCCGCCGACCTCGCCGGCAAGCGCGTCGTCTATCGCCCGCCGGTGACCCCATGAGCGCCGCCGCTCCGCAGCCCAACGGGCGCGCCCACCCTCGCCGCCGGACGTGGCCAGTCGGCGGACCGGCGGGCAGGCCGGCGAGCGGCCCGATCGCCCTTGGCCTCGGCTGCGACCGCGGCACCCCGGCGACCACCCTCGTCTGGGCGGTGATCGATGCCCTGGCCAGTTGCGGCGCGACCCTCGCCGACGTGGCCGCCGTGGCCAGCATCGACCTCAAGGCCGACGAAGCCGGCCTGCTCGAACTGGCCCGCTGGCAAGGCTGGACGATCCGCTTCTATGCGGCCGCCGAACTCGCCGTCGTGCCTGTTCCTCACCCGTCGGAAACCGTTCGCAAATACACCGGCACACCGTCCGTCTCCGAAGCCGCCGCATTGCTTGCGGCCGGCGCCGGGATGGACCGGCTGATCGTCGAAAAACTCAAGTACCGCGGCCCCGACGGCCGCAACGCCACCGTCTCCATCGCAAGGATTCCCCAATGAGCGACACCTCCACCCCGTCCGGCGGCCGGATCATGCTGGTGGGCCTCGGCCCCGGCAGCCACGCCCACCTCACCGCCCGCGCCCGCGCGGCCATCGCCGAAGCCGACACCGTCATCGGCTACGTCACCTACATCCGCCTGGTGGCCGAACTCGTCGAGGGCAAGGAAGTCATCAAGAAATCCATGACCGAAGAGCTCGACCGGGCCATCGAAGCCTTCGAGCGCGCCCGCATGGGCAAGAAGGTGGCGCTGATCTCGTCGGGCGACGCCGGCGTCTATGGCATGGCCGGGCCGACCTTCGAAGTGCTGTTCCAGGCTGGCTGGACGCCCGACTCCGGCATCGAAGTCGAGATCGTTCCCGGCGCCTCGGCGCTCAACACCTGTGCCGCCCTGGTCGGCGCACCGCTGACCCACGACTTCTGCGCGATCTCGCTGTCGGACCTGCTGACCCCGTGGCCGACCATCGCCCGCCGGCTCGACGCGGTGGCCTATTCCGATTTCGTCGTCGCCCTCTACAACCCGAAAAGCGGGCGCCGCACCCGGCAGATCGTCGAAGCGCGCCGGCTCTTCCTGCGCCACCGCCGACCGGACACGCCGGTCGCCATCGTCAAGTCGGCCTACCGGCCCCGGCAGCGCATCGAATTCACCACCCTGGAGAAGATGATCGAGTGCGACATCGGCATGTTGTCCACCGTTCTGATCGGCAACTCCAACACCTTCATCCGGCACGGACTGATGGTCACCCCGCGGGGCTACCGCAACAAATACGACGTGGAAAGCGGCACCACCCATGAGGGCGAGCAGGCCGGCCGCTCCCTCTCCACCGGCCTGACCGGCTGGCTCGCCGGCCTGCGCGCCAGCGGCCGCAGCGCAGCCGACTTGGCCACCGAACACCGCCTGCCGGAGGACTACATCGCCGCGCTGCTGGCCGAGCCCGCCGAACTCGACGACGAAGCCGACGACGAGACCGCCGCGAGCGAGGCATGAGCGGGTTCGTCCCCGCTGGCGCGGGCGCCTCCCGGCTCCGCCCCAGGAACCTGAGCACGGGTGTCCGATTCATCCTCGCCCTGCCGGTCGCCGCGCTGGCCGGCATCGCCCCGGCAGCCGACCCTCCGACGCTGCCGGAAGTCACCGTCGGCACCAGCCCGCGGGAACCGATCGGCGTGGCCGACTCCGCCAGCGAAGGCACGATCACCGCGAAGCAGTTGGCCAACCGGCCGCTCTTGCGCCCCGCCGAAGTGATGGAAACCATCCCCGGCATGGTGGTCACCCAACACTCGGGCGACGGCAAGGCCAACCAGTATTTCCTGCGCGGCTTCAACCTCGACCACGGCAGCGACTTTTCCACCCAGCTCATGGGCATGCCCACGAACATGGTCAGCCACGCCCACGGGCAGGGCTACATGGACCTCAACTTCCTGATTCCGGAGCTGGTCGACAGCGTCGGATACCGCAAAGGCATGTATGCCGCCGAGGACGGCGACTTTGCGACCTCCGGCTCGGCGCGCATCGACTACCGGCGCCAGCTCGCCAGCCCCTTCGTGGATATCGGGCTCGGCCAGCACGGCTACCGCCGCGCGCTCGCCGCCGGCAGCCAGGAACGGGATGGCCTTTACCTGCTTGGCGCCATCGAGCTTGCCGGCAACGACGGCCCCTGGGAGCAGCCCGAAAACCTGACCAAGAAAAACGCCGTCCTGCGTCTGTCGGACGGCACCGTCGCCAAGGGCTTCGCGCTCACCGCGATGGCTTACGAAGCCCGCTGGACCGCCACCGAGCACGTTCCCCAGCGGGCCATCGACAGCGGCGAAATCGGCCGCTACGGGGCGCTTTCCCCCAACGACGGCGGCACGACCCACCGCTACAGCCTGTCGGGCGAATGGGCCCGCCCGACCGCAAACGGCGCCAGCAAGGCCAGCCTGTACGTCATCGACTACGGCCTCAAACTGTTCTCGGCACCCTCGGGCTTCATCGGCGGCCTGCAGGGCGATCAGCACGAACAGGCGGATGGCCGCAGCGTGTGGGGCGGTCAGGCCCGCCAAAGCTGGTTTCTCGGCCCGGCATTCAAGGAATCGGAGCTGAGCGTCGGCCTCCAGCTGCGCCAGGATCGCATCCGCTCGGTCGGTCTCTACGGCACCGAAGACCGGGTGCGCACGCACACGGTGCGTCAGGACAAACTCACCGAAACCTCGGTCGGGCTGTTCGTAGAGGCCCGTACCGAATGGCAAAGCTGGCTGCGCAGCACCTTCGGCCTCCGGCACGACGAAGTAGACGCCCGGGTCACCGCCACCGGCGGCGACTTCAACCTGAGCAACGGCGGCAAAGCCCGCGCCAGCCAGACCAGCCCCAAACTCGGCATCGTGCTCGGCCCCTTCAACCTGCCCGGCGCCACCGAGTTCTATGCCAACTGGGGTCACGGCTTCCACAGCAACGACGCCCGCGGCGCCACCAGCACGGCGAATCCGGTGGACGGCAGCGCGATCCGCCGGGTGCCGCTGCTGGTCAAGGCCAGAGGGTCCGAAATCGGCCTGCGGACCATGCCGCTGCCGGGCTGGAGCAGCAGTCTGGCACTCTGGAAAATGGATCTCGCCTCGGAGCTGGTCTTCATCGGCGACGAAGGCGTCACCGAGCCCAAGGGCGCCTCCCGCCGCCATGGCCTCGAATGGTCGAACACCGTCGTCGCGGCCCACGGCCTGATCGTCGACGGGGATGTCGCCCTGTCCCAGGCCCGCTTCAAGGCTGCCAACCCCGACAACGGCGGCACCCGCGTCCCCAATGCGATTCCTCTGACGGCCTCCCTCGGCGGCACCGTCGACCCCGGCGGACGCTGGTTCGGCGGCGTTCGCCTGCGCTATCTGGGCGCCTATCCGCTGGAAGAAACCGGCAAGGAGAAATCCACGCCCTTCCTGATGGCCAACCTCAAGCTCGGCTATCGGATCGATCCCGCGCTGCAGCTCACCCTCGACGTACTCAACCTGTTCGACCGCCAGGCCAACGACATCGAATACTGGGGCGGCGCCTGCACCCGCCGCGAAACCCTGACGGGCAGTTGCGGCGGCGGCATCGATGGACGCCTCGTCCATCCGCTCGAACCGCGGACCTTCCGGCTCAGCCTGCGGGCCCGTTTCTGATCCGGCGCACCGGATTTACCGCGCGTCGACGAAAAAAGCCCGCCGGCAACGTCAATCGCCGGCGGGCTTTTCGATGCAGTGGCCGATCAGGCGGCGTCGACTGTTCTGGCGATGAGCGCCTTGATGGCGGCGGCGTCCACGTCCATCACCTCGACCCGCTGGGGCAGCGCCTCGATGTTTTCGAGTCCGGCCGGACGCGCCGGCTTGCGGCCCAGCGCTTCGACGATGGTGTCCTCGAACTTGGCCGGCTGGGCGGTTTCGAGCACCAGGGTCGGCACGGCGGGATCGCGCAGTTCGAGGGCCACCTTGAGGCCGTCGGCGGTATGGGTGTCGATCACCGTGGCGTAGTCGGCATCGGCGCGGCGGATCGTGGCGAGGCGGCTGGCGTGGTTGCTGCTGCCGGAGATGAAACCGTAATCGCCGATCTTCGCGAATTCCGGCGAACCGGACAGATCGAAGGCACCGCCGGCATCCACCTTGCTCCACAACTCGCGCACCTTGGCGCCGTCCCGGCCGACCAGATCGAACACGAAGCGCTCGAAGTTGGAAGCCTTGGAGATGTCCATCGACGGACTGGAGGTGGCGTGGGTCTCGGCGGTGCCGCGGGGACGATAGACGCCGGTGCGGAAGAACTCGTCGAGCACATCGTTTTCGTTGGTGGCGAGGATCAACCGGCTCACCGGCAAGCCCATCATGCGGGCGATGTGGCCGGCGCAGATGTTGCCGAAATTGCCCGACGGCACCGCGAAGGCGACCTGCTGGTCGTTGTTTTCAGTGGCAGCAAAGTAGCCCTTGAAGTAATACACGACCTGCGCGGCAACCCGGCCCCAGTTGATCGAATTGACGGCGCCGATCTTGTATTTAGCCTTGTAGGCGTGGTCGTTGGAGACGGCCTTCACCACGTCCTGGGCGTCGTCGAACATGCCGCGCACGGCGATGTTGAAGATGTTTTCATCCTGCAGGGAATACATCTGGGCGCGCTGGAAGGCGCTCATCCGGCCAAAGGGCGAGAGCATGAAGACGCGCACGCCGTGCTTGCCGCGCATGGCGTATTCGGCGGCCGAGCCGGTGTCGCCGGAGGTGGCGCCAAGGATGTTGATCTCTTCGCCGCGCTTAACGAGCACGTATTCGAAGAGATTGCCCAAAAGCTGCATCGCCATGTCCTTGAAGGCCAGGGTCGGGCCGTTGGAGAGTTCGAGCAGACCCAGCTTGCCCGGCTCCAGCCAGTGCACCGGGGTGATCTCGGCCGCCTTGGCGTCGTCGCGCACGTAGCCGTAAACCTCGGCGGTGTAGGTCTTGTCGCAGATGGCCTTGAGGTCGGCGGCGGGAATGTCGTCGATGAAGCGCGACAGAATCGCGAAGGCCAGTTCGGCATACGAGAGCGTGCGCCAGGCATCCAGATCGGCGCGGCTGATCTGCGGATAGCTTTCCGGCAGGTAAAGGCCGCCATCCGGCGCCAGACCGCCGAGCAGGATGTCACAGAAGGATTGGGGAGCAGACTGGCCGCGGGTGGAGATGTAGCGCATGGTTCTCGCCGAGTTGAAAACGAAAGCCTTGGAAGATAGCACAGCCGGCCGCCCTTGGCCGCTGCGCCGCCGCGGCAGCGTTCAGCGCCGCACCGCCAGCCCGCCAAGCAGCACCGCGGCAAACAGCAGCACACCCACCGCCAGCAGCGCCGCACCGGCCGTTTGCCCCAGCGTCAGCAAAGCGCCGCCGCCAAGGAACAGGCCCGTGCGCAGCGCCCCGAAGCGCACCAGCGCAGTCCGCATCCGCCCCCGCGCCGGCGTCACCGGGCCGGGAAAACGCCACACCGGCAACAGTTGAGACAGCGCCCCGGTCACCAGCGGCAGCAGAAAAAGCGCAAAGAAGGCCGTCACCGCCGGCCGGCCGGGCATGCCGCCAAGGCCGTGGGCAAAGCCAATCGCCATCGCCGCCAGCAGACCGACGCCGGCCCCCATCAACGCCACCGCCGCACCGTCGCCGACGATCCGCCGCCAGCCGTGGGTCTTCACCCAGCCGGTCAGCGTATGCGCCACCACGCCGCCCATCAGCAGCGCGCCGGGCAGCGTCAGCCACGGCAGCACGCCGGCAAGGGCGCTCAGCGCCACGCCGCCCAACGCCCACGGCAACTGGCGGCGCAGGCGCTGCGCGGCCAGCGGATCGGGCTGCCCGAGGACAGTCGGCATCAGCACGTGCAGCGTGCCGATGGCGGTCAGGCCGATGAACCCCAGCGTGTTCAAGTGCAGATGGACGAGCCGCAAGGCCGCATAGCCGGCCGGCCACAGCAGCCCGGCCAAGATCGCCAGCAAGGCCAGCAGCAGGCAGCCCAGCGCCGCCTGATACCACGCGAGGCCCGGATGGGGCTTGCCGAGCGCCGCCCGCCCGCGCCGCCACTGCCAGCCGAGGAAGCCGCCGGTGGCCGCCAGCCCCAGCGCCACCGCCCCGTGCAGCGCCCAGCCGGGCAAGGCGCCGGCCAGCACACCGACCGCCGCCGCGCCCGCCGCCTGCATCGCCAGCGGCAGACGATGCACGGTCGGCGCCGCACCGGCGCTGCGCGTCAGCACCGGCACGAAATGCCCCATCGCCGCAAAGATCAGCGGCATCGCGCCCAGCGCAAACGCCGCGTGGGCGACCGCCGCCGGCGCGGCACCGGCCAGCGCCAAGGCAATCGCCAGCGCAAAGGCCAGCACCGCACAACATCCGAGATAAATCAGCACTCGCTTCAACCCTTTCGCCTTGCCGGCCATCCGACCAACCGGACAATACCGCACCCAACCCAGGTCAAGGCGGCTGGCGGCCAAAGCGGACAAACTCGACCGCCTCGCCCCCATCCGGACCGCCATGACCGCTTTCAAGCCGATCCTCGGCCGCTTCGCCCGCCGCTACCTCTTTGCCGACGCCGCGCCGCTGTCGCCCCTCGAACGCCGGCGCAGCGCCCTGGCCACGCTGCTCGGCGTGCTGATCTTCGAGGGCGCGCTGTTCGTGCTGCCCGTCTCCGCCGACGCCCGGCGCCTGCTGGCGCCCCTTGGCGCCAGCTCGGTGATCCTGTTCGCGCTGCCTCACAGTCCCCTGGCCCAGCCCTGGTCGCTGGTCGGCGGGCTGATGTTGCCGGCGCTGGTGGGCTTTGCCTGCGGACGGTGGGTGCCGGTCGGCTATCTGGCCGTCGGCCTCGCCATTGCGATCTCGGTATGGTTGATGGCCCGTCTGCGCTGCATCCATCCGCCCGGCGGCGCGATGGCCATCGTCATGGCGACGGCTGCCGCCCAGGGGCTCGACGCCGCAACGAGCCTCGCCGCGGCCGGCTGCAACGTGGTGGCCATGCTGATCGCCGCCACCGCCGTGAATAACCTGATTCCCGGCCGCCGCTATCCGCTCTGCTCGCCCGCGGTGGCCGAGCCCGAAACGCCGCGCCGCAGCCCGGCCGGCGTACAGCATCCCGATCTGGCCGCCGCCCTCGCCGAGATCGATACCTATCTGGATGTCGGCGAGGACGATCTGGCGCAGGTCTTCCAGCGTGCCGCCCGCCATGCCTTTCATCGCCACGTGCTGCTCGACTGCGGCGACATCATGGAGCCGGTGCCGGTCCGCACCGAATTCGCCACCGAACTCAACGAGGCCTGGCGTCTGATGAACCGCCACAACTTGTCTGCGCTGCCGGTGGTGGACCGAGCGCAACGGGTGATCGGGCTGCTGCGGCTGGAGGATTTCCTGCGTCATGTGGAGCCCGACCGCACGCAGCGCATCGGCGACAACGTCCGCCGCCTGCTCCGCCCAACACCGGGCACGCACGCCGACAAACCCGAAGTGGTCGGGCAGATCATGCAGACCCCCCGCGAGGGTTTGAAGAGCGTGACGACCGACGATGGCATCGCCGTCGCCGCCGACCTGCTCGGCCACGGCGGCCAGCGCGCCGTGCCGGTGACCGACCCCACGGGCCGGCTGGCCGGCATCGTCACCCCGGCCACGATGACCGCCGTACTGTTCCAGCACGAGGCGCTCGATTACGTGCGCGGCGAAGTCCGGTAAGGCTCCGAGGCGAAACGCCGCGCCCCGCCGCTGGCGTTCAGCCGATTCAGCCGACCTTGGCGAAATCGATGACGATGGCGCCCGGCTCGCGCTGTTGATAGGTGATCGTCACCTTCTCGCCATAACGCTGCTGAAGCTGGCCGAGCAGCGGAATCGGGTCGTGGTCGTTGCAGAACCGCATCGTCTCGCCGGGCATCAAGGCGTCCAACGCCCCGAAGATCGCCGCATGGCGAAAACGCTTGGCAATGCCGCGAGCGTCGAACGGGTAGATGGCTTCCGGGGTGGTGTGGTTGCACACGTGAATGGTTTGCATGCGGGCTCCTGGCTTTCGAATAAATCCGACTGAAACTGTCGGGTATGGCCAGTGTGCCAACCGGTCGAGGCGATTTCCTTGATCCAGGTTGGGATTGGTTCAAGCCGGCGATGTCCCCGCTGCGGGAGGACCGTCATTTGCAGCAGATAGGGCCGCTTTGCTCAGCTCCCAATGGGCGCGATAGCTGGGGTTATCGGGAAAACGCCGCACCAAAGCCCCTAGGACAGTCTCCGCCTCTCGCAACAAACCCAATTCACCTCGGAGAGCCTCCACCGACCCAAGCAGAATCAAACTGCAACCCAGATCGTCCTGAGCGCCCGGCAAATCCGGTCCGCTCGCCGCCAACTGACGGCGAAGGTCCAGACTTTCCCGGTACGCCGCTTCCGCCTCACCCAACGCGCCCCGCGCCCACGCCACCTGCCCCACCTTGTTAAGCGACACCGACAGGTCCCGCAGCGCTTCCGGCGTGTCACCCAGACGCCCCGCCAACTGACGGCGAAGGTCCAGACTTTCCCGGTACGCCGCTTCCGCCTCACC
>ERZ650311.1482-NODE-1482-length-11533-cov-4.378463_pt1 | contig 11533 bp, 15 predicted proteins | sample MGYA00376247_ERZ650311 | MGnify/ENA primary metagenome ERZ650311 (study PRJEB26733, sample SAMN07839324) | wastewater metagenome | biome: small river; feature: stream; material: water | place: USA: North Carolina | collected 2016-07-28 ... | reverse complement strand
CGGGCGGCTGGTGGTGATGATGGAGCGAACGCTGAAAGACGCCCCGACGCGCTCGGTCTCGGCGCCGGTCGGCGGCCAGCAGCGCCCGACCGTAGGTCATGACCGCGTCGTTGACGGTGTGCCAGTCACAGGACAGCTCACCGGCGACATCGGAGACCGCACGACCGGTCCCGACCTGCAGAGTCGCCCATTTGGCGCACCGGGTCGTCAGCAGGCAGTTCTTAGCGGCGATGCGGTGATCGGCATCAACCCGGCGACCGACACGCCGGAGTCGACCGCCGAGCTGCTGACCGCGGCGATCGAGCTGACCCGTCCCGGCGGCGTCATCGTCTACGCCACCTGTTCCCCGCACCTCGCCGAGACCGTCGCCCGTGAGGGCACCTTCACCGTGCCGCAGTCGACCGTCCCGGGCATGTGCCGGGTGCAGCTCGACGGCGTCGTCGGCCGCAACAGCGACGGCAGCTTCGGTGTGCCGTTCATCGACAAGGCCCACCGGTACAACGAGCCGCTCGCCGACCGCAACGGCGACGGCAAGGCTGACGGCACCGGCACCTGGCGGCTGCTGTCCGCCGGGTACGCCGAAGGCGGGTGCGTCACCGCCCCGACCGTGCCGGCACCGACCACGTCGACGACCGCTCCGGCGCCGACGACCACCCCGACCACCGCCCCCGACAGCGGCACCACGTCGAGCACCACCCCGTCGACCACGCCGACCACCAGCCCCCCGACCACCTCGACGCTGGTCGACATCCCGCCGGCGGACAGCACCACCACCACCGCCCCGGAAGGCACCCCGATCAAGGTGGAGGTCGGCGACCCGATGCCGCCGGACTGCGCCACCGCCCCTCCCGGCGTCCCCTGCATCACCACCGAGATCCCGCTCACCCCGGCCCCGACGACCTCCACCACCGCAGCGACGACCACGACCACCGACGGCGACACGACCCTCCCCTACACCGGCAGCTCGACCGGTGGCCTGGTGAAGCTCGCCGCATGGCTGGCCGGCCCCGGCGCAGCGATGGCACTCGCAGCCCTCGGGCTGCGGCGCCGGCAGGCCGCCTGATCGGCGAATGCTCGTACTCCCGTACTGGCGTACGCTACGCTGCGATCGTTCCAGGGCACACACACTCCGAGTGGTGCCCGCACCCCGCCGAGGTATGCGCTCATGTCCGACACGCAAGCTGCTCTGGATTCCGGGGATGGTGGAGCCAACGTCAAGGGGGGCAAGGCACTACGTGCAGTAGGTGCCGACACCCCCTCGGCGTTGGCTCCGGCCCGTTCCGCCGACAAGGTCCGCACCACCACCACCGCCGTGCCCAAGGCGTTCGTGCCGCTGATCACCAAGTTCCGGGCCGCTCACACCGCCGACCACGGCCACGAGATCGTGAACGTGCAGAGCGGACTGCTCGGCAAGGGCTACCAGCTCTGGATCGAGCAGGGCCGCCCCAACATCCTGGAGATGCTCGGCGAGAGGGCAAGCATGGTCGTCGACGTCGACACGACCAGTCCGAAGGTCTACGAGTGGGCCGCGCAGCTCGTCGAGCAGGTCCGCTCCACCGGCTCGAACCGGTACCCCAAGAGCTGGATTTCCGGAGCGTTGATGCTGCTCGCTCTGGAGCACGCCGGCGACGCGCCGGAGCCGCTCATGTCTCCGTACCTGGCGTACGACCCCGCCAACCGATGAGCGCGATCCCGGCTGCGCGCAGCCTGTCCGTCGACGCTCAGCCGGGCGAGAAGCGGCCTGTGCGGCTCTGCCACCGCCTCGCGGCTACCCATGCCGCCGCGGTGGCGGCCGCAGGCGCTCAGACGGCGCTCTGCGGGCCCGGTCAGTCGAAAGCGTCGGGGCCCATGGCTTCGAGCCGGCGCACGAGCCGTTCGAGCAACTCGGGATCCTCCGACGCTTCGATCAGCGCGGCGGTGACGAGCCGGCGGCGAGGGATGCGCTTCCCGTGCACCCTGCGCCCGGCTAGCTGGGTCTCGATCTTGGGCCAGACCGGGTCCGGCACGTCGTACGTCGAGGTTGTCCAGCCATCGGTCGCCACGCCCGGGAGCCTATCGCAGTACGAACGTACGCCGTCGGGACCGTCCGCCCTGGTGAGCTGCGGGTGCGTACCGCAGTACGGCCGCACTGCGGTACTCTGACGGCCATGCAGTTCGCTCTCCCATCGTTCGCTCAGCCGAGCGTGCCTAGGCACGAGGCCGGCAAGGGCGTACCGGTGCCCCCAGGCACGGGGCCGGTACCTACGGACCGTAGGTCCGTAGGTACCGGGGCCCGCCAGGAGACCCGGGGGGTTCGTCGGCGTTCACGAGGCGGCTACGCCATCACCGTCGACCAGGTCGCCGCAGTCCGGATCCTCTCGGCCGAGATCCACGCATCGTTCGAGGCGGCGTCGAAGACGATCGACGTCGCCGAACTCGCCGCCGTGCTCGACTGGCGTCCCGCCCGGGTGCGGGCGCTGCTCGACGCCCGGCTGCTCACCGACGAGCAGCTCGCCCAGGTCGCCGAGCGGCCTGGCCAGCTGCGCCGGCGGCGTCGCTCGACGCTGCTGAAGATCGCCCGGGCTTACGGCCTGGACGAGACCGTGGTCGACGCCTGGTGCGCGGCCGCTCCTGAAGCCATCGCCTCCGAAGGGAAGGGGTCGTGATGACGACCGAAACCGTGAACGGGCACGGCGGCCAGCTGCCGGCGCCCCCGACCAGGCCGCCGACTCAGGCGGAGATCGACCAGGCGCAGGCCGTGCTGGCTGCGCAGCAGCAGGCGGCGGCGGAGGCCGCGGCGGCGCAGCAGCTGGCGCAGAGCGCTCGGCGGGAGATCCCGATTGCGGACCTGTCGCATCTCGCCCCGGTGGGGCAGGCGCCGGTCGCTCCGGCCGCCGTGCAGCAGGCCGTCCCGGTCGTTCAGCAGGCGGCTCCGGCGGTGCGCGTACCTGTAGGCACGCAGCACGTCCAGGACCTGGTGCCGGTGCAGCAGGCCGCCGGTCAGCCGGTGACGTTCGGTGCGTGGTGGTCGGCACGCAAGAGCAAGCCCAAGTCGGTGTGGCAGCGGCGGACGCAGCGCGCTGGCGCGGTCGTGGCCGGTGTCGCGGTTGCCGGGGTGATGGTCCACGCGTACATGGGCCGGGTGGCGGACAGCCGGCTCAGCGCGGCGATCGCCTACATCGACGGCCCGGTCGCGGAGCAGACCGGCGACTTCGTCCGGGAGCAGGTCGCCGCCGAGGTGGCGGCCCAGGTGCAGCAGGCGCCGAAGCAGCTGGTCACCAGCGACCCGCTGGAGAAGATGCTGCCGTGCGTGCTGTCCGGCGAGGCGAAGCGCATGATCGGCGCCGATCCGACGCTCGGGAACACGACGCTCAACCAGCAGGTCACTGCGTCGCTGGCGCAGCAGTACCGCGCTCTTTCGGTGCAGGTGCTGCCGCAGTCGCTGCGGATCTACGACGCCGGCAACGGCACGGTGGCGTTGTCGACCGATCCGACGGTCGGCGCGGCCCTGCTCGATCCGGCTACCTGCGGGACGGGCGGCTGACCCATGGCGGCCATGCTGGTTTGGTTCTCGATTCTGGTGGGCGCCGCGTTGTGGCTCATCGGCGCGGCGTCGCGGCCTCGCCGGTGGGGGAACGTGGTGATCGGCGGGATCATCGTCATCGGCGGGTTGTTCGCCGCGTGGCGGAACCGCCAGCAGCTCGGCCGGTTCGCCTTGTGGGTGATCATCGCCGTGTCGTCGTCCATGTGGCTGCTGTCCCTGGTGCTGATGCCCCGGCGGGCGGCGGTGTTCCTCGCGCTGCTCACCGGGGCCGGTCTCTGGTGGATGGGCACCGAACGCAGCCCGGTCGCCAAGCGGCTCGACGGCCGCAGCCTGACGCAGGCGCTGCAGGACCGGATCATGGCTCAGGGCGTGCGCAACGCAGCGAACAACGTGCTCGAAGGCGTCGAGTTGGCCGGCCCGGTCCGGCACCTCGAAGGCCGGACCGTGATCCCCGTGACGCTGCCGCCTGGAGCGACAGTCGATCAGCTGCCGGAGGCGGCGGTGGGATCAGCGCTGGCGAAGCGGCTCCCGGTCGCCGACGTCGACGTGGTGCCGAACCCCAAGCACGCCGATCAGGCGACGATCGTCACGCACGACGAACCGAAGCGCGATCCGTTCGAGGTCCTGGCCGAGGTCGACAACCGGTGGGTGTACTCAGGCGGCGAGGGGTACGACCCGATCCCGCTCGGCCCGTGCATCGACCCGGTGACCGGCAAGATCGAGGTCGCCTACTGGGACTGGTACAAGCGGCCGCACATGCTCGTGGCCGGTTCGACCGGCGCCGGGAAGACCGGTTTGCAGCACGCCACGTTCGCCGAGGCCGCTCACCGGAAGCACGTGCAGATCGTCGCTCTGGACCCGGAGGCCGTCGAGTTCGACGCCTACAGCGAGCGGGCCTTGTGGGTCGCTCGGGGCCCGAAGGAGTGCTACGAGGGCCTCAAGTGGGTGTTCGATCTGATGGAGCAGCGGCGCGAGTGGCTGCAGAAACGGGGCGAGCGGTTCTTCAAGGTCGGGGTCCACGGGCCGCTCGTGCTCGTGAAGATCGACGAGCTGGCCGGCGTCGCGTTGAAGGCCGGCTACCGGAACGTCGTGATTCTCGACCACGAGGGCGAGGAAATCTCGATGGCTCGGCTAGCTGACAACTTCCAGGGCGCCATGGCGCAGATCGCGGCCCGGGCTCGGAAGTGGGGGATCCGGCTCGAAGTCGGTACCCAGCAGCCGGCGGCCGGCATGTTCGAGGACACCGTCGCCCGGAACAACTTCGGCGTACGGATCGGTATGTGGATGATGGAGGCGGTCGGTACCCAGCAGATCCTGGGCAACGGCGCACCGGACTGCACAGCCATCCCCGAGCTGAAGGGCGCCGGCTGGATGCTCCGCACCGGGGAACGCGGCACGAAGCTGTACGTCCCGATGCGCGGCGCACTGCTGGTCCCGGATCAGCACGTGTCCGACCCGGACGAAGCGCTCGGCGTCGCCGCACGAGAGATCGCACACAAGACCGCTCACCTGCGGTCCGAGCGGATGTTCTACGAAATGGAGGAAGCAGCATGAGCGCAATGGGAGTGGCCAAGGTCCTGGTCGGTGGAAGCATGCTGGTCGGCTTCGGTGTCTCGCTGGCTGGTGGTGACCCTCGGGCGCTGTTCGAGCCGGCGTGGACCACGTTCACCAGCTTCACCGGCGCGGCGAGCGACAACGCCCCGGAGATCGTGGAGGACGGCCGGGTCACGGCGCGGGCGTTCGGTGATGCGCTGCGGGACGGCATCGCCGCCACCGCCGGCACCCCGACGCCTTTCGCTCCGCAGCAGGCGGAGGCGCCGGTCACCACGCTGCCCACACCGGTGCAGCCGTGAACACCAAGGACCTCGCCGACCTGATCGACGAGTTCGTCGGCCGGGTGCGAGCGCTTTCCGCCGAAACGCGGGAGGGATCGCTCGCCCCGGCTGACGTCCAGACCCGGATGATCAAGCTCGGCGCCGAGTTCGAGTCGCTGAAGGCCGACGCCCGGAAGCTCTGATCCGATGACCGTTCCGTTCGACATCCGCACGTGGGCCCTGAGCATCATGCTCGGCGGTATTGCCAACCTGCCCGGCGTGTGGGCGGGTAACCCGGTGATGGAGGACATCCCGCCGGTTGCGCTCGCCGCGTACATCGTCGCGGCTGGGGACGTGAACGAGGTCCGTCGAGCGGTCAACCCGGATGCGCCGTCATGCAACCTGGACTGGCGGTGGGTCGCCGCGGTCTCGAAGGTCGAATCGAACCATGGCCGGCACGGCGGCGCGACGCTCGACCGGTGGGGCAACCTCACGCTGCCGATCGAATCGTTCGACCCGGATACCGGCCAGTACGTCGGGGCGAAGGGCGCCGCCCAGTTCATGGACGACACCCGGGCCTACTACGAAGCGACCTACGATCTCGACGCCAACGGCGACGGCGTCGAGGACGTCGTCGGGAACGTGTGGGACAGCTCCAGGGCGGCGGCGCTGTTGCTCTGCGACAACGGCGTCGACCGCGACCCGGTCGACGCGCTCGGCCAGTACAACGGCGGCGGTGACTGGACCCGCTACCCGCAGTCTCAGCGGTATGTCGCCTCGGTGCAGGCCTACCACGCGCTGCTCCCCGAGTTCGACGCCCGCACCCTCGCCCCACCCGAGCGGGACCGCACCCTCGCCGGGTTCATCGCCGGCCCGCTCGAACGGTGGTGGCAGTTCGCCATCATCGGCCCGTACCTCAAGGTGCGCAACATCGACAACGGCCGGTACCGCGCCCAGTGGGAGAAGTGGGACGGCCGCCTGTTCGGCCCTGGCTCCGGTGTGCGTGATCAGCTCGCCGCCGAAGCGCAGGCGAGCCCGGTTGGCCAGCGGATCGCCGACACGGCGCGCTCATGGGTGGGGCGGGACTTCAACCCTGGGGTTGGGGAGCAGTGCGCGTTCTTCGTTCGGCACGTGCTCGACGAGGCCGGCGTGACCCTCACTCCCGAGGTGACCCGGGAGACGCTCGACGGCTGGTGGACCGGCATTGGGATCGCCAACAGCTTCGGCGCCGACCAGGGCAAGGTGATCCGCAGCATCGACGAGCTGCTCCCGGGCGACATCGTGATGTATGCCGACACGTACGGTTCGTGGCCAGAAGGGTCGATCACCCATGTTGGGATCTACGTCGGGGACGGGCAAATCGTCGACCGCCCGACTAGGTCGGCTCCGGTGAAGCAGCGCGACGTGCGCACGTTCCCGAAGTTCGCTGGGGCGGTGCGGCTGTGACCCAGTTCGGCGGGACGATCGCGCTGCTCGGGCTGACGTTCGTGCTCGGCGGCCGGGGCCCGGCCTTGTCGTTGGCGCTGGCGCTGGGGTCGCTGTGGCTGCTGCGCCGGCTGAACCGTCGGGGCGCGCCGCCGGCTCCGCCTTCCCGGTGGGAGGCCGCCGACCGGATCTACCTGCTGCGCGCTGAGCAGTGTGGGTTGCACAAGATCGGGTTCACGACCAGGCCGGTGGCGCAGCGGGTGGCCGAGCTGCAGGCCGAGTTGCGCACGAGCCGCCGGCCGGAGCACCTCGGCGAACAGATCACGCTGGTGGCGTGGGGGTGGGCGTCGCTCCAGGTCGAGCAGGCGTTGCACGCCCGGTACCGGCATCTGCACGTGTGGAACGACCTGCCGGCGCCGACGGAGTGGTTCCGGCTGGACCCGATGCAGGTGGCGGAGGTGCACCAGTTCATGGCCAGTACCCACGCCCGTTCGGCGGCGTGAGGTACGGTAGTACGGAGGTATTGCCGTACCCGCCGGGGTGATGACGTTGGTGATGGTTATGGAGAGAGTCGAGGTGTGCGGCCCGTTCGCCAGGTACACGACGTCGGACGAGGCCGAGACGGCTCGCCGGCAGCGGTGCAACGCCGAACAGCGGCTCGTGATGGCCGTCACCAGGTGCGAGACCTGCGCCGGATTCCACATCCGACGCAACGATCGAGAAGGAGATTCCCATGGGTATGGGCGGAGTGGTACTGGTGTCGGTCCTTGGACTGGCCGCGGTCGGCGTGGTGTCCTCGGCCGGTGGTTCGGGCGCGCCGCCGCCGGTGGACCCGGCGACCGGGTCAACGATCACCACCATCAACCCCGTCGCTGACAAGATCGGCGGGTTCTTCGGCGACATCGCCGAAAGCGCAGCGGATGCCGGCGGTACCGCCGCAGGCTCCAGCTTCGAGTCGGCCGCCAACCAGATCAGCAACGGCACCCTCATCCGGGGCGGAGCGACCGCAGTGGCGGTGCTCGGCGGGATCAAGGCTGTCGGCGCGCTCGGCGTCGGCGCCGGCCAGGGATGGCGGGAGCGGATCAAGGCCGGACCCCGGGAGCCGAAGCTCGGGCCGCCGCAGACCACCCCGCCGACCACGCCCGAGGTGACGGTGCCGCCGGCCACCACCCCGCAGACCGCGCCGCCGCCGACGGCCACGACTCCGCCGACGGCTCCGCCGGTCACGTCACCGCCGCCGACCCGCCCGCAGCCGACCACGCCGGTGACTCGGGCGCCGCAGCCGACCACGCCGACGTCCCGTCCCGGTTCGCCGGTTACGAGGCCTGGGGACACGGTGACCCCGGGTGGGATCGTGCTGCCGCCCGGGGTGACGACGCCTCCGCCGGTGACGTTGATCCCGCGGCCGCCGGTGCTCACGCCCGGGGGCGGCGGGTCGCCGTCGCCGTCGACGCCTCCGGTGACGTTGACGCCGCCGCCGATGAACGCTGGCGGGCTGCTGCTGGGGTGACATCGCCTGGCGTGGCGGGAGCTGAGGACGGCCTTCCCTTCGGGGAGGGCCGTTCCTCGTTTCGGAGGTTGGCACGCCGATTTGGCGTACGGTACGCTGCTTCGTATGACCGCTCTCGCTCACCCGATCGTCCGCCGCATGCACCAGGCCATCGCCGGCCGCTGGGTCATCGCCACCAGCTTCGCTGCCGTCGACCAGGACGGCACCGTCGACTGGCTGGATCTCGACGAGCCCGTGCTCGTCCCGCTGCAATGGGCCGACCCGTACCTGCCGTGCCGCAACCCGGGCGACAAGCTGGAGCCCGTGTTCCCGATCGAACTGGGCTACGAGGTGACCGGGCCCGAGGAGTCGTGCAACGGCGCGCCGTGGGCGTACGTGGCCGGGCCGATGATCGACGACCAGGGCGAGGTGTCCATGCGATGCGACCAGCTTGACCTGGTCCGGCTCGATCACTGGCAGCACATCCGCCCTCTCGCCGGCATCCTCGCCGAGGACCGCTGACCGTGCCAGGTCATCGCCGGCAGTGCAGCTGCGACGAAAACCGCTGGGGACAGATCATCTACTCTCCCCTCGCCAACTGTGAGATCCACGCCCCGATCTGGGACGAACTCTCGAACCACCGGATCTCATACGCAACCCCGGAAGACGCCCAGATGGCATGGGAGGAGTGGCTTGAACGCCAGTCGGCCGGCGACGGGTGGGAGTTCTGTCCGGGAGCGCCCGAGGACGGTTGCTGCGAGTGCCGGCACGACGGGGAATCGTGTTGCGACTGCGGCTTTCTCCCCTGATCGCCGAGCTGCGGTCAGCAGTCCGGTAGCACCGGGTTCAGCAGCCGGCGGCGCTCGTCTGCAGTGAGCATCGGGGACAGCACCGCGACGGTGCACCTGCAGCGCGGGTGCGCCGGCGGCTGCTGCAGCGAGATCGCCCCGCCCTTGCCGTCAGGGAACTGGAACGGGTCCCCGAGCACCGTGACGGCCTGGTCGCCGACCATCTGCCGGCAGGTCGGGCAGGTCCTGCAGTCCGAATGGGTGATCATCCACATCAGCTCGGTGCGAGGCGGGAGCCAGCCCTTCGCCTGCCGTTCCATCCAGCTCGCCTGGATCCCGGCGTTCGCCGCCGAGAGCATCTCGGTGCGGGCGATGGTGTTCGCTCGCTGCGCGGCGTACGCAGCGGCCTGCCGGTCGGCCTGCGCCCGGGCCCGGGCCGGTGACACACCGTCTTCGAGGAGCTTCGCCTCCAGCGCTGCGACCGACCCCCGGTGGTGGGGCAGCAGCGGGACGTCACGCTTCAGCCGGCGGGCGAGCACGGTTGGGTGCACACCTTCGGTGAGCGCGGCGACGGTGCGTTCCCGGATCAGCTGGCGTACCGGTTGGTCTACGTAGCGGACGAGCCGGCCGGCGTGCCGTGCAGCGATCCGCAGGGCGAACGGGTTGGCGTCGCCGCCGAGGTCGAGAGCGAACACCGGTGGCAGCTCGCCGGTCCACAGACGGACCCGCCGGCGGATCTGCTGGGTGAACGTGCGGCCGACGTCGCTGTAGGCGTCGGCCAGGATGCGTTTGAGGTCGCCCTCGAACCGTCGGACGACCTTCTCGACCTGGCGGTCGGGGTCGTCGGCGGTGACGGCCTGGGCGACGTCACGCCAGTACCGGGCGAGCGCCCGGCGGATGTTGGCCTCTTGGACGGCGGTGACGTCCTGGAGCAGCAGCCCCAGCTGGCCCTGGAACTCGGGGTCGAACAGGTGGGCCCGGAAGGCGGCGTCGGGTGTGGGGATGGCGAGCTGGCGGGCGAAGTCAGACAGCGTGGGCACGTGGCCCACGCTGTCGTCGGTGTAGCTGGTCGGCGGGTTCCCGCCCCGGTGTCAGACCTCGGCGCTGCGCTTGCGCTCGACGGGCGGATGGTGGGCCCGGTGGCGGCGGCCTGCGGGTTCCCATTCTCTAGCGGCGTACGGTACGCCAATTCGGTGGAATGACCAACGGAGGGCATCACCGACCCGCTTACGGTGTGGAGATGACTGCGCACGACGGACCCACCCAGCTGTATCGCTACTTCGACGCGACGGGCGCCCTGCTCTACATCGGTGTCTCTCGGCGGTGGTTTCGGCGCAACGTCGACCACCAGCGTGAGGCCTCGTGGCACTACCGGATCTCTAGCGCCACGATCGAGATGCACCCCACCCGGGCCGCAGCGCTTGACGCCGAGCGCGATGCCATCCGTAAGGAGCGGCCCCTCTACAACGTGGTCCACAACGACGCGGCGGAACGGGATCCGTGCCGGAACAAGGGCGGCCGACCGGCTGTTGGCCGCGTCACCAACGTCCGTCTCCGCCCAGGCCAGTACGACCGTATCGACGCTCTCCGGCAAGCCGCCGGTGTCAGTCGGGCAGAGATGATCCGCCGGGTACTGGCGGTGCAGCTGGGGGCAGAGGGGTATCTCGACGCCGGCGATCAGTCGCCGGGGGTGATCTGAACCTTCGACGGCCGCTGGACCTCAGTGACCTTCCGGTCCTTCTTGTCGGTGGTGTGCTGCTTCACCGTCGCCCGGAACGTCACCGAAGACCCGGCCTCGGCCCGGCCCAACGCCGTGTTGCTGGTCGTCCAGTGCTGCACGGTCTGCCCGTCGTGCTCGATCGTGAGCAGCAGCCGGTCCGGGGCGTAGTAGCCGCCGAAGTCCGAACGCCCGAAGTTCCGGACGTGGGCGATCTTGCCGGCGATCTCCAGCTTCTCGCCCGGCTTCCCGAGCCACTTGGTCTCGGCCTGTGCTCGGGCTCGGTCCTTCTGGTCGGCCTGGTGCCGATGCCACGCGGCGACGGCGGACGCGGCGAGCGGCACCCGTTTCGGGTCGACGCCGTACTCGTCGTCGGCCAGGGCGACGCCGACGTTGTGGCCGTAGTCGCTCTTGCCGACCCCGCCCGAACGCACCCATTCGAGGATCTTCGCGGCCTGCTCGTGGTGCTGCTCGGTCACCGGGTACAGCGGCTCGCCTCGGTTGTCCTTGATCGGGCCCATTTCGAGCTGGGCGCGCACCAGGTCACCGGTGGAGTTCCCGTACCCGGCCCGTTCCCGGGACTCGTAGCCTCCGGACCGGTCGACCACGGCGAGGGCGTTGGCGAGCACGTCCTTCGGCTGGTGGTGACGGGCGGAGCCGGCGCCGACAACCTCAACGGCCTGACCGGATCCGACACCCTGGTCGAGACGGCCAACGCCGTCCTCATGACCCTCACTGATTTGTCTCTCAACACGGACGGAGTCATTGATGTGCTCG
>ERZ650311.1481-NODE-1481-length-11533-cov-18.444590_pt1 | contig 11533 bp, 3 predicted proteins | sample MGYA00376247_ERZ650311 | MGnify/ENA primary metagenome ERZ650311 (study PRJEB26733, sample SAMN07839324) | wastewater metagenome | biome: small river; feature: stream; material: water | place: USA: North Carolina | collected 2016-07-28 ... | reverse complement strand
GGCAAGGGTCGAAGCAAGCCTTTGCAGAAACATGGGCTGATTGAAATTCGGCTGATCGCGGGGAAACCTTCCTGTATCAACCCCCGTATAGACAGTCTCAAAGACTATTGAAGGTTAGTTCCACTAAAACACCAAGGCCATGTAACCGCTAGATGATTTTCCCCGTCCCACCGTATCTGGAGAGCCCCGCCGACTTGACTGTTTGGCGGGGTTCATGTTTTTTGCCTATCTTTCGCCCATGGCAGGAGAAGCAGAACTTTTGAAGCAGATATTGGGCATGGCGGGCACTGGTGGCCTGTCGGCAGCATCCGCAGTAAACCCATACGCGGCGGCTGCGAATGCCGTTCCGCAGCTCATCCAGGGCGGTATCGGCATTGCGCAGGCGATCAAGGGTGCCAAGCTCGCAAAATCAACGACCCGCCCTTGGATGAAGGCACCAGCCGCCCAGACCGAGGCACTTTTCAATGCCCGGAACATGGCGGCAGGCCAAGCACCGGGATTGAACACCGCCATCCAGCAGCTTGCCCAAAGCCAAGCCGGCTCGACCTCTGCAATCCAAAACTCCGGCGGCGGTGGGGCCGAACGCCTTGCAGCCCTTGCCATGCTCGACCAGAACGCGGGCGACCAAGCCCTCGACCTTGGCGCCATGCAGGAGAATTGGCAGGCGCAACAAGCGCTGAATCTGCAAAACCAGCTCATGCAGATGGCCGAGACACAACAGAGGCAGTTCATGTACAACAAGGACGAGCCTTACAGGAACATCATGCAGGCATCAAAGGAGCAGACGGACGCCGGGATACAAAACATCCACGGAGCCGCCACCGGCCTTGGAGGAACCTTCGCAAGCGCAATCACAAAAGGAGCCAAGGCAGATGTGAGTGCGTTGGTTGACCCCGCAGCCAAGACCCCGGATGCCATGACGCCGGGAACCGGACCCGTTGAATCTGTCGTGGAGGCCGACCCATCCAAAGACTATCTTGCGTTGCTCGGGATCAATGACCCTCTAAAACCGGCACCAAATGGTCCCGCTGAAACCATTGCCACCAACCCTTTGACAAAATCCCCCGCACCAAAAATAAACACAAGCGGGCCGGGTGAGCCAATCCCATTCATGGGTAGTGTTGAGCCATCTGACAATGAAATGCCTGCCCTGAAAAGGGACTTGAAAACCGGCAATTTCGACCCCAAGGTATATGACCCGAGAACTGGAAAGGTGCTCCCGAAAAACTCTCCGAATTCTATTGCCAAGGCCAACCCAAATGCAAGAATATATGGCGTTGTGCCTAAGCCAACATTCAATCCAAACCAAGGGATGGAGTCTTACGACTTCAATAACCTGAGCAGTTCGGAGATATATTCCCCTGATGGTAACGGCCCGTTCCCGATTGGATATGACCCCAAAACGGGGAAAATAAGCCCCGTCGCGGGGCCGCCCAACTACAATCCGCAGGCAGCGCTTCCAGAGGGGCCATCTCCAGTTGGATATGACAAAAACGGAAAAATCGGGCAAGCCCTCGGGTCTTCCGCGAATCCAAAGTTGCTCGGGGGCCAAGCGGTATTCAACAATTTGATGAAACAACTGGGATTGATGTAATGGCAGCATTCGGAAAAGGGGTTGACGCCCTATCTATCGCTTCCCCCGTCCTTAAAAGCGGCCCATCCGCCTATGAGGTTGTGACAGCCCGCATGGGTATTGAAGGAGACAATGCCAAACTTGCAGCAGCCAAAGATGCCGAAAAGGCCAAAGCCAGAGCCGAGCGAGGGAAGGCATTCGACATCGACCTGGGAACCGTGGAGCTCCCGGACACAATCGCATGGAACAAGAAGATGGCCCAGGAGCAAGACCTGTACGCCGCCGAATTGCAGGCATTCGAGGAAGGGAAGGGAGATGATCCCGACGATCCACGGTCAAAGGCAGGGCAGGCCCGAATGGCAAGGTTGCAAGGCTACAAGCAATACGTCTCCAACTCCAAGCAGAAGATGGCCTACGGGAATACCCTGCTCGGCCTTGTTCGGTCCAAACCCCATGCCTACCAACCCGGTGCCGAAGAAGCTACGCTGGCATGGATGTCAGATCCGACCGTGAACGAAACAGGGGAGATCATAGACCCATTGGAGCAATACTACGACTTGGATGCCGACCTCAAGGCCACCTTGGGAGACTTGGCTGCTTCCGGTGGCGGGAATGCCGGCAGGGATGCCAACGGGGATGTCATCACCACGGAGTCGGAGTATGTGCTTCCAGCCGATGTGCTGGGCGGTGTCCAGCTGGTGCTTCAAAACCCGGCCGCAGGGAAAGAAGCCCTCAGGCGGTTTGCCGCATTGAAAGAACGCGACCCCGTTGCTGCCGAAAATGTCCTCAAAGTAGCCGAGAAGAATAAGATCCCGGCCGAGGCAGCAATGCTCTGGAATGAAGCCGCAAAGGTTTATGGGTATTCCAAATACAAAAAGACTCTCAGCCAGCAAAGCGAGGGTGGTGCAAGGGCACGAGATATGAAGGAAGGGGTCAATTGGCTTGCGGAACTAACGAAGTCTGTAATCGAGGGCTCGTTTAAGGGGGAACAACCAATATTGCCAGGTATCGGGACGGGAGCCATGGGAGGAGTCACCCCTCTTGGAGGAATACAGGTTGCACAGGGCGGAAAGGCTTCCGAGGAGGATCTGAAAGTGTTCGATGGCTGGACATTGCAAAAACAAAAGGCATACATTGATGTCAATGGCGAGATGAAACTTGGAGACAACAACATCGTCGTTGACAAGGTTTCATACGACCGAAACAAGGGAGAATGGGTTCTTTACACCACAACAACGGGCACCAAAGACAAGAAAACACTTAGGTTCCCAAATGAGAAATTCGAGTCTGATGTGTACCCGACCCTTATCGGGGAAAACAAGGATAAGATTGAGGGTATTGGCAAATATGTGAATACTAAGCAGGTGTCTCCAGATTTCGAGGCCAAGAATGCCCAAAACATGAGCGGGGCACAAATACAGCCAAGGGGGCGATTCAATCCCCAAAAAACTGGCGGAAGATTCGATCCAAAATAAGAAAGCATGGAAAAATTGCAACAGCTGTACAATGGCCTCAAAGAGTCGGGCGATGTCACCGTTGGGTTCGATGAATTCGCGTCGTATTACTCAAACCCCGAGAACAAGCAAGCGCTTTATGGGGGGCTGAAAGAATTGGGTGATGTCACAGTTCCTTTCGAGGAATTTGACTCATACTATTTTGGGGGCGAAAAAAAAAAGGCCCAACCGCAGGCAGGGGGCGGGGTTTTGTTGCCCGCGTCATCGCAGCAATCAGGGATGGTTTCAGGCGTTACGCCGACGGCTAAGGTTTCTGTTGCCGTAGAATCTCCCGCGCCACCTGTTGCAGGTGCGCCAGGCACGCCACAGGCCATTGCAGAGCAGCAGTCCGTGGATGTGGCCCAAGCAAAGGAGGCCAAGCGCCAGAAAACAATCGCCACAGTGGCCAACGGTCTTGGCAATCTTGCCCAACTCCTTGAGGAAACAGGGCAACCAGCCTACGATGCCAAATCGTGGAAGACCCAATTGGAGGGGACATTGTCAAGCCCATCGGCTGGGAAGACCCAGGACGAACGAGATGTTGTGGCCCTGCAACGGGCTTACAGGCTGTTCACCAAGTCCGGACTCAAAAGGGGCGGAGGTGGAGAGGGCTTGTATCAAGGGCCATTCCCTGCGAAGATGCTCATTGAAAAGGGAATCGGAACCGACAGGGCATACGACATAAGCCAAGCCATGGAAGAGACATGGAGGGCGCTTGGCGAGGCCGAGGAGAACCTCCGGAAGACAGACCCGCAGCGGTGGCAGCAAATGATGAACGCCGAGTCCGACCAATACTACAAGAGCCGGGGAATATCCAACGGTGACAAGCAATTGAAATTCCGGGCGCTGGAGAAGAACGATGTGGGTTTCAAGGAGGATGGGTTGCTCTCCAAGGAGGCCATGCTTCGTATGCAAGCCAAGGACTGGTTCGACCAAGCGGAGAAGATGACCAAGAGCTTGGGGCTGGCTGTTGACGACCCGCGCCGCCGCGAGATGCAGGCCAAGGCCAACTCCATCCTTGGGGAGGCTGATAAAATCAGGGCCGCACGCCATGACGAGTCCCTGAAAAAGATTGACGAGCTCAAGGGCTACATGGAGAAGCCCGGCATAACCGACTTCGAGTTGAAGGCAGCCAGGGAAACATTGCGCAGGCTTGAGCAGGAGGAGAAAGGGATCATCGACCCATCCTACCAGATCGCCGTGGCATCCGAGGCCAACAAGGATGAGATCGCCGCCGCGAACCAAGGGACTGGCGCTGGAAAGACACCGAAGGAACGCCTTGACAGGTATTTCTCGTCACTGCTTTACGAGAAGCAGCGCCTAGAGGGGCGCATACATGGGGATGCCACACCCGGAAAGTCAGCCATCGAGCAGGTGTCTGGGGTGCTGCCACTTGGCAGGGAATGGCAGCCAGACGAGGTGAGATACGCGCAAGTGGTCAAGAAGATACAAGCCCTTGCCCCGGTTGTCTATCTCAATGAGATGACCGACGCCAATGGCAACAGAATCACAAGGGAAGGGGCTGGCGAAGGGTTGGGGGAACCGTTCGCACGCAACTTCGTGGAGGTGCTCACCGGCGGTGGAGGGGACTTCTCCGCAAGCATGAAGGGTTCCCCGCAGCAACGGGCGGCGGATGTCACCGAGGCCATGCTTGTCGCAGGGCTGGATCCGCAGCGGGCCATGACCACAAATTACAAAGAGGCCATTGACAAGAACATCGAGGGATACGGCCTAGGAGACCCGCAATACTGGATGGAGCAGGGCGGTATGCTATCCGCCATCTTGCTGCAATCCGCACCTGGCCAGCTTGTCACAGTGGGGCTCGGAACACCTGCCATGATCGCCCGCGTCGGCAACTATTTGGTCAAGACCCCCAAGATCGCGAAGACTGTGAAGGTCTTGATGAACGCTGTCAAGCGCGGTGCCGAGTTCGAGGTATCCGGGCAGCTTTCACCCAACAATTACGAGGAGCTCAATTTTGCGTCCGGCCTTCTTGGCGGGTTCGGGGAACAGGCTGGAAGGGCGGTGCTGAAAGGTGGGGAGAAGTTGATCGGGAAGATGTTCGGTGACCGGGCACAGCAGGCGTATGGCCTTATATCCAGATACGGAGCCGAGAAGACATTGCTCGGGGAGGCGGGGAGTGTCGTGCAGGGACGCATGGCGATGGGCATGGGCGAGACCGCCGGGGAGACCGTGGAATCTTTGGTTCACGTATGGCAGCAATCCGAGCCTGGCAAGACCTTCTGGGACGGCATGAAGGACGAGTTCGGGGACTCATTCGACGACCATGTGAAATTCGTGGTATCCACGTTTGTCATGGGGATGGGCCTCGGGGGCGGGCACCAAGGCGGCATAGCATCCCAATTGATGGCGGATGCCAAGGCAAGGTACGACCAATCCACTCCAGAGGAAAGAGCCGTTGTGGATCAAGTCCTTGAGGATGTGGGCAGCGGCATGGAGGAGGCGCACACAGAAGCCCTTCAAAAGTCAGAGCTGGAATGGCTTGACCAACAGGAGGAGGACTTCAAGGAAAAGATCGACAAGGGCAAGCTCACGGTCGAGCAAGTAGCCGCCGTGCAGCAGAGCATAGAAGAAATCCGCAAGCGCAGGGCCGAAATCAAATCAGAGAATAAAGCCCAAAGCGAGGAGGATGTAAAACCAGCATCACCCGAAACAGGGGAGGATGTCACTACACCACAAGAAGGCATAGAGCCCGAGACGAAGAAGGAATTGACCCCCGAGGCACAAGCAGCCCAGCAAGAGTTGGAACGCAGGGCCGAGATAGATCGTACCATGATTGCCCAAGGTCTTGGAGACCGGGTGAACACGGCGCAATCCCCAGAGGACAGGATCAGGGAGGAACGCCAATCCCTGCTTGACCAACAGAAGCGGCAGGCATTGACCGACAACGAGGCGAAGCGCCTGCAACATCTTGATACCGTCGTGTCGGGTCTTGACCAGATTGCACAAGGAACCCATGAGGTTGAGGTTGTGCAGGCAGAGACTTCCACCGTCACCACGGAATCAGGGGAGACAGTAACCCCCGTGGAAGGCAGCGATACCAAGAAGAAGGCCACGGTGGATGTGGCTGGAGTCCCCGTGGAGCTGGAGTTCGACTTGGACGAGCTTGCAGGGCAGATGGACCAGTTCGAGGCGGGTCTTGCGGGTGACGACACCTTTGTTGAATCACCCGCGCAGGAGGCTTCCGTGCAAGCCGAGACACCTGTTGCCCCTGCTACCGAGGAAAACCCGTTCGGGAACCCAACCCCGAGGGAGGCACCCAAGCGCAGGGACCAGCAGATAGTCGATCAGATCAACGAGTTCTTCTCGAACCTAGCAGGGACAATCGGGCAGAATGCAGTCGATAAGATCAAGGAATACGCCGACCGCATTGTAGCCGACCCCAAGGCTCGGGAGGAAATCATCAAGGGATTGCCACAAAAGTGGATAGACTCCATAGACCAGGCGGTGGAGTTGCAGAAGGCACCCGCGCAAGAGACCCAAGCCGCACCATCCACGGAGCAGCAGGTGGAGACACCCGCGCTTGAGGTCAATGCAGTTCCGGTCACGCAACAGGAGGCGCAACAACAAAGGAAGCGCAAGCCCAACCCCGATAGGAAGACCAAGAAGAAACCCGCGCAGGAGCTTACCCAATCGGAGGCTGTCACCGAGTCAGTGGCGGCAAGCATAGAGGCTCAGGACAACCCCACACCCGAGAACCTGCAAAGGGAGAAGGAGGTAGAGCAGCGTTTCGAGAACGACATAGATACTGCTGCGATTGACCAAGATGTCGCCCGCGAGGAAAAGTCCAAGAAGGGAAAGAAGCAGGAATTGCCAGATGGCGTAGAGGATCAGTTCGTACTGGCCAACGTGCGGGGGGACCGTACCGAATACCGCAAGAAGGACGGAGTTTGGGAATACCGCCGCCACAAGAGGGGCACCAAGGTCAAGGACCAGCAGTTTGTTGGAGATTGGGAGGCGGTGGGCGAGGAGGACGTGCAGTTCGTGGACAGGATGAGCAAGAAGACCGAGCTTGACCGCGAGGTGCTGAACTCCGCCAAGGAATGGGTCGCCACCTGGGGCAACTTCATCACGGGCAGGGGGCAGATGAGCGGGGAAGCCTTCTCCAAGGTGGACGCGGGGCTTACCAAGCTGGGGTACGATGTCACCATAAAGACCTTCAAGCTAGGCATGGCTGTTGCCCGAGCCCTCGCGGCGCGGGGGGAATTCACCAAGGAGAAGTGGACCAAGGCCATAACCGACAGGCTTGGAGACCGCGCCCTCCCATGGCTCAAGATAGCTTGGGAGCAGGTGACTTCCGTGCTTCCAGAGGGATCGACATCGGCTGACATCCAATCCAACGTGACAGAGCCGGAGACAGCACCACAAGCCGAGCAGCCAGCCGCCGGGGAGGAGACCAAGAAGAAAAAGAAGTCCAAGGGCAACAAGACCGGCACGCAGAAGCTCATGGAGAAATACCTTGAGACCGCATCCGAAGCCCTCAAGCAACTTGTCACCAACTCCCCGCTCACCAAGTCCGAGTACAGCCAGAAGGATCGCTTCAAGAAGGCTCTGGAGGCCGTCCAGAAGGCCATGAAAGACGGCACGATTGGCGAGTTGATGGGACGGCTAAAGAACCCGTCGCTATCCGACGAGCTTGATTTCGACCAATTCCAAAGGATGGCCCTTGTGCGGATGTACGGGGCCATGTCGGACGCGGCAATCGAGAACTCCAACAGGGCCATGCTCGAAGGCGATCCCGAGGCCGCAGCAAAGCATGGGAAAGACGCCGACGTCTTCACCCGCAACATGACAGCGATGCTCAATGCATTCAGCCAAGGGGCATTGTATTCCGGCCGTGGTGGCGCTGCTTCCGGGATATGGCAGCAGCTCGGGAAATCCCTTGACCTGTATGCCCTGAAAGTCATCGCCAAGGCCAACAAGGAGATCATGGAGAAGACAAAGGCATCCAACGGGAAGACCCTAGATGTCGCCATCCCGGAGACAACCGAGAACTTGAACGACATCCGCAAGAAGAATGCCGACGAGATTGCCGAATCGATAGACCCCGACGCGGCCAATGCCGCCGACAAGTCCAAGCCAAAGAAGAAGACAACAATCGCTGGCATGACTCGGGAGGATGCCCGCGCAGCCAAGAAACGGGCAATCGAGGAGTGGAACAGCATCCACCTGAGCGGGACAGCCAACGCGATGCTGGCTCCGCAGGGGTTCGCGAAAACAGTTGCGCTTGCCAAGGTCGGGTACTACGCCATGCTTGAGGGATCATTGGCATTCACCGATTGGGTGGCCAACATGAAGTCTTCCATCCCAGGTGTCACGGACCAGGAACTTCAAGACGCTTGGGACGCGGACGCCAATGGCCGAACACTTTCCGAGGAATCCGAGCGGTTGCTGCGGCAACGTGCCCTGTCATCCATCACCAGAACACTCGCTAGCGAGGACAAGGCCACCGACAACCGGGGAACCGCCAAGGAGGTCAAGAAAAGACGTGACGAGATGGCCAAGGACTTGGTGGATATGATCGACGCCGGGGAGACCATCGACGACTTCAAGAAGAAGCACGGGCTCACAGAAGAAGAGGCCGAGTCCCTTGCCGATGCCATCGAGGAGGCCACCCCCGAGGCGCTTGACAAGCTCGCCGGGAAGAAGGCGCCAAAGGTCAGGTTTGCCGCCGAATCATACCTGCCAAAGAAAAGAAAGGCCCGCACGGAGGACGAGAAGAACGAGACCAAGCGCAAGTCCGAATTGCGCAAGAAAATCAAGGAGATTGTCCGCGACCACTTCAAGGACCCGGATGGGCGCCCGCTGTTCGACAAGCTCGTGGAGGCCGGGTTGGACCCGCAACAGGCGACCGAGGTGGATCAGGCTGTAAGGGACAATGCCCAGCGCATCATGGGAGAGGCCGTGGCCGGGGAACTTGACCACATCGCATCCAATGAATCCAAGCGCAGGGACAGGACCTACAAACCCCGGACAAAAGGCAAGACCCGGTCGCAGACGGAATCCCTCGTGGATGCCCTCGTGGACGGGGAATTGAACGACACCTACATCCAAGGCTTGCTTGCCCACCGGTATGGCTTGGCGCCAAACCCGACACCTGAGCAGCTTGCCAGGATCAGGAAGATCGGAGCTGCCATCGCAAGGACTTCCGGCAACCTTCAAAAGGCCGCCATCCTTGAGCTCGGGAGGGCCATGCATGAGATTTCCCCGCCGCGCCCCCTTGGAGAGGCCATCGAGTCATTCATAGGGTTGATATTCGCAGCCACGCTGAATTCCCCGGTCACCATGAGCGTGAACCTCACCAGTGTGCTTGACCACTACTTTTTCGGGATGGTCAAGCCATTGTCAGACCCGCAGCAATTGGCCGATTTCTTCTCCGCGCTGCGGTCGGAGGACAAGAACGCCCTTCTTCTGAATCCCATCGCAAAGATCCTGTTCAAGGCCCGCGCCGGGCTCAAGCCATGGGGGGCTGGCTGGGACGCTTTCTGGTCGGCCTACAAATCAGGTGTCATCTCCCCGAGGTATGACGAGTCCATCCTTGACGCCGACCCGCTCCAGATGTTGCCAGCCCTTGAAAGAATCCCCAAGGGTTCTTTCGCGAGGTTCTTGCTGGCCCCGTCGATATGGAATCCGTTCTCCCATATCTTCGGGAAGACCATAGGACGCATCCTGACAGCCACGGACGCCGCCACCAGCATGATGTACGGCGACCTGGAGTTCATCGACGCATTGAGGGAGACCGCAGGGAAGGGCAACAAGACATGGGCCCAGCTCAAGCAGGAGGTCGGGGAATACCTGTCCATGAAGTCGCAACTATGGCGGGACTCGATTGCCAAGGCGGAGCAGGAGGCCGCGATTGTCAAGGAGGCCACCGGCAAGGAGATGACCCAAGCCATGGTGAACACCCGCGCACGGGAGATCGCAAGGGTGGCGTTTGGCGCGAGGGCAGGCATAAGCTCGGAGGAGCTGGAGTCCGTCCAAGGGGTCGCCCAATACAACAACATGACGTTAGCCCGCAAGGGTGCCTTCGGAAAACTTGCCGACCTCACATCAAAGGTGAAGAACCTCAATTGGTTCACCAAGATCGCGCTTTTCCCGTTCGCCATGTTCACCACGATCCCCGGCAACTTCGGGGACGCCCTGCTTGACAACACCCCAGTCTGGAATTTCTTCCGGCTGGCGGGAATATCCCCGACAGGCTTGTTGAAGAGGATCGGGGCAAGCGAGACAAGCGCAAGGCTTGGAGACACCCATGATTCACGCATGAGGCGCAAGCAGATGGAAGGAGCGGCATTCGTGGTCGTGCTTACGATGGTCGCATACGCGATGTTGATGGCGGCGGGAGAAGATGACGACGAGCCCATCACCACCAAGGAGCAAAAGCCAGAGGATAGCTACAAGTTGTTCGGTATCTCCTACAAGAACTTTGCAAGCCTGGCGCCACCGTTCATCATGGCCAAGTTCCTCAAGGACATCCAGACCAAGAAGGACCCGATCAACGAGGACAATTGGTGGTCCTATGTAGGCAAGATGATGAGCATGGGGCAGGCGCTCGCCCAATTCTACACCGAGCAGTCGTTCGTGAAGGGGATCAGGGACCTATCGGGCATGGGTCAATCGATGTTCCGGACAGTTTCCGGGGAGGGCGATTTCACGCAAAAGGTGGAAGGGATAGCCAAGAACATGGTGAGGCCATACCTGAACGCCTTGCTCAAGCCGCTCCCGACATCCCAGGCATTGACCCGGTTCATTTGGGACGTTGTTGATCCCCACCGGTATTCGCAGGAGTCCATGAAGGAGTTCTTCATCTACTCGATAGGGCTCCAGCACATCACCAACGAGACGAAGGTGGACATATTCGGGGAGGAATTCACATCCTATCCCGGCGACAACGTCATACCTGCCAAGGCCATGCTCGATTGGGCGACCGGGGAAAAGAACCCCAACCAAGACCTTTACAGGTACTTGTCCCGCACCAACACAATCATCGAGGCACCCAACAACGAGATGGCGAAATTCGAGGATGACAAGTCCCCGACAGGGTTTGTGATCAGGGACTATGAGCCAAAGGAATGGAAGGAATACAATGTGCTGTCAGGGAAGATGTTCGCTGAGAGCCTTCGGAAATACATAGCACGAAATCCCAAGCCATTGGAAGATGTGGAGATCAAGGGGACGAAGTTTCTCTCAGAGACCCAAAACGACATCATGGATTTGTGGACAAAGGCCAAGTCGAAAGCCAAGGATGACTTGTTCAATGGGAAGAAATTCCCACGGGTCATTGTTGACAAGGAGGCGAACCGGGAATTGGACAAGCGTATCAACAAGTGAAAACACAAGTGGCGCGGGTAATCACTCCCGCGCCACCAATATTCTCCAACAAACACTTCCATGAAGAAGGTTGCACGGGGGACTTACTCTGCACGCCCCCGCGCATGGTGGTCGA
>ERZ650311.1480-NODE-1480-length-11541-cov-16.674212_pt1 | contig 11541 bp, 7 predicted proteins | sample MGYA00376247_ERZ650311 | MGnify/ENA primary metagenome ERZ650311 (study PRJEB26733, sample SAMN07839324) | wastewater metagenome | biome: small river; feature: stream; material: water | place: USA: North Carolina | collected 2016-07-28 ... | reverse complement strand
CCAACATTCGCGCTGGCAAAACGGGAGGAGTCCATATACGGACTTCAGTCCGACATCGGGGCTTCGATCCGACGGTGTTGTCGGACTGAAGTCCGACCTACAGAACCAACAGAAAGTCGGCCCGCGCGCCTCGGCCGGGCTCGGCGGCTATAATCCGCGCCTTCACCACCGCCGGGATCGCGCCGTGTCCGACCGCCTGAAAGTTCTTCCCCAATACCTCATCCCCAAGCAGGCGCTCACCATCCTGGCCGGCAAGCTGGCCGGCGCAAAGGCCGGCAGGCTCACCACCTCGGTCATCCGCTGGTTCGTCGGGCGCTACGGGGTGAACATGGCGGAAGCCGCCAACCCGGACATCGCCAGCTACCCCAGCTTCAACGAATTCTTCACCCGCCCGCTCAAGGCCGGCGCGCGGCCCTTTGCCAGCGCCGACTACCTGTGCCCGGTGGATGGCGCGATCAGCCAGTTCGGGCGCATCGAGCGCGACCAGATCTTCCAGGCCAAGGGCCACACGTATTCCACCGCCGCGCTGGTGGGCGGCGATCGGGATCTCGCCCTGTGGTTCCACGACGGCGAGTTCGCCACGCTCTACCTCAGCCCGCGGGATTACCACCGCATCCACATGCCCTGCGACGGCCGCCTCACCCGGATGATCTACATCCCCGGCGAGCTGTTCTCGGTCAATCCGACTACCGCCCGCGGCGTGCCCGGCCTGTTCGCCCGCAACGAGCGGGTGGTGTGCGTGTTCGAGAACGACGAGACCGGCCCCTTCGTGCTGGTGCTGGTGGGCGCCACCATCGTCGGCAGCATAGCCACCGTGTGGCACGGCCAGATCAACCCACCGCGCCCCGGCACCATCAAGGAATGGGACTACGCCCCGGGCCAGGTCACGCTTAAAAAGGGCGACGAGATGGGCCGCTTCCTGCTGGGCTCCACCGTCGTCATGCTCTTTCCCAAGGGCCGCCTCAGCTTCAACCCCGACTGGTCGCCCACCCGGGCGATCCGCATGGGCGAGGCGATGGGCAGCCGCGCCTGACCCCGACGAGAACCCTGCAGGTCCTGTAGGTCGGACTTCAGTCCGACAACACAGCCAGACCATCGCGATGATGTCGGACTAAAGTCCGACCTACAGAAGCGCGAACCACCGGAGCCCTGCCGATGCGCCTGCCCGCCCTGCCCCTCATCGTCGTCGCCCAGCTGTTCGGCACGTCCCTGTGGTTCTCGGCCAACAGCGCCGGCGCCGATCTCATGCGCGCCTGGCAGCTCCAGCCGTCCGATCTGGGCCAGCTCACCAACGCGGTGCAGCTCGGCTTCATCGCAGGCACCCTGGGCTTCTCCCTCTCCGGCCTCGCCGACCGCTTTGCGGCGAGCCGCATCTTTGCCATCTGCGCGGTGCTCGGTGCGCTGGCGAATGCAGCCTTCGCGCTCTTGGCCGACGGCCTTGGCGCCGCGCTGCCGCTGCGCTTCTGCGTGGGGCTGGCGCTGGCCGGGGTGTACCCGCTGGGGATGAAGCTGGTGGTGAGCTGGGTGCCCCAGCAGGCCGGCGCGGCGCTGGCGTGGCTGGTGGGCATGCTCACCCTCGGCACCGCGCTGCCCCACGGGGTGCGCTTTCTCGATACCGGCTGGGGCTGGCAGGCCACGGTGCTGGTGTCGTCGGGCCTGGCGGTGCTGGCCGCCGGCCTCATCACCCTGCTGGGCGACGGGCCGCATCTGGTGCGCAAGCCCGGCGCGCCACCGCTGCGCCTGGGCCGGGTGATCCTCGCCTTCTTCGAGCCGCGCCTGCGCGCCTCGGCCGGCGGCTACTTCGGCCACCAGTGGGAGCTCTACGCCTTCTGGACCCTCGTGCCGCTGCTGGTGGGGCAGGTGACCGCCGGCAGCCCGTCCGGCCCCTCCTTCGCGGTGATCGGCATCGGCGCCGCCGGCTGCGTGGCGGGCGGTTTCCTCAGCCGGCGCATCGGCAGCGCCCGGGTCGCGGCCATCGCGATGGCGGTCTCGGCCCTGTGCTGCGCGCTCTACCCCTTCCTCAAGGGCAGCCCGGAGTGGCTGCTGGGCGCGGTGATGCTGGTGTGGGGCGCCAGCGTGGTGGCCGATTCGCCGCACTTCTCCGCGCTCTCGGCCCGCGCCTGCCCGCCGGAGATCGTCGGCAGCGCGCTGGCCTTCCAGAACGCCATCGGCTTTGCGATCACCATGGGCTCCATCGCCCTCACCACCCGCCTGTGGCCCCAGCTTCACGAGCAGGTGGCGTGGCTCCTCCTGCCCGGCCCGCTGCTGGGCCTCGTCGCCCTGTGGCCGCTGGTCAGGCAGGGAGCCGCAGAATCCGCACCGCCCCCGCCAGCACCATCGCCCCGATGAGGCTGCCGATCAGCCAGTCGGGCCACTGGGCGCCGGTCCACGCCACCAGCAGGCCGGCGACGATCACCCCCAGGTTGGCCAGCACGTCGTTGGCCGAGAAGATGTAGCTCGCCTTCATGTGGGCGCCGCCGTCCCGGTGGCGCGCCACCCTCAGCAGGCAGGCCACGTTGGCCGCCAGCGCCAGCACCGACACCCCCATCATCGCCCCGGCCAGCGGCGCCGCACCATGCAGGATGTGCTCCGTCACCTGGGCGAACAGCCCCAGCGCCAGCACCACCTGCAGCCAGCCCGCCAGCCGCGCCGCCTGCCGCTGCATGCCGGCGCCGCGCCCCACCGCGTAGAGCGCCGTGCCATACACCGCGGCATCGGCAAACATGTCCAGCCCGTCGGCCAGCAGCCCCGACGACTCCGCCCACCAGCCCGCCACCACCTCGACCACGAACATCACCCCGTTGATCGCCAGCAGCCACCACAGGCTGCGCCGCTCGTCGGCTGGGTCGGACGCCGGGGCCGCAGGCATCGGCGCGGTGGCCGGGCCGCTATCGACGAGCTCGGCGCCCATCCCCAGCTTCTGCAGCCGCCCCAGCACCACGCCCACCGGCACCGCGTGATCCACCACCAGCGTGCGCCCCGGCAGGTCGAAGCGCAGCCCCTGGGCCAACCCGCCCAGCGCGGCGCGGATCTGCACCTCCTCCGACGGGCAATCCATGCCCGGCACCCGGAAGGTTGACCGGAAGCGCGCCGCGCCTGCAGCCGGCTCACCGGCCGGCACCTGAGCCGACACGCCACCCTGCGGCCCGCAGCCGCAACCCGCCGAACACGACGCTCCGTCCTTCATCCCGCACCTCCGCAATCCAGTCGTCCGATGGTAGCCTCATCGACTGCACCGCAGCAAAGGCCCGCCCCATGTCCAGCATCCCCATCCGCTACGTCGAACCCGTCTTCCGCCCGCCCTCCGAGGCCCAATCCCTGATCCTGCCCGTCACCGACGGCTGCTCCTGGAACCACTGCACCTTCTGCGAGATGTACACCGCCCCGCAAAAGGCCTTCCGCGCCCGCGCCGAGGACGAGGTGCTGGAAAGCATCCGCCGTACCGGCCAGATGTATGGCGACCAGATCCGCCGCGTCTTCCTGGCCGACGGCGACGCGCTGGTGCTGCCCACCCGCCGCCTGCTGGCCATCCTCGACGCCATCCGCCAGCACATGCCGGCGGTGCATCGCGTCTCCAGCTACTGCCTGGCGCGCAACCTCAAGAAGAAGACCGTGGAAGAACTCACCCAGCTCCGCGCGGCCGGGCTGGCGATGGTTTATCTCGGCGCCGAATCCGGCGACGACACGGTGCTCGAAAAGGTGCACAAGGGCGAAACCTTCGACTCCACCCGCAGCGCGCTCGACAAGCTCGGCGAGGCCGGCATCACCCGCTCGGTGATGATCCTCAACGGCCTCGGCGGGCAGGTGTATTCCGCCCAGCACGCCGACAACTCCGCCCGCCTCGCCAACGCCACCCAGCCGGAGTACCTGTCCACGCTGGTGGTGAGCTTCCCCAAGGGCGAAGCGCGCTTTCGCGAAGGCTTTGCGGAGTGGGAGCCGCTCGATCAACCCGCCCTATTCCGCGAGATGGAACGCTTCCTCAGCCAGCTCGACCTGCGCCGCACGGTGTTCCGCTCCGACCACGCCAGCAACTGGCTGGTGCTGAAAGGCACGCTGGGAGCCGACAAGGAACGCCTGCTCGCCCAGGTGCGGCAGGCGATTGCCGAACCGGGTGGCGCCCACCTGCGGCCGGCCTGGGCGCGGGGGCTGTAGCGCACGCCCCGGCGCCCCTTGCCCGATGGGCGCCGCCGCAGCGCCCGGTGTAACCTACCCGCCTTTCCCGGGCTTGCGCGTCAGACGCATGCGACATGCTTCCGCGCAGCAGCCCTGACCGACGCCTCACCCTCGCATCCCCATGCTCGACGACATCAAGAAGACCCTCTGGGCGGCAGCCGACAAGCTGCGCGCCAACATGGATGCAGCCGAATACAAGCACCTGGTGCTGGGCCTCATCTTCCTCAAATACGTCTCCGACACCTTCGCCGCCCGCCGGGCCGAGCTGACCCGCCGCTTCCTCGACGAAGCCGACGACTACTTCCTGCACGAGTGCGACGACGAGATGCTCGCGGATGAGCTCGAAGACCGTGACTACTACAAGGAGGTCAACGTCTTCTGGGTGCCCGAAGCCGCCCGCTGGGAGCAGCTGCGCGCCGCCGCCAAACAGACCGACATCGGCAAGCGCATCGACGAAGCCCTCACCGTCATCGAGCAAGAGAACCCCAAGCTCAAAGGCATCCTCGACAAACGTTACGGCCGCGCCCAGCTGCCCGACGGCAAGCTCGGCGAGCTGGTGGATCTCGTCTCCACCATCGGCTTTGGCGACGACCCGGGCGCCGCCCGCGACGTGCTGGGCCAGGTGTACGAATACTTCCTCGGCCAGTTCGCCAGCGCCGAAGGCAAGAAGGGCGGCCAGTTCTACACCCCCGCCAGCATCGTCAAGACCCTGGTCGCCGTGCTCGCCCCCCACCACGGCAAGGTGTACGACCCCTGCTGTGGCTCCGGCGGCATGTTCGTGCAATCCGAAAAGTTCATCGAGGCCCACGGCGGCAAGCTGGGCGACGTGTCCATCTACGGGCAGGAATCCAACCCCACCACCTGGCGCCTCGCCGCGATGAACCTCGCCATCCGCGGCATCGACTTCAACCTGGGCAAGGAGCCCGCCGACACCTTCACCCGCAACCAGCACCCCGATCTGCGGGCCGACTTCATCCTCGCCAACCCGCCCTTCAACATCAGCGACTGGTGGCACGGCAGCCTGGAGGGCGACCCCCGCTGGCTGTATGGCGACCCACCCCAGGGCAATGCCAACTACGCCTGGCTCCAGCACATGCTGCACCACCTCGGCCCGGTTGGCCGCGCCGGCATCGTGCTCGCCAACGGCAGCATGAGCTCCAGCCAGAACAACGAAGGCCAGATCCGCGCCGCGATGGTCGAGGCCGACGTGGTGGAGGTGATGATCGCCCTGCCCGGCCAGCTCTTCTTCAACACCCAGATCCCCGCCTGCCTGTGGTTTCTGGCCAAAAAGAAGACCGCCCGCCCCGGCGAGGTGCTGTTCATCGACGCCCGCAAGCTCGGCCGCATGATCAGCCGGGTGCAGGCCGAGCTGACCGACGAAGTCATCGACCGCATCGCCGCCACCGTCGCCGCCTGGCGCGGTGAAGCAGGCGACTACGCCGACCAGCCCGGCTACTGCCGCAGCGTCGCGCTCGCCGAGATTGCCGGGCACGGCCATGTGCTCACCCCCGGCCGCTACGTGGGCGCCGAGGCGGTGGAGGACGACGACGAAGCCTTTGCCGACAAGATGCGCTCGCTCACCGAAAAGCTCGGCGAGCAGATGGCGAAGGGGGCGGAGCTGGATGCCCTGATCCGCCAGAAGCTGGGAGTGCTGGGCTATGAGTTCTGACCGCCCACCCCAAACCATGAGCACCCCAACCCCCACCGTAGGTCGGGTTAGCCCACAGGGCGTAACCCGACAGGACACCGCCGCCGAAGTGGCAGCCGATGTCGGGTTACGCGAAGCTAACCCGACCTACGGGGCTGGGTGGATCGAAACGACGATCGGTGAGCAGGTGACACTACAACGAGGGTTCGACATCACGAAAGCGACACAGCAGGATGGATCGATACCTGTCATCTCATCTGGCGGCACGAATAGCTACCACTGCGTATCCCAGGCAAGAGGCCCTGGAGTCGTACTTGGTCGGAAAGGGGTCGTTGGCAGCGTTTACTTTGTTCGGGGGGACTACTGGCCTCATGACACGACGCTCTGGGTAAAAGACTTTCACGGTAACGATCCGCTCTTCACGTACTACTTCTTTCGTTCCCGAGCCTCAGATCTCGCGGCGCTGGATGTAGGTTCCGCGAACCCGACCTTGAATCGGAATCACGTCCATCCGATCAAGACGTTGTGGCCACCCATGAAGGAGCAGCAAGGCATCGCTGCGCTCCTCTGCCTGCTTGACGACCGCATCGCCCTCCTGCGCGAAACCAACGCCACCCTCGAAGCCATCGCCCAGGCGCTGTTCAAGTCCTGGTTCGTCGACTTCGACCCCGTCCGCGCCAGGCAGCAAGGGCTCGCCCCGGAAGGGATGGACGAGGCGACGGCAATGCTGTTTCCGGATGAGTTCGAGGAGTCGGAGTTGGGGCTGGTGCCGAGGGGGTGGAGGCTGATACCTCTGTCGAAAGCATTCGAAATCAATCCGAGCCGGAAGCTGAAGAGGGGCGAAACGGCCCCCTACCTCGACATGGCGAGCGTCAGCACGCAGGGACACATCGTCGGCGCTCCGATAGAGCGAGAGTTCGGCTCAGGTACCAAATTCGTCAATGGCGATACGCTCCTGGCGCGGATCACGCCTTGCCTCGAGAATGGTAAGACCGCTTACGTCGATTGCTTACCGGACGGTCAGACTGGCTGGGGTTCGACCGAATTCGTTATCCTGAGGCCTCAGCCGCCTTTGCCGTCGTACTACGCTTACCTTCTTTGCCGGCACGGGGCCTTCCGTAATTTCGCCATCCAAAGCATGTCCGGCACCAGTGGCCGTCAGCGCATCCAGAACGATGTGCTCGGCCGCTATCCTATCGCCGTCCCGCCACCAGCCTTGGCCGACGCGTTCGGACAGGTGGTTAGTGGGCTTCAGTCGACGATCGCAGCGAACCACGCCACCGCCCAAACCCTCGCCACCCTCCGCGACACCCTGCTCCCCCGCCTGATCTCCGGCCAGCTCCGCGTGCCCGAGACGGAATCGCAAATCGAGGAGGCCACCGCATGACCCCCGCCCCCCATGCCCCGAATCTCCCCGAGGACTACCCGGCGTGGCTGATCCGGCTCAAGACCGACATCCGTCATGCCCGTCAGCGTTCAGCGCTGGCCGTCAATGCGGAGATGGTCCAGTTGTACCGGCGCATCGGTCAGGAGATTCTGGCCCGTCGGGCCGAGCAGGGCTGGGGTACCAAGGTGATCGAGCGGCTGGCCAGGGATCTGAAGGATGCCTTCCCGGACATGCGCGGCTGGTCGGCCAGCAACCTGAAATACATGCGCTTCTTTGCCGAGCATTGCCCGGATGGCAAATTTGGTCAGCAGCCTGCTGACCAATTGCCGTGGTTCCACATCGTGACCCTGCTGACCAAACTGGCCAGCCCCGGGGAGCGGGCGTGGTACGCCGTGCGGGCCGTGCAGCTGGGTTGGTCGCGGCCCACGCTGGAACTCCACATCCGCAATCGCCTGATGGAACGGCAGGGCACTGCCGTAACCAACTTCGAGGCCCGCCTGCCCTCCCCTGATTCGGCCCTTGCGGCCGAAACCCTGAAAGACCCTTACCTCTTCGACTTTCTGGGTTTGGGAGACGATGCCCACGAGCGGGATATCGAAAACGGCCTGATCCGCCATATCACCCGCTTTCTGCTGGAGTTGGGGTCCGGCTTCGCCTTCATCGGACGGCAGTTCCGGCTGGAGGTGGCGGGCGACGAATTTTTCATCGACCTCCTTTTTTATCACACGCGCCTGAAGTGCTATGTGGTGGTCGAGCTGAAGGCGACGGCCTTCAAGCCCGAACATGCAGGCCAGCTCAACTTTTACCTCTCTGCGGTGGATGCGCAGGTGAAGGCGCCGGACGACAAGCCGACCATCGGCCTGCTGCTGTGCAAGCAGCAGAACCGGCTGGTCGCCGAGTACGCCCTGTCGGGGATCGAGAAGCCGATGGGCGTAGCGGAATACCAGCTGCTGCGCGACCTTCCCGCGTCGTTCGAGCGCAGCCTGCCCAGTATCGAAGCGATCGAGGCCGAGCTGACCGAAGAGATCGACAAGCTGGACCCGCAGAAATGACCGAAGACCAGCTCGAACACGAAGCCCTCGGCTGGCTGGCCGAGGTGGGTTACACGCCGCTTTACGGCCCGGAGCTGGCACCGGACGGCGAGCGCCCGGAGCGCAGCAGCTACCAGCAGGTGCTGCTTGTGGAGCGCCTGCGTGCGGCCATCGCCCGCCTGAACCCGCAGCTCACCACCGCAGCGCGGGAAGACGCGCTGCAACAGGTGCGGGATCTGGGCATCCCGGCGCTGCTGTCGGCCAACCGGCGGTTCCACCAGCTGCTGGTGACCGGCGTGCCGGTCGAGGTGCAGCGTGGCGGCGAAACGCTGGGCGACTTTGCCCGCCTGATCGACTGGGCTGACCCGTCGAACAACGATTGGCTGGCGATCAACCAGTTCACCGTGAAGGGCCCGCTCCACACCCGCCGGCCAGACATCGTGCTCTTCGTGAATGGCCTGCCGCTGGTGGTCATCGAGTTGAAGAACCCGGCCGACGCCAACGCCGACATCTGGAAGGCCTTCGAGCAGCTCCAGACCTACAAGGCCCAGACGCCGGACCTGTTCCAGTACAACGAGGTGCTGGTGATCTCCGACGGCTCGGACGCCCGCATGGGCTCCCTGTCGGCCGACGCCGAGCGCTTCATGCAGTGGCGCACCATCGACGGCATCGCCCTCGACCCGCTGGGTGAGTTCAACGAGCTGGAGACCCTGATCCGCGGCGTGCTCGCCCCGGCGCTGCTGCTCGACTACCTGCGCTACTTCGTGCTCTTTGAGGACGACGGCGGGCTGGTCAAGAAGATCGCCGGCTACCACCAGTTCCACGCGGTGCGGGCGGCGATCCAGCAGGTGATCGCGGCCTCGCGCCCCGGCGGCGCTGCGGCAACCAAGGGCAAGGGCGGCGTGGTGTGGCACACCCAGGGCAGCGGCAAGAGCATCACGATGACCTGCTTCGCCGCGCGGGTGATGCAGGCCACGGCGATGGAGAACCCCACCATCGTGGTCATCACCGACCGCAACGACCTGGACGGCCAGCTCTTCGGCGTGTTCTCGCTGGCCCAGGACCTGCTGCGGGAGCAGCCGGTGCAGGCAGGCACCCGGCAGGATCTGCGCCGGCTCCTGGCCAAGCGCCCGTCCGGCGGCATCGTGTTTGCGACGATCCAGAAGTTCATGCCGGGCGAGGACGAGGACGTCTTTCCGCTGCTCTCGGACCGGCACAACATCGTGGTCATCGCCGACGAGGCCCACCGCACCCAGTACGGCTTCGAGGCGAAGCTCAAGACCTTCAAGCCCAGGGCCAGCGCCAACGACGCCCAAGGCCAGCTGGCCGCCGAGCCCCGGGCGGCCTATGTGGTCGGCTACGCCCAGCACCTGCGCGACGCGCTGCCCAACGCCACCTTCGTGGCCTTCACCGGCACGCCGGTATCCAGCGAGGACCGCGACACCCGCGCGGTGTTCGGCGACTACATCCACATCTACGACATGCAGCAGGCCAAGGAGGACGGCGCCACGGTGGCGATCTACTTCGAGTCACGCCTGGCCAAGCTGTCGCTGAAGGCGGACGAACTGCCGCACATCGACGCGATGGTGGATGAACTCGTGGATGAGCTGGCCGAGGACGAGGAGGAAAGCCAGCAGGCCCGCCTGAAGAGCAAGTGGGCCGCGCTGGAGAAGGTCGTCGGCGCCGAACCCCGCATCGCCAGTGTGGCGGCGGATCTGGTGGCGCACTTCGAGGAGCGCAACAAGGCTCAGACCGGCAAGGCGATGGTGGTGGCGATGAGCCGCGACATCTGCGTGCATCTCTACAACGAGATCGTCCAGATCAAGCCCGAGTGGCACGACGATGATCCCGAAAAGGGCGCGATCAAGATCGTGATGACCGGATCGGCCAGCGACAAGGCGCTGCTGCGCCCGCACCTCTACAGCAAGCAGGTCAAGAAGCGCCTGGAGAAGCGCTTCAAGGACCCGGCCGACCCGCTGCGGCTGGTGATCGTCCGCGACATGTGGCTGACCGGCTTCGACGCGCCCTGCGTGCATACCCTGTATGTGGACAAGCCCATGAAGGGCCACAACCTCATGCAGGCCATCGCCCGGGTGAACCGCGTCTTCAAGGACAAGCAGGGCGGGCTGGTGGTGGACTACATCGGCATCGCCAACGAGCTGAAGTCGGCACTGAAGGACTACACCGCCAGCAAGGGCCGCGGCCGCCCGACCGTGGATGCGGCCGAGGCATACGCCGTGCTGGAGGAGAAGCTCGACATCCTGCGCGGGCTGCTCCACGGCTTCGACTACGCCGACTTCCTGAGCGCCGGCCATCGGCGTCTCGCGGGCGCGGCCAACCATGTGCTGGGCATCAAGGACGGCAAGAAGCGTTTTGCTGATCAGGCGGTGGCCATGTCCAAGGCCTTCACCCTGTGCTGCACGCTGGACGAGGCCAAGGCGGTGCGCGAGGAGGTCGCTTTCTTCCAGGCGGTGAAGGTGATCCTCACCAAGCGCGACCTCACCCACAAGAAGAAGACCGACGAGGAGCGCGAACTGGCGATCCGCCAGATCATCGGCTCGGCGGTGGTGTCGGAAGATGTGGTGGATGTGTTCGAGGCGGTGGGCCTCGACAAGCCCAACATCGGCATCCTCGACGACGAATTCCTGGCCGAGGTGCGCAACCTGCCGGAACGCAATCTGGCCGTCGAGTTGCTGGAGCGCCTGCTGGAAGGCGAGATCAAAAGCCGCTTTGCGGGCAACGTGGTGCAGGAGAGGAAGTTCTCCGAGCTGCTGGCCAACGTGGTCAAGCGCTACCAGAACCGCGCCATCGAGACGGCCCAGGTGATCGAGGAGCTGATCGAGATGGCGAAGAAGTTCCACGCTGCCGCCACCCGCGGCGAGGAACTGGGCCTCTCCGAAGACGAGATCCGCTTCTACGACGCGCTGGCCAATAACGAATCGGCGGTGCGCGAACTCTCCGACGAGACGCTGAAGAAGATCGCCCACGAACTCACCGAGAACCTGCGCAACAACCTGACCGTGGATTGGTCGGAGCGCGAGAGCGTGCGCGCCAGGCTGCGCCTGATGGTCAAGCGCATCCTGCGCAAGTACAAGTACCCACCCGACCAGCAGGAAGGCGCCGTCGAGTTGGTGCTCCAGCAGGCGAAGGCGCTGGGCGAGGCATGGATGGCGGCGTGATCGGCAGTCGGACTTCAGTCTGACGACACGGCCGTACCGGAGAGGGGTGTCGGACTGACGCCCGACCCGGGAGTGTCAGTAATTTTGTGTTCGAGGCGAATTTCGATTGATCCCGGCCATGGC
>ERZ650311.1479-NODE-1479-length-11544-cov-15.673949_pt1 | contig 11544 bp, 11 predicted proteins | sample MGYA00376247_ERZ650311 | MGnify/ENA primary metagenome ERZ650311 (study PRJEB26733, sample SAMN07839324) | wastewater metagenome | biome: small river; feature: stream; material: water | place: USA: North Carolina | collected 2016-07-28 ... | reverse complement strand
AGCTCGAAGAGCACAGCATCCCGCGCATCGACCTCGTGGTGGTGAACCTCTACCCGTTCCAGGCCACCGTCGCCAAGCCCGACTGCAGCCTCGAAGACGCCATCGAGAACATCGACATCGGCGGCCCGACCATGGTCCGCGCCGCGGCCAAGAACCACGGCAATGAAGCCGGCGGCGTCGGCATCGTGACCGACCCGGCCGACTACGCCGGCATCGTCGCCGAGCTCAAGGCCAACGGCGGCGCGCTCAGCTACAAGACCCGCTTCGACCTCGCCCGCAAGGCCTTCACCCACACCGCCCGCTACGACTCGGCGATCTCCAACCACCTCACGGCCCTCGCCGACGACGGCAGCAAGATGGCCTACCCGGAGCGCTTCCAGCTGGCCTTCGACAAGGTGCAGGATCTGCGCTACGGCGAGAACCCCCACCAGACCGCCGCCTTCTACCGCGAATCCGAGCCTCAGGCAGGCGCCATCGCCGCCTACACCCAGCTGCAGGGCAAGGAGCTGTCGTACAACAACATCGCCGACTCCGACGCCGCCTGGGAATGCGTCAAGGCCTTCGACGGCGTGGCCTGCGTGATCGTCAAGCACGCCAACCCGTGCGGCGTGGCCGTCGCCGCCAGCCCGCTGGAAGCCTACAAGAAGGCCTTCTCCACCGATCCCACCTCCGCCTTCGGCGGCATCATCGCCTTCAACACCACCGTTGACCGCGCCGCAGCCGAAGCCGTCAGCGCCCAGTTCCTCGAAGTGCTGATCGCCCCCGCCTACACCGACGAAGCCCTCGAGCTCCTCAAGGCCAAGCAGAACGTCCGCGTGCTGGTCAATCCGCTGGGCGCCGTCAAGCAGCCCGACTACAAGCGCGTCGGCGGCGGCCTGCTGGTGCAGAGCGCCGACTTCGCCCCGATCACCGCGGCGGATCTGAAGGTCGTCACCAAGCGCGCGCCCACCGAGCAGGAGCTCGGCGACCTGCTGTTCGCCTGGCGCGTGGCCAAGTACGTCAAGTCCAACGCCATCGTCTACTGCAAGGATGGCATGACCATCGGCGTCGGCGCCGGGCAGATGAGCCGCGTGGATTCCGCCCGCATCGCCAAGATCAAGGCCGAGAACGCCGGCCTCGTGATCCCCGGCTGCGTGGTCGCGTCGGATGCCTTCTTCCCGTTCCGTGACGGCCTCGACGTGCTGGCCCAGGCCGGCGCCACCGCCGTCATCCAGCCGGGTGGCTCGGTGCGTGACGCCGAAGTGATCGCCGCGGCCGACGAGCAGGGCATCGCGATGGTCCTCACCGGCTTCCGCCACTTCCGTCACTGATCCGGGCACACCCATGAAGATCCTCGTCATCGGCTCCGGCGGACGCGAACACGCGCTGGCCTGGAAGCTCTCCCGCTCGCCGCGCGTGCAGAAGGTGCTGGTCGCCCCGGGCAACCCCGGCACCGCCCGTGAGCCCGGCATCGAGAACGTCGCCGTCACCGCGATCCCCGAGCTCATCGAGCTCGCCCGTCGCGAGCAGATCGCCCTCACCGTCGTCGGCCCCGAGGCACCGCTGGCCGCCGGCGTGGTGGATGCCTTCCGCGCCGCCGGGCTGCCGATCTTCGGGCCGACCAAACTGGCTGCCCAGCTCGAAAGCTCCAAGGACTTCGCCAAGCAGTTCCTGATCCGCCACAAGATCCCGACGGCCAAGTACCAGACGTTTGCCGACTCCGCCGCTGCCCACGCCTACGTGGACGCCGAAGGTGCGCCGATCGTCATCAAGGCCGACGGCCTGGCTGCCGGCAAGGGCGTCGTGGTGGCGATGACCACGGACGAAGCCCACGAAGCCATCGACGCCATGCTCACCCACAACACGCTGGGCGTGCAGTACGACGAGCGCGGCCCGCGGGTGGTGATCGAGGAATTCATGGACGGCGAGGAAGCCAGCTTCATCGTGATGGCCGACGGCCGCCACGCCCTGCCGCTGGCCACCTCCCAGGATCACAAGCGCCTGCGTGACGCCGACCAGGGCCCCAACACCGGCGGCATGGGTGCCTACTCGCCCGCCCCGGTGGTCACGCCCGAAGTCCACGCCCGCGCCATGCGCGAGATCATCATGCCGACCCTCGTCGGCATGGCCGCCGAAGGGCTGCCCTACACCGGCTTCCTGTACGCTGGCCTGATGATCGACGCCAAGGGCGCGCCCCGCGTCGTCGAGTTCAACTGCCGCATGGGCGACCCGGAAACCCAGCCGATCATGATGCGGCTCAAGACCGATCTGGTCGATCTCGTCGAAGCCGCCATCGCCGGCAAGCTCGACAAGATCGAAGCCGAATGGGACCGCCGCTTCGCCCTGGGCGTGGTGATGGCCGCTGCCGGCTACCCGGACAGCCCCCGCAAGGGCGACGCCATCCACGGTTTGCCCGCCAGCGCCCCGGAAGACGTGCACGTCTTCCACGCCGGCACCACCGAAAAGGACGGCCAGGTCGTCACCAACGGTGGCCGCGTGCTGTGCGTCACCGCCCTGGGCGACAACGTGCGTAGCGCCCAGAAACTCGCCTACGAACAGCTCGACCAGATCCACTTCGACGGCATGCAGTGCCGCCGCGACATCGGCTACCGCGCCGTCGCCCGCAAGGGCTGAGCCATGCCCCACCTGCGCATCGAGTACAGCACCAACATCGCCGGCCGGTTCGACCCGGTCGCGGTGCTGGTCGCCGCCACCGACGCGCTGGTGGCCAGCGGCGTGTTCGCCCCCGCCGACGCCATCAAGGCCCGCCTGATGCCCGTCGAGCACTTCCGGGTCGGCAGCGGTGCCGATCACGGCTTCATCCACGCCGGGCTGGCCCTGCTTTCCGGTCGCGACAGCGCCACCAAGCAGCGCCTCACCGCCGCCCTGGTGGACGCCATCGCGCCCCTCGTCGCACCTGGCCCGCAGGTGGTGCAGATCACCTCCGAAGCCCGCGACATGGATCGCGACACCTACTCGAAGCGCCTCATTCCCGGCGCCTGATCTCTGCCGGCCGCTGGCCGGTTTTTTCCATCCCCGGAGCCCACCCATGCCTGACCGCGCCGCTGTCAAAGCCTATCTCCTCGACCTTCAGGACCGCATCGTCGGCGCCCTCGAAGCCTTCGACGGCAAGCCCTTCGTCACCGACAGCTGGACCCGCCCCGCCGGCGGCGGCGGTCTCACCCGCCTGATCGAGGAAGGCAACTTCTTCGAGCGCGGCGGCTGCAACTTCTCCCACGTGATGGGCGAAGGCCTGCCCCCTTCCGCCACCGCTGCCCGGCCCGAACTCGCCGGCCGCAGCTACGAGGCGATGGGCGTCTCGCTGGTGCTCCACCCGCGCAACCCGTACTGCCCCACCGTGCACATGAACGTGCGCTTCTTCATCGCCTCGGCTCCCGGCAAGGACGACGTGTGGTGGTTCGGCGGCGGCATGGATCTCACCCCCTACTACCCGTTCGAGGAAGACGTCCGCCACTTCCACGCCACCTGCAAGGCCGCCGTGCTGCCCTGGGGCGACGCCGAATACCAGCGCCTCAAGGACTGGTGCGACCGCTACTTCTTCCTCAAGCACCGCAACGAACCCCGCGGCGTGGGCGGCCTGTTCTTCGACGACCACGGCGCCGACGGCAAGGTGGATTTCGACGCCGCCTTCGCCATGACCCGCAGCGTCGGCGATGCCTTCCTGCCGGCCTACATCCCCATCGTCGAACGCCGCCGCGACACGCCCTATGGCGAGCGGGAGCGCGACTTCCAGGCCTACCGTCGTGGCCGCTACGTCGAATTCAACCTCGTCTTCGACCGCGGCACGCTGTTCGGCCTGCAGTCCGGCGGGCGCACCGAATCCATCCTCATGTCCATGCCGCCCATCGTGAAGTGGCGCTACGACTGGCACCCGGAAGCCGGCAGCCCCGAAGCCCGGCTGTACACCGACTTCCTCGTGGCCCGCGACTGGGCCTGACCGGCGCCATGCTCGACGCCGCCCGCCAGAAGCTCAGGGCCCAGCTGATGGCGGGCTTTGAACTCGGCTTCGGCGTGCTGTCGGCGCTGGGCGTGCCGATGGCGCTGGTCCTCGGCAAGCTGCTGCTGGCCGGATTGCTGGGAATGATCGCGATCGGTGTCGGGCTTCGCTTTGTCCGGGCTCGCAAGCCGACCGCCACGGATCAGTGAGCCGGCGCGACGAGCCCGCCCGGCGGATAACTGCGCAGATAGCCCAGCAGCGTCTCCACCCGCCCGCGGATCAGCGCCGCCCGGTACGCCGCCCGCGACGTGGCCGACGACGAGCCAAAATCCTGCGGCGTCCAGTTGTTGGCGATGAAGCGCATCTCCGCGTCGCGAAAGATCAGCCAACTCTTCTGGCTGCGCACCAGATCCTGCCGACGGCTGTCGCGGCCCTGGCGCACCAGCGCGGTGTAGGCGAGGTTCAGCTCCCGGTCGAGAAACTGCTCGTACTGGGCATAAACCGCCAAAGCATCCCGGTCCGTCCCCGCGCCAGCGATGCGGGTTTCAAAGTCGCCCGCACGGGACGCAAACTCGGCCACCGGATCGGGCCGGTCCGGGTTGTCGATTGCCAGCGCCACGCCGGCGGGCAAGCCCAGCGCAAGCACCAGCGCCCACCCGGCCAGCCAGGCCGGAAAACGCTCACCAGTTCTTCTCATATTTTCCCAGGGAATAGACGTTCCATTCGCACTGCCGGCGCCGCTCGAGCCCCAGCATCACCTTGCCCTGGGACTTGTTCCAGGACTTCCAGGCCGCTTCCAGCGTCTTATACATGGTCTGGGCGGTGGGGTCATTGACCATCTTCGCCACCGAAGAGCGGGCCAGATTGGCCGCGCCGATGTTGAAGGTGAGGATCACCAGCGCGTCGAACTGGTTCTGGCTGAGCTTCGCCTTGATGGTCGAATTCACCGCCGCCTCGAAGGGCTGCAGATCCGTGTCGAGCAGCGCGTTAGCCCCCGCCTCGGTGATGCCGCCCTTGTAGGTGTCCCATTCCGCCTTGGCGATCAGGTGGCCGTAGCCGATCGTCGCGCCCTTCACCCACACGTGGGTCGCCTTGCCGGTCTGGTCGTCGTAGGTGAACAGGAACAGGCTCTCGAGCTTGCGCAGCAGCTCCCGCGCCTTTGCGCTCATGCGCATTGCGCCGGTCGGCTGGGCGGCTGGCGGCTGGGTCGGCGGCGTAGGGGTGACGACCACCGCGGGCGGCTGGTTGAGGGCCTGCCAGGTCTTGCCCCCCGGATCCACCCGGCCGTCGGGCTTCTTGAGCTTCATCACCCGGCGCTGGAACTCCTCGATGGCGCCGTAGGTTTCATCGCCCTGCCCGCCATCTTCAGCGATCCGCGGCAGGGACGGCGGTCGATGGCGGTTGAGCAGCTGCTGGACGAGCAGGACTTCGCGCTTGAGCGGCTTGTCGGCGCCGCGCCCGACCGCACGTGTGAGACTGGCCATGAACCTCTCCCCAACAGGAATGGATACGCCATCTCACTATAGCCAGCCCCACCGCCAGCAACCAGGACGAGAATGCAAAAAGGCCTCCCGGGCGGCAACACCCGGGAGGCCTTTGCTACCAGCGGACTGCCCTCAGTTGCGGATCAGGTGATCGAAGGCCGACAGCGACGCCTTGGCGCCCTCGCCCATCGCGATGATGATCTGCTTGTAAGGCACCGTGGTCACGTCACCGGCGGCAAACACGCCTGGCACCGAGGTGCGGCCGTGGTCGTCCACGATGATCTCGCCGCGGGACGACAGCTCGACCGTGCCCTTCAGCCACTGGGTGTTGGGCAGCAGGCCGATCTGCACGAAGATCCCGGCAAGCGCCACCTGATGCATCTCGCCCGAGACACGATCTTTGTAAGTGAGGCCGGTCACCTTCTGGCCGTCGCCATTCACCTCGGTGGTCTGGGCGTTCACGATGATCTTCACGTTGGGCAGGCTCTCGAGCTTCTTCACCAGCACCGCGTCGGCGCGCAGCTTGCTGTCGAACTCCAGCAGGGTCACGTGGGCCACCACGCCGGCGAGGTCGATGGCCGCCTCGACGCCCGAGTTGCCACCGCCGATCACCGCCACCGGCTTGCCCTTGAAGAGCGGGCCGTCGCAGTGGGGGCAGTAGGTCACGCCCTTGGTGCGGTACTCGGTCTCGCCGGGCACGTTCATGTCGCGCCAGCGGGCGCCGGTGGAGAGGATCACCGTCTTCGACCTGAGACTCGCGCCGCTCGCCAGCTTCACCTCGATCAGCTCGCCCGGCACCAGAGCCTCGGCGCGCTGCAGGTTCATGATATCCACGGCGTACTGTTTGACGTGCTCCTCCAGCGCCGCGGCGAGGCGCGGGCCTTCGGTCTCCTTCACCGAGATGAAGTTCTCGATGGCCAGGGTGTCCAGCACCTGGCCGCCGAAGCGTTCGGTGACCACGCCGGTGCGGATGCCCTTGCGCGCGGCGTAGATCGCGGCCGCCGCGCCTGCCGGCCCGCCGCCCACAACCAGCACGTCGAAGGGCTCCCGGGCGGCGATCTTCGCGGCGGCGCGGGCTTCGGCGCCGGCATCGACCTTGGCAAGGATCTGCTCGAGTTCCATCCGGCCCTGGCCGAACTCCTGGCCGTTGAGGAGGATGGTCGGCACCGCCATGATCTGCAGGCGCGTCACTTCATCCTGGAACAGCGCGCCATCCACCGTCTCGTGGCGGATCTTCGGGTTGACCAGCGCCATGAGGTTGAGGGATTGCACCACCTCCGGGCAGTTCTGGCACGAGAGCGAAATGTAGGTGACGAAGTTGTACTCGCCGTCGAGGTCGCGGATCTGCGCGAGCACCTCGTCGCTCACCTTGGGCGGATGGCCGCCCACCTGGAGCAGGGCCAGTACCAGCGAGGTGAATTCGTGGCCAAGGGGGATTGCCGCGAAGCGGATGCCGATCGGCTCGCCCGGGCGGGTGATGCGGAAGGAGGGCTTGCGCTCGGCACCGTCGTCGCGTTCGACGAGGCTGACCAGCGGCGACAGGCTGGCGATCTCCTGCAGCAGTTCGCGCATCTGGCGGGCGGTGTCGCTGTCATCGAGGGACGCGACGATCTCCACCGGGCGGCTCACCCTGGTCAGATAGGCTTGCAACTGGTTCTTGAGGTCGGCATCCAGCATGACGAATTCCTTTCTTGTTCGAAGCGCAGAAGTAAAAACGCCCGGCGCGCCGTGAGACGCCCGGGCGTTCTGGAACAGCGTGAAGCGCTGTCCGGCGTGATACTTAGATCTTGCCGACCAGGTCCAGAGACGGCTTCAGGGTCTCGGCGCCTTCCTGCCACTTGGCGGGGCAGACTTCGCCCGGGTGGGAGGCGACGTACTGGGCAGCCTTGACCTTGCGCAGCAGCTCGGAAGCGTCACGGCCGATGCCCAGGTCGTGGATTTCGGCGACCTTGATGACGCCTTCCGGGTTCACCACGAAGGTGCCGCGCAGCGCCAGGCCGGCTTCTTCGATCATCACGTCGAAGTTGCGGGAGATGGTGCCGGTGGGGTCGCCCAGCATCGGGTACTTGATCTTCTTGATGGTGTCGGAAGCGTCGGCCCAGGCCTTGTGCACGAAGTGGGTGTCGGTGGAGACGGAGTACACCTCAACGCCCAGCTTCTGGAATTCGGGGTAGACGTCGGCCATGTCGCCCAGCTCGGTCGGGCAGACGAAGGTGAAGTCGGCGGGGTAGAAGAAGAACACGGACCACTTGCCCTTGACGTCGGCTTCAGTCACGTCAACGAACTTGCCATTGTGGAAAGCGGTGGACTTGAACGGCTTGATTTCGGTGTTGATCAGGGACATTGATGTTTCCTTCACGGGTTGGGAGTTGGGTCTTCGGAAGTCACATGATAGGCCCGGATGCGCCATCGCTCAAATTGATTGATGAAATCATCCAGATTAAAAAAAGCTATCAAGGAACACGCCCCGCTGGGACGCTCCGGAATGACAATATTATTCCGGCTGAAACAAAGTGGGAAGACTGGAAAGTGCGGGAAATACGCGGGACGAAGCAGGCTTCGCCCCGGAAAGATCAGCGGCGCGAGAGCTCTGCGGCGGCGCGGTAATGCCGGTTGGCATCGTCGGTGCGGTTGATGCGCTCGGCCAGATGGGCGAGTTCAACATGGGCTTCCCAGCCCGGCTCGATGGCCAGCGAGGCCTCGAGATAGCTTTCGGCCTTGCCCCACAGCTGCGACTGCACGCACAGCCGGCCGAGGGTGAGCAGGAGCTGCGGATCGCGCGGGTTGCGGGTGAGCCAGTCTTCGGCCTTGGCGAGCCGGCTGCGCACCTCGCCGCCTTCGCAGCGGCCGTAGATACCGGCAAGGGTGGTGTCCCAACCCAGCGCGAGCTGCGTCTCGATGGCCTTCTGGGCACCGCTGCCGTCGCCGGCCGCGATCAGCGCGCGGGCCAGGGACGCGACCAGCCGCGGGTCGCGCTGCTCGTCGCGGGGCACATCCTGCCAGTAGGTGTTGATGGCGAGGGCGTCGCCCGCGCGCTGCTTGAGCCCTTCCTGGTGGGCGCGGCGCTTGACCGGTTCCGCCAGTTCGGGGGTGAGCGCCTTGACCTTGACGAGCTGACGCACCACGCGCACGGCCTCGCCCCAGTCGCCCTTGGCCTGGGCGGTGCGCAGCGCCAGGCGCAGCGCGGCGATGTGACGCTGCCCGCCCACCTGGAGTTCGGCGAGGCTCTCGGCCGCGTCGTCGAAGCGGCGATCCTCGACAGCCAGCTTGGCCTCGGTCATCAGGCGGGCCAGACGCATCTCCTCGCCCTCTTCGGCCACCTTGCCGAGCCAGTAGCGGTAGCGCGTCTCGTCGCGCAGGGAATGGGCCGCGCGGGCTGCCAGCAGGGCCGCGAGGCCGCGGGATTCGCCGGCTTCGTAGGCCGCAGTGGCCTGCTTGAGAGCCTGGCCGAAGCGGCCTTCGATGCGCAGCCGCACCGCGTCGTAGATCGCCTGGGCGGCCCGTTCGCGGCCGACCCGCTGGCGATAGCGCTGGACCGCCCGCGGGAGCGCCATGGTGCGGGCGACGAGCCGGGTGAGGGCGTAGATCGCCGCAAACCCGCCCACCAGCAGCACGATCAGCAGGTTGAGGGAGATCTGGATCCGATACGGGGGCCACACCAGCAGGGCGTAGCCTTCGTTGTAACGGCCGGCCACCGCGAGGGCAGCGGCTAGGGCGAAGAGGCCGAGCAGCCAGAGCAATCCGCGCATGGCTGCCTCAGTTCTTCTTCGCCGGGGCGGCGGGCTTGGCGGCAGCCGGGGCGTGCGCCGGCGCAGCCGCATCGATGCGTCGGTCGGGCACCGCCTGCAGGCCGCGCAGGGCGGTGAGGCTGGCCTGCAGATTGGGCAGGTCGACGCCCACCGGGGTCTTCTGCAGCTCGACCAGATCGGCCTTGGCCGCTTCGACGCCGGCGTTGGAGAGGTCGAAGTAGCGGCCCATCCATTCGGCGCTGATCCGCATGTCCTCGCGGAAGGTGTTGCCGTCGCGGGAGAGCAGCGCGAGGCGGGCGTTCATCAGGCGCAGCTTGAGGTTTTCGCGGAGGAAGACGGCGTTGCTCGGGGCGAGGAGCGCCGGATCGGGGCGATCCATGCGCTCGACGCGCACCAGCTGGCTGAACTCGGCCCAGAAATCGAGCCACAGGCGCTTGGCCCAGGAGGGCGCGGCTTCGTCGGCCTTGACGGCTTCGGCCTTGGGCCGGGCTTCGAAGGCCAGCGGCAGGTTGTCGATGCGGCCGATGAGGGTTTCGAGCTTGAGGGCGACGCCGGCGGAATCCACCTGCGGCAGCGCCTTGAGGGTGTCGAGATCGCTGGCGATGGCCTTGCGCAGCGGCAGCCAGTGGGGCCGGTCGACGGTGCCGAGGCGCGCGTCGGCCGTCTGCAGCGCGAACAGCGCGGCCTGCACGTTGCCGGCCAGCTGGAGCTGCTGGGCGGCGATCAGCACGGCCTGTTCGACTTCGGACAGCAGGCGGTCGTCCCGGGAACGGGAGAACTCGTGGTACATGGCCTCGAGGGCGACCTGCTGACCTTGGGATTCGGAGAAGCGGGATTCCAGCGCGCCGATCTTGGTCTGGATATCCTGCAGGTTTTCCTGGGCCAGCTTGGCCAGGGCGCGGCTTTCGGTGGCGGCGGTGTCGCTCGTGGAAAGGCGGCGGGCCAGCTCTTCCTGCATGTCGGCAAGGCGGCTGCGGGTTTCGACCCACTGCCAGCCGAGGAGCGCGAGCGCGACGGCGGCAACGATGGCGGAAGGGCGGCGCCACAACGAGGGCGCGGGCGCCGGCCGGGCGTCGGCGGGCGGGAGGCTGGGGTTTTCGCTGCTCATGGGCGTGAGTTTAACCCGGATAGGCGTTGTGGTTGCGCGCCGAGAAGTGGTCGATGAGGCCGTCGATGAGGCCCTGGTCGCCCGCCCCGGTGGCGATGACGGTGGAGAATCCGGCGTCCCGGGCCGCCGCGGCGATGCGCGGGTGGGGCACGAAGACGGGCACCGGACGCAGTTCGGCCGCGCCGGGCAGAGCCGTCAGATGGGCGACGCCTTCGCTGCTGGTGAGGGTCAGGGCGTCGAGCCGGCCGTCGCGGGCCCGGGCGACGAGGGGCGCGGGGTCATCCGCCGGACCACTGCGGTGGTAGCAGGTGAGGTATTCGACGGTGGCGCCGCGCTGGACGAGGGTGTCGCCGAGGAGATCACGACCGCCGTCGCCGCGCAGTATGAGCACCCGCTTGCCGGCCACCGCGCCCGCCTGGAAGGCCGGCAGGGCGAGCACGGATTCGCTGTCGAAGCCGCTTTGCGGGGCGATCACGTCGGCAAAGCCGCGGGCTGCCAGCGCGGCCTCGCTGCCCTTGCCCACCGTGGCGATGGCGAGGCTCGCCGGCCACGGGGCGACGGGCAGCATCGCGTCGAGCGCGAGGTGCACCGCGTTGGGGCTGACGAAGAAGGCCAGCGAGAAATCCGCCAGCCGTCGGGCCACATCCTGCAGCGGGGCCGGATCGGCCACCGGCGTGATGGTGAGGAGCGGAAAGCGCAGCGGCTCGGCGCCGAGGGCCGCCAGCACCGCGCACAGGCTGTCGGCCTGACCGGCCGGGCGGGTGACGACGATGCTGCGCCCGGCGAGGGGCTGGCCGCCCATGACGCGGACTTACAGGCCGGCGAGGATTTCGTCGGCGCCGTCGGCCCGCAGGTCTTCGGCCAGCGCAAGGCCGAGGGCTTCGGGCTGGTCGATGGGGCCACGGCGCTCGGCGCGGGCGATGCGCGAGCCATCGGGCAGCGCGACGAAACCGCGCAGCCACAGCTGGCCGTCCTGCACTTCGGCGTAGGCGCCCAGGGGCACTTCGCAGCTGCCGGCCAGCGCGCGGGAGGTGGCGCGCTCGGCGCGCACGCAGGCGGCGGAGTTGGCGTCGGCGAGCGGCGCGATCCAGGCGGCGACTTCCGGCCGGTCGGACAGCGCCTCGATGCCCAGCGCGCCCTGGCCGGCGGCCGGCAGGGAGACGTCGGACGGCAACGTGCCGCGGATGCGGCTGGCGAGGCCGAGGCGGGTGAGGCCGGCGGCGGCGAGGATGATCGCGTCGTACTGGCCTTCGTCGAGCTTGCGCA
>ERZ650311.1478-NODE-1478-length-11551-cov-4.447547_pt1 | contig 11551 bp, 19 predicted proteins | sample MGYA00376247_ERZ650311 | MGnify/ENA primary metagenome ERZ650311 (study PRJEB26733, sample SAMN07839324) | wastewater metagenome | biome: small river; feature: stream; material: water | place: USA: North Carolina | collected 2016-07-28 ... | reverse complement strand
TCTAATTTGGCGGCGGAGTATGGAGCATCCGGGATTCCGTTAGAAAATGTCACAGTCGCACCAGTTATCGATGTTACGCTGCCAGCCCATGTCTGGCCAACAAACATATCAAAATAAGAATCTCTAACCCAGTACCAAGTTCCGTTGACTTGGCGGCAAACATAAGTTATTGTAGCGAATTGACTTACATTCCATCCGTCTGAGGTCTGTGAAGCAGGAACCCCTGTTGTGGGATCTGCATACCACAGATTTCCTGAAGTTGGTTGGAATATGACTGTATATCCACTGTAACCTGCTGCGCTATAAGAAATAACAATACTTCTTCCAGCTAACGTTGACGAGGGAGTTGGGAAGGTTAGAGTTCGTGTTCCAGTCGTTGAGAGGTAGTAAGAAACATATGTTGTTATTGAGGCGTTAACCTGCGTGGTGATATTGACGTCGGCATCAATTGCACTTACGTGGGCGGTTGGAAAAACTTGAGTATACGGAACAACCTGACCTGAGCTCGTAAGCCCGAGGGTTTGCGTCGCTGTACCGGTTCCTAGGTTGTTTAGAAATAATCTCCCATCGTCATGGAATACAAAACGGTCGTTTGATGCTGAGGTTAAGGTAAGGAGTGGAGTGGAGTTTGAAGAAATCTTTCGGAAATAAACTAACCCTTTACCGCTACTTACGGTGTCGTTAACAATTAATGCTCCATTCACCCCTGGATCTACGTTTCCAACTAAAACAGTTCGTGCGTTGGTGTTTGTTCCAACCGATAGGACGTTTCGTGTGTTGTTGGCATTGTAAAAGTTCAGATATTTAGATGTCGTTCCTCCGAATTCGATTTGAGAAGGGAGATTATAAGAGACCAACTTTAATCCTGCGTATCCTGTTGTGGCCCCACTTTCTATTAAGAGGGTTGTTGAGGAGTTGGCGGCGTTGCGCATCGAGAAAGGATAGGTGTTGATTGTGCAAAACTTACCTAACACAATATCGCCTTTGATGACCGTGGTGTCTTGGGCTGGGTCGTGTATAAATGAAGAGTCAGACCCTATTTTTATCCGGGCATCGAATTGAATTCTGGTGTTCCGAATTCTTAAATCTGAACTTGACGCTCCAGTGATGTCGACATCACCGTCAGGCAGAGCCGAAATTAATCCGTTGCGGTCGGTGAGTGCCGAGCTTTTAACCGCCACCCAAATCCATCCTCCACTTCCTTGGGCAACTCTAATGACTACTGTTTCTCCGAATCCCAATAATAAAGTCAGATCAGTCCCGTTTAGGTCTGTATTGAAGAATACGAGTTGCGTTGTGCCGCCTCCGGTCCCGTTTACGTAAAACGTGACATTTTCGTAAGCCTGATCAGCGGCAGGGAAAGAAAGGCGGGCGGCTGTATCTGAGTCTGCCACCAAAGAGGCAGTAATGTATCGAAACCTAGCGATGTCGAAGCTATCTTCCAAGCTGTAAAACACCTCTTCGACAGTGAATGATGTGTCGATTGGGAAGTCGGCCCGGATAGCGGAGGTTGAATCTGCGAGTCGCGTGGCGGTTACGCCCCTAATTAATCGGATGGAGTCTTTAACCGGAGTTGTTAATTTTACCCAAGAAACAGAAGCATTTGCAATTGAATCCAGCGATCCTCCTGATGCAGCCTTTGGATTAATCACCAATCGCCCGTCCCCGTCTACACTCGTCACAGTCAAAACCTGTCCTACACTTCCGCTTGTGTTAAACCGCACTGCAATTGAATCTCCAACCCGTAATGAAGCATTATTCGCTCCGTTGACAAATTGAAAATTAGCACCTGTGGTGTCTACGAAGATCCGTGAGTTTTTGCCTGTTGAGTTTGCGCGGAGTGTTAGCGAGTTGTTGGTTTGTAGATAACGGGAAATCCAGCCGTCAATATTTTTTGTCTGCAATGTGATTTGACGAGTGTTAGTTAAACTTAAGGCCGTGCTATCTGCGACAACTGAAAAATCTCCGTCAGCGAGGTTGTGAAGCCCAAGGTCGGGCTTGTCTACAGTCATAACTAATCCGCCTCCACTCACTACTACATCACCGTAGTCGCCGTCTGAGAGCGTCGCTAAGCCAGAGGACACCGCTCGTTGGAAACACGCGATAGCAGAATCGACGACTGCTGTGTAGCTTTCGGTTGTCGTGAATGTCACATTGATGTCCCGGATGTAAATTAAAGCCTTACCTGCTCCCGTAGAGTCAATTCGAGTCACCCATTTTCTTCCTACAGCAATCTTTTGACTGTTGGCTGAGTTTGTGACTTTAAAAAAATATTGCCCGTATCCCTCTACTAAATTAAAAATAGACCTCGGAGAGGACACGTAGGCGTTTTTCGAGGAGATGTACAACCGGGTTCCGGATGCGATGGAATCCGCGTAACGGACTTCATCTGCGCATACTAACCTATAATTATCGGTTTTAATTAGACACTGGGAGTATAAACTGGCGGGCATAACGCTCAGCATAACCAGTAATTTGCTGACGCTGCTTTTCGTCAGCCACCTGCCGTAGGATTCGAGAATCCGAAAATAACTTTTTCTCAATTTCTTCTAGGTTGTCCTTCACCGAAGGTATTTGCTTGACAATACTCACGGCTTCATCAGAATCAATGTTGGGATTCCTTAGACGATCCGTGAGGGTTTCGTAAATACTTCGAAGACTCACCCAATGTACATAGTCAGAGTCATGAACAAGTTTAAAAAACTCGCTCTGAATTAACTGATATACTGGTCCACCGCTCTCGATTTCTTTATTAACCTTTTTAGGAATTCGTCCTTTGGCGTCTCCGATTGCTTCCTTCGATTTGTCTTTGCGGACTTTAAAGTCACGGATTTTAGCAAAAGGGCTTTCTGGGTCAATAAAAAGTACAAAAAAACGAATTAGCCAGTCCTTCATTTCAAGGGCTTCGGCTTTTTGTTTTTTCGTTTCGGCGTCGTCATTACTTTTAATGAGTTCATCCGGGGTGGCCGTGAGTTGGGTGCGGATTCTCAACCGCTCATACATATCCCAAATATACTCTTTGGGATTTCGGAGCGGGTTGAATTCCATCTTTGTGAGAGCAATTTGCTCTGAGTCTTCGAGTCGCAAAGTTACAACATTTTGTTGAGAAAATCAAATCCTGATAATAGGGCATGAGCGCCTGATTAAAAAATACCCATGGTCTTCGTCGTGCGTGTGAGCATTCTCCATTTCCAGCTTTTTCCCTCCTTTGGGGATGTACATGTCTCCGTAATGATCTAATGGCCGGTCGGTTCCTTTGTGTGGCTTCCCGGTAGAGATAGTTCGGACAAAATTCGAACGGGTGTTTTGTTCGATTATCTTAAACCGTTCTCTTTCGTAGAACTTCACAATGGTGTGATCACCTATCGGGATAAGTCCGTTGCGTTCCACTGCGAATAGTTGGTCGTAGTCTACGAATAAGAATCCGTTCCAGCGCTCAGCTAACGGAGAAAACCAAACAGTCTCGCCCGGATGAACTCGTTCACTGAAATCATCCGGGCCGTCTGTCTTTGAGATGTGCTGCGGACAGTCAACAACAACTCCTGATACCGGAGCTGTCTTTGATGTGTCGTTATATTCGTTTGGGTCCTCAAAAGGAAGAACGAGGATTCGGTTGAATGCGATCATAGTCTTGTATCTAGTCCGTCGTCTGGGTCTTCCTTGGTTGTATTTAAATTACCGACTAGTGGCGAATTAACCCATACGTAATCATCCGGGTTAATTGGGGCCGTGGTCTTTGCGTTACAATCTGGACGAAAAGGTTCATCTTCATTTGTAATTACTTTGTCTGCGTTATAAGCAGTGCTATCACCAAGCTTCATAACATATTCCCCAAACCCATGTTTGTCGACAAACTCAGTTAGTTCAGGAATAGTAACCCATCCGATTATCTTAAATGTCTTTTCTTCGGTATCAATGATTACTTTCATTAGTTAAGATTATCATAATTAACTATGTTTTTGAAATCTGGATTATAATCTTCGTCGCATGGTATTTCCGCAACAAGTTCTCCTATTACGGTCAAGTGCCCGGCGTTTTCATAACACCATTCCTGAGCTAATTGCCAGTTTAGTGCATCGATGTTTGGCCCGCTGAAACAAACCAGTTCTCCGTCTATTGCTCTTTTGGCATAGAATTCAGTGCAAAACTTTCTCATAGCTCCATCAATCGTTTTAAAACATCCTTGCTCGTGTGACCGTCCCATGCGTACTTTGCGGTAGGTGTTTCTGGAATACGGAATAAATCCCAATCTTTTGCTTCGTAATGATTTGAGATCTGACCAGTAGGCAGGACAGCTACAACAATAAACCATCCACCTCCGAAGCACAATTCTCCGTCATTGTGACGCCATGATTTATGGACGTCGTATTTGCCTTGGTATAAGTTTGTATTAGAGTCGAATTTTGCACGTTCTTTTCCCCACTCGTTAAATAGCGCAGCATTATAAACCTTTCGGAATTCGTATAGCTCCTCGAAAGTGTGCCAGCCGTCTGATATTAAATTTGATTCGACGTGCTTAATAGCCTCGTTAATTTCATTTACTTTCATAAACCTCAACTTTTGTTTGATTAACCACCCGTAGTTGGCGGTCTTCAATGAAAAAATCCTTCCCGTGGGGTAGGAGAACGCGGTCTCCTACTTTATACGGACAAGGGTGAATGCCAAAGGCCCATTTCAATCTTGCGAGGAATGGGTAATCAGGGAGGTAGGGCGGGCCGATAGATACGACCACGCCCCACTCTTCTCTGGTTTTCTGGATAAAAGAACTAGACTCTTTGGGTTCTAAGACTGCGAACCCACGGTTTGTTTTAAATTGTTCGTTGGACATTGTTAAATTCTCGGATTAGAGAATAAGCCGATTTGATCGACTCGTTTACGACAGACGCAGATTCCCAAATGTCTGACTCATCCGGGAACATGTGCTTTTGGGTACGGAAGTTGTAGATAGACCCAGCCTCGTCAACATCCATAGACTCTAACAGTTTCTTACGAGGCTCATAGATTGCTTTTCCGAACTTCTCATATCCTTGTTCGTAAGCTCGCTCTGAGATTTTGAAGAAGCTGTACGCACATCCGGGCACTACCCCGTCTTTCAAGACGGAAATAGAAGAGATCGCGCAGTCCTCGATAGAGTCAGCGATCAGCCGGTGCTCAGCCTCAGTGTCTCCCCCGATGTAAATAAACCCTACACCTTTTGATAACTTGGAAAGTCGTTCTTCGATTTCGTCTTGGTTGTCTGGGGTGATTTGAGCTTTGAGGTCTGCGATTAACTTATCAATAACCCCAAGGTCTTTCATTTTAATCCGCGTGTAGCCTTGTTGTTTTGGGCCAGAAGCCGTAAGTTCGATTTCTTCGGCTTCTCCGAGATCCGCGAGTTCCAAGTTACATCCCTTAATAGGGAATAGGAATTTGGTAGACTGAGAGAACACGGTAGCACCGGTGGCTTTTTTGATGTCCTCAAAAGAATATCCATCCTTCCAGCCAGCGGCCAAGAAAATCGGAAGACCGTTGTGAGACCCGCCATTCCATGCCCTCGGAGTTAGATTATCAAGAATTGCTTTAACTGCGGTCTTAGCAATGTCTGTTCCGAAGATCACCAAAGGTCGGTCAGTTTTGAGGTCCATGTACTTTTGGATCACAAGACCCATTTGTTCTTGGCCCAAAATCGCGTCATGAACCAACATAACATAAGGATTCTTGAGAATCACAGAATTATGTGTATAGTCGACGTGGGGGGAGCGGTTCATAAAGTCAGGAGTATAAAGACCTCCGTCAGTTACATATCCTTCCTTGATTTCGATTCGGGTCTTGGAGCCAATGTTTGAGATTGGAACAATATAAGCGTGTGGGCCAAGTTGCCAGATCAGATCAGCTACAAGTTTAGCTTCGGGGCGTCCGTTGCCAGAGATCCCGGCAGCTTGGTAGAACTGTTCTTTGGTAGCCTCTTCGCCTTTGACCAAGAATTGCTCAATGTCCAATTCTTCCCAATTTTCTAAAAAAGCTCCTGCCAAGATGGCTGTTGTTGTTGTGCCGTCTCCTGCCTTTTTGACTGTTCGATTGCAGGCGTCGGCGAGCAACCGGGCTCCAGTGTCCTCGGGCCGGGCGTTAATGTATTGCATCAAGGTCTTAACTCCGTCTCGTAAGATGACGGGGTGTGGGATGCCTTCTTGTTTTGAAAACAAAACATTCCCCCCGTTGGGGCCAAAAGTTGTTCCTACTACGTCTGATGCGTCCTTAATTTGGACGGCGATGTCATTTTTGTTCATAAATAATCCATTTACCGGTTGAAGAAGTGATTGTCAATCCTCTTGCTACGGCGTTATCGATGTTTTCGAGTTTGTATTTTTTGATTGTTTGTAACAGTTTTTTGTCGTAACGTCTGTCTGTGGCGTATGGGCTTTTGTGAAACACGTAACACCAATCAGCGGTTGACAACTTTTTGCCTTGTACGTTTTTAACGACCCGGTAATTAGCTAAGAGCTTAGCTTTGCGCTGCCAGCCATGCCACTGAGTAGGCATGATTTCATAATAATCATTCGATCCTTCGATCTTGTCGTACCCTCGGATGCAAGCTGGAGTTCCGGAAAGTTCGAGTTTAGCATGGGCCTTGCGGAGTTTTCTTGAGTTATTACAACGACATTTGATGTTCCCGCTGTTTTTTGTCTTTTTAGTCAGATTGGACTTTCCAAACCTAGACTCTAAAGCATCCTGAGCAATAAGTACAGAAGGAGGGCATCCGATTAACTCTGAGTACTTGGCGGCTCGTTTTATGATTTCTCCATGAGCTAAGTACTCGCGGATCATTTTATCTGAAACCAATTGATCTAAAGCTACGGAGCCAGTAGTCAATGACAAAGGAACCTTGTATTGAGTTATAGGAGTGTCGATTGATTTGACAGCAATAATAGTCTCTTCGTCCTTCTCCTCGAAGCAAGCCACTGGCTGCTCAGGCGGAAGGATGGCTGCGTTACATAACTTATAATCTTTGACCGCCAAAAAAGCAATCAAAATAATAGAACATCTAAGCATTCTTTGATTTTTTCGTGAAACTCCTCCAGCGAACCGGAGTTGTCAATTTCATAGTCTACATCCAACTTGTCCCAGTTGTCGCTTTCATGACCGGTTCGTTGGCATCCGGGCCTATTAATCCTGACGATCTTGCCTCCGAGTTTACGGATGGCTTCTACTTCGTTTTCGTATCTAGTGTCTGGGATTACGACTAACGGGATATAGAATGTTCGTTCAAGAGCTGGGTCGACCCAGTAGTTTTCGTTGAGAGATCGCATGGCGGCTCCGACTGTTTCCAAGACCTTACGACCTGTTACTCCGGGCCAGATTTCCTTGTCTTTGGTTTCTCGGAGAGTATAGTCATGACCCGTAAGATATTTACAGGTTTCTTTGAGCGCGTCAGCGAAACCTATTTTGACTGCGCCTGTGAGATGGAAGGCATAGTCGCAGAAAGTGTCTTTTCCTCCGCCGATTGGACCAGTAATACCTAAAATCATGATGCCCATTCGATTATGGCGTTGACATTCGCGTTTGCTATCAACTCCAGATTATTTAATAGATATTTAACTTCCTCCTCGTTCGTGTAGAACAGATTTTCTGTCAGCACCGAACGATGATTTACACCCATAATCTCATGAAATGTATTATTCCAAACCAACCCACGATTTTTTCGATCAGGCATCATTAGCGCCATGTGCTTGTTGAAAATCTCAGCTTCTTCTTTTGCTGAGTGGTAGAAAGTAGAGAATCCATGGGCTGTGTTAAATGGACCCATACCAAAAGCGTCGGAGTGAATAGCCAGATAAAGATCGGCTTTGATTGAATTGGCTTTTCTTACTCGCTGGCTGAGGTATTGGCCGACATTCTCTGGATTTGGTACGAGATCAATTACCTTGATATGCGGAGGGAGTGCGGCAATGATGTATCGTTTGATCTCGCGATTCGTCCACCACTCTGGACACCTGAATAACTTCTGACCATCCTCCTTCATGATCCGCTCTTTTAAGGGGTGGTCAAAAGGAAGTACGTCAGATCTTTTCCCTAACTGCCAGCGTCCGTGGCCATTAGATATGATAATTGTTTTCATATGTAAAGCTCTTTTCTTCTTTTTGAATTCATTCGTGTACAATATTTCCATCCTCATCGAATTCCACTTTACCATTTAAGGCCATTTGAATTCCGATATGAACAGCGTCAACAATTAGTGATTCAAGCTCTGAGTGATAGCCGGTATGTCTATCAATAGCTCCAGTTTGATATATCCATTGATCCAAACTAACAATTGCATAAGCCTCAGCTCTAATTACTTTCCCTTTTGTCATTCTTCCAAAAATTTCATTGTTCTCAAAGCTGATTCCGCGTCTTCTACGATTTCCTTAGCCGATGCTTCGTTTACTACAAAAACCATGCCTTTCATGATTTTCCCTTCTTGGGTCTGGGCAATTTTCTTGAAAGCCGTGTTTTTGACGATCCAATCGATGATTCCGGATTCGGCGATCTGGTCGTGGATGTTTCGGCCTTCTATGTAGGTTAGTTCAAATTTCATACTAAGTATTTTGAGTGAGCTGAAGCAAAAATATGATACAAACCTTTTGCTTCAGCTATTGCTAGTAAACGTACAAATCCGGCGCATAACTCATCCGGAATCTGATACGTATGAGTTTCGGTCTCTCTTTTTACTTCAAATTTCATTAGTGTAGAGTTTTAGGTCATCCGGGCTGTATTTGAATTTTTCCCATTTTTCAAGGAAAGTCAAATAATTCATATGCGACTCGTCTGAAACAAATTCAACCTCTCTTCCTACGGGTACTATAAAAACGATTTCATCGTACCACATTATTTTCACTTCAATCACACCTTCACAATTTGCGCCAGCACCCGACATGTCATTAGGTCAAGATCGGCAGTTTTGAAATAATTTCTTAACTTTTCGTTCAGTTCTTTCCTTTCCTCTTCCTCATACCAAGCTTCTGTGTCCCGGATGATGTCTTCAATCTTGACGAAGACACTACGGCCTTTGTTGGGCCCTTCGAGGTAAACGAGGGACATAACCTTTTGACGGGTCCTGTCCTTATACCCGTTCACTCTCATGGGGCAAAGATAATCGTTTGTTTCGATATAAACAATATCTCCTAGAAGCATTCTACGATATAGTTTTTACACTCTTCGAGAGTGCCTTGGAACAGATGGGTGAATTTTATCCCATAGACGGTCCATTTGTCTTCCCCGTCATACCCGCCGATGATTTGCATGACATCTTTACCGAACACATAAGAATCCTCTGAGTATTTAACAATCAGTGACAAGATGAATTCTTTCTTGATTTCACTCATCCGGGCTTCGGCCCATTCTTTAGCTTCTTGTTCAGTTTCTAGGTATGCCCATCTGCCTCTAACTTTTACAGCGGAATCCCACCCGAATACAGTTTCGCATACCTCGGCCTGAATGAACCCAGAATGAACTAGCTTATTGTCTTCTTGTTTCCAATTCATTTCTGGTAATTTTGAAACACACCTCTTGCCTCTCGGTCTTTTTGGCGTTGGCTTAGCCAGTCCAATGCAGAGGTCAGATCGCTGATAGCGGAATCAGTGTAAGGGTTTTTAAGGTCTCCTTGGTTTACACTCTCAAGATGGATCTTGCAGAGTTCGATTAAATATTCCGTAAAAAACCCGACCTGTCCTTCTTCTGGACGGCTTTTGTCTCCTTTGCAAAATTGAACAATTACCGTTTCGGCGACTTCTGCGCCACTCTCAGTAATTTTGAATGTCGGGAGCTCGTATGTGTGAGAGCTCAACCGGGTGATTTGTTTGATCATAAATAATCAATTATCTCGCTAAAAATTGCATCAATATCATCATCGCTTGCGATCCATGCACCGCCTTTCGTCCTTCCTCGAAGATCTTGGATTTTATCCACGATTCTTTGTTTTTCTTTATTCTCTGTTCTGATTCGAACATCCTCCATGGCCTCGTACAGCTCCATAAATGAAACCCTAATTACGCCTGTGGGCTCCGGATGATCAGGAAGTTTATTGTACTCCTCTTCCAAGAGACTTTCAGATGGAAGACCACCATAACACTCTTTGATGTAATCTTCAAGAGTGATGTATCGATTTACGTATGGATCGTATTTATACATTGTCTATAAAATTTACTGGCCGCTCGGGCCAATTGAAGTTTTGTTTTCTTTCCGTCTACCCATCCTCTATGATCGAAACCATTGTAGAAGAACTGGAGGAAAACAGAATCAATCCATTGCTCGATATAAACATTTCCTAATGGGGCAATGTAAAGTCCGATGATAACTTCTTGATCCGTACCCTTATTGTAGGTCGACAAATTAGCGTACGGCTTTTTTGGTTGTTTCCACTTTTTCATAACGTCAATTTATCAATTGCTTTACCGATTTCAACGGGAGCAGGCAGGTCTTCACCTCGTCTCTATCGGTTGTATGTTTTTAAAAGTTCAACCGGGATTCCAACTTCTAGCCAAATACAGTATTCAGTAGCCAAGCTGGATTTTTGCATCGAACATTTCTGGCCATAACGATCATCGAACTCAGCGTAGGCGAAGTTTCTTTGATTAAATTGTATTTTCATGCCTTAAATTTAAGGCAAAGATATGTTGGGGAGTTGGGAAATGCAAATAATTGCAGGAAATTCTTAAAAGATTGCAGAATGTTGCAAGAAATGTTGCAGTAGTGTGAAATCGTCAGCGTGTGAGTGCGGGGAAGTGCGGTTTTGTGTGATTTGCAGGGGGGGGTGATGGTTATGTGATTTTTGGTGTTTATCGGAGCAGATCTTGACTAGATAATATACATGACGGGGGTGCGAATCGTGCGCGGAAACGCGATTGTAAAGGCCGGCGGGGGTGCAAATGCGTTTCGTATGGGTAGGGGGTAGGTTGACAAATATGCACAAAATGCACCTGAAATGAAGGTGAAAAAGTGATTTGAACGACCGTTCAAGAAAATAGCCAAATGCCCCTATTGATAATCAACGCGTTATGATCGTAAACACAATGGCAAAATAGTACTGATTAGCCTTAGGTAGTGCGTACTAATTTGGTAATGCTTTTACGTGATTGTTGGCGCATTTGGCCTGTTGAGGTGCGATTGCGCCAATATTGTGTGTTTTGGCGTGTTGCTTGGGTTGTGGTTCGTTGGGCTTTGTTGGGTGCATCGTGACTAGCCACTAAGACTATCAAAGCAGCCACTGAGCCAAGATAAAGCAGTAATAACCCCTAAAACCTACTATAAAAGCAGTATTTATTGCACTTTCTTTATTCTTTACTTGAATGTTTCAACCTTTAAAAACTTTTACCTATGTTAACCTTAAGCGAATCTTACTTGTACGGCAAACATGACCTTAAAGAAGGTAAAGCCGAAATTGATAGCTTATTTATTTCCATTCAATCTGGAGAGCTTGAGTTATTTTATCAAGACTCCGAAAGAGATAAAGTTATGGAAGAAATTTGCTTTATCTGGAATAGTGGAGATTACCAAGTATCTGAAGCGATTGATAAATGGTTATTTCTTTACTTCT
>ERZ650311.1477-NODE-1477-length-11552-cov-6.383752_pt1 | contig 11552 bp, 12 predicted proteins | sample MGYA00376247_ERZ650311 | MGnify/ENA primary metagenome ERZ650311 (study PRJEB26733, sample SAMN07839324) | wastewater metagenome | biome: small river; feature: stream; material: water | place: USA: North Carolina | collected 2016-07-28 ... | reverse complement strand
GGAATCCTCGATGCCGATGTCTATGGCCACTCAATTCCACGCCTCATGGGTCTCATCGGTCAGCGTCCAACAGCGATTGATCAGATGTTTATTCCACTTGAGGCGTTTGGTGTCAAAGTTGTCTCGATGGAGATGTTCAAGCCAGAACGCTCCGATGCAATTGCTTACCGTGGCCCACTCCTACACCGCGTCCTCGAACAATTATTGTCAGATGCCTATTGGGGCGATCTCGATATTCTCTACATCGATCTTCCACCAGGAACTGGTGACCTTGCAATCTCACTCGGTCAGTTGATCCCAACTTCAGAGATTCTTGTGATTACAACGCCACAGATTGCAGCAGCTGAAGTGGCAGAACGTGCTGGACGTATTGCGCATCAGATTCATCAGCGCGTTATTGGTGTGATCGAGAATATGTCAGCAATTGCCTGCCCTAAGTGCGGCGAAGCGATGGATCTCTTCGGCAGTGGCGGTGGAGAAGAGACATCTCGTCGCCTCACCACATTGGTCGGTGGCGATGTTCCATTGATGGGCAAGGTTCCATTCAATATTGATCTTCGCGAAGGCGGAGATAACGGTGCACCTGTTGTAGTCAGTGCACCAGAGTCAGCAAGCGCCCAAGCAATTACTGCGATTGTCGAGAAGTTGGTAATCCGCCAGGGTTCGTTACTTGGCGTCCGACTCGGGCTTGCGTAACTCTTCAATAATCTCTTTCGCAACATCTTGCAGTTCGCTACGAACATAATCGCGTGTAGAGACATCACCCAACGCAATACGAAGGCTCGCTAGTTCACGAGTGAGGTACTCGGTATCTGCAATATTGCGATCACCACGTGCGCGATCTTCATTGAGGGCAATACGGTCGCGGTCAGCCTGACGATTCTGGGCCAACAAGATAAGTGGCGCAGCATATGAAGCCTGAAGCGAGAGAATTAAAGTAAGGAAGATAAAAGGATACTTATCCCACCGCAGCGACTCTGGCGCCAAGGTATTCCAGCCGACCCATACGAATACGAAGACAGTCATGTAGACCAAGAAGCGCGCAGTTCCTAAGAAACGAGCGAAGCGCTCGGAGAGACGACCAAACGCCTCTGGATCGTAATTAGCGCGAAGCGAACGACGAGTCTCGCGTGGAGTATCTAATCCATTATTTCGTGCCATCGTTACACCTCCTCAGCAAAGCTAGTATCAATATTTTCAAGCGCTGCAGTTGTTGCAGCAGAGTCACGGTGATCGTGGCGCCAATTCTCTGGGAGCAAGTGGTCGAGCACGTCATCAACAGTGACCGCACCTAGCAAACGCTCATTCGCATCAATAACCGGCAATGAGAGCAAGTTGTAGCTCGCCAAGTATGAAGCAACTTCATGCAACGTTGCATCGGGATTTACGCCCTGAGTATTGGTATCAACAATCGAACCGAGCAAGGTTGAAGGCGGTTCGCGAAGTAGTCGCTGGTAATGCACCATTCCGATAAATCGGCCAGTAGGTGTCTCAAGTGGTTGGCGGCAGATAAAGACCTGTGAAGCAAGAGCTGGAGAGAGCTCGCTCTTACGTACTGCTGCCAAGGCATCTGCCACTGAATAATCTGCTGACATCACGATTGGCTCGGTTGTCATCATTCCACCAGCTGAGTAATCCTCATATGTCATCAAACGCAAGACATCTTCAGCATCTTCTGGATCCATCAATTCAATCAACTCTTGTGCGCGCTCTTCACCGATTTCACGGAGCAAGTCAGCAGCATCATCTGGATCCATCTCTTCCAAAACATCGGCGGCGCGTTCGCCTTCGAGTTCTGCAAGGAGCGCTACTCGCTCTTGCTCATCCATCTCTTCAATAACATCTGCAAGGCGCTCATCATCGAGTGCGCGCGCAACTTCGACGCGACGCTTTGGGGAGAGATCCTGTAAGACAGTTGCGAGGTCGGCAGCGCGCAAAGTGCTTAAAGTTGAAAGGAGATTTGTCGCTCCCTGATTGCTCTCTTGAGAAGAGAAGCCGCTGAGCTCTTCCCACGCAACAGTTGATGTTGCACCTTTACGACGGAGGCCACGACCTTTACGCATAATGTGAACTTTGGTAATGAGCCAATCACCCTTGCTAGAAAGTTCCATTCCCATATCTTCAACAACAACGCTCTCGCCGCTTTCGACGATAGTGATAGATCGATCGAGCAAATCTCCCAGGACGAGAATTTCGCCAGCACGTGTTTCAAAGCGGCGCATATTGAGAAGTCCAGTGATGACAACTGCACCGGATTCGATAGAAGTCACACGAGTAATCGGAACGAAAACGCGGCGACGAAGTGGAACCTCTACAACGAGGCCAAGAATGCGTGGTGATTGATTATTAGAACGTAGGGTCGCGACAGCATCGCGCACCTTGCCAACTGGATCTCCATTGGGATCAAAGACAGCTGTACCTGCAAGGCGAGCGAGGAAGACACGATTCATTCCATTTCCGCTCATGGGGTTGCCTTTCGTCCTCGAGCCTTTCGGCTCAGAGGCAAGGGTATCGGCTAGGTTAACGTCATGACTTCCACTTCTGGCCCATCACGCGTGGATGCAGCGATAACAGATATGCCAGGTAAATCAGATCTGGTTCGCCTTGGGGTCGGAATCCTTGGAATTGGCTCATCTGGGCCGTTGATTGCCCTCAGCACAATGCCGATTCTGACTCTTATTTTCTGGCGCAATCTCGGTGGTGCGCTAGCGACCGCACCCTTTGCATTGAAGCATCGCCTTGATCGCACAGGTGTGAAGTGGTCCATCGCAGCTGGCGTTGTTCTTGCGCTGCACTTCATCGGATTCTTTATGGCGATGCGCATGACAAGTGTCGCTGCCGGAACTGCGCTCGTTGCACTTCAACCAATCTTCGCCGCCTTCTTTGTAAGACTCAGTGGTGGGGATATTCCATCTAAAGCATGGCTTGGCATGGTGGTCAGCTTTATCGGAGTTCTCTTTATCTCCGGTATCGACTTCTCCCTCGATCGCCGATCATTTGTTGGAGATATTGCCGCGATTATCTCTGCCGCCCTGGCAGCGCTCTACGTCATCTTTGGATCGCGCGCACAGCAAACTTTGGAGACGACAAGTTACACATCTATCTGTTACGGAATCTGCGCACTTACTTCGCTACCGATTGCGATTATCGGTGGGTACGAATTAATTAACTTTGCCGCACGAGAGTGGTGGGTCCTACTTGCACTTATTGGTGGTGCACAAATTCTCGGCCACTCCATGTTTAATTCAGCGCTCAAACGAGTATCACCTGCAGTGGTCTCGCTCATCGTCTTCTTCGAAGTTCCAGTTGCCGCGATTGTGGCGAAGATCTTTACCATCGGAAATCAACCATCTGGATTTATCGTTCCAGGAATTATTCTTATCCTTACAGGGTGCACATTGGTCGTGCTGCGCACCAGACAAACAAAGGCGGTCGTAGAAGCGATGGTAAACGAGTGATAGATCTACACGCCCACACCACCTGCAGCGACGGCACAGATTCACCGCTGACCTTGGTGAAGAAGGCAGCGTCTGCTGGAATTACAGTTCTTGGCGTAACCGATCACGACTCCACCGCCGGATGGAAGGAAGCGTCTGATTCGCTCCATGGAGATTTGAAGTTGGCGCTCGGTGCGGAAGTCTCATGCCTGACAACGAGTGGGATCAGCGTTCATATGCTCGGTCTCCTCTTCGATGGTGAAAATCAGCCTCTTCAGCAGCTCCTATCTGACTCACGCGATACTCGAATTCCACGGATGAAGAAGATGATTGAAAACCTGCAAGGCGCTGGCTATGAAATCACTTTAGAAGATGTCCACGCAGCGACTCCCACCGGTGCAACTGTTGGACGCCCACACCTTGCCGATGCGCTCGTCGCTAAAAAGATTGTGAAGAGCCGCGATGAAGCATTCACAGATTTACTCAATAACGATTCACCTTTCTACGTCTCGCACTTTGCGCCAACGCCAGAGGATTCCATTCGTGCGATTCGCGCAGCTGGGGGAGTAGCAGTGATTGCACATCCCTTCGCATCACGACGAGGCGAAACGTTGACTCCAGATTCATTCGAGCCATTAGTGAGCGCTGGACTCAATGGCATTGAGGTATTCCATCGCGATCAGAGCGACGAAGAGCGTAAGCAGTTACTTGAGATTGCAGCCGCTCTTGACCTCGTTGTAACAGGTTCTAGTGATTATCATGGAACGGGAAAGATGAACCAACTTGGAGAGAACACGACTTCTCCGGCAGAATGGGAACGCCTTGAATCAATGGCGGATCAACGAAGGGTTATCACTCGATGAAGACTGTTAGCGCACTGACCTTTGCGGTGCAATCGTTTGTAACTCTCTTGGTGATCTTTGATCCACCAGGAGCAACGCCAATCTTCTTGGCCCTTGTTTCAGATAAGAGCCAGCGCGAACGTACTCGCCTTGCTTGGCAAGCTGCTGGAGTCTCACTCTTCGTGATCGCGACTTTTGCGCTCTTCGGTCGACTCATCCTTGACTATATGAGCGTTTCCATTGAAGCGTTACAGGCAGCCGGTGGATTACTGCTGCTCTATGTCTCCTTGGAGCTCTTGACCGGTAAAGGATCAGAGACCGCTGCACCTGGAACAAATATCGGAATGGTGCCACTGGGCACACCGCTCCTTGCAGGTCCTGGTGCAATTGTGGCGACGATGATCTTCGTTCAGCAGGCAAATACACCAGAACGTGTTGGCGGTTTGGTGATTGCAATCATCGCAGTACATCTCATTATCGGTCTCGTCTTGATGGCTTCAACCCATGTCTTGAAGTTGATTAAGGAATCTGGCGTCACGCTCTTGGCGCGCATTGCCGGTCTCTTATTGGCAGCGATTGCAGTGCAGATGCTCGCTGATGCCATTAAGGTCTTATCGAACTCGTAACGAATGAGTTAACGATTATTCAGCGATGCGCTTAGTGCGAGTACGCACGCGCGCGGTCTTTTCGCGCGGCGCCTTTGCTTCCGCAGACTTCTCGCGAGGAGCGGATGATCGAGCTGGCTTATGCTTCTTAGGAGCCGCCTCTACCTTCGCAGCTGCAACCATGCGGCCAGATGAATCTGTCGGAATGTGAAGCGCCTCAAAGAAGTGCGGTGATGACGAATAAGTCTCGAGCGGTTCTGGAAGACCGAGTTCGAGCGCTGTATCAATCATCTTCCAGCGCGCGAGTTCATCCCAATCAACAAAAGTGACTGCAATTCCATCGGCACCCGCGCGAGCGGTGCGACCGATGCGGTGCACATATGTCTTCTCATCTTCTGGGCATTGATAGTTAATAACGTGGGTAATTCCATCAACATCGATGCCGCGAGCTGCAACATCGGTTGCAATTAAGACATCACGCTTGCCAGATTTGAAGTCATTGAGCGCCTTTTCGCGCGCAGTCTGGCCAAGATCGCCGTGGATTGATGATGCGCGGAAGCCGCGTTCAATCAGATCATCTGCGGTCTTCTGCGCAGTGCGCTTTGTGCGACAGAAGACGATAGTTGGACCACGACCTTCTGCTTGTAGAATTCGGGCGAGCATCTCGATCTTGTCGAGTGCATGTGCGCGGAATACATGTTGCTCAATACGTGCAACCACGCGACCTTCATCTTGTGAATCTTGGGTACGGATATGCACTGGCTGATTCATAAAGCGACGAGCAAGGGCGATGATGTCGCCCGGCATAGTCGCTGAGAACAACATTGTTTGTTGGCGAGCAGGAGTAGAGGTAAAGATCTTCTCTACATCCGGAAGGAATCCAAGGTCGAGCATCTCGTCAGCTTCATCAAGGACAACACGAGAAACCTTCTTGAGTTGCAACTTTCCTTGGCGATAGAGATCAAGGAGGCGTCCTGGTGTTCCTACGACAATCTCAACGCCCTTTTCGAGCGCCTCAATCTGTGGCTCGAATGCGCGCCCACCGTAGACAGCAAGGGTGCGGATGCCACGATTTGCAGAGAGCTCTTCAATATCTTTTGTTACCTGAACACAGAGTTCGCGAGTAGGAACAACGATCAAAACCTGTGGCGCACCTTGTGCTTCTAGCGATGCCCATTCGACATCGTTCGGTGCAATAACGCGCTCGATAACAGGAACGCCGAAGGCAAGAGTCTTACCAGTACCTGTCTTTGCCTGTCCGATGACATCGCCATCGGCAAGTGCAATCGGTAGCACCATCTCTTGAATAGCAAAAGGTGCAGTAAAGCCGTGTTGGTGAAGTGCCTCGATCGTCTCTTTACGCAGGGGAAGTTCTGCGAAAGTAATACTCACTTAGAGAGCGCCGAAACCGACGCGACGTTCAACTGGCTCACCGATTTCGATGTAACCAATCTTTGCCGCTGGGACCACGATCTCGTGGCCACGGGTGTCGGTCAAGATAAGAGGAGTGTTGCCAGCGAGGGCGGCAGTGACTGCACTCTTAATCTCAGCTGGGGTTGAAGGGCACTCGAATGAGAGCTCGCTCGCTACATCAGTGACGGCGATGCGAACCTGTGATGACTTTTCGTTCTTCTTGGTGCTCATAGGGGCATCTTATTGGTTAGAGCTCTGTGCGGGGAAATCCAGAGATTCCACGCCACATCAGGTTCTCAACAAGATCCATCGCCTGCTGACGAGTCAGTTTGCTATCGCGCTCAAGCCAATGGCGAGCAGTTACTTGGGCATAGCCAATCAGGCCAACACCGAGCATCATCGCTGCTTCCTTTGGAAGTCCTGTGTCATTAGAAATTACGCCGCTGACTGCAGCAGCGCAGTCATAGGTCATGCGATTGAGGCGCTCTGCAACCTGTGGTTCAACGCTCATATCGCTCTCGAAGAGTAGGCGGAATGCTTCGCCTTCATTTTCGATAAATGCAAAGTACGCCTCAATAGTTGCGTGCACACGTTGCGCATTATCGGGAGTAGAAGATATTGCTTTCTGAATTTCATAGACGAGTGAGTCGATGTGAAGATCGAGAACTGCAAGATAGAGATCGAGCTTTGATGGGAAGTGCTGATAGAGCACCGGCTTGCTGACGCTGGCGCGATCTGCAATCTCATCCATCGCTGCGGAGTGATAACCAGCAGCGGTAAAGACCTCAAGAGCTGCGCTTAAGAGAATAGCTCGACGTTCATCGCGAGGCAGACGTGCTTTATCTCGCGAACCATTTGCATCTGTTGTACTCATTACGCGAATCGTACTCGTTGATAACGCCAATTGGCGAGGGCGAGTTCAGTACGGCAGAATTGACGCATGAAGACCCCACCTCTTGTATCTCCTGGCCCAGCACTGACCGTTGATGAAGTGCGCCGTTATAGCCGCCACCTCATCATCCCTGATGTCGCGATGGCAGGACAGCAGCGCATGATGAATGCGAAGGTGCTCTGCGTCGGAGCAGGTGGCCTCGGTTCTCCAGCGCTGATGTATCTCGCAGCAGCTGGTATTGGAACTCTCGGCATAGTCGAATTCGATACCGTCGACGAATCAAATCTGCAGCGCCAGATTATTCATGGCCAATCAGATATTGGAAAGAGCAAGGCGCAATCTGCGAAAGAGAAGATCGCCGAAATCAATCCATACGTCAACGTCATCACCCACGAGACCCGTCTCGACAATTCAAATGTGATGGAGATTTTCTCGCAGTACGACATCATCGTCGACGGCACAGATAATTTTGCAACTCGTTACCTTGTTAACGATGCCTGCGTACTTTTAAAGAAGCCATATGTATGGGGTTCGATCTATCGCTTCGATGGTCAGGCGAGTGTGTATTGGGCCGAATATGGTCCTTGCTACCGCTGCCTCTATCCAGAACCACCACCTCCAGGCATGGTGCCAAGTTGTGCTGAAGGTGGAGTCCTCGGAGTACTCTGCGCAACAATTGGTTCTATTCAAACTACAGAAGCGATCAAGGTCATTACCGGTGTTGGCGAATCTCTTATCGGTTCGTTGATGATCTATGACGCGCTCGAGATGACATTCCGCAAGGTAAAGATTCGCAAGGATCCCAACTGTCCAATCTGTAGTGAGAATCCGAAGCAGACAGCTTTGCTTCCTGATTACGAAGCGTTCTGCGGCGTTCTCTCTGATGCTGCGCAAGAGGCGAGTACTGGTTCAACGATCACTGTGCAAGAGCTCAAGTCGAAGATCAACAATAAGGATGACTTCTATTTGATCGATGTGCGCGAACCAAGTGAGTACGAGATCGTCAATATTCCTGGCGCACATTTGATTCCAAAGCAGGGCTTTATCGATGGCAGCGTTCTTGCATCGCTTCCACAAGATAAGCCCATCATTCTTCACTGCAAGAGCGGTGTTCGCTCTGCTGAGTGCTTGGCCATCTTGAAGAACGCTGGTTTCGCAGATGCTTCTCACGTCAGTGGTGGAGTCATCGCGTGGGCGAAGCAGATCGATACTTCACTACCGGTGTACTAATGCTGGATTCATACAAGGGTTATCGACTTCTATTGGTTCACGCACATCCGGATGATGAGACCATCAATAACGGTGCAACGATGGCGATGTATGCCGCGCTCGGTGCAGATGTCACTCTGATTACCTGTACTCGCGGCGAAGAGGGTGAGGTCCTTGTAGAAGAGTATGCGCATAAAGCAGCGGCACATGACGATTTGCTCGGTGATCATCGCGTCATTGAACTTGCGGATGCGATGAAAGCCCTTGGAATTACAGATCACCGCTTCTTGGGCGCACCAGAAATTCAATATCGCGATAGCGGCATGATGGATACCGAACCGAATAAGCGTCCAGAGTCTTTCTGGCAGGCAGATTTCGAAGGTGCAACTAATCATTTAGTAAAGGTGATTGATGAAGTAAAGCCGCACGTCATGATTACCTACGATGAATTCGGCGGTTACGGACATCCAGATCACATTCAGGCGCATCGAGTAGCGATGGCAGCTGCTGAAAAGTCACAGTGGGATATTGCAAAGATCTATTGGAATGTTACGCCGCGCTCGGTTATTCAAGAGGGTATCGACAAAATGAAGGAGCTCGGCTCTGACTTCATGGGCGTCGATAACGCTGAGGATCTTCCATTCTGCAAAGATGATTCATTCGTGACGGCACATATTGATGGCAACAACTACGTTAACCAGAAGATGGATGCGATGCGGGCGCATGCAACCCAGATTGCAGTAGATGGCCCATTCTTTGCGCTCTCCAACAATCTCGGACTTCAAGTATGGGGAAATGAGTACTACACGCTGGTGAAGGGCGAGAAGGCTGCACCGTTTGATAATGTAGGTCGCGAGCAAGATCTCTTCTCGGGAATAACACTGTAGTGACTTTCTTGATCGCTGCCCTGTATGGCGCAGGTGCCGGTGTTATTTCTGTATTACTCCATCAGACACTTCCGCCATTCGGTGTTATCACTGGAATGATCTTTACCTACCTGAGCATCTGGTGGGTTGGCCGTCGATTCAGCGCCAGAAAGTTTAAAGTGGTTGCATTTGCAGCATGGATAGCGGTCTTGCTGCGCGCTGCCAGCTTTGGCACTGGCCAAGAGTTATTGGTGCAGGGGGATGCGGTAGGAACATCGCTCTTACTAGTGGGAACTCTTATTGCACTTGCTGCAGTAGCTGCTCGAAATTAAATTCGAATCTCCCAGCTCTGTCCATCTTTTCCATCGCGAACATCAATTCCATCTTTCGCAAGTAGATCTCGGATGCGATCTGATTCCGCCCAATTGCCTGCTGCACGTGCTGCAGCGCGCGCCTCCAATAATTGAAAAGCTTCATAGGTGAGTTCCGCTTCGATCTGTGCAGGTGCACCGCGATCGAGATCGAGGCCGAGCACTTGATCGGCATAGAGAAATATCGCGCGCTTATCGAGTGCGCCAATGGTGGAATCTTTCTCAATTGCACGAAGACGAATGAGTACCTTCGGAAGTTCGAGATCATTCATGATGTAACTGTTGATCTCGCTATCAAATTTAATATTTGCTGAATCGCCCCAGTTTGCCATCGCACCGCGCCAACGACGAAGCGTTGCATCAGCTGCGCGCAGTGAATCCCACGTTAAATCCATCTGAGATCGATAACGGTTCTCCATCAAAGCCAAGCGAAGTGCTAGTGGATCAAGGCCTGCCTCAATCAATCCGCTAACGAGCAAAACATTGCCCGAACTCTTCGCCATCTTCTTTCCTTCAAAGAGTAAGTGCTCGCCGTGAAGCCAATGCTGCACAACATCGCGACCGGCAATTGCGTTGGTTTGGGCGCGCTCGTTCTCGTGATGCGGAAAGCGAAGGTCGATTCCACCAACATGGAGATCAATGTTATTGCCGAGAAGCTCGAGCGACATTGCAGTGCACTCGATGTGCCAGCCAGGAAAACCAACACCCCACGGTGAATCCCAGACCATCTCAGTGCGATCGCTGGCCACCTTCCAGAGCGCCCAATCGGCATGGAATCGCTTGCCGCCGTCACCGGTGTATTCATAACGATGACCGGGCTTAAGCTGATCAATTTTATTTCCACTGATAGCGCCATAACTTTCAAAGCTCTGTGCATCGAAGTAGACGTTTCCATCAGTGCCAACATATGCAGCACCTACTGCAACCAACTTTTCTATCGCGCTGATAATGAGATCCATGCTTGCACTTGCTCGCGGGTAGTGATCGGCAGGACGAATATTGAGTAAGGCTAAATCTTGATGGAAGAGCGCTTCGTACTTTGCTGCGATATCAAGTGCCGTCATCGATTGGCGATGCCCTTCTTCAACGACCTTATCTTGCTCGCCAATTATCTCGGTATCGATGTTCTCGGACATATGTCCTACATCGGTAATGTTCTGAACAACGGTGACGGAATGCCCAGCGAGTTCGAGGGCGCGGATTGCAAGATCAGCTAAGAGGAAGGTGCGCATATTTCCGACATGTGCATCGCGATAGACAGTTGGACCACAGCAGTAAACAGTCACATCGCTGCCGGGTTCTGCGATCTGCTCAACCTTGCGGCCGCGAGTGTCGTAGAGCTTCAACTCGGAAGATTGGATATCGCGACGATTAAAGACCGGCACCACTTTGAAGAATGCAATATCAGCGGAATTAAAGGTCGCGCTCTCGCCATTACGTTTAATGACTGTTTTCTCATCATGTAATACGCCGAGTAGGTCGCGAAAGCCAGCGCCATCGCGGAGGCGGATAGATACCCGCTGGCCGATAGCCCCCTGAATCTCGACCTCAAATGTCATAGCGCCACACTAACCGGACATATCTGACTTCGCAGGGTTAGAATTGCCGCCTGCTCGAGTCCTTAACTAAAGGAGGCCCGCCGTGACCTATGTAATTGCCCAGCCTTGCGTCGATGTGAAAGATAAGTCATGTCGTGAAGAGTGCCCAGTGGATTGCATCTACGAAGGCTCACGCATGCTCTACATCCAGCCAGATGAGTGCGTCGATTGCGGAGCCTGCGAGCCAGTCTGTCCAGTAGAAGCGATCTACTACGAAGATGATGTCCCAGGTCAGTGGCAGGATTACAAGAAGATCAATACTGAATTCTTCGTTGAGCTAGGTTCACCTGGCGGAGCATCAAAGGTGGGGCAGACAAAT
>ERZ650311.1476-NODE-1476-length-11554-cov-15.827289_pt1 | contig 11554 bp, 9 predicted proteins | sample MGYA00376247_ERZ650311 | MGnify/ENA primary metagenome ERZ650311 (study PRJEB26733, sample SAMN07839324) | wastewater metagenome | biome: small river; feature: stream; material: water | place: USA: North Carolina | collected 2016-07-28 ... | reverse complement strand
ACGGCACAAAGCTTGATTACATTCCAAAGAGCGCAATCGTTCTTGGTGGCGGAGTCATTGGTTGCGAATTCGCATCTGTCTGGAAGTCATTCGGCGTCGATGTCACAATCATCGAAGGCCTTAACCACCTCGTTCCACTTGAAGATGAATCTTCATCAAAGCTGCTTGAGCGCGCATTCCGCAAGCGTGGAATCAACTTCGAACTTGGCATCAAGTTCAAGTCACACCGCGTAAACCCAGATTCAGTAACAGTCACACTTGAAGATGGCCGTGAATTCACTGCCGATGTTCTTCTCGTATCAATCGGTCGCGGACCTGTCACAGATGGCATTGGATACCAGGAAGCCGGCATTGCAATGGATCGAGGATATGTTCTCGTTGACGACCACTGCCGCACAAATGTTCCTGGCATCTACGCAGTCGGCGACATCATCCCTACTCTTCAGCTTGCACACGTTGGTTTCCAAGAAGGAATCCTTGTTGCAGAGACAATCGCTGGACTTAATCCACGCGCTATCAATTACGACGGCGTTCCACGCGTTACATATTCAGAGCCAGAAGTTGCTTCAGTGGGCCTCTCCACAAAGGTTGCTAAGGAACGCGGTTATGACGTTGTTGAAGTTGATTACAACCTCGCCGGTAACGGTAAGGCGCAGATTCTTAAGACAGCGGGATCTATCAAACTCGTTGCACAGAAGAATGGTCCAGTTCTTGGAATCCATATGGTCGGTGCTCGTGTTGGTGAACTTCTCGCTGAAGCACAATTAATCTTTAACTGGGAGGCAACTGCAGATGATGTAGCTCCTCTTATCCATGCACACCCAACAATGTCCGAAGCTATGGGCGAAGCGCACCTTGCACTTGCCGGCAAGCCACTTCACGCACACGGTTAATAGAGGAGAGAAACGACATGTCATTTTCAGTAACGATGCCAGCACTTGGCGAATCAGTATCTGAAGGAACAGTTACACGTTGGCTCAAGGCCGAAGGCGATCATGTCGCTGTCGATGAACCGCTCCTCGAAGTTTCGACTGACAAGGTTGATACCGAGATTCCTTCACCAGTTGCAGGCATCTTGCAGAAGATTGTGGTTGGTGTCGATGTCACTGTTGCGGTTGGTGCTGAGCTCGCTGTCATTGCTGACGGTGCTACTGCTTCAACTCCAGCGCCAGCAGCTGCTGCTCCTGTGTCCGAGCCAGTCGCTCAGGTAAATTTGGCAGAGGTTCCAGCTCCAGTTGCTACTCCAGTCGTTGCGGTTGAAACCCCAGTTCCTGCACCTGCTGCATCATCTGCGGGAACTGTCATCACAATGCCAGCTCTTGGAGAATCAGTTTCTGAAGGAACTGTTACTCGTTGGCTTAAGAATGTCGGCGATTCAGTTGCAGTTGATGAAGCGCTTCTTGAAGTTTCTACTGACAAAGTTGATACAGAGATTCCTTCACCAGTTGCAGGAACGCTTCTTGCAATCGATGTTCCAGTAGATACAACTGTTCCAGTTGGTGCACGTCTTGCACTCATTGGTGCTGCTGGCGGTGCTGTTGCATCTGCTCCGGCACCTGTCGCTACTGCTCCAGCTCAAGCTGTGTCCGAGCCAGTGATTTCCGCTCCGGTGGCACAGGTTCCAGTTCAACCAGTGACACCAGTTGTTGCGGTTACACCTGCTCCAGTTTCACAACCTGCAGATGCTTACGTCACTCCAATCGTTCGCAAGCTAGCTAACGATCTTGGCGTCAATCTTGCATCAGTTAAGGGAACAGGTATCGGCGGACGTATTCGTCGCGAGGATGTTGAAGCAGCGGCACCTAAGACTTCCGCACCGGTTGCTTCGGCCCCTGTAGCTCAAGCACCTCGTGCCGCTACGCCAGCACCTGTCGCTGCATCACCACTTCGCGGGACAACTGTGACGATGTCACGACTTCGCAAAGTAATTGCTGCTCGCATGGTTGAGTCACTTCAGGTTTCAGCTCAGCTCACAACTGTCATTGAAGTAGACGTGACAAAGATTGCTCGTCTTCGCGACCGCGCAAAGGCATCATTTGAAGCCCGTGAAGGTGTCAAACTTTCATTCCTTCCATTCTTTGCAGTTGCTACATGTGAAGCGCTGAAGCAGCATCCAGTTCTGAACTCATCAGTTGAGGGTGACCAGATTATTTATCACGGCGCAGAACATCTTGGTATTGCCGTAGATACTGAACGCGGACTTCTCGTTCCTGTCATTCATAACGCTGGAGACTTGAACATGGGCGGCGTTGCTCGCAAGATTGCAGATCTCGCAGCTCGCACACGCGATAACAAGGTAACTCCAGATGAGCTCGGCGGTGGAACATTTACTCTCACCAATACAGGTTCACGCGGCGCGCTCTTTGATACTCCAATCATCAATCAGCCACAGGTTGCAATCCTTGGACTTGGCGCAGTTGTGAAGCGTCCGATGGTTGTAAAGGGTGAAGATGGTGGCGAAACAATCGCTATCCGTTCAATGGTCTACCTAGGACTTTCATACGATCACCGTGTTGTTGATGGCGCAGATGCTGCACGTTTCTTAGTCACTCTCAAGGAGCGACTAGAAGGCGGCGCATTCGAAGCTGATTTGGGTCTCTAGTTTGAGCACTCCACAGCGCATCGCAATTACGGGTGCTTCTGGTCTTATTGGTTCTGCTCTTGTAGGTCATCTCAAGAGCGAAGGTCATACTGTGCAACGCCTTGTTCGTCGCACGCCGGTCTCCCCTGATGAAGTTCAGTGGGACCCAAAGACTGGATTTGTAGACATTGAAGCCCTCCGAGGTGTCGATGCAATCATTCACTTAGCAGGTGCTGGTGTTGGCGACAAGCGCTGGAACCGCAAGTACAAAGCCGAGATTCTTAATTCACGTCTTTTGGGAACAACTGCGATTGCTAATGCAGTTACTGAACTCGCTCCTCAAGTTTTCATTTCAGCCAGTGCAATCGGTTGGTATGGAGAATCTGGAAATCGCTCAGTAGTTGAGAGCGATAAGTGCGGAGATGACTTCCTTGCGGCTGTATGTCGCGAGTGGGAAGGCGCAGCAGATACTGCTCAAAACACTCGCACAGTAAAGATTCGTACTGGTCTCGTCCTTGATCCAACAGGTGGGGCTCTTGGAAAGATGCTTCCACTCTTCCGTTTTGGTCTCGGCGGCAAGATGGGTAACGGCAAGCAATGGTGGTCGTGGATTACTCTTCACGATTTAATCCGTGCGATTACCTTCATTCTCGATAATGACATCTCGGGCCCAGTAAACCTCACTGCCCCCAACCCGGTCACTAATCAAGAATTTACATCAGCTCTTGCTCGTGCAATGCACCGTCCGGCTCTCTTTCCAGCGCCAGCGATTGCACTCAAGATTGCGATGGGCGGATTCTCTGCAGAGATTCTTGGATCGAAGAAGGTCATGCCAAACGTACTTACAGAGGCTGGCTTCGAGTGGGATTACCCGCACATCACTAATGCACTTAGTGCGCTAGTGACTCCATAGCTGCAAGTCGACCCGACAAAAGCGCACCGTTCTGCGAACCAGCAGTCAGATAATCTCCTGCAATAAATAGCTCATCATTTACACGGGCGGACTTCACGCCATGGCTGCCTGGTCGGAATACAGGAAGTGAATTACGAACGTCGTACCGCTCGATGAGTTCGAATTCTTTTGGTGCAATTCCCCAGAACTTTGAGATCTCATTGAGGGCTTCTTCGTCGCTGATGCTAGTGATTGAAGTTGACGAGATCAGCGTCTTACCCGCGGGTGCGTATTGAGAAACAATATTGCTTAAAGCAACTGAATTTACAATTGGATTTGCTGTACTTGTGACGCGAAGGTTCTTTGTTTTTACAAGCCCCGCAGGCAGAGCGTGATACCAGGTAAAGCTATCTGCAAACTTTGTCTCGATAGGAACATGTGTCAGCTTCGCCGTTGTATGGGCATCAGTTGCAAGGATGACCTTCTTACCAGCAAATTGCTGAAGCGAATCGATAGGTGAATTGAGATAAACACTCTCAACGCGAGCACCAAGTGCCTCAGATAAGGCACCTGCACCTGCTCGTGGGAGACCAGACTGTCCTGATACAAAACTCTTGATGATTTCACGCCCATAAGAGCTATCAATATTCTCTAAATCTGTCAGGAAAACTCCTCGCAAGAAAGGCTTCAAGACATTCTCGTAAAGATCCCCAACACCTGATGCCAAGATCGCGTCCCGAAGAGAGATGTTGCTGTTGGGCTTCTCTCCCACAAACTTAAGAACAGCCAGCTTCTCACTTATCGAACCAAGCGGTGAACGAATAGCTTGCAGCGGATGGACTCGTGGATCGCCAATAGAAGAGACTCCGAATGGCGTAACGACATCTATCGTTCGAGAGGCACCTACGAAATCAATTTCATTGATAACGCCGAGACGCTTCACCTCTGAATATCCAGAGTTTATAAGTTGGAACCCACGATCGAGAATGTAGCCATCGATGTAATCCGAGCGAACACGACCGCCCAAATCGTCGGATGCTTCATAAAGCTCTACGGATTCGCCCGCCTGTTGCAGCGTAATTGCTGCAGACAGGCCTGCGAGACCGCCACCAATGACTACATAGCTCATCGTTACTCCTTTGAATTAGCGAGTTTTGATGGCCACCAGATCTTTGGACCGATCTCATGAACGAGAGCTGGCACGAGAATCGAACGTACGATGATTGTGTCAAGCAATACGCCAAAGCCCACAGCGAAACCGAGCTCTGCAAGTGGCACTAGTGGCAAGAGACCAAGAACCGCGAATGTAGCTGCCAGAACAATTCCTGCAGATGTAATCACAGCACCGGTAACAGTTACGCCCTTAATCACGCCTGCGCGAGTACCAATCTTTCCTGCCTCTTCGCGCACACGTGTCATCAAGAAGATGTTGTAATCGATACCTAGGGCAACCAAGAAGATGAATGCAAACAATGGGAACGAGTTATCGCCACCTGCAAAACCAAATACATGGTTAAAGACAAGCGCACATACTCCGAGTGTCGCAAAATAGGAGAGCACTACTGTGCCCAAGAGAACGATTGCGCTCAAGATGCTACGAAGAAGTAGTCCAAGGATGATGGTGATGACGAACAAGATAATTGGAATGATTGTCTTGTTGTCACGACTATTTGCTGTGCGAACATCGAAATAAACTGCTGAAGTTCCACCGACTAATGCAGTCGAGTCTGCCTTCTTTGCCGCTTCACGAATAGGTGTGATGTATTCACCTGCTGCAACGCTATCTGGCGCCTTATCAAGTGTCGCATTAAGAATTACACGGCCATCGACAGCTTTAACGTTCTGTGTTGCAGGATCTACTGCATAAACAACTTCACTAACGCCTTTAACTGATGAGACAGCAGCAATTACTGCATCTGCCTTGCCCTGAGCTACGACAATCTGAGTTGGATCGCCTTCACCTGCAGGGAAGTGAGTGTCGAGAAGCTTCTGGCCAACAACTGATTCTGGATTTCCGGTAAAGGTATCGATTGTGCCAAGACCATCTGCCTTGAGCGTTGTTGAAGTGAAGGCAAGTGCAAGGAGAACTGCACCTGTAATAACCCAAGCCTTTCGAGGGCTCTTTCCAATTCCATTTGCAACCTTTGACCAAGGTCCTGAGAGGACATGGTCATCGCCATCATTGCGAGGCTTACGTGGCCAGAAGATCCAGCGACCGCAGAGGACAAGAGCTGCCGGCAAGAAAGTAAGAATTGTGATCATCGACGCAACAATTCCGATGGCGCCGATTGGGCCAAGACCCTTTGTGCTGGTGAGCTGGCTAAAGAGCAACATCAGCAATGAAATAGCAACGGTTGAACCAGATGCGAGGATTGGCTCCCAAACGCCCTTGTATGCGGCCTTCATCGCATCAAAACGAGACTCGTGATGATGAAGCTCTTCGCGATAACGCGCAATGAGCAAGAGCGCATAATCGGTTGCAGCGCCGACTACAAGTACAGAGAGAATTCCTTGTGACTGACCATCGACGTCGATGATGTCATTCTTTGCTAGAAGATAAACGATTCCGCCAGCAGTTGTCAGTGCGAATAGTGATGACAACAAAGGAATAATCCAAAGAACTGGTGAGCGATAGACAACGATAAGAATCAGTGCAACTACTCCGAGCGTTGTGAGTAAGAGGCTTGAATCAAGTGATCCAAATGCGCCGAAGAGATCTCCGAGGATTCCTCCGGGACCTGTTACGTATGGCGTTAATCCCTGGGCTTTTGCGATCGGCGCAACGTCATCGCGAAGAGCTTGAACGACAGCAGGCAACACAGGCTTTTCGTTGGGAAGAGTCTTTGAGATTGATTCTCCATCAAGAGGAATATTGACGAGAATTGCCTTGCCATCTTGTGATGGGAATGCAGAAACTTGAGCGCCCTTCAACAGATAATCACCGAGCTTTGCTGAAGTTCCATCAAGAGTGAGCTCTGTGACACCCGCGAAGTGCTGATTGATTGCAGCTAGCGCTGTTGGAGAAGCTTCCCCTTCGAGAAGAACGAGGGTAGGGAAGTTAAAAGTTGAGCCATCAGAGAATTTAGCGATCGCATCAGATGCTTGCGCCGCCTCTGAGCCCTTAGGTAGGAATGAAGAGTTGTTGTTCTCCTGGACGCTAGAGAGCTTTCCGAAGAGGGGTCCGAAGACTCCGGTAATCATGAACCAGCCGATTACGACTAAAACGGCAAGGGCAACGGGCTTTTTATTCTTAATTAGCATGGGCGAGAGTCTACCTTTAGGCTTACCCTGTGCCGGTTCTTGACTCCTCTCCCCTCGCCCTTCAACGAAGTGGGTTGGTCGAGTATGAAGATGCTCTGGCGATTCAACGGACGATTCATGCTGAGGTCTCAAGCGGAATCCGTCCCAACACGCTAATTTTGCTGGAACACCCATCTATCTATACGGCAGGAAAGCGCACGCTCGACGAAGAACGTCCTGGAAACGGCGCCAAGGTGCTGGATGTTGATCGCGGCGGAAAAATCACATGGCATGGTCCGGGACAACTTGTTGGATATCCGATAGTTCGGTTGAGCAACCCCCATGAACTTGTGGGCTTTGTACGTGAAATCGAGGCAGGTCTTATAAAAGTATGTGCTGAGTTTGGAATTATCGGAGTTCGAGTTGAAGGTCGCTCCGGCGTATGGATTGTCGATGAAAAAGGCGAAAGAAAAGTTGCGGCAATCGGTATTCGCGTTGCTTCCGGTACGTCAATGCACGGTTTCGCCCTTAATGTAAATCCCGATCTTTCCGCCTTTGATGCAATCGTTCCATGTGGCATTTCTGATGCCGCCGTAACTTCGCTGGCGATAGAACTAGGTCGCGAAATTACCATTGAAGAAGTTTCCCCAGTTGTTGAGAAGTATCTTTATGAAGCACTAACAAAGGTGAGCGCATGACAATTGCACCAGATGGCCGCAAGCTACTTCGCATCGAGGCTCGCAATGCTGAGACTCCGATCGAGCGAAAGCCGGAATGGATAAAGACTCGCGCCAATATGGGTCCGGAATACACGCGTCTTCGCACTCTCGTAAAGACTGAATCGCTCCACACGGTGTGCCAAGAGGCGGCTTGCCCGAATATATTTGAATGTTGGGAAGATAAGGAAGCAACATTTCTTATCGGTGGCGAACGTTGTACTCGTCGTTGCGATTTCTGCAATATTGATACAGGTCGCCCAGAGCCGGTAGATCCTGATGAACCTCGTCGCGTTGCTGAATCAGTGCAGTCGATGGGTCTTAAATACGCAACTATTACCGGTGTCACTCGTGACGACCTCGAAGATGAGGGCGCATGGTTGTATGCAGAGACAATTCGAAAGGTTCATGAACTCAATCCAGGAACCGGCGTTGAGATGCTTGCACCAGACTTTGGCGCAAAATCTCATCTTCTCAATCAAGTGTTTGAAACTCGTCCCGAGGTATTCGCACATAACCTTGAGACTGTTCCACGTATCTTCAAAAGAATCCGTCCAGCTTTTACATACGAGAAATCTCTCAATGTAATTACACAGGCGCGTGAATTCGGATTGATTACCAAGTCAAACCTGATCCTCGGCCTCGGTGAAGAAATCAGCGAAGTAATTCAGGCTCTTGAGGATCTCCACGCGGCAGGCTGCGACTTGATCACCATTACTCAATACCTTCGCCCAACAAATAAGCACCACCCAGTAGAGCGTTGGGTAAAGCCTGATGAGTTCGTTGACCTGGCAAAACGAGCTGAAGATATTGGATTCAGTGGTGTCATGAGTGGCCCACTTGTTCGCTCTTCATATCGAGCCGGTCGCCTATACAAGCAAGCCCAAGAGAAGCGTGCTCTACGTGGCTGATCTCGTCTATCCCCCAGTTGTTGGCGTCATGAAGACGCTCTGGAAAACTCTTGGGCTGAAATTCGATTTCCAAGGTCAAGAACATCTTCCTGACACCCATCACGGTGGCGCAGTACTGGCCATGAATCACATTAGCTATTTAGATTTTGCACTTGTAGGAACTGCAGCGCTACCGATGAAGCGTTACGTGCGTTTTATGGCGAAGAAAGAAATCTTTGACAATAAATTAGCTGGCCCTCTTATGCGCGGAATGCACCACATCAGCGTTGATCGCTCTAATGGTTCTGCATCATTGGTGGCCGCCCTTCGCGCACTCCGCGATGGTGAAATCATTGGAATCTTTCCGGAAGGCACAATCTCTGTCTCATTTGAAATAAAAGAGCTCAAGAGCGGAGCTGTTCGATTGGCTCAAGGTGCCGGGGTTCCGGTAATCCCCACCATCATCTGGGGTTCACAACGTTTATGGACGAAGAAGGTCAAGCGCAACCTCATGCAGCGCGGAGTACCGATTACTGTGGTCTTTGGCGAGCCGATTTACTTTGAAAAAGATAGCGATGTTGAAGCGGGTGAGGCGATTCTTCGAGCGACCATGGTGAAAATGCTCCATGAGGTGCAGGAAAAGTATCCAGATTCACATCAAGGACAGCGCTGGGCGCCGGTTCGCCTTGGTGGTACTGCACCCGCTCCCCTAAACTAGCGAACATGGCTAAGAACAAAGAAGAAAAAGTAAAGTCTCCTCGCTTTAAGGAATTTCGTGATGCCTATGCAATCACCAAATCAGTAAAGCCTTGGATCGGATTTGCCCTTATTGGTATCGTCCTTGGTGGTTTCGCACTTGCTGAAGTCATTGGATTTGCGACAGGACATCCCATCTATGCAGGCATCCTCGGACTTCTCACTTCAGCTGTTATTGCCCTTGTTGTCTTTACTCGAATTGCAGGCTCTGCCGCTTACGCATCAATCGAAGGCCAGATCGGCGCAGGCGCTTCTGTATTGATGGCTATTCGCAAAGGTTGGACAACAACTCCGGCCGTCGCAGTAAATCGCAACCAAGATATGGTCCACCGCAGCGTTGGCCGTGCAGGAATTGTTCTGACAGGTGAAGGCGGATCGGCTGTGCGCCAGATGATTCAAGATGAGCGCAAGAAGTCAGAGCGCTTTGCGCCAGGTGCACCGATCACCGAGATCATCGTCGGCGACCAGCCTGGTCAAGTTCCATTGAAGAAGTTGCAGAAGCACGTCACTAAGCTTCCAAAGAAGTTATCTGCACATCAGATGCGCGAGCTACGTATGCGCCTTAAGGCTGTTGGTGGAATGTCATTGCCGATTCCTAAAGGCCCTATGCCAAAGGGCGTAAAGGTTAAATAACTCTTATCGTCGCACCAGAACGGTATTTGAAAGACGTTCGTTGATTCCGCGTCCGTTCTCATCAAAGGTAATTGCCGTGATGATGATGACCATTAGCAGGGTGCGCACTAAGACTTGAAGCGGTCTAGCTGCCTCTCCATCGCTGAAACGGATGACCTTTAGCCCCACGATGCGATGACCAAATGACGATCCGCCCAAGGTCACGAGAATCAAATATTCGAGAGCCATTACCAACAGGACAGTGCCACCAATCCCCCGGCTACGCTCGAGGAGGGTGCCACTGCCAGCGAAGAAGCCGAGGCTGACCGCATAGGCGGCGAACCAATCGATGGTGATACCTAGAGCACGGCGACCTTGGCTGATACGTGGGTACATGAGCCCAGCCTAGATTATGTGGGACGGTACGGCTCATTTGTTACATAGGCGTAACACGGGAAATAGCAGTTGTAACCCTCAAAGCCATAGGCTCTGCAACATAGAAAGGCTCAAAGTCGAGCTCTTTCGACTATGAGACTTATTGGGAGTCCTACATATGTTTAAGAACTCAAGCGAAATCTTCGCATACATCAAGAAGGAAGACGTCAAACTTATCGACGTCCGCTTCACAGACCTTCCTGGTATCCAGCACCACTTCAACGTTCCGGTTGAATCATTTGATGAAGCAGTCTTCACAGATGGTTTGATGTTCGATGGTTCATCTATTCGCGGATTCCAGTCAATCCACGAATCAGATATGAAGTTGCTTCCTGTACCAGAGTCAGCATTTATCGATCCATTCCGTGTTGAGAAGACTCTTGTCATTATCTTCTCTGTTCACAACCCAGGTGATAACTCACCTTACTCACGTGATCCACGCGGCGTTGTTGCAAAGGCTGTTGATTACCTGAAGTCAACAGGAATTGCTGATCAGGCATTCTTCGCACCAGAGGCAGAGTTCTACATCTTCGATGCGATTCGCTTTAAGACAGATATCAACGAGGCCTACCACCACATCGATTCATACGAAGGTGCTTGGAACACAGGTATCGTCGCAGATCCAGATGGAACTCCTAACCGCGGTTACCGCACACGTGTGAAGGGTGGCTACTTCCCTGTTTCACCAACAGATCAGTTCGCAGATCTTCGCGATGAAATGGTGATGGAGCTCGGTCGTGCAGGTCTTCAGGTCGAGCGTTCACACCACGAGGTTGGAACTGCTGGCCAGATGGAGATCAACTACAAGTTCACCGACATTCTTACTGCAGGCGATGAGTTGATGAAGTTTAAGTACATCATCCGCAACGTTGCATGGGAAGGCGGCAAGACCGCAACATTTATGCCTAAGCCACTCTTCGGAGATAACGGTTCAGGTATGCACGTTCACCAGTCACTCTGGAAGGATGGCAAGCCACTCTTCTTCGAGGCTGGTACCTACGGCGATCTCTCAGATATGGCACGTTGGTATATCGGTGGTCTCTTGAAGCATGCTCCTTCACTTCTTGCATTCACCAACCCAACAGTTAACTCATACCGTCGCTTGGTTCCAGGTTATGAAGCGCCAGTAAACCTTGTTTACTCTGCACGTAACCGTTCAGCATGTATCCGTATCCCAATTACCGGATCATCACCAAAGGCTAAGCGCGTTGAATTCCGTTGCCCAGATCCATCATCAAACCCATACCTCGCATTCGCTGCGATGCTCATGGCTGGTATCGATGGAATCGTCAACAAGATCGAACCACCTGCTCCAGTAGATAAGGATCTCTACGAGCTCGAGGGCGAAGAAGCTGCGGCTATCCCACAGGTTCCAGGTTCACTTGAGGCTGTGCTTAATTCACTCGAGAAGGATCACGAGTTCCTTACAAAG
>ERZ650311.1475-NODE-1475-length-11558-cov-4.502825_pt1 | contig 11558 bp, 15 predicted proteins | sample MGYA00376247_ERZ650311 | MGnify/ENA primary metagenome ERZ650311 (study PRJEB26733, sample SAMN07839324) | wastewater metagenome | biome: small river; feature: stream; material: water | place: USA: North Carolina | collected 2016-07-28 ... | reverse complement strand
AGTGGCTGAAAGCGAAGCGCGCGAACCGCGACAAGGAAGGCGCGTCATGCTGAAGCGAGAGTTAAACGAACTTTGGAACGCGCTGCACCATCTCGAGCGCGGGCTTCGGCATCTTCGATCGGATCGGCACGCGTTCGGAGCGCTCCGAGAGGGGCACTACAACGAATGCAACCCGGCGGAATACGTTCGGAAGGACGGCCAAGTTTTCGTTTCCCTCGATCGGGAGATCGGTTCGGACCTTTGCGGGTTCGACTTCGCGAAGCGCTCGCTCGAGAGGCTCATCGAATCGGCCTCGTCTAAGGCGCGTTCCTAACCCTCTCGCCCTGGCCGGCCCTCGCGCCGGCCTAAGGCATTGCAACTCGAACCCGTGACCCACTACGAACAAGGGCTTGATACCATGACGCACGAACACCGAATCGATGCTACCTACAGCCCCGAGGACAATAAGCTCCGACTGTACGCGACGACACGCCTCGACCCCGAGACTTACGCGCGCGTTCGCGAAGCTGGCTTTACCTGGGCGCCGAAACAAGAGCTTTTCGTCGCGCCAGCATGGACGCCGGAGCGGGAGGACCTGGCGCGCGAACTCGCCGCGTCCGGGGAGATTGACGACGAAGATCGAAGCCTCGCGGAACGCGCCGAAGAGCGCGCGGAACGCTTCGAGGATTACCGGGAATCACGACTCGAAGACGCGACTCGAGCGCGGGACGCGGTCGCGCGCATCGCGGACGGTATCCCGATGGGGCAACCGATCCTTGTAGGCCATCACTCCGAGCGGCGCGCGCGCAAGGACGCCGAGCGCATCGAGAACGGAATGCGGAAGTCGATCAAGGCGTTTGAGACGGCGCAATACTGGAAGGCGCGCGCGGCCGGCGCGATCGCCGCGGCGAAGTACAAGGAACTCCCAGGTGTTCGCGCGCGGCGAATCAAGGCCCTGGCGGCCGATCTCCGGAAGCAAGAAGAGGCCGAAGCGCAAAGCGCGAAGCTCATTCGAACCTGGGGCGCGATCGGGACCGAGGGGTTTCCCTACAAGCGCAAGGATGGCGGCTTCATGAGCGAACTGGAACAGGCGCTCTTACTCGGGAACCACTTCGAGCACGGCTCACGCTGCTACCCGATCGCGGAATACCCGCGGACGGCCATCAAGGCGTCGAAGTACGAGGGTCCCATCGGCTATTGGTCGGCGATCGGAGGAAACACCGAGGGCGACCCACCCCAGGACCACGCCATCATTAGCTGGCAGCAAGCGCAAGCGCTCGCGATCGCGGCGCACGGGCGCACGGTGGCGCGCGCGCGACGCTGGGTTGCGCACTTGACGAACCGACTCGACTACGAGCGCGCGATGCTCTTGGGCGACCTCGGGACTTCCTCGGAGGACTCGAGCGCGGGACCTGTTGCGTATGCGGTCGGCGGCTCGGTGTTGGCCGTGGATCGCTCGGGAATCAATCGCCGGCGCATCCTTCGCGTCACGCGGCGCGGCGGCGAAACCGTGTCACTCGTGCTCGAGGGCGCCCGGCGCGCGGTCGCGGTCGAGGCCGTGAGCGCATACCAGCCGCCAACAGCCGAGGAAGCGAAGGCGACGAAAGCGGCGATCGCAAAGCCGCCGATCTGCAACTACCCCGCGGAATCGATTACCGCCTATAACCGGTACGGCCGCGGCTCGACCGTGCTCGAGGTCGAGGAGTGGACCGCGGAAGAGTATGCGAAGCTCCACACCGACTACAAGGCAACGAACCTTGTCGAAGAGACTCCGACTCAGGGCGCGCATCGGGTTCGCGTCGCGATCTCGAACAAAAAACGAAGTGCTAGTTTGCTCGGATCTCGCCTTGTCGCCGTTTTCCTGGTAGATCAAAAGCGCAAGGATCCGCCCATCAAAACCAATCCGCCCACTTCATCAAAGGATGAATCGATCATGATCGAGAACGAAAACGAAAGCATCGATCCCGCCGTCGTGGATCAAGTCCTTGGCGAGCTTGGCGCGGGGGTGAACAAGGATCCCGCGGGCCAGGACTTCGCCGAGAATCCGCCCGGCTGGGACAAGGTCGAGGGCGGGACCGTGCCGGACCTGAGCCCGGCGCCCGAGGTCACGCCGGCGGATGCGATCATGAAAGAGGTCGCGCGGCTTGATGCGTTCGATGTGCCTTGCTCGAAGTGCGTCGACAACTGCAACCCGATCGGCCGGCACTCGAAGGACTACGACGGCAGCTATAGCGCCTGCCAAGTCTGCGGCTCGCTGCCGCCCCTCGCGCGCGTCGCGACGGTGAAGGACGAAAAGGGGCGCGTGCTTTACTCGCGCGTGCCGATCGTGAACGTCGGATGGGGCGCGATCGAATGGCTTGAGGACTTGTCGCGAGGACTTGCGCCGCGGACGGTTTCGGGGTCCTGGGGCGGATACCAGTACGTCGCCGAGGTCGAAGAGGTTTCGCTCGAGGACGTGAATCGCGCGCCCGTGCCGCCGGTCGAGGTGCCGCCAGCGCGAGAGGCGACCGACGGGCCTGATAATCACCGTTACGGCTGCGACTCGTGCGGCCAGGTTCAAACGATGACTACGACGGGCATCGAGCACGTGAACGACTACTGCAACAATTGCTCGCGAGGGGAGCATCGATCCTTTACGCGGGTTCCGGCCGGCCCTCGAGTCGACCTTGGCGACGGAATCCTTGTACGCTTCGAGCCAGGGAAAGCGCCTCGAAGCGTGGTGGAATCCTTGCGAGATCTCGAGCGTCAGGGCTTTGTGGACCCTCCAGGACTCGCGCCGCGGACTCTCGCCGACGATGTCCAATCAATGAAGGAGTCGCTGCGCGCCGGCATCAAGCCCGTAAGCGCGCCGAACCTCTTCCCGACCCCGCCCGAGGTCGCGCGGCGGATGGTCGGCTTGGCGAACCTGGGGCCGCACTGTGCGGGGGCAAGAATTCTCGAACCGAGCGCCGGCACGGGGCGATTGCTCGAGGCGCTCTGGGATCACGCCGCGTTCAATATTCATGCCGTGGAGATCAACCGCGAGTTGGCCGGGCAACTCCACGCGCGCTTTCGGAACGTGACCGTCCACGGCGCCGACTTCCTCTCACTCGCCGCGGGGGAGGACCTCGCACCCTTCGACGCTGTTCTCATGAATCCGCCCTTCGATCACGGGAGCGACGTCAAGCACGTGAGGCACGCGCTTCGCTTTCTGAAGCCCGGAGGGATCCTCGTCGGCATCTGCGCGAATGGTCCCGGCCAGCGACGCGAACTCGAGCCCCTGTCGGACTACTGGGAGGAACTCCCCTCGGGGACCTTCGCCGGTACGAACGTCGGCGCGGTACTCTTCCGCATTACTCTGGGCCAGGACGGGAAGCCGGTGCCGGCATGAACGAAGGCCAATCTTTCTTCGCGGGCAAGCTCCGATATCCCGAACTCGGGAACCTGTGGCAGCTTTACAAGTGCGCGCTCGAGGGCTGTTCGGCCGACAGGGGCCACGACACGCCCGGCAAGACCATAGCGCAAAATGCGATGCGCATCGCCAAGGCCGCGCTCGTGGAGTGGGATGAGGAGGTCGCGCGGCACAAGCGCGAGATCGATAAGGGCAGGGAACCATGAGGCAATCCGGACGAACGACTCGAATGTTGAAGGATGCCGAGCGTCTAGCCAGGGAGGGGCGCTCGGTGTACGTGATCGCGGCGAATGCCCAAGAGGCGTACAGGCTTCAGAGGCTGATTACCCCGGACCTCGGCATCAAGGTTGAGAGCGCGCAGGGCATCAGAGCCTTCGACTGGGATAGCGTTAATCTCCTCGGCGCGCACCCGAGTTGCCGAGTGCTCGTCGATCACTTCGCCGCGGAACAAAAATGCGATTCCCTCGAGCAAGAGATCCAGCGGCTGCAAGTGTTGCTGGCGAGGACTCGATCCCTCGCCCACATCTACGACAACGAAAGGGCGAAGTCATGAGGCGCCGTCGACCCATCCGCGGCGAGGTGCGGACGGTCCTGGTGTCGTCCGCAATCACGACGCTCGCCCTCGCCCTGGTCTTCGCCTGGGCGATCCTTTCCACTCGCTAGGGACTCGCGACAAGGACGCATTCGTGATCTACCTCGGTGTCGGCGTGTTCTGGATCCTGCTCGGCCTTGTGGCCGATCAATCCTTGACCGTCCTGGTTCGACGTTGTACGCTCTTCTTTTCAAGGCTCTTTGACAAAGGTTTCGAGAATATGCCGATTCGCACTTGGAGAATCGACACACGGCACGGCCCGCGATGGCGCGCCGTTTTCGCCGGCGCGAGCGCGGTCGCCGCCGGGCGCCTCGACGCGAGTCGAGCGCTCGAGAATCAGATCCGCGAGCGCTTGGAGGCCCCGCCGCCGGTCCCCGAGCCGCCCGAGGTCTTCCATGCGACCGGAGATCTTCTCGGACTCATCTATTGGACGCCTGCCGGGTGGTACGCGGCCACGTACCGTAGGGGCTCGCCGACTCGGAGCGAGTTGGGTACGCTGTGCGAAACCAAGCTCAAGGCCAAAGATATGTTGCTGTCGTCGCTCGCCTGGGAAACCAGGAATCTGCGCGAGGACCGCGGCGAAGGACTCTTCGACCTATCGACCCGCGAGGCGCTTCTGCGCCATCGGGCCCTGCTGAAACAAGAGGCGCTGGAGAATCCGCGATGAGCAACAAATACTCCGGAATCTGTTACGTCTGCGGCAAGGACGTTCCGCCGCGCGCTGGGTGCTTCCAGCGCCATCGCGGGGGCTGGCTCGTTGTTCATCATCAATGCGCCAAGGATCGCCGCGCGTCGATTGAGGCGCGTTCAAAGCGGGCAAACGGATGACCTTCGAGGAGTTTTGCCAAAGCGCGAAGGTCACTCCCTCCGAGCGTAAGAAGCTCGTGTTTTTCTTGGCGCTTTTTCGAGCGCAGACAACGATCGAAGTCTTGGAGAATCCGAAATGAGCATCAAAGCGCGACTCGAAGCGATCGAGAAGAGTCTCGAAGAGACCTACGTCGTGCGGTTCGGCAATTACGAACCGCCAGAAGTCGATAGCTCCTTTCGCTGTGAAGAGGCCGCCGACAAGAGAGCGGAAGAGCTCGGCGGAATGTGGCAGGTCGAACGGCGGAAGACGTCGGGGGACTCGCTTACGCATCGGCTTCTTCGTCTCTCGATCGCTGCGATCGAACAGCGGGACTTTTTGCGATCGCAAGGCGCCGGGTACGCCTTCCAGTCGCAGATGAAGATCGATCACGACGACGCCGCCCTTCTCGCGATCCTTGACAAGGCCGCAAACGGATGACCTCCGAGCTCGACATTCTCCGGCGGGATTCGAGCGTGGTCGCCGCGCTGCGAACCTTCCGAACTTACTTCTGGTCTCCGAAAACGATGGCCTGGACGGCGCGTCTCGGGGTCTGGAATCTGCATCTTGCAACGATCAACCGCGGGGCAAAGATCGCCGACCCTGACGGCGGGCTTTACCGCTGCGACTCGTGCGGCGCGCAAGCCCTTTTCTACTCCTCGGCCGAACAGCACCTGCACGGACGCGTTCTGCCGTCGCGGAGGCTCTGGGACAGTCCAGGGGTCTTGGAGACCCTTCCCCCTGATGAGTGGCGCTGGGAGATCCCGATCGGCTCTCAGATAGTGTTCGCGGGTTCGGATTGTGGTGGTCGGTGGGTTCGAGTTTCCCCGGCGTTGAACTGAGCAGCGAGAGGATCGTATGAGCATTTCTGAAAGACCGTGGTGTTTGATTGGCGGGCTCATCGCAGTCCAGGCCCCAAGCACTGTGCGAGGGGTCACGCTCGTGCAGTCCCAGGAGGATCTCGAGCACGCCGTCGCCTGTACGAATGCCCTACACGCTGCGAAAGTGACGCCCGAGGCTCTCGTGAGAGATCCGGGGTGCGTGGCGAAGCTGGTGGAGGCGGCGCGCGAGCACTTGGAGTCCGTGGCCCGATGCGCCCTCGACGACGGAACGCCGACCAGGAGCATTTGCCAGGGTGACGCGGATGACTTGGAGTCCGCCCTCCGCGCCTGCGGAATCGAGGTGCCAGCGTGAGTATGATTCCCCTGGTCGGAGTCGTCCCCCAGCGCGAATTCGCCGGGTGGGATGGCGGAAGTCAGGTCTTGACCCCCGTCACGGTGTGCGGGTTTGGGGACGCCTTGCAGCGGCGATGGCCGACGGCAGCGCTGCTCACCCAGTACCAAGTGGTCTCGAAAGAGACGAAGCTCCCCTACGTCAACGAGAACGGCGAGCCGCACTGGTTCCGCATCAACAAGGGCGCGGGCCTCGATGAGGTTCGCCGGCGAGGCGGCGACATCGCGGTTACACTGCTCGCGTTCGACTGGGATACAGAGGGCCATCGACCTTGGGCCGAAGGACAGTATGACGAGCTCGTGAATCTCGTTCTCTCGTTCGCCGGCAAAGAGTACGACTTGCCCTCGCGCCCCACAGCATTCTTCGCGACCCGTCACGGCGCGCGCTGGATTTACAAACTCAAGTATCCGATCTCCGCGGAGCGCGCCGAGGGCATCTCTCGCGGCATCTTGCGCGACTTCAAGACGGTCGGCTTGAACCTTGATCCGAAATGCTGGGAGTGGAATCGGTTGTTTCTCTTGCCCTCGGTCGTGCGCGACGGCGTGCCGACCTGGACCGAAGGCTACTTCGATTTCAACTTCTTCCCGGAGAACGTTCTCGACCCTGATCAAGTCGCGCCTGAAGAGAACACACTCGGCGCCAGCTATGCGCCGGTCGAGAAGCTCGACCTTCAGATGCCGACGCAAGAGGAAGCGCGAGCGCTGCTCTTCGAGCCCGCGACCGTCGGAAAGCGGCTCACGATGAGCGCCTGGCACCTGGAAGCCCGAAAGCGGCTCATCGGCCGGGAGTGCTATGACGTCGCGTTCAACGATGCGCTGATCGCCGAGAAGGGCCACCGCATGACGCGCTTACACCGGCTGGTGGGCGAGGCGTGTGCGCTTCTCTTCGGTGTCGCGGGCAGCACCCCCGTACACGTTCAAGCGATCCTAGGGCCCGCGGCGGAGCAACTTGAGCCCGACAACGCGACCCCGGACTGGTGGCGCGCGTGTTGGGAAGCGGTCTGCCGCTACTGGCACAAAGAGCAACAGAAGGCCGAGGCAAGGAAACAAGAGCGACAGGCCGCCGAGGGCGATGCTCAAACGAAGCTCGAGCGCGTGGTCCTCGGAATGCGCCAATGGTGCGATCGGCCGGAACTCCTCGATCCGGATATGTCGGTCGCGTGCGAATGGGCCCGCGAGCATCTCCTGCTTCAAGCGGGCGCGACGGTGTTCGTGATGACTCCGAACGGGACCTATGACAAGCTCCCGCTCCTGTCCTCCCAGGTCCCTTCGCGCGTCCGCGAGCTCGGGATGAGCTCGTTAATCCAGTTCGAGGTGGAGACGGACAAAGGCCGAAAAGAGGTGCCGTATCACAAGGTGCTTCGAAGGCACGCGACGAACGTTTCGAGGATCATCGGATCGGTCGACGTGCCTTGCAACCACGTCGAAAACATCGAGACCAATCACGCGACGTTTCGATTCCGGCTGTTCAAACGCAAGACCGATCTCGAGCCAACGCACAGCCGGATGATCGAGGACTGGTTGCGCTCTTGGTTCGACCTCGATGAAGACTATGAGCGGCTGGTGGACTGGATAGGTAACGCGCTGGCGTTCGAGGAAGGACCGATCGCGGCGCTCTCGATCGTCGGGCGACCGGGCATCGGGAAGAAGCTGTTGGCGCAAGGGCTCGCGGAATGTGTGACGGGCGAGACCTACGCGACCGAGGCCGACTTCGGCAGCTTCAACGCAGGATTTTTGAATTCTCCTTTCCTCGTGATCAACGAGGGCTTGCCGGGCAATCAGATCGGCGGGCGCGACGTGGCCGATATCTTCCGGCATTACGTCTCAGGTGACCCGATCATCGTGAACGAGAAGTACCAGAAGCCGATGGAGATTCGTAACCCTGTGCGGGTGCTCTGTACGGCCAACAACAACGACATGCTGTCGATGCTGACAGGGCATCGAGACCTTTCGCCGGAGGATCGAGAAGCGATCCTGATGCGGATCCTGCACCTTGAAGTCTCGCGCAATGCCTCGGTCTTCTTGCGGCGACTCGGCGGGCTCTCGTTCACCGGTGCCCCCGGTCAGCGGTGGATCCGATCGGACGCGGGCGCCCCCGGCGACTATATCGTGGCGAAGCACTTCCTCTACCTGTACCACACCCGCAAGAAGCCCGCCGCGGGCTCGCGACTTCTGGTCGAGGGGCATATGGGGGAGACGTTGGCGAACAAGATGTCAACGCAATCGATGTCGACGCCGCTGGTAATCGAGGCGCTCGTCCACATGGCCGAGAGCGACAAGGCCTGGGACGGCTTCTGGCAGAACGAAGACGGTCTCTGGGTCACAACACAAAGCGTGATGGACGCCTTTGCAAACCGATCTAAAAATGCGTCTCGAAATTTGTCGGTGCGAGGCGCGACATCGGTGTTAAGATCCTTGACAATTCGCAGCGAGCAAGCCTGCTTCAAGGGACACACCGCCCGCTGGTACTTGCTGGATCAAAAGATGCTGATCGGCTGTGCGATCGAGCAGGGCGTGAAGTGTACGAAGCTCATGACCAAGTCGGGCATCTTCGGCCCGCTGAAGACATCGGCAGATCCATGACAAAACCCCTCTGGGTCTCCCCCTCCGATCTAGAAACCGCGGACCTCTGTTTGCGGAAATACTGGTTCAAGAAAGTCCTGAAGATCTCCGAGATCATGAAGGGCTCGGCGGCACTCGGCACAGGGCTGCATGGCGCGGTCGAGCGCTATCTCCGCGCCGATGATCTCGGCAACGATCCTGACGGCGACCCAGTGAACCTCTACCCTTCTGGGTGGTTCATCATCACCGAGCGCGACGGGCAGACGATGACGCTCTCGCCGGCAGAGCAAGAGCTCGTGAACAAGCTGGTCGAGAAGGCAATCGAAGAGGGGCATCTCGTCCGCGAGCCTGGCCGCAAAGTCGAGTTCAAGTGGCGCCTCGACGCGCCTGGGTTCGAGGATCTCGTCGTACTCAACGGCAAGATCGACGTGCTGGCCGGCGCAAAAGTCACGGATCACAAGACCGTGAAATCGATGCGCTGGGCCAAGAGCGCGAACGAGCTCGGCAACAGCATACAAATGAACCTCTACGGGCTCGTAGCGATTCACGAGGCGCTGAAGGCGGGCGAGCCTCGCCCCGACGAAGTCACTTTCAGCCACGTCGCGTACTGCAAAGATCCCGAGGATCTTCGAGTTCGGACCACGACCAAAGTAAAGCCCGTGGTCGAGGTCGCCGACTTCTACACCGCGAAGGTCTCGCCGCTGCTCTCGAAAATGCTCGCGGTCCAGCGCACGAAAAAGTGGCACGAACTACCCGATCCTGACAATCGAGCGAAGGCCTGTAATGCTTTCGGCGGATGCTCGTTCATCCCCATTTGTTCGGGTCAAGAAAAACCCGAAGAATACCAAAACCGACTCTTGCGAAATCTCCAAGCGAGCGTAGATTTGTCGGTCGTCAACCCTCAAAAACCATCTTCAGAATCAAAGGAGCCCCCAGTGGGTAAGTTGAATCTCTTGTCCAGTCTCATGAATCGCGGGGGCTCGAGCGCTCCGCCCGCCGCAGAATCCGCCCCCGCGATCAATCAGCCCCCGCCGCTCGCGCCAGCGGAAAGCGCGGCCCCGGCCCCGGCCGCCGTCAATCCGGCCGCCGCCGCTTTGTTCGGCCACAAAAAGCCCAGCGCTCCGGCCCCGGTCGCCGCTCCGGCCGCGAACTCCGAGCCTTCGCCCCTCCCTCCCTGGGCGCGCCCGGATTGCGGCGCGTGCGGAAAGAGCGAGTACCCCGGCTGGAACTCCAAGGGCGACGCCTGCCGAATCTGCAACAATCTCCAGGCCCAAGCCGGGCGCCCCCAGTCGTCTTGGTTCGTCATCATTGGCTCGAAGGGCAATGCGGTTTGGGAGGTTCGAGCGGAGTACGCCGCGATGTTCGAGGCCCTTTCGAGCGGTTCGTGTGCGGTGCCCGGAACGGGCGGATCTGTGAAGAGCGAGGTACGCGAGCCGATCGCGGAAGCGCCACCATCCGTGGGATCGGTTTTCGCCGACGCGCCCGCGCCCGTCTTCTCTCCCCTCGCGGCGAACGCGGGACCGATCGCGCCCGCCCCGACGCCAGCGCCCGAGGTCGAGGAAATCGACGGATCGGAGGGCTCGGACGGCAAGCGCAAGGCGGGACGTCCGAAAGTCGGCCTCACCTTGCTGATCGGTGCGAGCGTCGTGCGCACGACCTCGACCGTGAAGCCGAAGCTGTTCGATCACGTCTTCAATCAGTACGCGGGCGAGCTCGCGCTCCAGCACCGCGCTCGCTCGTACTACGAGCTCGATGCGTTCCAGCGTCGGGATCAGATGGCGGCGTTCGCTGCGGCGATCGCGGAAGCGCTCGGTACGGCCTGGATCTCGGTCAGCCCGAGTGCTCTGGGCAACCCCGACATGAAGGCGTTCTTGGCCGCGCTGCGCCCGCACGCGGGTACGATCATCGAAGCGTTGACCGTCAACTAGGCCGGACGTTCGCGAGACGAGGGCCCAAGCAATTACGGGCTCTCGTCTCGCGTCTCCTCAACCATATGAACACCCCATCTCAAACCCTGTATCGCGAGCTTCGCGCACGTCCAATGAAAAGCGTCTTGACGCTTTTCGAGTACGCCGCGTGGCTCGCTCTCATTGTCTTCTTTTACGGGAACATGCCATGAAACGAACCTCCGCTTTTTTGTTCTTGCTCGTCTCCGCGTGCTTGCCCTCGTGCGCGGGGCCGGATCCGGCACAGGTCGAGACGATCGCCTACAGCTACGGCGTGGTCGATCTGTGCGATGCGGCTACGGCCCTTCTGACGAAGGATCCCGAGCGTCTGCGTCTCACAGGTCTGGACAAGGCGACTCCCGAAGAGCGGGAAATGCTGCTCCAGGATTGGCGGGTGATGCGCGAGCGCGCCAAGAAGATCCTGGAAGCCAAGGGCATCATCGCGGCACCGATCATGCCGGAAGACGCGGCGGCGATCGGCCTCGAGGACGAGGACGAAGAAGACGAGGACGAAATCGAATGACGAAGGAGCTTCAAAACGAAAAGGCAAAATCCGTAGCAGCTACGGATGAAGTTCGAGGACATCTGCTCGATGTGCTGATCGAGGCCGCCCGCCCTCGGGTAGCACCCTCGTCCGTCGCCGATATGCAAGCGCTTCGACTCTATCAAAGAGAGATGTCGAAAGCGATCGACCCCGCCGAGCGGCTGAAAATCCAACAGCGCATCGAGCGCTTGACAGAAAAACTCGAACTGGAGGCCGCGGAGGAAACAAAAGCCGAGGCCGTGTCCGTGATCAAATCCGCTCTTCTCGCTGTTTTGAAAGGCGCCGCTCTATGACCGACGAAATTCCGAAGGAACCATCGAGCACTTCATCCAGGATCTGAAGCAACTCGGGTTCAGGCGCACGCTCGAGACGATCGTCGACGTGGAGAACGCGGCGCGGGAATTGCGCGATTCATCGACGCGCTTGCGCCTTGCAGGGAGCGCGTTGCTGGAGCGGCCTGTCTACAAC
>ERZ650311.1472-NODE-1472-length-11561-cov-14.761168_pt1 | contig 11561 bp, 12 predicted proteins | sample MGYA00376247_ERZ650311 | MGnify/ENA primary metagenome ERZ650311 (study PRJEB26733, sample SAMN07839324) | wastewater metagenome | biome: small river; feature: stream; material: water | place: USA: North Carolina | collected 2016-07-28 ... | reverse complement strand
TTTTCTCTAAAGTAATGGTGTCGCCCACCTTGGCGGCTTGCAATTCTTTGATGCCGGCAATGATGTACCCCACCTCGCCCGCTTCGAGCGAATTGCGCGGTTGGTTGGCAGGGGTGAACACACCCAAGTTGTCCGCGTTGTAAATGGCGTTGGTGGCCATCATTTTGAAACGCTCGCCTTTGCCCAAGCGGCCATCGACCACGCGCACCAGCATCACCACACCGACATAGCTGTCAAACCAGCTGTCAATGATCATGGCGCGCAAGGGTGCGTCGGGGTTGCCCTTGGGCGCAGGCACTTTGGCCACGATGGCCTCGAGAATTTCATCCACGCCCATGCCGGTTTTGGCCGAGCAGGGAATGGCTTCGCTCGCGTCGATGCCAATCACATCTTCCACTTCGGCTTTGGCGTTTTCTGGATCGGCTTGGGGCAAATCCATTTTGTTGAGCACAGGTACCACCTCGACACCGAGGTCGAGGGCCGTGTAGCAGTTGGCCACGGTTTGGGCTTCAACACCTTGGCTGGCGTCCACCACCAACAGGGCACCTTCACAGGCAGAGAGTGAACGCGACACCTCATACGAGAAGTCGACATGGCCGGGCGTGTCGATCAAGTTGAGGTTGTAAATCTGGCCGTCTTTGGCTTTGTATTGCAGCGCTGCGGTCTGCGCTTTGATAGTTATCCCACGCTCTTTCTCGATGTCCATCGAGTCGAGCACCTGCGCTTGCATCTCACGATCTTCAAGACCGCCACAGCGTTGAATCAGTCGGTCTGCCAGCGTGGATTTGCCATGATCGATGTGGGCAATGATCGAAAAGTTTCTGATGTGGTTCATCAACGAGAGCACTTAAGTGGTTGAATTCAAAGGAGCGAAGGCATGAAAAAAGGGCGCGTCAAATGCTGACGCGCCCGGAACCAACAAGCAATGGCAACTGCGATAGTTGGGACTTCATTGTAGGCAAAAACCCCGATTTGCCAAGTGACCCTTTGGCCACTGAGCAGTCGTTGCGGTCTAGCAACATCAATTTGTCCACAGCTTATTAACAATTCTCAGGGGGATTTCAGGGGACAACTTGTGGGTGATCTGTGGAGCACCTGTGGAGGCCATCCGTCCATCCCATATCGTGGAGTTCGGCGCGTGCGATATATCGCAAAAGCACAATCAGCCCCTCTATTCTATACAAAAACAGATTGAAATTCATAATTATGTTAGTGAACGCTTGCTTACTAAAGTAAAAATTCTTTCAAAAAATTTTTGCAAGAGGCTGTCGCATTTCCAACAACAGCCCCAAACCCGACTGAGCTTTATGGCTTTCTGGATGGCTTTACTTGGTTGTGGGTCGAATCACCGTGTACTGCGCCCATTCACCACGGCGCACCAACACGCTCACCGGTTTGGTGCGGTCGAGCTTGCTCACCAAACCCTCAAGCACCTGTACCGTGGGGGTTTCTGTGTTGGCCAGTGCCAAAATCACATCGCCCTCTTGAATGCCAGCGCGCGCTGCCGCTTCAGCCGCAGCATCTACACGAACACCGCCACGCAGTTTGAGTTCTTTCTTTTGCGCATCGGTCAAATCGCTCAGCGTCAGCCCTAAAAATTTGGCGGCTTGCGAGGTGGCTGGTTTTTCAGCTGGGGCGGCCGCTTTTTTGGCGGGCTTTTCTGGCTCGAACTCACCCACGGTGATGCTCAATTCTTTGCTGCTGCCGCGGCGCCAAATTTGCAATTTGCTGACGGTGCCGGGCTTGGTGTTGCCCACTTGACGCGGCAAGTCAGCAGATTTTTCGATCAGCTTGCCGTCAAAGCGCAAGATGATGTCGCCCGCTTCCAAGCCTGCTTTCTCGGCGGGGGAGCCCTGCTCCACACCGCGCACCAACGCACCCTGCGGTTTGCTCAGGCCCAGCGACTCGGCCACTTCTTTGCTCACCTGATCAATTTGCACACCCAAACGCCCGCGTTGCACGCGGCCTGTGGCACGCAACTGTTCGCTCACGCGAATGGCCTCGTCAATAGGTATGGCAAATGAAATGCCCATGAAGCCACCCGAGCGTGAATAGATTTGGCTGTTGATGCCCACCACCTCGCCGCGCATGTTGATGAGGGGGCCACCCGAGTTGCCAGGATTGATGGCCACATCGGTTTGAATGAAGGGCAGATAGTCACCCGTATCGCGCTGCTTGGCACTGACAATGCCCGCCGTCACAGAATTTTCCAGACCAAAGGGTGAACCAATCGCCATCACCCACTCACCTACTTTCAAACGATTGACATCGCCAATCTTGACCGCGGGCAAACCAGTGGCCTCGATTTTCACCACCGCCACATCGGTGCGTTTGTCCGCACCCACAATTCGCGCTTTGAATTCGCGTTTGTCTGGCAGTGTCACCATGACTTGATCGGCACCGTCCACCACATGCGCGTTGGTCATGATGAAACCATCGGCCGACAACACAAATCCCGAACCGACACCTCTTGGCCGCTCTTGTTCAGGCTCAGGTCTATTTGGGCGTTGCTGACGCGGTGCATTAGGTGCTGGCATGGGCACGCCAAAGAAACGGCGAAACAGCTCTTGCATTTCTTCATCGGGCGAACCGGCTTGCGCTTCGCGCGACGAGACTTTTTCTAAAGTGCGGATGTTGACCACCGAGGGGCCCACTTGCTCGACCAACTCTGTGAAATCAGGCAGGCCTTTGACTTGCGCCAATGCGCTGTGAGGTGCCATGGCCGCCGCCAAAAAACCAAATGCCAACACAGCAGTGGCCAGTGATCGTCGCGAAAAAGTTTGCTTGATCGTCATGTTTTCATCCTTCAATTCACAAGCGCCTGTGCATGCACTGCACGGCGCAAATCTTGCCAACGTTCAGGCACATTGTCTTTGCTCAACCATATCCACTCAGACCGACGGGGCACCCTGTGGGTTGTCGTCGTTAGGTTTTCATCCTGCTCATCAAGTGAGGGCGTCCATTGCAAAAGCAAGACCTTTTGCGCATCGAATGCCACACGCAGCGCGCCACCTTGCCAAGGGTTGGTGTCATGCGAAGACTTGAGCCACAACACCCATGTTTCGCCCTGCCACTGCAACACACCGTGTACCTGCATCGCCCGCCAAGCACCGACACAGCCCAGCGCCACTGGCAGCCATACCGCATACCAAAACCATGTGAGCGGTTGATAAGCGGCCCAAGCTGCCATGACGCAGAGCGATGCCAAGAACAACCCCACAAAAACCCAGCGCTGAAAAGCACAACGCCCCACCGGATAAGCAACCGATGGGGCGTTGTACATAAGCTTGTGCCTTAGACGCGTTTGAAAACCAAAGCGCCGTTGGTGCCGCCAAATCCGAAATTGTTTTTCAAGGCCACGTCGATTTTCATGTCGCGTGCGGTGTTGGCGCAGTAGTCCAAATCGCACTCGGGGTCTTGGTTGAAGATGTTGATGGTGGGTGGGCTCTTTTGATGGTGAACAGCCAATGCGGTGAACACACTCTCAATGCCACCCGCGCCACCCAACAAGTGACCTGTCATCGACTTGGTGGAGTTGACCACGATCTTTTTGGCGTGGTCACCCAACGCGGCTTTGATCGCGTTGGTTTCATTCACATCACCCAAAGGAGTCGATGTGCCGTGTGCATTCAGGTAGTCGACTTGGTCTGGGTTGACACCTGCATTGCGCAAGGCACTCAACATGGCGCGACGAGGGCCGTCCATGTTGGGGGCTGTCATGTGACCGGCATCGGCACTCAAACCGTAGCCGCCCAATTCAGCGTAAATCTTGGCGCCGCGTGCTTTGGCGTGTTCGTACTCTTCCAGCACCAACACACCTGCACCTTCGCCCAATACAAAACCATCGCGGTCTTTGTCCCATGGACGCGAGGCGGTGGCGGGATCATCGTTGCGTGTCGACAAAGCACGCATCGAGGCAAAGCCCCCTACGCCCAATGGAGACATGCAGCACTCAGAACCGCCTGCGATCATGACATCAGCGTCGCCATACTCGATGTGACGGCCGGCTTCGCCAATGCTGTGCAAGCCTGTGGTGCAAGCAGTCACAACAGCCAGGTTAGGACCTTTGAAGCCAAAACGCATGGACACATGACCAGAAATCATATTGATGATGGAAGCTGGAACGAAGAAAGGCGAAATGCGACGCGGCCCTTTGGCCAACAATTCGCTGTGCATGTCTTCAATCATGGGCAAACCACCGATGCCCGAGCCAATGACCACACCAATGCGGGTGGCATCTTCTTCGCTCAAAGCTTCATTGGTGCTCAGGCCTGCATCTTTGACAGCTTGCACTGCCGCTGCGATGCCGTAGTGAATGAACGTGTCCATGGTTCTCGCTTCTTTGGGCGAGATGTACTGGTCAAGATCTAAACCTTTGACTTCACCTGCAAAGTGACAATTGATCGCAGACGCGTCGAAACGCGTGATGTTTGCAATGCCAGACTTGCCAGCCAAAAGATTGGCCCAAGCCTCGTCCACCGTGTTGCCCACGGGGGAGACGATGCCCAGACCGGTCACGACGACGCGACGACGGCTCATGCGCTGAGTTCCTAAAAGTGATTAGGCTTTTTTGTGTGCAACCGCGTAATCAATCGCGTTTTGCACGGTGGTGATTTTTTCGGCGTCTTCGTCCGGAATTTCAATGCCGAACTCGTCTTCCAATGCCATCACCAATTCCACTGTGTCCAGTGAGTCGGCGCCCAAATCTGCCACAAAGGCTTTTTCATTGGTCACTTGTGACTCTTCCACGCCAAGTTGTTCGGCAATGATTTTTTTGACACGTGCTTCGATATCGCTCATGGATTCCCTCTGAGGGTTGTTAAAAAGAATCGTGATTTTAACCGGACGATCTAACCGTATACATTCTGTTTAATTCAGGGTTTTCACGCCATGAACATGCCGCCATTGACATGCAATTCCTGCCCTGTCACATAGCCCGCATGGGCCCCTGCCAAGTAAGAAACGGCATGCGCCACATCAGACGGCTTGCCCAGGTGACCCAATGGAATTTGACCCAGCAAGGCTTTTTGTTGCTCTTCTGGCAAGGCGGCTGTCATGTCGGTTTCGATGAAACCAGGCGCCACGCAATTGACCGTGATGTTGCGACTGCCCAACTCGCGCGCCAAGGCACGGGTCATGCCAGCCAAACCGGCTTTGGCTGCAGCGTAATTGGCTTGGCCTGGGTTGCCCGATGCACCCACCACACTGGTGATGCTGATGATGCGGCCATAGCGCTGCTTCATCATGGGGCGAATGACGGCGCGTGACAAACGGAACACGGCTTTGAGGTTGGTGTCGAGCACCGCGTCCCAATCGTCGTCTTTCATGCGCATGGCCAAGGTGTCGCGGGTGATGCCTGCGTTGTTGACCAACACATGCAAGCCGCCGTGGTCTTTGGTGATTTGCTCAACCAAGGCTTCAACCGCTGCGGCATCGTTCACATTCAAATTGGCACCGCGGCAACCCGCGTGTGCTTTGAGGGCTTGGCTGATTTTGGCGGCACCGTCATCAGAAGTCGCCGTGCCAATGACCAAGAAACCCTCTTGCGCCAATTGCAACGCAATGGCTGCACCGATACCGCGCGATGCGCCGGTGACCAAGGCGATGTGTTGTGTTTTTTCGCTCATATCAATTCAATTCGTGTTTTGTAGATCAGGCCAATGCTGCTTTGACTTCGGCCAAAGTGGCTGGGTCAAACAGTGGCAAACCTGTGAGTTCTGCATCAATGCGTTTGGCCATGCCGGCCAGCACTTTGCCGGGGCCGCATTCAACCAAAGTGGTCACGCCACGGGCTTTGATGGCTTGCACACATTCCACCCAACGCACGGGACCAAAAGCTTGGCGGTACAACGCATCGCGCATGCGGTCTGCGTCGGTCTCGACCAACACATCGATGTTGTTGACCAAGGGAATCTGTGCATCGGCAAAAGCAGTGGCTGCCAGTTTTTCTTTCAAACGCTCAGCTGCGGGCTTCATCAAGCTCGAGTGAAACGGCGCTGACACGGGCAATGGCAAGGCACGCTTGGCACCGTTGGCCTTGAGCACTTCGCAGGCTTTTTCAACCGCGGCTTTGCTGCCCGCAATGACTGTTTGGCCGGGGTCGTTGAAGTTGACGGCTTCGACCACCTCAGCAGAACCTGCGCCAAAAGTGGCTTGCGCTTCTGCACAACCTGCAATGACTTTGGCTGCATCCAAACCCAAAATAGCCGCCATGGCACCAGTGCCCACAGGCACGGCTTCTTGCATGGCTTGGGCACGAAAACGCACCAGCGGTGCCGCTTGCGCCAAGGTCAACACGCCTGAAGCGACCAAGGCCGAATACTCACCGAGTGAATGACCTGCCACCACAGCAGGCGCCGCGCCGCCTTCAGCCAACCACACACGATAAGCCGCCACAGCAGCCACCAACATCACAGGTTGTGTGTTGGTGGTGAGGGCCAAGGCTTCTTTGGGGCCTTCGTGAATCAACTTGCCCACATCTTCGCCCATGGCGTCAGACGCTTCTGCCAAGGTCTGCGCCACCACAGGGTGGTCACCCCATGCGTCGAGCATGCCGACCGATTGCGAACCTTGACCGGGAAAAACAAATGCAACTGTTTTCATGATTTCAAATTTGTTTCAATGAACTTTGACACAGAAATGCAACCTGTGGCTTACAACTTGAGCAGCACCGCACCCCATGTGAAGCCGCCGCCCACGCCTTCGAGCATGAGGGTTTGGCCGGGTTTGATTTGCCCACTGCGTACACCCGCATCCAGCGCCAGCGGAATAGAAGCAGCTGACGTGTTGCCATGGTCATGCACGGTCAACACCACTTTCTCCATCGGCAGTTTGAGTTTTTTGGCGGTGCTTTGGATGATGCGAATATTGGCTTGATGCGGCACCAACCAGTCGATGTCGGCGTCTTGCAAATTGGCTTTGGTGAGCGTGGCGCGCGCTGCGCCCTCGAGCAAACCGACTGCCAACTTGAACACGGCTTGGCCGTCCATCTTGAGCAAGGGGTCACCCAAAATGTGGCCGTTGCGCACATGACCCGGCACACACAAGATGCCCACATGCTTGCCATCCGCATGGATGTCGGTGGCCAAAATACCAGGCTGCTCAGAGGCTTCGAGCACCACGGCGCCTGCGCCATCACCAAACAGCACACAGGTGGTGCGATCTTGAAAATCGAGCAAGCGCGAAAACACTTCAGCGCCAATCACCAAGGCGCGGTTGGCCGAGCCAGCGCGAATCATGGCGTCAGCCACCGTCAGCGCATACACAAAACCACTGCACACGGCTTGCACATCAAACGCTGGTGCGCCAGCAATGCCTGCGGCATCGGCGTCGAGTTGCGCCAGTTTGTGCTGCAAGATGCAAGCGGTCGATGGAAACACCATGTCTGGTGTGGATGTGGCGACGATGATCAGATCAATGTCTTGTGGGCGGCGACCGGCGGCCTCGAGTGCGCGCTTGGCGGCTTCGAAACCTAAATCGCTGCTGCCCACATCGTCTGCGGCAAAGTGACGCGCACGGATGCCGGTGCGCTCAACGATCCATTCATCTGAAGTTTCGACGCCCTGAGCTGCCAGCTCAGCCACCAAATCAGCATTGGTGAGTCGACGGGGAGGTAAAAAACTGCCTGTGCCGGTAATCCGGGAATAACGGGTCATCAATCAGTGGCTCAGTTCGCGGTCTCAGTGGCCTGCCCAACTGCCAACAAAGGGGCTGCATGGGCAATGCGCGAGCGAACACGTTCGAGCAAGTTGTGGTGAGCTGCATCATACGCCCGGTTGAGCGCGGTGCCAAAAGCGACCTCGTCAGCCGAGCCGTGGCTCTTGAAGACAATGCCATTGAGCCCCAACAAGGCAGCGCCGTTGTAGCGACGGTGATCCACTTGGTCTTTGAAGTCAGACAAAACAGGATAAGCAAAGATGGCTGCAATTTTGGTGAAAATGCTGCGTGTAAACGAATTTTTAAGCGTTTCACTGATCTTATGAGCCAAGCCTTCGCTGGCTTTGAGGGCCACATTGCCAACAAAACCGTCGCATACGATCAAATTGACTGTGCCTTGGTAAATATCGTTGCCTTCCACATTACCGTAAAAATTCAAATCGCCGGCGTTGGCGGCAGTTCGCAACAGTTCGGCTGTTTTTTTGATGTTTTCGTTGCCTTTGATGGCCTCTTCGCCAATGTTGAGCAAGCCCACGGAGGGGCTTTCGATGTCATCTAGCACCGAAACCAGCGCCGAACCAAGCACAGCAAACTGCAACAAATGCTCAGGCGTGCAATCGACATTGGCACCCAAATCGAGCATGGTGGTACCGCCACCTTTGAAATTGGGCATGCGACCGGCGATGGCGGGACGGTCAATGCCATCCATGGTTTTGAGCACATAGCGTGCGATGGCCATCAAAGCGCCCGTGTTGCCAGCTGATACCGCAGCTTGTGCGGCACCCGACTTGACCTGCTCGATGGCCACGCGCATGGAAGAGTCTTTTTTGCGTCGCATGGCGACTTCGACAGGGTCGTCCATGCTGACCACCTCAGAAGCTGCGACGACCTGCGCGCGAGGATGGTGGAAAGACGACAACGCGTCAGGCAAGCCAACGAGCAAGAGTTGCGCGTCAGGGTGGGTGTCTAGAAAATGGCGACAGGCTGCCAGCGTGACACGCGGGCCATGGTCGCCGCCCATGCAGTCAACAGACAGGGTGATCATGCGGGGTCTTTAAAAAGCAAAAGCCCGAGGCATGTGAGAGCCACGGGCCTTGGTGTGCAAAAGCCAATTAAGCTTCGGTTTTGCTTTTCAGCACTTTACGGCCACGGTAAAAGCCGGTTGGGCTGATGTGGTGACGCAAGTGCACTTCGCCAGTGGTGGGTTCCACCGCTGTACCGGGCACATTCAACGCGTTGTGTGAACGGTGCATGCCGCGCTTGGAAGGAGATTTTTTGTTTTGCTGGACGGCCATGATTGGCTCCTGGACTGACTGGGTTAATCTGGTGGGCAACGCCATCTGCACGCCAAAGCACGCAGATCGCATCACACGAAGCCCTCGATTATAGCCCAAACGGGCGGCTCAGTCACCCTTCTTGGTTTTGAGGGCGGCCAGCACCGCAAATGGGTTGGGTTTTTCAGCAACAGCAGGCCCGTCTGAATCATCCGAAGTGGGCACATGCTCACTTTCACAGGCTTCATGCATGGGCACCAAGGGCAAGTCCATCAGCAGCTCATCTTCCACCAAAGCCAGCAGGTCGAACTCGCTGCTGAGCACCAGCAAGTCCTCTTCCGCTTCGTCATCTTCGGCCATGGCGGTGGCTTCGTCGGGCACAAACCGGAAATCGCGATCAACCAGCAGGTTCACCAGCACTGGCTTGAGACAACGCTGACAGGTCAACGGCACTTGAGCATCGGCTTGCAAATGCAGCCAAATGGCGTCGCCGCTCCCCGCTTTCTTTTCGGTTGAGCCTTGTGCTGCCCAGCGCACAGGCGCGCTGACCGTGTCGACACAATCGGCTGAGAGGCGCTCGAACTGCTTTGCAGGCGTGGCACCTTCCAAGGCGGCGCCCGCTTGGGCGAAAGCTTTGACACGCAATGCGGTGGGGTCGAAGGCTGAAGTCATGCGGGGCAGTGTAAGAGAATCAGCCCATGTCTTCGAATTCTTCTTCCTCACCCCCTGTCATTACCGCCGCGTCAGCACAGACCCGTCAGTTGATTTTGGGTTCGACCTCACGCTACCGCCGCGAATTGTTGGCGCGCTTGAACACGCCCTTCACGGTGGTGGGCCCAGATGTGGATGAAACACCTGCCGAGCATGAGGCACCGTATGCGCTGGCTTTGCGTTTGGCGTTGGCCAAAGCGCGTGCTGTGGCCGCGCTCCATCCAGAGGCGGTGGTGATTGGCTCTGACCAAGTGGCCGACTTGAATGGCACGCCCTTGGGCAAGCCTGGCACGCACGAGCGTGCGGTGTTGCAACTGCAACGCATGCGCGGTCAAACCGTGGTGTTTCAAACCGCTGTGGCGGTGGTGTGCGCGGCCACACAATTTGAAGAGGTGGATTTGGCAGCAGTGAAGGTGAGGTTTCGTGATCTGAGCGACGCAGAGATTGAGTCGTATTTGCGCACCGAGCAACCGTATGACTGTGCGGGCAGCGCCAAGAGTGAAGGCTTGGGCATTGCCTTGCTTGCGTCGATTGACAACGACGACCCCACCGCTTTGGTGGGGTTGCCACTGATTCGCACCTGTCGCATGTTGCGTGCGGCGGGCATTGCGTTGCTTGGCAGTGCTTGAGATGAACGGCATGTCTTCACCCAGCACTTCAGTTTCGGATGTATCACCACAGGCTGAGAAAACTTTGGGCACGTTGTATTTGGTGCCCACGCCACTGGACTTTGGTTGCGACACGCAAACGCCGATCAACGATGTGTTGCCGCAAGAAACTTTGCGTGTGGCGGCCAGCGTGTCGCACTGGATCACTGAAAACGCCAAGAGCACCCGTGCGTTTTTGAAGCGGGTGGATGCCCATGTGCCCTTGAAGCAAACGATTCAAGAAACACACATCACCGAACTGCCGCGTGAGGTGCACAAAAAAGGTGACCATGTTCAAACGCACGGCCAAGGCTTTGATGCCAAACCTTTGTTGCAAGCGGCCATGGCGGGGCACGATGTGGCTTTGGTGAGCGAAGCGGGCATGCCCGCTGTGGCGGATCCGGGTGCTTCGGTGGTGCGCGCCGCCCATGACTTGGGCCTGCGCGTGGTGCCGTTGGTCGGCCCCGTGTCTTTGCTGTTGGCTTTGGCAGCGAGTGGTTTGAATGGACAGAACTTTGCGTTTGTGGGCTACTTGCCGCAAAACGCCTCGGAGCGAAGCCACCGTTTGCGCGAGTTAGAAAATTTGGCGCTAAAAACAGGGCAAACGCAACTGTTCATTGAAACACCGTATCGAAATGCAGCCTTGTGGGAAGCGATGGTGCATGCCTTGCAACCCAACACGCGCTTGGCGCGTGCCAGCGGTTTGACATTGCCAACGATGCAAGTGCAATGTCAAACGGTGCAACTGTGGCGCAAAGAAAAAAACACGACTGTGTCAGGCGCGCCAACCGTGTTCGCAATTGGCAAATAACAAGTTGGCAAATTCAGCAGGCGTTATTTGCTGATTTAACGCAGCGCAGGTTGACGTTGCAAAGCGTGCACCGCACCCTCGCCGATGGCTGCACCAAAACGCTTGGCCAAACGCTCAGCCACATTGTCACGTCGTGTGTAGTCGATCACATCTTCAGCTTTGACTACTTCGCGCGCCACATAGTCGAGGTTTCCAAAACCATCGGCCAAACCAATCGCCACCGCTTGCTGACCGCTCCAAAACAAACCGGTGAAGAGCTCAGGGGTTTCTTTCAATCGGCTGCCGCGACCTTCGCGCACCACTTGGATGAATTGTTGGTGAATTTGGTTGAGCAAAGTTTGTGCGTGCGCACGTTGCGCTTTGGTTTGAGGACTGAAGGGATCTAAAAATCCTTTGTTTTCACCAGCAGTCATCAAGCGGCGCTCGACGCCTAATTTGTCCATCAAGCCTGTGAAACCAAAA
>ERZ650311.1471-NODE-1471-length-11574-cov-5.568713_pt1 | contig 11574 bp, 20 predicted proteins | sample MGYA00376247_ERZ650311 | MGnify/ENA primary metagenome ERZ650311 (study PRJEB26733, sample SAMN07839324) | wastewater metagenome | biome: small river; feature: stream; material: water | place: USA: North Carolina | collected 2016-07-28 ... | reverse complement strand
TACACAGGCGAAGACACTCTTTCCCTACACGACACTCTTCCGATCTACTGGCGCACGCGCAGGTCTTCGGGCCACTCGGCTGGATTGCCGCCCTTGCGGTCCTTCAGGACCACGCGCCGATTCCACTGGTGCCCGTCGCTCGGCGCCGTCACGACCTCTTCCGGCTTGCTCCCCAACTGCTTCACAAAGCACGCAACGCCCGCCGCCCGGCACTGCCGCACGATGTCGCGAATCCATTTAAGGTTGCATGGCCGCGCGCCGGGGCCTGATTCGCCGCCGACAATCACCCAGTGAATGCCCGTCAGATCGAGCGTCCCGAGGTCTTCGAGCAGCGGCTCCAGCGAGAGGAACCGCACAGCGGCCGGCGTTCGGCGAAGATGCTCGATGCGCTTTTTTTGGTCGGGGTTCTCCACGGAGACGCCGAGATGCACGTTGGGAAGGGGCCACACGCGCAGCCCGTATGCGACACACGAAGTCCACCCTCGCATTCGCGCCGATCGCTTTGTTAGCACCTGGAAAACATGCTGTTTCGCTCTCGACATGACCGAAAACACGCGCGCAATGTAGTCGTCCGGAACGGCCTCCTGGAATAGATCCGACATCGAATTCACGAAGACCCGCCGCCCCTTCTGCCACCGAAGCGGCTCCCCCAGCTTCTCTGGCACGATCCGAGGATCAAAGCCCTGCTCGTAGGGGTGCCCCGCAATCCCCCGCCATCGCTCCGCGAACGTCTCAGCGTAGCAGTTCTTGCACCCCGGAGAGACCTTCACGCACCCACGGACAGGGTTCCACGTCGCGTCCGTCCATTCGATCTTCGTCTTGTCGGCCATCACATCCCCCTCGGCACGAGGTCGTCCTTCTCGTTCTTCATGCGGACCTCACGTACACAATCCACGACAGCAGCACCGACACGTCGACGCGCTGAGTCCCGCGGTTGAACCCCTCGAAGCGTACGCACCCCGCCCGGACGAACAGATCCGCCGGGAGTTCAGGAAGCAGTCGACGCGTCTCCTGTACGGCGTCGAGGAACCCCTCCAACTCGCAGAGCATTGGAGGTTCGTCGCGCTCGACCTTCGGGAGTGCTTTGCTTTCACTGTGAGCGGTGGGAGAGGACGGGAACCGCAGGATCTTCATCGGCCCTTCCTCCGGTTCCTCGGCTTGTGCTTCGGCGGCTTCGGCTCGCCGAGCTCGCGGCGAAGGTCCTCGGCCGTGAGGTCGAGGTAGTTCACGCCGAGGTCCCGCAACGCGTCGCTGACCTTGGCGAGCCCCGACGCTTCGAGCTGGCGCGTGCGCTCGCGGGTCATCCCCATCCGCGCGCCCACCTCATCGAGCGTGTGCCCGCCTCTCGCGGCCTCATCGAGCGAGCACGACGCGGGGATCTCGTGCGGCTCCTTGCCGGGGAACGCGAAGCGCACGGAGCCCTTCGCGGCGCGGCCGGGGTCGAGGAAGAGGTGGTGCTTGCACCCGACGTACGGGCACGGCCGCAGGTGCAGCGCGCCCCCGGGCTCGCACTCGGCGCGCGTCGCGGGCCGCGGGTGGTCCGTCGGGCACGTCGCGTCCGCGGGGAGGCTCTCCGCGAGGAACGTCCGCAGCATGTGCCGCCTGCGCCGTGGCGCGGGGCTCGCGGGCGTCTCGATCGCGTCGCACGGCGCGCGGTCCATGTCGAGGTCACGCTCCATGCGCGAGCTCGCTGCACCCCGTGTGCTCGCGCACCACCACGACCGGGAGGGCGACCCCGCGCGGGGCCTCGGACGCGACACACCACGCGCCCGCCGCGTCGCGACGCAGGCGGAGCACGGTGCGCCCCTCGGCGTCGATCTCCAGGGCCTCGGCGCGGGCGACGCGGACGTGCGCGTCGTCGAAGGTTGAGAGCCAGGCCGACGCCCGACGCGCGAGCGTGCGAGGGCCCGCCGCGACGAACGACTCGCACCACCACGCCGCGCCGTCGTCCTCGGTCGCGGGGGACTTCCCGACGACGCGCACGGTGGCCTCGCCCTCCCAGAGCGTCGGCAGGACGTCGACGCGGGCCTCCCCGTGCGCGCCCACCACGAGCCTGCACGCGAGGTCGGTGCGCACGGCGAGCTCGACGAGCGCGGCCTCCTCCTCGACGCCGTTCGGGTCGAGCACGCTCCGCGGCGTGCGGACGTACGGGCGGCGCGCGCGCGGGTAGATGTCGAGGCGGCGGCGCGGGCGCGGGACGGGCGTCGTGTCGTTGGCGGGGAAGAGGAGCGGCTGTGCGGAGGTCATGGTTCGGTCCCTTCGAGCATCAGGAGAAAGAGCGAGAAGCCGAGCGGGGCGGCGATCCCCGCGAAGAACCCTGCGACGCGGAGGTCGCCGCGCGACCACTCGGCGAGCATCGCGGCGACGACCATCAGGACCGCGACGACGTGCGCCACGAGGTCGCCGCGCGTCCACGGCCCGCGGACGAGGTGGGCCGGGAGCACGTAGGCGCTCCCGAGCACGAACCCGGCGACGGCGAAGCCGTAGGGGCTCATCGGTCCCTCGTGCGGAGCGCGTCGAGCGTACGGGCGAGGTCGCGCGCGGCCGCCTCGGCATGCGCGTCCCAGGTGGCCCCCTCGCGCCACCGTCCGAGCGCGGCGACGGCCCGATCGGACGCGTCGCGAAGATCACGGTGGAGGTCCTGGCGACGCGCGGCGCGGGCCTTCCGCAGCCACGCGTTGATCCGCGTGAGCTCCTCCTGCGCGTGGCGGAGCGCGCCGCGGGCCTTCTTCCGCCACGCGTCGTAGTCCGGTTGCGCGCAACGGTCCTCGTCGGCGAGCTGCTCCTCGATGCGGGCGACCTTGCCGATGGCGTCCGCGCGACGGGCCTCGGCCTCGTCGATCGTGCGCGGCTCCGTCCAGGCCGTTGCGCTTTCGCTCTCGGTAGACATCAGGCGGCCTTGTCCTCGGTCTTCTTCTTCGCGCCGAACGCCTGTTGGAATTCGTCGCGCGTGACCTTGAAGCGCTTGTGGAGCACCCGGTCGGTGTAGCGTCCGCGCGGCGCGGACTTGTACGAACACGCGGTCAGCGTGTCGGTGCGGTCGTTGAACGACGTGACCTCGCAGCGCGCGCCGCACCACTCGAAGCGACTCCCGACCGCGAGCCGAACCCCCCGCACGACCCAGGGCTTGCGCCCGAGGTAGTGCTCGATCGCGCGGCACGCCGAGCGGTGGCGCTTCTCCACCGCGAGGACGTACAGCCTGTCGGCGTCGAACCACTCGGCCGCACAAAAGAGCCGGAAGAAGTCTTCGATGTCGGTCTGCTCGAACGGCATGCGGCTTACGATCGCCGCCTTCACGACCCCATGGAGGCCAGCGTTCAGACGTCGATCGGAGCCTCCGGGGATGTTCCGCTCGAACACCACCACGGCCTGCATGACGGGCGACAGGGTGATGGTCCCCGCCTTCCGCTCGCGGGCGCGCTGCGTCGGCGTGAGCGCGAGCACCCGGGCATGCTCTGCGCGCTCCTTGACCTTCTGAGCGGCGCGCGCGGCATCGTCGCGCGCCTTCTGCTTCGCCCACCTGGCCGCATCGGCGTCGGTCTTCTTCTGGTACTCCGCGTTCTTCGCTTCACGGAGCGGGGCCTCGGCCAGAAAGCGCGCTCGGTCCTCTTCGGCCTTCTGTCGCCATGCCGCCTCGCGCTCCAAGAACGCCGTGCAGTGCGCGTCGAGTCGCGCCGTCATGTCGATCGGGTACAGAAGCCGCACGCGCTTGGCCGCGACCTTCCTCCGTCCTTGCGGGTCTTCGCGCTTGTCCGTCGGATCACCCACGATCCCCTCGGCTTCGACGCGGTAGACGACGCAGCCGTCGAGCCACCAGTCAAGCGGCTCTGGCGTGACGTGCAGACCGTTGTGGCACAGCACCACCTCGCCCTCGACCTCGTGCCAGTCCCCCGGCGTCCACGACCCGTCCGCGTTCTTCGACGGCAGGGACCATCGGTAGTGCCGAGGGTCGTTCGCGTTCGTCTGGAAGTGCTTGCTCTCGCCGTTGACGAGGACCTTGTAGAGCGGCGGCATACTTGCGTGGCTCATCTCACAGTACCCCCATGCCCCGGGCCTCTCGGACGGCCCTGCGGTAGCGCTCCCCGTGGAGCTTCTTCGCGAGCGCCCCCACGGCGTTCGCGCGTCGGATCGTTTCGGCCAGGAGCCGCGTGCGGCCCGCGTTGGCGTGCTCGCACGTCGCGAGCGCGTAGCAGGCGTGCGCGGCCTCGTGCAGGGCATCGTGCGCGTCTTGCCAGTCGCTCTCGTCGTCGCCCGCCGGGAGCGCGTCGCGCAGCGTGACGAGGTGCCCGGCATAGTCGCGCGCGTCCTCGACGTAGACGTTGCGGCTCACGAGACGATCCGCGACCGGCACCGGGTAGAGGCTCTCGACCTCGCACCGGACGCAGGGCGCGCGACCCGCGGCGACGACGCGACGGACGTGCGACGGGTCCTCGCACGCCACGACCGTGCGCCACGCCGTCCCGATCACGAACTTGCGCGCCACGCCGTCGGGCGCCACGTCGGCGTCGCGCTCGACCTCGACGCACCACCCGCGGCGCAGGAGCACCGACGCCGCGGCGTGCATCCCCCCGACCACCCGCTTGTCGGGCACCCGCACCCGCCGCGCGTAGCCCTGCGGCTTCGTGCGCGACCCCTTGCAGCGCGCGAGGCGCGTGACCACGGAGGCGCCGTCGATCTTCGCGACGATCGCGTCGGTGGCCTCGCGGCAGAGGACCTTCGCCCGGTCCTTCCCGGGCACGAAGACGTAGAGGTGCACCGGCCCGCCCTTCGTGAGGATGGGGCGGTGCCGCAGGGCGTGGACGATCGCGGGGCTCACGACGCCGCTCCCGTGAGCCGGTCGGCGACGCCGAGGTCGCGGTCCATCACCGGCACCGCGAACCCGCCGAGGCGCGCGAGCGCCGCGATGCGGGTCTCGTGCTGGCGACACGCCGCGCAGGGGCTCCACCCACCGAGGTCCGAGCCGACCTCGCGCTCGCAGATGGGGCAGAGGCGCGCGGCGGGGAGTTCGAGGTCGACGAGTTCGAGCGCCGCCGTGTGGAGCGCGACGTCGTCCTCGCAGACCGCGCAGAGCCCCGAGAGCGCGCCGACCTTGCCCTCCGCGCCGCAGGCTTCGCAGTGCGTCGGCTTCACGAGTGCGCCTCCGCGCGCTCGCCGCGCGTGAGCTCCAGCCACATCTCGGGCGACATCCCGCAGCCGTCCACGAGCGCCGCGAGCGCGCCGTCGAGGTTGCCCTCGGCAAGCTTCTCCGCGGCCTCGTGCGCCGCGTAGAGACCGGGCACGTGCGAGCCCCACACGCGCCGCGCCCGTTGAAGATCGTGCGCGACCGCACGCCACTGCGCGGGAGTGCTCGCGCACTCGATCACCAGCGCGGGGCATTCGAGCCCCGCCTTGCGGGCGGTCTGCGCGAGGTCGAAGCGGACGAGCTGCTCTGCGTCCTCGTGCATCACGCACCCCCCTTCGAGCGCTGGAGGCGCGCGATCTCCGCGCGGAGCAGCGGGAGGTACACGGGCCAGAGCGCCGCGTGCTCGTCGTCGGTGAGCTGTTCGCTATCGAGTCCGCGCCCGAGGGCATCGGCCAGCGCGCCGCAGTGGATGTCGTCGTAGCGCGCCTCGTTGTTGTCGAGGAAGGGCTCCATCCCGAAACCCTCCACCCACCCGTCGGCGTTCTCGGCCGCCGCGAGCACGGCCGCAGCCTGGAGACGCGCCGCGACGTTCGGGTCGCGACCGATGAAGAGGGGCGACGGGGCGCTCATCGCGCACCCACCTTCGCCGCACGGCGGACGCGACGGAGGGGCGTGCGCTTCTCGAAGAGCTCGAAGGGCCGCTTGAGCTTCTCGTCGAGCTCGACGCGGAAGTGCGCTGTCATCAGCGCGATCTCGTCCGAGACCGGCTTTCCGTGGTCATCGCGACGGTCACGGTCGGTGACGACGTGGGGGGTTTCGCAGAAGGGACAGGGGGTGGTTTGCACGGCGTGGTCTCCGTCCCCACCGCGCAAGAGCGACAGGAACGAGGACCTATGTACGCTCTGCGACAAATGTCGTCAAGAGCCTTTTGCTACTTTTGTCGCACGCGCCGTAAAACGAGGGAGTTCCTGCGTTCCTTTTCCGCCGCGAGGCGCGCGGCGAGCGACCACACGTCGCGCTCGGTCGGCTGCGTGTCGCGCAGGAGGTGGCTCGCGAGGAGGACGTACGCGCGGCGCGCGACGACGGCGGGGTCGGGGTCGTGGCGGACGTGCAGGCCGCTCGAAAGGAGCAAGCCTTCGGAGCTCCCGAGGTCGGGAGGCAGGGGGCGGACGTAGATCGCGAGGCCCTGCCCGGCGGCGAGGCCCTCCACACCCGGCCCGACGCGCGCCGCGCGCACCCGCGAGGCCCATGCCTCGATGCGCGACACCGGGATTCCTGCGAGCACACGGGCCCCAACGCCCTGCGTCCGCTCCGGTCGCCCCATGGCTGGTCTGAGCATGGGGCGGTACTCTACAGATGTTCAGGAAAACGTCTAGAGTGCATCCGATGCGAGCGAGAAACAGCGCAAACGCTGCGCTGTTTTGCGGCCCCGCGAACCGCCGACATCGCGGACGTGGACGCCGCAGACGTGCTCGCAGACCTGGGTCGTCGGATCGCCGAACTCCGCGAGACGCGCGGGCTCACGCAAGACGAGCTCGCCGAGCGGGTCGGGGTGGACCCGACGCACCTGCGGAAGATCGAGGCGGGGAGCCTCCCCGCGGTCGGCGTCACGCGGCTCGTCGCGGTCGCCAACGCCCTCGGCTGCGCGACCCTTCAGGAGCTCTTCGAAGCCCCCGCGTCCCGCGAGCCCCGCGGCCCCGGCAGGCCCAAGAAGAAGCCTTAGCGCGCCGAGCGTTTCGGCACCGACACGGCGAGCGGCGCAACCCCCACCCGCGTCTCGTCGGCCGGGGGCGCGTCGTTCTCCGCGAGGTACTCGGCCAGGCCGAGGATGGAGTGGACGGTCGGCGCGACCCGCCCCTGCGTGACGATGGGCGTCGTCGGGAGGCGCTCCCAGACCCACCGCTCGATGTCGGGCCGCCGCTTCTGCGCCTCGCGGAGTAGAGTGTGGATGTTCGGGAGGTCGCCGTAGTACTTCAGCGCGGGCTCCTGGGTGGCGTGCGCCGCGCCCTCGGCGAGCGCCGCCTCGATGTCCCCCGTGAGCTTCGGCCGCATCCCCGACTCCACGTCGGGCACGTACACGTCCGACTCGACCTTCGGTGCGTCCTTCGCGAAGGGCTCGCCGAGCTCGTGGATCAGCCACTTCTCGTTCACGCCCGTCGCGCGCGCGATCACCCGGAGGTCCTCGATCGCGACCTTCTGCACGGGCTTCCCCTGCGAACCGCGGACGATCCACGCGCGGATCTTGTCCTTCGAGCCGATCTTCTGACTGAGGGCGAACACCGAGATCCCGAGCTCCTCGCCCCGCCGCACCGCAACCATGATCCGCTCGAAGAGCTCCACGCGCCCCAAAATATCCGCACGGACTTCGCCTGTCATCATTACCGCTCTCCGTTTTTCTTGACGATCTTTGTCCGCTTGGCTATATAGGTCGCATGTGCTGTCCGCCCAAGACGCCGACATTCCGCGACATCGGTCGCACCCTGGCGCGAAACGTCCGCCTGATCCTCAAGGCTGCGCAGATCACGGCCACCCGCCTCTCGGTCCTCGCGGGCCTCGACCGCTCGCACGTCCGCGTGATCCTCCAGGGGAAGCGCGGCAACCTCGGCGCGCACACGGTCGTCTCGATCGCCGCCGTCGCGGGCGTCTCGCTCGACTGGCTCGTGCGCGGCGAGGGGGAGCCCCCGCCCGCCGAGCGCATCCTCGCCGCCGTGTCGCACGCCGCGACGCAAACGACGCGTCCGCGCCGCGCACGCCGCACCGTGAGGTGTCCGTGAGGTCCCTTCGTTCATCCTGCCCTGGTGCGACGAATGTCGCACGCGGAACGTCGCCTTTGAACGTGCCTGCGTCAAGCGAAGTTTCGACGCGACGCGTACGAATCGAAAAGCTGGAGCGATTGGCGTCGCGTGGGGTCGCGCGGCTCCTCGATGCGTGCGCCGTCGTCGTGGCCGCGGCCCTCGGGGTCGCCTGCCTCATCGCGGCCGTCGCACACCGGAGCCCGTTCGCCCTCGCGGGCGCGCTCGCGTACGCGGTGATCGCGCGGGTGGCCTGGGGCCTCGACGGGGCGCGGCCGTGAGGCGCGCGGGCCACCGCACGCGGGACCCCCTCCCGGTGCACGTCGAGTCGGGCCCGTGCCCCTGCGGGCGCATCCACGGCACCGACCACCTCGCGACGTGCGCGCACCACCCGGTCGCGTGCGAGGCGCCGTGGGCGCGGCCCGCGCCCTGCAACGTCTCGACGCGCGCGGTGCTCGACCGCTGCGACGCCTCGGTGTGGGTGCGGCGATGAGCGCCTTCTTCGTGGACCTCGCGGCCTTCACCGCGTTTAGCGCCTTGGCCCTGTGGGCGGGCGTGCGGAGGTCCCGGTGATCTACACGAACCACACGGTGTTTCGCGCGCCGCCGCGCGTCGCGGACGCGATGGACGCGATCGAGGCCCAACAGCGCATGCCCTACGTGGGGTGGCCCGTGCGCGTGCACAACAAGGAGACGGGCGAGGAGCTGCGCGGGGTGATCGCGCGGTGTTGGCGCCGGGGCGAGGACCCGCGGCCCGTGCGTCTCCTCATCGCCACCGAGCGTTTGACGCTCCTGCGGATGGAGGACTCGGACACGCGCACGCCGTGGCGGTGGTGCTGGCTCACCGACGACGTCGCGACCGAGCGGCGCGAGCTCGCGCTGCGGGCGCTCGCGGCCGTGCGCGCGACGGGTCCGAAGGACGAGGCCGCGATGTGGCGCCTCTTCGCCGCCGAGGTCGCGCGGCTGCGGGGCGCGCGGTGAACACGCAACACGCACCGGCCCACGAGACGGGCCGCGCGCGGGAGGGATTTCGCATGAAGGTCTGGCCGTACGAAGTCGTGCAGGTGAAGCGAGGGTCGGTCGAGGTGCGGAACCCCTGCGCTACGGTCGACGAGGCCCGCGCGCGCGCGGGGCGCTTCTGGGACGCGATCGTGAAGAACCGCGCGGTGTCCGAGTGGCACCCCGACGTGCCGCGCGAAGCGCGTCGGGCCATCGAGGCGTGGCTCGTGCGACGCGACCCGCCCGTCCCGCTCGGTGAGGTCGAGGACGCGCCGCCCGTGGCGGTGCGCGCCGCAGTCGAGGCCCTCGCCGAGGAGCCCGAGGCCCCGGCGCACGGTCTCGCGTTCCTTCAGCCCGAGGGCGTCTGCGTGGTGTGTGGGGCCACGCCGCAACGCCACCGGCCGACGCTCCCCGAGGCCCTGCGGCTGCTCTGCAAGCGGCACCGGATGCGCGCGCAGGTGCTCCGGTCGCAGGGCGGGCTCACGCCCGAGGCGGCCGTCGCGGCCATCACGGCCCTCGCCGACGCGCCCCCCTCGCGTGTGATCGATCTCCCGACCGCCCCCCCGCCCGACGTGGCGGTCGAACCCCCGCCCGCGCCACCGCCCGACGAGGTGGTGGAGCCCGAGGAACCCGAGGTTCTCACGGTCCCCGCGGTCTACCCGACGACCGCGGTGCAGCTCGCGCCGGGATCGACCGCGGACGTCATGGGCGGGATGACGCAGGTGATGCTCGGCGGCGTGCCGGTCTGGGGGACGCTCGTCGGCCCCGGTGAGGTCGAGGTCACGGGCGTGCGGCTCGCGCTGGAGATCCGCCCGTGACGACGGTGCGCCTCCCGCTCCGCTCGCGCCTCCCGTCGGGTCTTCCGCAGGCCGTGCTCTACACCCGCGCCGAGACCTGGGACCGTCTCCCCACGCGCGTGCGCGAGCGACTGGAGCGGGCCGTCCATGAGTACCGCCAGCGTCTCGACCCCTGGGTGAAGTCCCACGAGGACACGGCGGAGTGGGTGCGCGCGACGCGCCGCCACACGCTCGTGTGGACGCGCACGGACGGGGTGGTGTGGGTGGGCCCGATCGCGCGCGGCGGGGAGCTCTTCGAAGAGCTCCTGCACCTCGCCCCGCGCCGCGTCTTTTCGGCGCTCGACCCGATCACCGACGAGAACTTCGCCCCGACGCGCGCGCAAGTGATCCTCGCGCTCGACGCGACGCTCTACACGTCGCTCAAGCTCGACCAACGCCAGAGCCTCCAGTCGCCCCTCAAGGGCCATGACGCCGCGTGGGCGATCGAGGGCGACCGCGCCGAGACCGTGCCGATGGAGAAGCACGGCGCGCTGCACCGCGCCCTTCTCCGCGCAGTCCGCGCGGCGGGCCTGTGGCCGCTCCTTCAGCAGCGCGACCCCGCCGCGCCGCGGTCGCCTGACGATCAGGCCGAGGACGCCACCGAGGAGCAGGCGGCATGAGAGTCCTCGCGTCGAAAGGGCACGACTGCCTCTACGAACATCGCGGCGAGCCGTGCCCCGGCCCCGCGGGCTGCACGACCGTGGGCTCCGAGGTCACGGACAACCCGTGCGACAAGGGCGGCGTGCGTGACGGCTTCCGCTGCGCGGACTGCGGGCGGTGGTCGGAGCGCGCCGAGGACCTCGCGCACGCCGCCACCTGCCCCGCGGCCCCGTCGCTTCCTCCGCCCCCGAAGCCGCGATGGAACGCGCTCCTCGGGAGGCGCGTGTGACGCCGCTCACTCTCTTCAACCTCGCGGCCCCGGCCCACGTGGTGTGCTTCTCGGGCGGCCACTCCTCGGCCCTCGTCGCCCTCGAAGTCGTGCGGCGCTATGGGCGCAACAGCGTGGTGCTCCTCAACCACGACATCCACGAGCGCTCCGAAGACGCCGACGTGAAGCGTTTCAAGCGAGATGTGGCCGCGCACCTCGGGCTCCCGATCACCTACGCGAATCACCCCGAATGGGACACGATGGACCAGTTCGACGTGGTGCGCGCCGCGGGGGCTTTCAAGGGCGCGAACGGTCACGTGCTCTGCACGCACTACCTCAAGACCGCGCCCTTCCGCGCGTGGCTCGACGCGCACGCCGACCGCGCGGTCACGACGATCTACTACGGCTTCGACGCGCACGAGACCGACCGCATCCGGCGCCGCGCGTCGATCCTCGGCGCGGACGGGTGGCGCACGGACTACCCGCTCGCGCTCTGGCCGCGCTCGATCACCAGCACGCGCGAGGTCGGCATCGAGCCGCCGCTCTCGTACTCGACCTTCAAGCACGCCAACTGTACGGGGTGCCTGAAGGCGGGGCGCCAACACTGGTTCGTCGTCTACGTGACGCGGCCGGACGTGTGGGCGCGCGCGAAAGAGGCCGAGGCCGACATCGGGTACACGATCCTCAACGGGATCTCGCTGGAGGAGCTGGAGCCCATCTTCGCGGAGATGGTGCGCGCGGGCGTCGTGCCGACCGAGCGCGTGCCACATCAAGCCTTCTGGGCCGACGCGAAGAAGCGGGTGCGCGCGCTCCCGGTGCTCGCCGAGGACAGCCGCGACGCGCGGCCGTGCGAGTGCGTCTTCCGCGTCGTCGGCAAGGGCCGCGACCTCCCGCCCTGCACCTGCCTCGCGCCGCCGGGTGAGGCGCACGCGCTGTGGTGCGCGCGTGTGTGGGGCGA
>ERZ650311.1470-NODE-1470-length-11604-cov-8.624383_pt1 | contig 11604 bp, 6 predicted proteins | sample MGYA00376247_ERZ650311 | MGnify/ENA primary metagenome ERZ650311 (study PRJEB26733, sample SAMN07839324) | wastewater metagenome | biome: small river; feature: stream; material: water | place: USA: North Carolina | collected 2016-07-28 ... | reverse complement strand
CAAAGACTTGGGTTCGTTCATGGGTTCCAGATATGGAAATCACCGGAATGGTTATCCGTCACGGTGAAGCATTTACAATTCCAGATCATTTAACTGTTTGGGATGGAGATAAGGCTGTCTATCGTCCAACAGTTCACTACGCATATTGCCCAACAGATGCAGCGATTGCATCGCTTCGCGAATTAGAACATCGCAATTGGGATTTAACAGAGAATCAGCGAATCATGAACGATGAGATTATCGATGGTAATGATCGCTTAGGCGTCTTACTAATGGGCCACCCATATAAGTCATGGTGGACCGGTTCACTACTTTCAATTCACGATTCACGTAAATTGATTCCAAATCAATCTGCAACAACGGTGCAGGTTGCATCAGCAGTTTTCGCTGCTGTTGCCTGGGCAGTTAAGAACCCAGATAAGGGAATTCTGGTGCCAGACGATATGCCTTGGCGCGAAGTACTTCCTTACGCGGAGAAGTATTGGGGTGGTTTCCATTCAGCGCCTGCTGATTGGACCCCAATTGATAACCGCAAGGATTTCTTCGAAGGCTGGAATGGAAAAGAGTATGACTCTGATCCTTGGCAGTTCTCGAACTTCTTAATTTAATTAAATTAATAATTGAATTAAGCAGCGACATCAACAAGTCTTGGACGGCCAGCTTTACGCTTACGTTCAATTACTTCACCTTCGCTAAATAGCTCTCCACCCCAAACACCGCATGGTTCTTGGCGTGATAACGCACCCTCTAAACATGCTGCCTTCATTGGGCATCCTGCACAGAGCGCCTTCGCCGCTGCGACAACGTCATCATCTTCATTGAAGAAGAGCTCTGCATCAACGTTGTGGCACGGCAAACTCAGTTCCTGACCTGTTACTGCTTCCAAACCAATTAGCTCTTCGTTCCATCCTGGAACTAGTAGCTCTCCGAATAGCACTGACATCTTCTCTTTCCCTTTCCTCTTTCTATATTTCTATATTTCTGTATTTCTGTATTTCTGTATAAATGAAAAAAGCCCCAAATCCTTTTTGGATTTGAGGCCTATTGGCTTTTGTTATGGATTAACCATTAACACCAAGGGCCTCGTTACCAAAATGTGCATAGGCACGCTTGGCAGACCAAGTTGTTGTTGGGTAATTATTTGTAAATGAAGGCGCGACAGATGAAGCAATTGTCATAATGCTTACTGACATTACTTCGCCTTTCACTTTTACCAATAGGTTCCTAATGGTGAACGCAAAGGGTAAAGCATCGGTCGCAAAAGGCGCAACCTAATTAATCGCTAATTAATAATTGAGCGTAAGAATGGACTTGGGACCCCGCCGTGGCTCATATGTAAATGCTCCCGGGCACGGGTGATTCCAACGTAAAAGAGGCGTAATTCTTCATCTTCAGGTGCATCTGGGTATGGCAGATAGCCCTCGCCGATTCCAATTAAAAATACGCGATCCCATTCCAAGCCCTTTGCTGCGTGCAAAGTAGCCAAAGTGGTTACAGGCATCTGTGGCGGATTGTTCTGCTGTGCGCGATCTTCAAGTTCTTGTAGGAAATTTCGTAACGTCTTTGGTTGGAAACGATCATCGCTATCTAATTCGCGAGCCAAATGAACTAAGGCACCGATGCCATCCATTGCATCACCAGTTAAATAAGGCTGCGCTAGTCCGCGAAGTTCATCAACCCAACTGACATCTGGGTTTGGAATTACCGATGCTTGGCGGATATCACGGATAAATTCGCGGATCTCTGCGCGATCAAAGAATCGATCATTCGTACGCATCTGATATGGAAGACCAGCTTCTTTAAATGATTTCTGAAGAGTTGTTAGCTGCGCATTGGTGCGAGCTAGAACTGCAATATTTTCTGGTCGTTCGCCCTGGCTTATAAGTTCAGTAATTTGGTTGGTCACGCCTACTGCTTCTTGGCCTTCTGTTTTATATTCAGTCAAAACTGGTTGATTGCCGTGTTCATTTACTGGAGCTAATTCGTGGCCCATGCGGTTACTACGTAATAGCGCATTTGCAGTGAATAAAATTTCTGGTGTTGATCTATATCCAGTCGATAGACGAATTACTTCCGCTTCTGGAAAACGATTGGTAAAGCCCAGTAAGTAACTTGGAGTCGCACCAGCAAATGTGTAAATTGTTTGTGCTGGATCACCAACAACACAAATCTCTTTTCTAGAACCTAACCAAGCATCAATCAGCCTCTGTTGAAGCGGTGAGATATCTTGATATTCATCGACTGTGAAGTAGCGGTACTGATCATGAATTCGTTCGCGTACCTGCGCTTCATTTTCAATCATGGCAGTGGTAAGTAGAAGTAAATCCTCAAAATCTAAAGTGCGCTCTTGCTTCTTTAAAGTTTCATATGCGGCATAAGCCTTCGCGATGTCATCAATATTTACGCGACTACGTACTTTTCTTTGCGTTGCTAGAAAATCTTCTGGCGCAATCTGATTGACCTTAGCCCATTCGATTTCGGTGGCGATATCACGTAGCGCTTCGCGATTATTGACCGGTAATTTGATTCCAGCACGCTCAACTGCCGCGTTAATAAAGGGGGTTTTTGAAGTTAAAAGCTCTGGGCTCTGACCACCAAAGACGGTGGGCCAGAAATAAAGTAGCTGCTTTAACGCGGCCGAGTGAATAGTCCGGGCATTTACGCCGGGAAATCCAAGTTGACGAAGGCGCGAACGCATCTCTCCTGCAGCGCGAGCTGTAAAGGTAATCGCCATAACGCGCTGCGGATCCATTACGCCAATTGCAGATGCATATGCGATGCGATGTGTAATCGCGCGAGTCTTACCAGTACCTGCTCCCGCAATTACACAGACTGGACCGCGTGTAGCTAGCGCAACTTTTCGTTGTTCGTCATCAAGGGCTGCAAGAATTTCATCAGCGCTTGCCATTTAGCCATGCCTCAATCATCTTGCCTGACACCGTGCTTTTTGGTGGGATATTTAAAGTTCCATTCGCGATAGCGGATTTCAATTCTGCTTTTGAGAACCATTTCAAATCTACAATTTCAACGCCATCGGGTTTGGCCAATTCTGGATTATCTGTAAATGCTTCAAATGCCAACATAATCGAATTAGGAAAAGGCCAAGGTTGAGATTTCAAATAACTGATATCAGTTACTACTAAACCACTCTCTTCTTTTACTTCTCTGACGACTGTATCTTCTAAAGATTCGCCAGGCTCTACGAATCCTGCAAAATTCGAATATCTATTCTCTGGCCAGACTGCTTGGCGCCCTAAACATAATCGACCATTTCGATCTTGCACTGCAACAATGATTGCCGGATCGGTTCGCGGAAAATGATGTGTTCCATCTTCAGGACACTCTCGAACCCAACCATTTGAAATAACTTCTGTTTTGCTGCCGCATCGTGGGCAATGGGTATGAGTTTCATGCCAATTTATAAGCGCTAAAGCGGTAACCGCTACCTCAAGGTGAGCTTCATTTAAGTTAGCAACAATTTCACGTAACGTATTCCCAGCGCCTTCTGGAATCTCAACATTTACCGCAAAATAATGGTTACCCGAAATCTCACCAATATAGATTTTCGTAACGCCTGAATCGAAATCTTTTGCGCTCTGAAGCTTTAACGAACCGCCCTCAGTTAGTACTTGCCCTTGCCAGAACTGTAAAACAATGGATTGCTCCCAATATTGCTCTGCTCTATCTCTGCCGGCGCGGTTCATTAGAAGGGCAGGTTAATGCTTTTCGAGTAACTCCACTAACTGCGCTTCCGTGAGCAGATCGCTTCGGCGGTCATCCTGGCCAGTTGGGACATAGTGGAAGCAGGCGCTGACGCTTTCGACATCTACCCCAGCGATTTTCGCCCAAGCTAATCGGTACATCGCCAACTGAATTGCTGCGGATTCACCTAACTTCTTTGATCCGGTCTTCCAATCAACCACTTCGTAACCGTTTTCGGTTTTGTATACCGCATCGATTCGGCCACGAATTAAAACTCCCGCCAGTACAGTTTCAAATGGAACTTCTAAGCGAACCGGCGTCTTCTTCGCCCATTCACTATCGAGCCATTTAGCTTTTAGATCTTCTAGCTTGCCATCTTCCTCGATTGGGTCAAAGAAATCTAAATCGTCATCATCAAATAAAGTCTCTGATTTCAAATAACTCTCCACCCAATTATGGAAATCAGTTCCACGTCGTGCAAATTGGTCTTGCAAAAATGGCATTGGGCGACGGATCGCACTTGCTAGTGCCTCAGGATCTTCGCGAAGCGCAATCAAAGTTGAAACAGAAAGTCGTGGAGGCAAGTAAATATCTGTTGCGCTTCTGCGATCTTCAATCTGTTTAATTAAAAGAGCCGCGTCGGCATCATTAACTTTGGCGGTAGCCTTTTGATAAATATCTGCCGCCTTCGCCAACTGCTCTAATCTGACATTTGGAACTGGCCAGAATTCAGATATTTCGCGTTCTAGCAATGGATTACTAACTGGAATTTCATCAGATGTAATTTTGCTATCAACATTTAGGAAATTGCAGACTAATTTAAATACATCACTTGCTTCATCGATATTGGTTCGTGAATCCCAATATGACATAGTGCAATGCAAAGTATGTTTTGCGCGAGTTACCGCTACATACGCAAGGCGCCACTCCTCTTCACGACGAAATGCTGCACAACGATCTTTGAAATCTTTAAATTCAGCGGCGGCGCTCTTGGCATCCGTAAGCTTCGATAAATCTAAATCTGGGAATTCTGCAGCATCTCCACGCAGTCCAAATGGAATTTCAGCTTCATTATGGAGCCAGGAGATAGTGCTCTGCGGATAGGCCTTTGGGAATTGTTTTTCAACGATTCCGGGGATTACGACGTGATCCCATTCGGCACCTTTAGACATGTGAATCGTTAGTAATTGAATGACATCGCTATGAACTTCGGGTGCACCAGATTCGAGGCCACGTTCGTGATCAATGGTTGCATCAAGCCAACGAACAAAATCTGAAATCGAACCATTGCTTGCCGAGAACTTAGCTGCCTCTTCATTGAATCTATCTAAATGGCGACGGCCATTGGAACCGCCATCGCGAACAAGAAGTTCTACTGATAAACCTAAATATTCTTCGATTTCATAAATCAAATCTGAAAGTGAACCGCTTGCGCGTCCACGTAAACGACGAAGATCTTTTGAGAATTGGAGTAATCGCTGGTAACCGACATCCGAGAATTCACTGCGATCAGCGCCATCAATCTCATCAAGCGCTTCTATTAAAGATCCAACTGCGCTGTCATCTGCTTCAGCCGTCTCTAAAACTTCAGTGGCCATTGAAGTGATTAGATCTTTATCAACACCGCTTTGGCTATCGCGTTTACGTTTATATCGACCTAGGGCCGCAATATCTTGAACGCCAATGGCAAGTCGTGGACTTGTTAAATGGCGCATCAAAGCAGAGCCAGCTTCGGCATCAACCAAGACCTTTAACAGCGTAAATACATCGGTAACTTCTGGAACTTGCATCAAGCCACCGATACCAAGTACTTCAACTGGTAAATCTAAAGCGCGTAGCGCCTTCTCTATTTCAGGAATCTGTTTGCGGTTACGAACCAGAACTGCAAATGTTTCGTTACTGCCTTTTTCGTTCCATAACTTCTCGAGTCGCTCCGCAATTCCGGCAGCTTCAATTTCCACATTTTCGTAAATATCGCGCTGAACTAAACCAGGTCCAGCTTTCTTACTTGGCTCTAGCGCTTTAACTTTTAATTCAATCTGGCCACCAACAACTTGGCCAACTTCATTTGCTAAATCGAGAATCGCCACATCATTACGGAAGGTGGTCGAAAGGGTATATTCCGCCACTTTTTTGGCGCTATTTTCGCTGCCAAATGAATTATGGAAGTTCTTAATGGTCCCGATTGCTGCACCACGCCAACCGTAAATAGCTTGGTATGGATCACCGACTGCCATAACTGGGTGGCCATTATTAAATAGCGAAGCCAACATACGTACTTGGGACTGCGAAGTATCTTGATACTCATCAAGAAGCACCACACGATACTTAGCGCGTTCAATCTCTCCAACTTTATCTACCTCTTGCGCTAATTGTGCGGCGTAGAACATCTGATCATCGAAAGAGAGCTGACCGCTTGCAATTCGTTCGGCACGTAACTTTTTGGAAATTTCCAATAACTTAATTCGTTGCTTCAAAACCAATCGAACTTTATCGACATCTTTATCTGATGGAATCTCTTCGATTCGCTTAAGCACTTTTTCAGTTTCAGTAATAATTTGATCTTCAGTCACGCCATGTTCCATCGCGTTCTTGGTTAGACCAAGTAAATCTTTAACTAAAGTTTTAAAGGCGCCTTCGTATTCGAACTCTTCGTCATCCCAGCTCTTTAGAACTTTTGCAGCTTGCTGCCAGACAACTGCTTCTCCGATTAATTCAGAGTCAGTATCAATTCCCAAACGAAGTCCATATTCGCGCAAAATATTTCCAGCGTATGAGTGGTAAGTCATCACAGGCACTTCGATTGATAAATTCTTATCAATCAATCCAGCTTTACGTAACTGCTTTAACCGATCTTTGATACGCTTCTTAAGCTCAGCTGCCGCCTTACGGGTAAAGGTAAGTCCCAGAATCTCTTCTGGTTTTGCATGGCCATTTGCTACCAACCAGAGAACTCGGGTTGCCATGGTTTCAGTTTTACCTGAACCGGCACCTGCAATTACTACCGCCGGTTGCAACGCTGATTCGATAATCGCAATCTGTTCTTCCGTAGGTTCTTTGCCCGTTACCTTCGCGATCTCAAGTGCGCCGATCTTTGAATTACTCATAAAGCCCACGCCCCTCGATCTGAATCGGGCAAGAAGAAGCCACGTTACAGAACTGACAATTGCTATTTTTTACCGCTAAATAACGCTTGCCACCCATTAATACTGCGGTCCGTTCGATTCGCTCTTCAACGACTTTTCGGTCAATCGGTTGTTGATCACGGGTCTTATTGCCTTTTAGATCATGATCTAAGTAGACAAGCGATGCGCCTGCGACATCCTCGCCCACTGCATATTGATAAATCTGCATCTGCGCATCAGTCTTTGCATCTTCTACTGAAATTGCGCTCTTCCCAGTTTTAAAATCAACAATATATAACTTGCCATCGACTGTAGTCTCAATTCGATCTATCTTGCAAGAGATAAAAGCACGACCAATCTTTAATTTATAAGATGCTTCGGACTCTTTGAAAGTGCGCTTTCCGGCCATTGATTCGCGATACTTGTAGAAACGCTTAAGCATTAGGACTGCGCGACCCATTGAAGTGCGTGAGATCCACCCAGTCTCTGGGTCAACTAATTTCCAGTTTGCAGTTAGTAATTCGATTTGAGAATCCAGATTTGTGTCACTTGATTCGGCTAATTCGGCAAACTTATGTATCACAGTTCCGATTAATTGTGCGGTGGTATTACCATCCTGACCACCATGAGTCTCTAGAAACCAACGGAGCTGACATTCATCAAACTTTTCAACGCCACTTGGTGAGACTCGAACATCTTCATCTTCTGGAATTGCAGGGGCGTCAGATGAGATTGGTTTTACGCCATACCAATCACTTGGATCTGCACCTGCGATGCCGGCGCTTGCTAGCGCTTTGAGGGTTGCTGCTGCATCGATTGAGCTGTTAGCCAAAAGTTCGCGACGTAATTTGGAGACCACATTTGCGGAGCTAAGTAAGTTGCCTGCTTTATTGATATTTCGTTTTGCTTCGACTTCTAGATCTGGGTTGCAGAATTCGTATGCTAAATCGAAGTAGGTTGATGGTTGATCTTCTTCGCGATCTACTGCAGTGATTATCAAGTCTTGGCTGGCGCGCGAAATAGCGGCATAAAATAGGCGTAATTCATCAATCGCCACCGCTGACTTTGCCACCAATTCCAATTCGATTGCAGCTAAATCTGGATTGCGATCGCGTTCGGCTAACCGCTCTGAACCCAGAAGCGAACCGCGAATTCTTAAGTTTGGCCAGATTCCTTCTTGCACGCCAGCTACTACAACTAATTTCCATTGGCGACCTTTTGCGGAGAACGGGGTCAAAAGTTCGACCACATCAGGGCGCTGACCTTTTGCGGTAATCACATCGCCTGCAATCTCTGATTTACGGATATCTTTGAAGAAATCCATAAGGTTGGCATACCTAAATCTCTGACCGAAACGTCTCGCTGATTCGAAGAGTTGCAGCATCGCATCTAAATCGCGATCTGCGTTTGCGCCGCGGACTCCACCTTTAAGTGCACGATTGCGCCAAGTATCGCTAACCAATTCGTTATCTTCGGTTTTTGCATTAGACCAAATGGCCCAGAGTAAATCTTCAGGTTGTGAAGCTTTCTTCTTTGCAGTTCGTTCGGCGAGATCAAATAGTTCGTGAACGCGCATTAATGATTGTCCGCTTGGTATTTCAAATTGACCATCGGTAATTGCTTTACAGATTAACTCTGTGCCGGTAAGACCAGTAGTACTTGAGTAATTAGCAACTAGTTCACGACGAATGCGACGAAGCGAAATTGAATCTGCGCCTCCAAATTCGCTAGTTAATAAAATTTCCGCCGTTGTTAAATCAACTTTGCCTGAAATCGCAGCTTCAGCCATAAGTAAAAATGGCGCTACTGATGCATTTTCGGAAAGCACTTGAAGTTCACCGGCAACCGGAATTGCATAACGCATTAACGCGCTACGAACTGCGCCGCTCTGTGCGGGTGAGCGGAAAATAACCGCCATCTCAGACCATTTAACTCCACGTTCTAGATGTGCGCGTTGCAATTTATCTGCGATAAATGCCGCCTCATTAGCGCCATCGATAAAGCACTCCGCCACCACCGAACCTGCAGTTTCAGCGCTAGAACTCTGGATTTCTGGCGCCTTTGGAAATTCGCCAGCTACCTTTTCTAGGAATAAATGCACCGCAGAACTGGATCTGAAATTTTCCGCTAAATGAATCGTGTCGCCTTTTGCTTTATAAGGCGCGAGAGCTTCTTGTAAACCATCTGGGTCGGCGCCACGGAAACGACCTACGGTGCTAAATGGATCGACTGCAATAACCAAATCGTCGGTTGCGATATTTGCAAGAAGTGCACGTTGAGCTTTATCGCTCTCTTGGAATTCGTCAATCAGAATTGTCTTAAATTGATTTTTAAAAGCGGTGCGCGTGGCATTCGCTGCGCGCCAAATTAGCTGTGCCGAATCTAAACGCTCTTTCGGTTCGCCATGGTCGGCATCAACCAGTATCAAAGTTCCGATATAGCTCTTCCAGAATTTACTTGCCGCTACCCAAAATTCTTCTTTGTACTTATTGCCATTTGCTTCGAGATCTTCTGGAGTCCAGCCACGTTCGGTAGCACGTAACATTAAATCACGAAGTTCGCGAATAAATCCTCGGGTGTGTAGCGCAGGCTTTAACTCAGCTGGCCAATCAACGCCATCTACTAATTGGCGGATCCATCCTTCTTGTTCGGGGCCAGATAGAAGTATTGGATTATGGCCTTCAGATTTTAAAATTGAATAAGCAAGTGCATGAAAAGTGCGTGCTAAAGGTTCGAGCATTGTCTCTGTAGTACGTAACGCAATTGCATCGCGAACTTCAGATGCGCGTTCGCGACCAAAAGTTAAGAGTAGAATCGAATTGGGATCTTGACCTTCATTGATTCTGGCAATCGCCGCTTCGATTAAAACAGTTGTTTTACCCGAACCTGGGCCACCGGTGATGATGAGCGGTTTACTGCGATGAGCAATCGCCATTTGCTGCGCCGAAGATAACCTGAAGTTATTTACAGGTAACGGACGACGCTTTAGCACGCTCCTATTCAACCTGAAGCGTGGGACAAAAGCTGGTTATTACTTCTTGCTTAGCGGCCAAAAAGTTTAGAAAGTAACCCGCCCTTAGCGGCTTTAGCTGCAGCCAAATCTGCGGCGGTGCACTTGCAACGTTCGCTCTTTGGAACGCCTTTAAGTGCGATCTCAATATGGTTACCGCAACCTGACCAAGTTGGTTTCTTGCAATTACGACAGGTGGTTCTTGAGCACATTATTTGCCTCCGGCTGGTGAGTTAATCCAAGTTAAATAACCACCATCTAGATTCTTCGCTTGATATCCAAGAGAATTGAGCAACATTGTTGCAACGTGACCTCGTTGACCAACTTGGCAGTTAACAATTACTTTCTTATTACCAATTTCTGTGTGGCGTTCGCGCATCTCATCGACTGGAATATTGATTGATCCTGGAATTGTGCCATTTGCAAATTCGCTAGCAGTGCGTACATCTACAAATGCATAACCTTCAGCTTTGTATTTATCCAATTCACTCCACTGCGCAATTTCTGAGATCCCACTAATCACATTCTCTGCAACATATCCCAACATATTTACAGCATCCTTTGCGGATCCGTATGGAGGAGCATATGCAAGCTCCAAATCAGCAAGCTCTGGTGCGGTGATTCCACCGCGCATTGCAGTTGCGATTACATCTATTCGTTTATCAACGCCATCGCGACCTACACCTTGCGCGCCAAGAATGTCGCCTGTATTTGGATCAAAGATTAACTTCATCGAAAATTGCACTGCACCTGGATAGTAAGTGGCATGTGAATTTGGATGAGTGTGAATCTCTTTAAATGCTCGGCCTGCTGCAGTTAAACGCTTTGCAGACCAACCAGTAGTTGCTACTGCTAAATCGAAAACTTTGACAATTGCAGTTCCGATTGAAGCAACTTCACGTACCTTCTTGCCGGCAATATGATCGGCGGTGATTCGGCCATGGCGATTAGCTAAGTTAGCTAGCGGAATTAAAGTACTTTCTCCATCTAAAGCATCGCTCTTCTCGGCAGCATCACCAATTGCGTAAATATCTGGATTACTGCTCTGATTAAATTCATTAACAGCGATGCCGTTTTTAGGGCCAATTTTTACGCCTGCAATCTTTGCCAGATGAGTATCTGGCTTAACACCGATTGCTGCGATCACAACTTCAGCCGGAACCTTAGTTCCATCTGTAAGTAGCACTTCAGTGTCGGTTATCTCTTTAACTGAATTAGCCAGATGTAGATCAATACCGTGCTTTCGCATCTCCTTATGAACAAGTTCTGCCATCTCTGGATCTAATGGACCAAGGACTTGTGGCAACGCTTCAATCAAAGAAGTCTTAATGCCTTTATGAATTAAGTTCTCCGCCATTTCGACGCCAATAAAACCGCCACCGATTACTACCGCGCTCTTTGGTTTGGTCTCAACTGCATCATAAATACGGAGCACATCTTCAACTGTACGAAGAGTAAGTGCGCGTTCGATTCCTGGGATAGGTGGCACGACTGGAGTAGCGCCAGGGCTAAGAATTAACTTGTCGTAACTTAGTTCTGATTCCTCACCACTAATCAAGTCGCGCGCAATAACCACTTTCTTTTCAGCAGAAATCTCTGTGACTTCTTGGTTTACGCGGACATCTAAACGGAAGCGCTTATGTAATGATGCCGGTGTCTGCAGATATAACTTGTCTTCTTCTGCAATAACTCCGCCAACGTAATATGGAAGGCCGCAGTTAGCGTAGGAAACATGTCCAGAACGCTCTAAAACAATAATCTCTGCGG
>ERZ650311.1469-NODE-1469-length-11605-cov-7.839394_pt1 | contig 11605 bp, 9 predicted proteins | sample MGYA00376247_ERZ650311 | MGnify/ENA primary metagenome ERZ650311 (study PRJEB26733, sample SAMN07839324) | wastewater metagenome | biome: small river; feature: stream; material: water | place: USA: North Carolina | collected 2016-07-28 ... | reverse complement strand
TAGATATCAATCTGCCTGGCTAAAGACCCATTACCCCGCAGCATTTCTGGCAGGGGTACTTACCCATGATCCTGGCATGTATCCCAAGCGGTTAATTGTTGATGAGGCACGACAAATGGGAATCACTATCGCACCTCTTGATGTCAACGCATCTGATTCGGTGTATCGAGTAGAAGATCACGGCAACGCGATTCGTATTGCGTTATCAACTGTTAGCGGAATTAGCGACACCGAGGTGCAGTCAATTATCGCTGGCCGTCCGTACATCGATTTAAATGATTTTGTCCGACGATCAGGAGCTAGTACTCCGGTTACTGAAAGCATGATTCTGACCGGTGCATTTGATGCGTTGCATGACAATGTCAATCGTCGCGATTTGTTGCTGCATTTTTCTGATCTACAAAAATCACCAAGTTCTGGCGTATCTGGCGCACAGATGAATTTAGGGTTTGAACCACCAGCGCTGATCAGTAGTGGTCTTCCTGCAATGACAGCTGCAGAGAGCGTGAAGTACGAGGTTGATCGCTTAGGTATCGATATGTCCCGTCACATGATTGAGTTTTACGGAGATTTCTTGAATGCAATTGGCGCGGTACGCTCTAGCGATTTACTCAAGCAACGATCTCAATCCTCGGTATTGGTTGCAGGCATCAAGGTTGCAATGCAGACACCACCGGTTCGTTCGGGTAAGCGGGTTATCTTTTTAACCCTAGATGATGGATACGGTTGCAGTGATTCCACCTTCTTTACCGATGTGCAAAGCGAATACGCCAATGTTTTATATTCAACATCGCTGCTACTTGTTAGGGGCGTAACCCGCAGAACAGGGGCCAGGGGCATATCGATAAGAGCCACTGGGGCGTGGGATTTACGTGCCGCTTACGAAAGTTGGAGCGCTAAACAAAGTACGCTCGCAATATGACGACAGAAGACAAGCCAACTCAGGCAACGATTCTGCATGTCGATATGGATGCCTTCTTTGCATCAGTTGCTGAAAAAGATAACCCTGAATTAAAGGGCAAGGCGGTAGTAATCGGAATGGGAACCCGCGGAGTTGTCTCTGCTGCAAATTACGAAGCACGTAAATTTGGAATCCATTCAGCGATGCCAGTGGGACAAGCACGCCGATTAGCACCACATGCAATTTTTTTACCTGTCGATATGGCACGCTACCAAGAGGTCTCAGGTCACATCATGGAGATCTTTGAAAGCTTTACACCTAACGTTGAGCCAATTTCTGTTGATGAGGCTTTTCTTGATGTAACTGGTGCCAAGAAGTTGTTAGGTACCGGGCGTGAAATAGCAACTGCAATCCGTGCGCGAGTTGAGGCACAAGAAGGAATTACTTGTTCGGTTGGAATTGCTCCATCCAAATTCATTGCAAAGCTTGCATCTACTCATTGCAAACCCAATGGAATGCTTGAAATTACAAGCGATCGAATTCTTGAGTTCCTACACCCACTACCAATCTCTGCGATGTGGGGAGTAGGTCCAAAGACCGCTGAAGTTCTCGAACGATTAGGACTTCGCACTATTGAAGATATTGCAAAGTTACCGCGGACAACTTTAATTCGTGCAGTTGGTGAAGCAGCGGGCGCTACCTTGCATGAACTTGCCTGGGGCCGTGATTACCGAGATGTTGCACCACAAGATGCCGAAAAAAGCATTAGCGCCGCCGAAACCTTTCCAACTGATTTAGATAACCCCGAAGAGATCCTGCGCGAATACCTGCGACTTTGCGAGCGCGCTGCCTCACGATTGCGTGACAAAGGATTGTTTGCAAAGACGATTTCCATCAAGGTTCGCTTTGGAGATTTCACAACAATTAATCGCTCAAAGACTTTGCCGCTTCCAATCGATAGCACTCACGATGTCTATGAAGTCGTAAAGGGTTTATATGAAGCGCTACGTATTGATCGGGCTCGGCTTCGCTTAGTAGGTGTATCCCTCGAGAATTTAAGTGAGGGTGCTCCTGTTCAAATGGTGTTGGGCGAGCGCGAGAAGGGTTGGCGAGAGGCTGAAGGGGCTATAGATAAAGCCCGCGAGCGTTTTGGCCGTGGTTCAGTGCGTCCTGCACGTTTGATTAAGCCTTCCTCAGAAGAGCCTGAAGAGTAGGAAAAGAAGTAGCGGGCACACACAATCTGTTCTATTGTGAGCCTGTGCCATTATCAGATCGCGAAAAGCGCCTACTTGAAGAGATGGAGGCTGCCCTTTTAACCGAGGATCCACGCCTAGTTTCAGCTCTTTCAGCTACGCCTGTTTCACCATCAAGAAACCGCATCATGGTTGGTGCCGGGCTAGTTCTTCTCGGATTGGTAACCCTTTTCGGCGGATTGATCGCACAGGTAACTCCAGTTGGAATCCTGGGCTTCATCATCGCCCTCAGCGGAGTAATCACCGCGATCTCCAGCATTTCGCCTCAGCTTCGTGGCCCAAAGAAGCCACGCACACGCACAAATTTGAGCGCTCGCCTTGAGCAGCGTTGGGAGAACCGCTCCAACGAGGAGTAAAACTCCAGCTCAAACCCTTCAAGCCCCTCCATGTGAGGGGCTTTTTTCATGCCCACACGAAGTTGCCATAGTGGGGAGAGGTGGGGCGGGAATGGGTAAAAAGTGGGAAAAGGTGGTTGAAAAAGGGGAAAAGTGGAGTAAAGTGGGGAATTAAGCGGGCACGAAAGTCCGCGGCGAACCTGGGGAAGGGGGCGCTGAAAATGTTTCTAGGCACCCATGAGCCTCGTCTTGATGACAAAGGTCGCTTAATCCTTCCCGCGAAATTCCGCGAAGAGCTTGCTGCAGGTTTAGTTATTACTAAAGGACAAGAACGTTGTCTTTATGTTTTTCCATCACAAGAGTTTTCAGTAATTACAGAGACGCTAAAACAAGCGCCAGTCACTGCAAAATCAGCACGTGATTACAGCCGTGTGATGTTTGCTGGCGCACACGATGAAATTCCTGATCGTCAAGGTCGCGTAACAATTCCTCAATCACTTCGCACATATGCAGGATTAGAAAAAGAGTGCGTTGTTATTGGTGCAAATACTCGCGTTGAAATTTGGGACGCAACTTCTTGGAATGAATATTTAGCAGATCGTGAAAAGAGCTTCGCTGATGTTTCAGAGGAGGTCTTTCCAGGTTTGTTCTAACTCTCATTTGTGGCCACTGCCGACCCTTCGAACGTAGCGACGTCCCTTCCCCGGCGCCGTTGCAACACAAAGATCCGTCGGCCGGCAGTGACCAGAGGTGAGAGTCGAAAGGAAAGAAAAGTTTTACCAGGCAAGTAACTAGTTGAAGTAAGGGGGAAGAGATGACAAGTACGACTGAACATATATCTGTAATGCGCGATCGCTGTGTCGATCTTTTATCCCCTGCGATTCTGTCGTCCAAAAATCCAGTAGTTGTTGATGCAACATTAGGCCTTGGTGGACACACAGAAGCTCTTCTGCAGAAGTTCCCACACTTAACTGTTATTGGAATTGATCGCGACTTAGATGCGATTGCAAAGGCATCACAGCGCCTTGCACCATTCGCAGATCGCCTAAAGACCGCACATTCAACCTTTGATCGCATTACTGATGTGGTTTCTAGCTTTGGCTATACGCACATTGATGGCGCATTATTTGATCTAGGTGTCTCTTCAATGCAGCTTGATCAACCAGAACGTGGTTTTTCTTATTCACAAGATGCACCACTTGATATGCGTATGGATCGCACTCAATCGCTAACAGCGGGGGAGATCATCAATACCTACGAGCCAGGCCAATTGGTTCGAATCCTTCGCACATATGGTGAAGAAAAGTTTGCTACACGCATCGTTGAATCAATTGTTAAGCAGCGTGCAATCGCTCCAATGAATTCAACAGCTCAGCTTGCAGAGCTTGTAAAAGAGGCGATTCCAGCTGCTACTCGTCGTACTGGCGGTAACCCTGCAAAGCGCACATTCCAGGCACTTCGCATTGAAACTAATGATGAATTAGGCACGATTACACGCGCACTGCCTGCTGCACTTGATCTTCTTAACGTGGGTGCCCGTTTAGTTGTTATGTCATTCCAGTCTCTTGAAGATCGCATCGTCAAGCAGCTATTTGTTGCTTCAACAACATCTGGAACTCCACGTGATCTTCCATTCGAACTTCCTGAATTCGCTGCCAAGTTTTCAATGATTACTCGCGGAAGCGAAACACCTACCGATGCCGAGCTAGAAGAGAACTCACGTTCTCAATCAGTACGTCTTCGCGCAATCGAAAGGTTGGCCGCATAATGGCAATGACCGCATTCGCACCAGCGATTACTCGCTCAAAGGAAATTTTCGCCGAAAAGTCATCACAAGTTGTTCTGAAGCTTGTGCCTGATCTATCCGACGGAAAGCAAGCAGATCGAAAGTTCTTCGCAATATTTGTAACTGCAGTTGGAGTTATTGGTCTCATGTTCCTTCTCCTGATCAATACCTTGCTAGCTCAAGATGCATTTGAACTTACTAACTTGAAGGTACAAGCAAAGATGGTAAGTGATGAACGCGAAGCAATTGCACGACAGATGGACAAAATCTCTTCTCCGGCATCACTCGCGAAGGAAGCTACCGCACTTGGTATGAAGCCTTCAGAGACTCCAACCTTCTTGTCCTTAGACAAGCCAATTTCAGAGGTTCCGGTGAAGAATGGGTAATTTCTCTCTCGCGCGTAACAGAATTAGGTTCCTAATTTTGTTTACTGCAATCATTATGTTCTTATTTGGAGTACGCCTTGTACAAGTGCAAGCTCTACAAGCCAATGATTATCGCAATCGCGCAGTGAATGAGATGGAAAAGGTAAAAACTCTCCAAGCACCACGTGGAGATATCACCGATATTAATGGCCTTCCTTTTGCTCGTAGCGTCGCGGCAATCAGCATCGTCGTGGATCAGACACAGATTCTCAATCCTGCAAAGACTGCGGCTTTTGTAGCTCCAATTCTCGGAATGAATGCTTCAGAGGTCGAAACAGCGATTACTGGAAAACGTAAGTGGTACATGGTTGCCGAGAATGCAAAACCTGCAACATGGCTCAAGCTGACCAAGGCAATTGATACTTATAACGCAACCCTTCCTGGCATGAGCCCAGAGCGGATCATTGGTTTCTTCCCAGAGCGCAGTTATGTGCGTGAATATCCATCTGGTTCATTAATCGCATCACTTATTGGCTTTGTGAATCACGATGGAGTTGGTGCAACCGGTCTTGAGTCCAGTATGAACTCAACTATCTCTGGAATCAACGGTAAGTATTCATATGCAAATGGATACAAGGCTGAAATTCCAGGTTCCCAATCAGAGATCCTGCCAGCACAAGCTGGTACATCTATTCGTTTAACAGTAGATCGAGATATTCAGTGGGTTGCATCAAAGGCGATTGCAGATGCGGTTAAATCTTCAAACGCCATTAGTGGCACGGTAATTGTTATGGATCCAAAGACAGGTCAGATTCTGGCTCATGCAACTGCGCCGACATTTGATCCAAATAACACCTCAAAAGTTTCATTAGTTTCAATGCGCAACCCCTCAGTGCAAGATGTCTATGAACCAGGATCAACTGGAAAGGTAATGACGCTTGCTGCGGCGATTGAGGAAAAGAAAATCACTCCAGAAACCGTTCTCACCGTTCCTTATGCTTTAAAGCGTTCCACAAAGGTTTTCCATGATCACGAGCCTCATCCAACTCAGCGATTGACCGCTTCAGGAATTTTGGCGGTTTCTAGCAACACAGGTTCAATTCAAATCGGTGAGATGCTTTCCAATGACACTTTGCATAACTATCTTTCAAAGTTTGGCATTGGCGAAAAGACTGGTTCAGGACTTCCTGGAGAATCACGCGGAATTTTGCCAAAGGTTGCAGATTGGTCTGGAACTACAGCACCAACGGTTGCTTTTGGACAGGGTTATTCACTAACTGCCATGCAAGCAACAAGTGTCTTTGCAACGATTGCAAATGATGGAGTTCGCGTGTCACCAACAGTTATCGCTGGAACTAGTGATGCGAGCGGAAATTACACACCATCTGCTGCTCGTGAGAGTGTTCGTGTTATCAGTTCAGAAACTGCACAAAAGATGCGCATCATGATGGAGAGTGTTGTTTCGGCAAACGGCACCGCTCCAACAGCGGCTATTGCCGGTTACCGGGTAGCGGGAAAAACCGGTACAGCGATGCGCATCGATGACACTTGTGGTTGCTACCGCGGCTACACAGCATCATTTATTGGTTTTGCTCCAGCAGATAAGCCAGCGTATGTAATCTCGGTAACGATCCAAGATCCAAAGGGTCTGCACTGGGGTGGAGCACTTGGTGGTCCAGTATTTAAAAAGGTTATGTCATTTGTTCTGCAATCAAAGGGAATTGCACCAACTGGAACAACAGTTGATCCAGTTGCATTGACAGAAAAGCAGCTTATCGCCGAAAGAAAATTAGCAGAACAGAAGGCTGCACGTGTCAAGACCAATTGAGGAGTTCAAGCGAACCGTTGAATCAGTTGCTGCAATCGCAAATGCAACCTTGTCGGGCGATAGTTCAACTGTAATTTCTGGTTTAACACTTGATAGCAAATCGGTTCAAGAAGGCGATCTCTTTATTGCCTTACCTGGCGAAAAGGTTCATGGCGCAGACTTTGCACACGATGCGATTGCACGTGGGGCGGTAGCTGTACTGACTGATGCAGAGGGTGCACGAAAGGTTTCGGGTGTTCCAGTAATTGTTTCAACTAACCCACGCCGTGCAGCTGGCGTTATAAGTGCATGGTTTTATAGCGAACCCATGCGTGATCTTTATAGCGTGGGTGTAACAGGTACAAATGGAAAGACAACAGTTACAACCTTATTGCACCAGATCATGTCTTTAGCAGGTCGCGAGAGCGGACTAATCGGCACCGTAGAAACTCGTATTGGTGAGGAAGTTGTTGCTAGCAAGCGAACCACCCCTGAAAGCAGCGATCTACAGGCGCTATCTGCGGTGATGCGCGAGCGACATATGCGCAACCTGGTCATGGAGGTTTCCAGCCATGCGATAGCTCTAGAGCGAATTCGAGGAAGCCATTTTGCAGTTGTAGCCTTCACAAACCTGTCTCAGGACCATCTTGATTTTCACAAGACTATGGAAAACTACTTTGCCGCTAAGTCAAAGTTATTTACCTTTGAATTTGCAGATCTTGCAGTTATTAACATTGATGATGCTTATGGCGTGAAGCTTGCTGAGCAAACTGAACTTCCTGTCATGACAGTTTCTCGTCATGACCACAATGCAACTTGGCATTACGTATCAATCAACCGCGATTATGTTGGAGCCCATGTTGCTATTCGTGGAAGTGCTGGAATTTTGATAGAAGGGAAGGTTCACCTCCACGGTGGATATAACTTCGATAATTTGTTGATGGCGGTTGCAATCGCAACTGAAAGTGGAATTGATCCAATAGATATAGCAGCTATTTTGCCGCAACTCACCGGTGCTGCAGGTCGTCTAGAAGCTGTGCGACTCGGGCAAAACTTCACCGCCTTAGTTGACTATGCGCATTCACCTGATGCGGTGTCTCGAGTCTTAGAAACTGCACATGAAATTACAGATGGTCGAGTAATCGCCGTGCTTGGGTGTGGCGGCGATCGAGATTCAACTAAGCGACCATTAATGGGAAAGGCTTTGCATGATGGAGCAGATGTCGCAATCTTTACAAGCGACAATCCACGTTCTGAAAAGCCTGAAGCAATTTTGGTACAAATGACTTTGGGCTTAGACATCCAAGAGCCAAGTGCCATCATTGAAGATCGCGCAGAAGCAATACGTGCAGCTGTTAATGAGGCACAAGAAGGTGACGTTGTAATTGTTCTTGGCAAAGGCCATGAAAAGGGACAGGATATTGCAGGCGTAAATCACCCATTTGATGATCGCGTCGAGCTCGCAAAAGCGATCGAGGACAAGAAATGATTACATTAACCGCAGGAGAGATCGCACTTCTGGTCGCAGGCGAGTTGCATTGCGATAAAGATTTATTGGTATCAAAAGCACCCGTCTTTGACTCACGACTAGCAACCCCTGGTTGTATTTTCTTGGCACTCAAGGGCGAGACAGTTGATGGACATGATTTCGCAGCTGATGCTTATCGCGCAGGTGCAATGTTTTCACTAACGACTCATCGCATCGATGGTCCTTGCATCGTGGTTAAAGATGTTTTAGAGGCGGTTGCAGTACTGGCAGCCTTTGTTCGCAAGCGCCTAACAAACTTAACGGTTATTGGAATTACAGGATCTCAAGGAAAAACAAGCACCAAGGATCTTCTGGCGCACATGCTGCGAGTTGCTGGTCCTACTGTTTCACCTGCAGGTTCCTTCAATAATGACCTAGGTTTACCCATAACTTTGCTCGAATGCGATGAAAGAACAAAATTCTGTGTTCTCGAAATGGGAGCGCGCCATAAAGGCGACATTGCTCGACTGTGTGAAATTGCTAAACCCAATATCGGAGTTGTTTTAACTGTCGGTACTGCACACCTTGGGGAGTTTGGATCTGTTCAAGCAATCGCAGAAACTAAATCAGAGCTCATCCAATCATTGTCTGCCGATGGAGTCGCAGTTCTAGGTAGTTACGATCCATTCACTCCTGCTATGGCGTCGCTTCACTCAGGTCGAACAATTAGTTTTGGCGAGGGACAAGAGGTCCGTGCCGCAGATATTGAAATTCGTGAAGGTCGACCACACTTTGATTTAGTAACACCAGCAGGGCGCGATGCTGTTGGAATGCGAGTAGTTGGTGCACATCAAATTTCAAATGCTTTGGCGGTTGCAGCTATTGGCACCGCACTAGAGCTTCCAATCGAATTAATTGCGAGCTCTCTTTCAACTGCAGAGAGTGCAAGTAAGTGGCGTATGGAGTTGCACGATGTTTTTGGCTTGCTCATTATTAATGACTCTTACAACGCTAACCCGCAATCTATGGCTGCTGCCATGCGCTCCCTTGTGCTCTTTGCGCAGGAGCGAGGTGGCGAATCGTGGGCCTTTGTAGGAAAGATGCATGAACTCGGCGAGTCAAGCCCATCGCAACATGAAGCAATTGGCAGGCTTGCTCAAGAGATTGGTATCGATCATTTAGTCGCCATAGGAGCGCCTGAATACGGTGATCCAAAGGGGGAGATGAAGGTTCATCACTACGCAAGTATTGATGAGTGCTTATCGATGACAGATTATTTCTCGGCAGGTGATGTTGCACTAGTTAAAGCATCACGATCTGAAGGCTTTGAGGTTTTGGCACAGAAGTTAGAGAGTTTATGGTTAGACAAGAGCGGAGTTGAGAGTTGAGACAGATTCTGATTGCTGGTGCATTTGCACTGATCTTCGCACTCTTTGGCACTCGTGTTCTCATTCGAATTCTGGCAAGCCGTGGCTACGGTCAGATAATTCGAGATGACGGCCCTTCAACGCATCGCATCAAACATGGAACTCCAACCATGGGTGGAATTATTTTTATCCTTGCAGCGGTGCTTGGTTACTTTTTTGCTCACTTAATATCAGGAACTCCAGTTACAGTCTCGGCACTCTTGGTGATGGGATTGGTTGTATGTCTTGGGTTCATTGGATTCTTAGATGATTGGCTCAAAGTTTCTAAGCAGAACTCTCGCGGATTACCTGGTCGATTTAAATTATTAGGGCAAGCGATTTTTGCAGCGATCTTTGGATACATGGGATTGCAGTTTGCAGATTCTGATTCACTCACACCTATTTCACAATACTTATCTGGTGTGCGCGAAACCTCGATTTATCTAGGCTCAGCACTCGTTGTTATTTGGATTGTTTTAATGGTGATGTCTGCGAGTAATGGTGTAAACCTGACAGACGGACTTGATGGTTTAGCAACCGGTGCTTCAATCATGACATTCCTTGCCTTTGTGCTTATCGGTGTATGGGAGTTTGGTCAGAGCTGTGCAATTAATGCATCTTCAGGTTGTTATGCGGTAAGAGATCCATTGGATCTAGCTGTTCTTGCTGCTGCCTTTGCAGGTGGCTGCACAGGCTTCTTATGGTGGAACACTGCACCAGCAAAGATCTTTATGGGAGATACAGGATCATTGGCTCTGGGCGGTGCGATCGCAGCATTTGCAGCAACTTTGCGGGTAGAACTATTGCTTATTCCACTGGGTGGACTCTTTGTAATCATCACTATGTCAGTTCTAATTCAAACCCTGTACTTCAAAATTTCTGGCGGAAAACGTGTATTTAAGATGGCACCACTTCATCATCACTTTGAATTAATTGGCTGGGAACAGATAACTATCGTGATTCGTTTTTGGATTATTGCAGGCCTGAGCGTTGCCTTGGGGCTCGGATTGTTCTACGCGCAGTGGGTCGTTAAGTAGTACATGCCAATCAACTTTGCCAATAAACGTTTCCTGGTCTTAGGAGCAGGAGTAACTGGTTCTGCAGTTGCTCGCTCATTGCAAGCACGTGGTGGCACAGTAAGTATTGCCGATGACAATGCGCCGGATTCAATCAAACCAGAGTCGGTAAATCTGCAAGATTTTGATGCGGTAGTTATTTCTCCTGGGTGGCGACAGGATCATCCACTTGTAATCAAAGTTCTGGCAAGTGATTTAGAGATATTAAATGAGATTGATTTAGCGTGGCTGATTCGCGCTGAAGTTGCGCCAGGTCAGAAGTGGTTAGCGCTAACTGGCACCAATGGAAAAACTACGACCGTCGAGATGACCGCAAAGATTCTACAAACTGCTGGCTTGAAGGCTGTGGCATGCGGCAATGTAGGTGACACGGTTATTGAAGCGGTTGATCGTCCAGAACCTTACGAATACTTAGTGTTAGAGCTTTCTAGTTTTCAATTGCACTGGGCCAAGCAAGCTGAGTTTGTCTCTTCTGCAATCCTAAATATCGCCGATGATCATTTAGATTGGCATGGAACATTTGATGCTTATGCCGATGCCAAGTTCTCAATTTTAGATCGCAGCGCCATTGCTGTACTTAACGCAGATGATGGGGAAGTGGTTAAGCGTTCGAACAGATTTACCGACCGAAAAGTCTTTTTCTCTCTTGATACTCCAGCACCCGGTGAGATCGGTGTAGTAGAAGATTTATTGGTAGATCGCGCCTTTGTGTCAGATCCTCAACAAGCATCGATGATCTGCGAACTTTCAGATATCAAACCAACAGTGCCACACAATGTTTCTAACGCCCTTGCAGCTGCAGCACTTGCACGCTCCATCGATATTCCTCACGAAACTATTCAAAAGGCGCTGCAAGAGTTTCGCCCAGGTCGCCACCGAATTGAAACTGTGTTTGAGTCTGACTCAATAAGTTGGGTTGATGATTCCAAAGCTACAAATCCACATGCAGCAGCAGCTTCCTTAATGTCTCATTTATCAGTTGTGTGGATTGCTGGCGGATTAGCAAAAGGTGCGGATATGAACGCCATGGTTGAGCGTTGCAAGGGCCGCATCAAGGCAGCGATCCTTATAGGTGCAGATCGCCAACTCATTTCCGATGCACTTAGGAAATTCGCTCCAGAAATCCCACAACTCTTGGTTGATGCACCAGCTGATTACATAAAGGGTGGGCAATCAAATGGACTCATGGAAGCTGCGGTGAAAGCGGC
>ERZ650311.1468-NODE-1468-length-11607-cov-17.148805_pt1 | contig 11607 bp, 8 predicted proteins | sample MGYA00376247_ERZ650311 | MGnify/ENA primary metagenome ERZ650311 (study PRJEB26733, sample SAMN07839324) | wastewater metagenome | biome: small river; feature: stream; material: water | place: USA: North Carolina | collected 2016-07-28 ... | reverse complement strand
TCCATTGATTTCCGGCAAGCTCTGAAACCATCGATGCATATCCGCGCAAAATAACGGTAAGACCGTTCACGCGTTCACAGGAACGAGTATTCATCTTGTGAGGCATTGCAGATGAACCCACTTGGCCCGCCTTAAAGCCTTCGGTCACAAGCTCGGCACCTGCCATCAAGCGAATTGACGTTGCAAGCGATGATGGAGATGAGGCCAACTGCACGAGCGTGGTGAGAACTTCGTAATCCAATGAACGTGGATATACCTGGCCGGTTGAATCGAGGACACGATCAAAACCGAGCTCTGCTGCAATCGATGCCTCAAGCTTCTGATGAATATCGGATGAACCCAAGAGATCAATCGAATCTTGCGCAGTGCCAACAGGGCCCTTAATTCCACGCATGGGATAACGGCTTTGCAGGCTTTCTAGACGTTCGAATGCATAGAGAAGTTCTTCGGCAGCTGATGCAAAACGCTTTCCCAATGTTGTGATCTGAGCTGGAACATTGTGTGATCGACCAGCAATTGGGCGATCAGAGTATTGCGCTGACTTTGCTGCAAGCTGAGCAAGGAGTGCAACAACTTTATCGCGCACAATATTGAGGCCATCGCGGATTTGAAGCGCTTCAATGTTTTCGGTCAGGTCGCGGCTTGTCATTCCTGCGTGGATAGCTTCGTGGCCAGCGAGTGCGTTAAATTCTTCAATACGTGCCTTTACGTCGTGGCGAGTTACCTTCTCGCGCGCATCAATAGAGGCAAGATCAACGTTGTTGATGACCTTTTCGTAATCTGCAATGACTTTTGCATCGATTGGGTGACCTAGCTGTGACTGAGCGCGAGCGACCGCAATCCACAATTGACGTTCTGCAATGATCTTTGCTTCCGGAGCAAATACTGCACGCATCTCATTGGATGCATAACGGTTAGCCAATACGCTCATTGGTTTACTTCCCCTCACTTGCTTTGAGTGCGATATCTGAACGGTAGAAAGATTTATCGAGTGCAATCTTTGAGATTGCGGCATATGCCTTCTCGCGGGCGATGGCAAGAGATGCGCCAAGGCCTGTGACTGTCAGGACTCGTCCCCCACTGGATAACAAGCGACCATCAGAGAGTGCAGTACCTGCGTGATAGATGCTTGCATCTACTGCAGACGGCAGTGAAATTTCTCCACCTGTCTTCGGTGATTCTGGATATCCATCTGATGCAACGACTACGGTGACCGCACTTTCATCGCGCCAATTAAGAACTGTGTCATCTAAGTTATCTGTCGCTGCGTTGTAAAGAAGAGTTGCAAGTGGTGTCTCTAAGCGAGGAATCAACACTTGAGTCTCTGGATCACCGAAGCGAGCATTGAATTCAATAACTTTGAGGCCGTTCTTGGTCAGCGCAAGGCCGGCATATAACAAGCCTACGAAAGGGGTTCCACGCGCTGCCATTTCAGCAATCATCGGCGCTAAGACTTTTTCATATGTCTCTTCCACGATTTCTTCTGGTGCCCAAGGCAATGGTGAGTACGCACCCATTCCACCAGTATTGGGACCTTCATCGCCATCGTAGGCGCGCTTGAAATCTTGTGCAGGTTCCATCGCCAGGATATTGCGACCATCGGAAATTCCAAAGAGAGAAATCTCTGGGCCATCCAAATATTCTTCAATCACAACACGATCACAAGCAAGTGCGTGCTTGAGTGCAACGTCGCGATCATTAGTAACAACAACGCCCTTACCTGCTGCAAGTCCATCATCCTTCACAACATATGGAGCACCAAAAGCATCGAGCGCCTTTTCAATCTCTGGTTGTGTGGTGCAGGTAAAGCTCTGCGCAGTCGGAACGCCTGCATCACGCATGACGCCCTTTGCAAAATCCTTAGAACCTTCAAGCTGAGCAGCTGCTCTAGATGGGCCAAAGACAGGAATTCCGATTGCACGAATTGCATCTGCAGCACCATTCACGAGTGGAACTTCAGGTCCAATAACAACGAGATCAACAGCAAGAGTCTTTGCAAGTGCAGTCAGTGCAGCATTGTCAGTAACAGCAACGGGATGAAGAGTTGCAATTTCTGCAATGCCTGGATTGCCAGGTGCTGCGTGGAGCTCGGTACAAGCTGAATCTGCTCGCAGTCCTAGTGCAAGTGCGTGTTCGCGACCGCCGCTTCCAACTAGGAGGATTTTCATGGCTTAGATGAAATCCTTTACGACGATTGTTTGGTCGCGCCCGGGACCTACGCCGATTGCGCTCATCGGGGCACCGGAGATTTTCTCAAGGAAGGTGATGTAATCCTGTGCATTCTTTGGAAGATCAGCAATGGTGCGTGCACCAGAGATATCTTCTTTCCAGCCAGGTAGGTATTCATAGATTGGCTTAGCGTGGTGGAAATCTGTCTGTGAAGAAGGAAGTTCTTCAACGCGCTTTCCATCGATCTCGTAAGCCACACATACTGGGATTTGCTCCCAGCCGGTAAGAACATCGAGCTTTGTCAGGAAGAAATCTGTAAGTCCATTAACGCGAACTGCGTATCGAGCAATCGGTGCGTCATACCAACCGCAACGACGTGCGCGACCTGTTGTTACGCCGACTTCGCCACCAATGGTGCGAAGTTTTTCGCCATCTTCATCGAAGAGTTCGGTAGGAAATGGACCAGAACCAACACGAGTTGTGTAGGCCTTCACGATTCCAATTACCTTTTCAATCTTTGTTGGACCAACGCCAGAGCCAGTACATGCGCCACCAGCTGTTGGGTTAGATGAAGTCACGAATGGATATGTTCCGTGATCGACATCGAGCAGAGTTCCTTGTGAACCTTCGAGCAATACACGCTTGCCGGCCTTGAGCGCTTCATCAAGAAGCAAGACTGTATCTGCAACATATGGACGAAGGATTTCTGCGTACTCGAGGTACTCAGAGAGAACATCATCTACTGAAATATCTTTGCGGTTGAAGACCTTGATAAGAATCTGGTTCTTGTCGCGAAGTGCGCCTTCCAGCTTCTGGCGAAGAATTGATGGATCGAAGAGATCTTGTACGCGAATACCGATGCGGTTGATCTTGTCAGCATATGCAGGTCCGATTCCGCGACCTGTTGTGCCGATCTTCGACTTACCCAAGAAGCGCTCTGAAACCTTATCGATGGTGCGGTGATACGGAGTAATTAAGTGAGCATTAGTTGAGATAACCAACTTGCTGCAATCGATTCCGCGCTCTGTAAGTCCATTGATTTCTTGCAACAACACTGCTGGATCGATAACAACACCATTTGCAATTACCGGAACAACGTTAGGAGAAAGAATTCCGGAAGGAAGTAAGTGAAGCGCGTACTTCTGATCTCCGATAACAACTGTGTGTCCTGCGTTGTTGCCGCCTTGATAGCGAACTACATAATCGACGCGATCACCGAGCAAGTCGGTAGCTTTACCCTTGCCCTCATCACCCCACTGTGCTCCCAGTAGAACTAATGCAGGCATGGATAAAGCCTTTCCGACTCGTAGGTGAACTAATTACTTAAGAAGTGATGTACCGGTTGAACGAAGGTCTTCACAAGCAAGTGCAACGCGTGCTGCGATTCCTGCTTCTGCAGCCTTACCCCACGCACGTGGATCGTAAGCCTTCTTATTTCCGATTTCGCCATCGATCTTCAAGACGCCGTCGTAGTTCTTCATGATGTGATCTACAACTGGACGTGTAAATGCGTACTGAGTATCTGTATCGATATTCATCTTTACAACGCCATAATCAAGTGAATCGCGGATCTCTGAGAGAAGTGAACCTGAACCACCGTGGAAAACGAGGTCCATTGGCTTGCTTCCTGCAGCCTGTCCAAGCTTTGCAGCAACTGCATCTTGGAGATCCTTCAAGATTCCTGGGCTAAGAACAACGTTTCCTGGCTTGTAAACACCATGAACGTTTCCGAATGTTGCAGCAACCATGTAGCGGCCGTTCTCGCCGTTACCCAATGTTTCAAGTGTCATCAAAGCATCTTCAGGTGTTGAGTAGAGCTTTGCATCATGCTTTGCTTCAACACCATCTTCTTCTCCACCGACAACGCCGATTTCGATTTCAAGAATTGTCTTTGCAGCAACTGACTTTGCGAGGAGTTCCTTCGCAATGATCATGTTCTCCTTCATGTCGACAGCTGAGCCGTCCCACATGTGAGAGTTGAACAAAGGCTGCTTGCCTTCCTTCACGCGCTGCGCACCGATTTCAAGAAGTGGACGCATAAATGTGTCGAGCTTCTCCTTAGGGCAGTGGTCTGTGTGAATTCCAATGTTGACGTTGTAATTCTTTGCAACAACGTGTGCAAACTCTGCGAGCGCTACTGCGCCAGCAACCTGATCTTTGACTGTTGAGCCAGATGCATATTCAGCTCCGCCCCATGAGAACTGGATGATTCCATCTGAACCAGCCTCTGCGAATCCGCGGATAGCACCGATAACTGTCTGAGATGAAGAAACGTTGATCGCTGGATATGCGAACTTTCCTGCCTTAGCGGCATCCAACATTGCTGCATAAACTTCAGGGGTTGCGATTGGCATGATGTCTCCAATGGGTAGATCGAGGGTGTAAACCCATCGCGAAAAGGCACCATTGGCTCTTGCTGCGGTTTACGGCTAATCCAACCACCTACCCCCGCGTAAGCGAAAATCGCCACGAGCGCGAGGGCAAAAATCAGTGCAGAATCTTCTGAATAGCTGAAATTAGGGCGGCCAAAAGGGCTGGGTTGCTGAGGAATTTAAGGAGATAGCTGAGGAAGGTAATGAGAGTCATGGGGGCGATGATGGCCCTCAAAAGCCTTATAAATCAGAGCTTTCGTGGCTCTTGTGGATGAATCTCGCCCCCGAAAAACCTATCTATTGAGCGTAAAAACTCCTAAACTTTGCCGTTATGAGCGCTGAAACCCTAGACAACCTCTCCTCCGAAAATCGGACATTTGCCCCAACTCCCGAGTTTGCTGCACAGGCCAACGCCCAGCACGCCCTCTACGCGGAGGCCCACCACGATGGCCTCGCCTTCTGGGAGCGTCAGGCAGAGGCACTGGTCTGGGATCGCAAGTGGGATACCACGCTCGAGTGGAACCCACCCTTTGCCAAGTGGTTTGTCGGCGGAAAGATCAACGCCTCAGTCAACGCCCTCGATCGTCACGTGGCCGAAGGCCACGGCGGCCGCATCGCCTTCCACTTCGAGGGCGAACCTGGTGACACTCGCACAATTTCGTACGCACAACTTTTAACCGATGTCTGTAAAGCAGCCAATGCTCTGACCGAAATGGGAATCTCTGCCGGCGATCGCGTTGCAATTTACATGCCACTGATTCCTGAGGCAGCTGTTGCAATGCTCGCATGTGCACGTATTGGTGCAATTCACTCTGTTGTCTTTGGTGGGTTCTCTGCCGATGCGCTTCTCTCTCGTATTCAAGATGCAGATGCAAAGTTAGTCATCACAGCAGATGGTGGTTTCCGTAAAGGCGCAGCATTTGCTTTAAAGCCTGCGGTCGATGAAGCGCTCAAGGGCGAGACAAATGTGAAGCAAGTTCTTGTTGTAAAGCGCACAGGGCAAGAGACTGCATGGAATTCAGATCGCGATATCTGGTGGCACGACATGGTCGATCGTCAGCACTCAACACATACTCCAGAATTTTTCGATAGCGAACATCCTCTCTTTATCTTGTACACATCAGGTACCACTGCAAAACCAAAGGGAATCTTCCACACAACAGGTGGATACCTCACACAAGTTGCATACACTCATAAGGTTGTATTCGATATCAAGCCAAAGACAGATGTCTATTGGTGCACAGCAGATGTCGGCTGGATTACCGGCCACTCATACATGGTTTATGGACCGCTTATTAATGGTGCAACACAAGTGATGTATGAAGGAACTCCTGATACTCCACATAAGGGACGCATCTTCGAACTCATCGAAAAGTACGGCGTCACAATTTTGTATACGGCTCCAACTTTGATTCGCACATGGATGAAATGGGGAGATGAGTATCCAGAGAAATTTAACCTCTCCACTCTTCGTCTTCTTGGCTCTGTTGGTGAACCTATTAACCCTGAAGCATGGATTTGGTATCGCCATGTCATCGGTGGTGGGCGTTGTCCGATCGTTGATACCTGGTGGCAGACAGAGACCGGTGCCATCATGATTTCACCGCTTCCCGGCGTTACTGCAACAAAACCAGGCTCAGCAATGCGTCCTATCCCAGGTATTAGCGCAAAGGTTGTCGATGACAACGGCGTTCCTGTTGGAGATGGACATGGTGGTTATTTAATTCTCGATCAACCATGGCCATCAATGTTGCGCGGTGTGTGGGGTGAGGAAGAACGCTTTAAAGAAACCTATTGGTCTCGCTTTGAGAATATTTACTTTGCGGGCGATGGTGCAAAGCTCGATGATGATGGAGCAATCTGGTTGCTCGGTCGCGTTGATGATGTCATGAATGTTTCTGGTCACCGCATCTCTACAACTGAAGTTGAATCAGCGCTTGTCTCTCACGAAGCAGTTGCCGAAGCAGCCGTAGTGGGTGCAGCAGATGCAATGACAGGTCAAGGCATTGTTGCCTTTGTTATTTTGCGCGGCGGAGTCGAGCACGTTGAAGGTGAAGAACTTGTTAAAGAACTTCGTAACCACGTTGCTAAGGAAATCGGTGCGATTGCAAAGCCTCGTCAGATCATGGTTGTTAATGAACTCCCTAAGACACGAAGTGGAAAGATCATGCGTCGTTTGTTGAAGGATGTTGCCGAAAACCGTGCTGTCGGAGATGCCACAACGCTTGCAGATCCCAATGTGATGAAGTTGATTGCAGAAGGTTTAAAGAGCAGTACTAGCGAAGATTAAGAAGCGCGAGCAATCGCGCAACTTCATCAGCAATAGCTGTACGGCCTAGGCCCACGTACTTGCGTGGGTCTACCAGCTTAGGATTTTCATCGAGGGCTGCGCGAATTTCGTGGGTAAAGACTCCGTTGAGATGCGTTGCAATATTAATCTTGCTCATTCCAGCGCGAACAGCCTTCTGAATATCGGCATCGCTGACGCCAGAAGAACCATGGAGAACTAATGGCAACTTCGCAGTCGCTGCAATATCTGCAATCAAATCAAAATCAAGAGTGGCATCGCGTGTAGTCATCGCATGAGATGAACCCACCGCTACTGCCAATAAATCCGTACCGGTTGCTTGGGCAAATGCCAGAGCCTCTTCAGGGCGGGTACGTACTCCGGGTGCGTGAACCCCGTCTTTTCCGCCTACTTCACCGATTTCTACCTCGAGCGTTGCTCCGTAGCTCTTACATAACTGAGCCATGCGAAGGCTAGCTGCAACGTTCTCTTCATAGGGCAGCTTGGAGCCATCGAACATAATTGAGTCATAGCCAAGATCGAGAGCCTCTTTAACGAGATCTTCACTTTCAGCATGATCGAGGTGTACTGATACTGGAACACTTGAGTGATCTGCGATTGCAATCGTTGCAACCGAGATTGGCTTTAGAGCGCCGTGATAGCTAACGCAATTCTCGCTAATTTGCAGGATGACAGGAAGGTTGGACTTCTCTGCCCCAGCGACGAGCGCCTCTGCATGTTCGAGAAGAATGACATTAAATGCACCTACTGCAGTACCTGCAGCTTGTGCTTCAAGGACTAACTTTCCGGAAGTTGTACGTGACATCAGATTCTCCTTAAACAATCACAACATCGACGTCAAGAGCTTTAAATGCCTTGACGGTTTTCTTATCGAGACCACTATCGGTAATCAGCACATCGATTTCATTGACAGGTCGAATCGATGCAAATGCTCGCTTTTCGAACTTTGAGCTATCGGTAACCACGACAATTTTGCGAGCTCGTGCAGCTATCTGGCGATTGACGCGCGCTTCATCTTCATGGCGAGCAGCAGCACCAATTACCGCATCGATCGCTTCTACTCCCAAGAATGCAATATCAATATTTACTTCTTTCAAAACCTCTTCTGCAAAGGGGCCAGTGAGTTCATAGGATTGAGGACGCGCTACCCCACCTGTGACGACAATTTTGATGTGAGGGCGCACTGTTAACTCTGCTGCAATATTAACTGCGTTAGTAACGACAGTAAGAGCCGGCTGAAGATCTGTCGCATCGCCAGCCGCGAATTCTGAGCGAGCAACAATTGCCCGTGCAACGGCAGTTGTTGTTGTTCCGCCGTTAATACCGATGACATCGTGGCGTGAAACTAATTCGGCGGCAGCTTCAGCGATACGTTGTTTGACCTCATCGCCCTTGGCCATCTTGTAATTTAGTGGAAGAGCGATTGATCCACCTGTTGCGACTGCTCCGCCATGGGTACGTGAAAGAAGCTGTTGGCGGGCTAAAGAGTCGAAATCTCGACGGATTGTGGCGGCAGAGACATCGAGAATCTCGGCAACTTCTTCAACTTCAACACTGCTTCTTTCGACAACAATCTCGAGGATTCGGCTGAGGCGATCCTGCTTGTTCACTTCACGCTGCCCGCTGTGAGTCCACCGACGAGCCACTTCTCAATAAGTGCAAAGAGGATAACGACTGGAACTATCGCAATAAGAGATCCTGCAAAGAGGTAGTTCCACTGCACTTGGTACTGACCGATAAGCGCTGTCAAACCAACTGTCAGTGGTTCGTGTTCTGGTGATGATGTCAGAGTCAACGCAATAACGAACTCGTTCCAGGCAGCGATAAAGGTGAAGATAAATGCAGTCACCAATCCAGGTAGCGCAAGTGGAAGAACAATCTTTGTCAGTGTTGTGAAGCGGGAGCAACCATCAATCCAAGCTGCTTCTTCAACTTCTTTAGGAATGCTTGCAAAGAAACTAGAGAGAATCCAAATCGAGAAGGCCATATTAAATGCCGCGTAGATAAGTATCAGCGCCAAATATGTATCTACTAATTTAAAGGCGACGATTTCGCGGAAGATACCGACAACAAGAGCTGTAGGTGCAAACATCTGAGTAACGAGCACCAAGAGCAAGAAGGCTTTCTTACCTCGGAAGTTATTACGGGCAACGTAATACGCTGCAGGAATAGCAATCACAATTACAATCAAAGTTGCAGAGATTGAGATGATGAAAGAGCTCTTCAAATAGGTAGCGAGTGGAATCTCTTTCCACACACCGGTGAAGTTACTGAAAGCCCACTTCTTTGGAAGGTAGGTAGAGGGAATAGCAGTGATTTCTTCTTGTGACTTAAGCGCTGTCAAAATCATCTGCAGGTATGGTGCGAAGAAGAGGAATCCCATCGTCCATGCTGAGATTGTCAGTGAGACTTTCTTACCTGTGAAACGCTTATGGCGCTTTGGAAGTACCTGGGTGCTCATTAGTTCTGCTCCTGGTTCTTCGATGCCTTAAGGAAAAGCCCAATAAATACAAGGATAATTACAAAGTTGACCGCCGCCATTGCTGCCGACTGTCCGACATCCTGATCTCTAAAGGAGATCTTGTAGGCAAGGGTTGTCGTTGTATCTGTTTCATAGCCAGGTCCACCTTGAGTGATGACCCAGATGATAGGAAATGAGTTAAATACGTTAATCAAGTTGATAACTGCCGCCACAAAGAGTGATGGCTTTAGCAATGGGAATGTGATGTGGCGGTAACTCTTCCATGAGGTAGCACCGTCGACATGTGATGCTTCTTTAATGTCATTAGGAATAGTTGAAAGTCCAGCCAGAATTACAAATGATGTAAATGGAATCGATACGAATACCGCTACGACCATCAACCAGATAAATGATTGCTTTGTATCTGCAAGCCAGTCGATGGACTCTTTGCGCAGGTGAAGGTCAATTGCGATCTCATTGAGGACCCCATAGTAAGCATCAAGAATCCACTTCCAGGCAGTCGATGTCATTACAAGTGATGCTGCCCATGGAACGATGATGGACCAGCGCACAACTTTGCGACCTGGGTAATTTGCATTGAGAAGTTGCGCTACCGGCAACGAGATAATCATCGTGAAAAATACAACGCCTACAACCCAGATGAATGTGCGGATTAGGACGTTCTTTAAATCAGGGTTCTGCAAAAGGGTGTGATAGTTATCAAAACCCGCCCAGCCTTTGCTCTGTCCTGTCGCACCAACATTCTGAAAAGAAGTGCGAATCATTTCGAATGCAGGCCATACAACAAAGACTGCAATCATGATTATTGCTGGTGCGATCCAAGGAAGTGCGCCTAAACGAGATTTGTTCATCGTGCGCCCTGACATCTGGAATCTCCCAAGTTTGTTATTGAACTGTCATCTTACAAAGTAAAGCTGGTTTATAAAAAAGTGACGGGGGTTCGCGGTTGAACACGAACCCCCGCCTTCATACTTTTTCGGATTACTTAGCTGCTTCAGCCTTCGCCTGAATTGCATCAAGCGCCTTCTGTGGGTTCGCTAGAGCAGTACCGATCTGCTGCTGAATTGCACCCTTAACTGCTGGCCATGCTGCCTGATCTCCTGGGTAGAAGATTGCAGATGGAAGCAACTTAATAAATGGTGCTAGTGCTGGATCCTTCGCTGCATTCGCTCCTGCTGACTTTGTTGCAGGAATGAAGCCACCAGCAGCCTTAAGGAATGCTGCGTAGTTTGTTGGCTCGAAGATGAAGTCCATCCACTTTGTAATTTCAGCCTTGTGGCCATTTGCCTTGTAAGCAGTGAAGTAATCCTGAACACCAAGTGTTACAGGCTTCTTACCTGGAGCTGCTACGAATGAACCTGAACCAAGGTTGATCTTTGCTCCACCGTTGTCCTTGAGCCATCCTGGAAGGAAGACTGAACCATTGATGAATGCTGCCTTACCTGCTGCGAAGAGTGTCTGTGCACATGCTGTGCGATCACACTTAGCTGGGTTTGGCTGTGTCAACTTCTGATCTGTGAGCTTCTTAAGGAATGCCATTGTCTGAACATTCTCCTTTGAGTTAAGAACCCACTTGCCGTTCTTAAACATTACGCCACCGTTTCCGCCAGCCCAGATTGCAAACTCAGCTTGAGCTTCTTCTGGTCCTAGTGGAAGTGCGTAAGGGAATACTCCTGGAACCTTTGCCTTGATTTGCTTGAGAACCTTCTCAAGTTCAGTCCAAGTTGTTGGAAGCTTTGTTACGCCAGCCTTCTTAAGGATGTCCTTGTTGTAGAAGAGTGCGCGTGCTGATGCCAAGTCTGGAACAGCGTATGCAACGCCGTTGTACTTAGAGTTGTTAAGGAATGTTGGGACGATGTCATCAAGAGTTGCCTTGCTGACCATTTCATCCGCGCGGTAGAGAAGACCTTCAGCAGCTGCTGCTGCGTAGTCACCCTTGTTTACAACGTCAGGTGTCTGACCTGTTGCAACAAGTGTCTTTACCTTGTCATCGATTGTTTCCCAAGAAACAACATCTACCTTGACTTTAATTGTTGGGTTTGCCTTTGTGAACTTTGCTGAGAGGTCATCCCAGAATGGCTGCATATTTGCGTAATCTGCTGCGACCATCTTTAGTTCAACTGCATCTGCTGCCTTAGCTGAAGTGCCGAGAACAGAAGCTGCGATCAAACCTGTGGCTGCAACGAGTGCGCCTAGGCGAGTCACTTTCTTCATTCGTATAACTCCTGACGGGTTTAGGCCCCGGCAAAGGGGCTTCGTTGGGGCAAGTCGACCAC
>ERZ650311.1467-NODE-1467-length-11612-cov-70.528511_pt1 | contig 11612 bp, 15 predicted proteins | sample MGYA00376247_ERZ650311 | MGnify/ENA primary metagenome ERZ650311 (study PRJEB26733, sample SAMN07839324) | wastewater metagenome | biome: small river; feature: stream; material: water | place: USA: North Carolina | collected 2016-07-28 ... | reverse complement strand
CTCCTCTTCGTCTGACCAGGGAAGGACAGGGAAGGAAGCACCATGTCCGACGTCAGCAAGTCCCCCGAGGCCGACCTCATCGACCCGCCCGTGGTGGAGGGCCTCGACCCCGCGCCGCAGGAGCCAAGCGACGAGACCCCACTCCCCGAAGACGTGAAGGCCGCCATCGACGCGGCCAAGCGGCTCGTCGAGCGCCGCAACGCCGGCAAGCCCGACGCCCCGGCGGCCTCTGCCTACTACATCGTGGCGTGCGGCGAGCACATGGTGTTCCTGCCCCCGACGCTCCCGCAGTACCTCCACGTCCAGAAGGTGGCGCTCAACCCGGACCCGGAGAAGAAGGCCAGCTCCGGCGGCGTCCTCATCGCCAACACGCTGTTCTGGATGCGCGGGCAGACGATGGGCGCCGGCGGCGTCCACGCCCCCGCGAAGGCCCTGGAGCGGTTCAAGGAGCAGCGTGGCCTCGGCGGCTACAAGGTGCTGCTGGAGGCGGAGACGTCGAGCCAGCTCTTTGACCTGCTGCGGCAGGACGCGGGGGACTCGACCGCAAAAAAGCTCTGACGGCCGCGCACCGGGACCTCTGGTACGCGGCCCGGTGCGTCCTGACGTTTCACGGACACGACCCGGACGCCGCGAGTGACGAGCTGATCGTGGGCGCCCTCTTGGAGGTGGAGATGCGACAGAATCTGCGAGACCTCGGCGCCCTCGCTGGCAGCCTCCTCTCCTGGGGGCGCTGATGTTCGGATCGTCATCGAGCCATTCATTTGGGCTTGATTTTGCCGATAGGATCACGGCGCCGCTATTTAAGTTGGAGCACCAACTAGAGAGGCTCGTGGAGCTGCCGAACAAGGTAGCCAAGTCCGTCGAGAACATGAACAAGATGCTCGGCGAGACGAAGAACCTGGCGCTCGCCGCGGCGTCCGCCTTCGCCGGGGGCCTCACCGGCGCGATCGGCGGTGTGATCGATCTGCTCAAGTCCGGCATCGACTACGGCATCAAGTTCGGCAAGACGGTGATCGAAGCGGCGAAGGAGCGGGGGCTCGTCATGACCGCGCTAGAGACGCAACTCGGCGACCGCGATCAGGCAAGCGCTCTCTACGGGCGAATGCTCAAGCTCGCCCAGCTCACGCCGTCCAGCAACCAGCAGATCATTTCGTTCGGCAAGAGGTTTCTCACGTCGCAGTTCACCGGGGACAAGTTCGACGCGGCCCTGAAGGCGTCGATCGATCTCCAGGCCCTGCACAACGACAACATCGCCGGCCAGTACGTCTACTTGCTGCAGAAGGTGAAGAGCAAGGGCGTGGCGATGCGCGGCGACATGAACTCCGTCTCGCGCTACATCTCCGGCAGCTTCGTCTACGACAGCCTGGCGCAGCAGCTCGGGTACGACAAGGAGAAGGACCCAACGAAGCGCGTGAAGATGGTGCAGGACGCGATGGCGGGGCGGAAGGTGAGCGGGGAGATGTTCATCAGCGCGACGCAAGAGGGCCTGCTCAAGATGGTCAAGCAAAAGGCCCTGGGATCCTACGGCATCAAGAAGGGAACCGAGAGCCTGGCTGGCGTCCTCAGCAACATCGGCGAGTTGCACGAGACGTTCTTGCAGAGCTTCGACATCGACAAGCTCCCCGGAATCACGTCCTTGAATCGGTTCCTCGCGGACTTCATGAGCTTCTTCGATGTGACCACCAAGGAAGGCAAGGTCCTTCAGGGCGTCGTCTCCGACATCACCAACGCGATGTTTGGCGGGCTCGACGCCATCACCAAGAAGGACATGGCGGGATGGCTGGAAGGGGCTGTGAACGTCGCCAAGAAGCTCGTCACGCTCATCCAGGACCTGTGGAAATGGGTAGATAAGATCCTACACGGGAAGTGGGGAGAGGCGTTCGGCGCCGCGATCAACGTGCTCATCGACGTGGCGCACGTCATCGGCGCGGCGATCTGGGAGGGCATCAAGGCGGCCATGCCGGGCATCGGAGGCGGCGATGGTAAGACCGCCTCCGAGATGGCCAGGCAGCTCCTTGGAGGAGGAGGCGAGACCCCCAGCGCGGCGCCGCTGCCGTCGAACTGGAACGGCCGATCGGGCGAGTTCAGCGTCATCACGATGCCGCAGCCGCTGCCCGCGGGCGAGGGCGTCCTGGCTCGGCAGCCGGCGTATGGCGTCCCGGACTTGGCCGGCATGACGCGGGAGTCAATGAAAGACGTGGGGCAGGCAGGCGCCGAGGGTTTCAAGGAAGGCGCCGCGGGCCGCGAGGGTCTTGATAATCGCTCGCCCTCGCACGCCATGTACAAGATCGGCATGCTCGGCGCCGAAGGCTTCAAGCGAGGAGCGCGCGATGGGATGGGCGGCGCCGGGCTGGCAATTTATGGAGATGTCAACGTAACAGTCCAGGCAGACAGCGCAGAGGAACGAGTGAAGTTCCAATCGTGGCTGCTGGAGGCACTCCGCGAAGTGCAAGAAGAAGCAGGAGCGGCGTAGCGCGATGGGTCAGAAAGTTATCGACAAGAACGATCCTCGCTACGATCCTTCGTCTGTCATCGTCTCGATGGACAGCGAGCAGTTCGAGGCGGAACACGTTTCCTACGGAGACGCCCTCACGTTGAGCAAGATTCGCGCAATGTTCGCGCGGATCTCGGTTGGCGAGGCCGAAGGCCAATACGAGGCCACCGAGGCCGAACTGACGATGCACCGCGACGAGCATCAGCGGCTTCTTGACGCGCTGAAATCGAAGGCCGGCGGCGGCCCCGTGAGCCGCGCCGCGGTCACCATCAACGTCAGCTACTCCGAACTGAGCGTGAACCCGGGCGAGGCGCTGCCGCAGATCACGGACACGCTCTTGGCCTGCCGCTACCTCGGATCCGCGCATAGCCACTCGGCTGGCTCGGACCCGCTCAAGGTCACGGCGCGCTTCAGCGTCCACCGCGTCAGGTGGCACGGCGACATCTTCCTGGCGCCATCGGAGAAGGGCGGCGACGTGTTCGCCGGTGCAGCCCGGTTCGATGAGGAGCTGTCTCCCTGGAATACCCTGAAGTTCAACGGCAACCCGTTCCCCTCAGAGAACGCGCCCTGCATCGTGACCGTTGAGACGTCGCTGCGCTACGCGACCGACAAGAAGAAGAAGATCGGACGCGACGGACGCAAGATCATCGTTCGCGGCTACCAGAGCGCAGACGTCACATTTACGATCAAGATGTGGACGCGGCCTCAGTGGGACGCCTTCGGCCGAATGCTGGGCGTAATTCATCCCAAACTGAATCCGGATCGGCGCGAGGGGCACCGGGTCTATTCAGAGGTGCTCGACAAGTACGGGATCGATAAAGTCTACATTGAGGAGATCGGCGCTCCGACAGAAGCAGAGCCCGGCGTCATTCAGGTCGTCATCAAAGCGGTTGAGGTGTACGACGGAGACACGGGCAACGTGACCAGGCAGATCAAGCCGATCGCCGGGCGCAACGTGCCGACGGATCAGCGCGTCCCCCTGAAAGACGTGTCGGTTCCGGTGGTCGGTGGGCTGGCGCCGGACCTTGGTGAAGTTGGAACTGGCGACGAATAGAGAGGACGAATTCTCATGCCACCAACCTGGAATCAACTGCTCTCCGGGAAGACCGCGCAGCAGGTGCTCGCGGAGATTCTCGCGGGGCTGAACGGCTTGACGCCGCCAATTCGCACCGCCGACTGGGGGCCGGGCGCAGCGATCCGGCAGCTTCTCGACAAAGGAATCTCACCCGCGACCGCACGCGTGTTCGCTGCCGTCGCAGACATCACCAAAGGTCAGCACCTACGCCTCGCACAGCGGCTCGCCGAGGAACGCGGCGCGACGGACTGGGAGACGAACAGCGAGGCCAGCTTCCTTGTGACGCTGGCGCGGCAGAGGTACAGCGTGGAGCCCCACGCGCCGCTCTACACCGAGGGGCTCCTGCGCATCACCGCGGCGCCCGGCGCCGGCCCCTACAACATCGCCGGGGGCCAGTTCTGGGCGAGCACGGACGGCGGCCTGCGCTACGTCACCAGCAACAGCGCGACCATCCTGCTCCCCAAGGGCGGGACCGTGGATGTGCCGATCCGCGCCGAGGCCGCCGGCAGCAAATACTCGCTCGTGTCCGTGGGCCAGATCGACACCGCGAACGGGCGCGGCGCCCTCAACGTCTCGCTGCCCGGCGTCACCGTCGAGCTGGCGGCGCAGCCGAATGGCACATGGATCACCGCCTATGGCAGCGACAAGGAGACGCCGAAGGAGTTGGCCGATCGCTGTGCTACCCGCATGGCGGCCATTGGGCAGGACGGGGGCCGCGGCGCCGTGACGGCGCCGACGGACATGCTCGTCTACCGCGCCAAGACCGCCCACCCCCAGGTAAAGAAGGTCCGCGTCTTCACCAACTACTACAAGGGGCGGGCCCGGCCCGGTGTCGCTACCGTATTCGTTGCAGGCGAAACCGGACCCCTGTCGCAAGCCGTGGTAGACGCCGTGGCCGTGTCGCTGGCGCCCTTCCGCTCGCCCAACGGTCAGCTCTACGTGGAGAGCTGCGAAGAGTTTCCGTTGAGCCCGCAGGGCGTGGTCTGGGTTGAGTCGGAGCGATATGGCAGAGCCGCAATAGACCAAATCGGTACCAACCTTGCGCTCTACGCGCGACGCGCCGAGATCGGAGCGCCCATCCTAGCTGCGCAGATCTTCGAGGAGGTGATGCAGCCAGCCGGGGTGGTGGACTTCAAGCCGAGCGGCTTGGCCGACGCGCGCCTAAAGCCTCATCAGGTGCCTGTGTTCAAAACCAACGGCCTCGTGTACGACACGATCCCGGCGAGGTAGCGGGGCGCAAGAGTCAAGGAGTGCGCGCGCATCGAAAGCCGATCGCCGGATGCTGCATCCAGGTCGGCTTTGAGTCGCGCGCAGCCCCACGCAACTCGGCGATCATGGTGGAGCGCCATGAGCCGCCCCGCAGGACCCGCACCGAGGCATCGCAGTTGGCGTTGTTAGGGTAGCTGCACAGAGGGCTCGACGTCCACTCGGCCACGCCGCCCGCCAGGTCATAGACCCCGGCGTCGGTCTGCTCCCCTAGCAGGGTCTTCGCATACCCTCCCCCCAGGCACGGAACGCTCCGATTCCAGCACCCTGGAGCTCCGGGCGCGGCGCCCCAAGGGTACTCGCTGCCACGGGATCCGCGGGCCGCAAACTCCCACTCCTCCTCGCTGGGCAGGCGTCTTCCGGCCCACCGGCAGAAGCGCTCCGCCTGCTCTGGGTTCACGCAGTTCGCCGGGCCGGCGCTGGGCTGATTGCACTCGGGATACTGGTTGCTCCGATCCGTGCACGCGCCCGCCGCGACGCAGCGATCATACAGCCCGACCGTCACCTCTCTCTCATCCAGATAGAAGCTCGGCACGGTGACGCTGTGGGGCGGCTGCTCGTTGAGAGCCCCGCCGCTGCTTCCCATCGTGAAGGCGCCGCCCATGACCAAGACCTCGCCCACGACAGGGCCGGTCGCGAGATCGGCCGACGACAGATCGACCGCCCGGCGCATGTCCCCGGGGCGCGACGCCAGGTCGAGATCATGGAAGATCAGCCCTCCGCCGTCCATGTCCTCGGCTGCGTCCCGCGGCCGGCAGCCCATAGCAAACAGAAGAGAAAACGCGAGTCCCCAGCGGAGGAGTTGTCCGACCATGGCGGCAGCATCGCGCCGGCCGGTGTGGGTATCAATACTACACGCGCGTTCAGCGCGGCGCACGCCAGGGCGGGCAGCGGACGGGCGGGATGGGACTATGAGCGAAAAGGCCCCGGGACAGGCGGAGCACAATTGCCCCGCCCACCCCGGAGAGGAAGCTACTGCGTGAGCGGCCGGGCCCAGCGGGCGAGCTGCCGGATCGTGCGCTTCTGCTTGCGGATGGCCCTGCCCAGGGTGGCGATCATCTCGTTCCGCTCCTCGATGGCGCCCCTGGCCTGCCGGAGAGCGGCGGTGCACTCGGCCATCGCTGCGTTGCTCTCGGTGAGCGACTCACTCACGGCCACCTTCGCTGCCGCGATAAAGGACGCCCTTTGCTCTTCCATCAGAAGCTGTAGCGCGTCCCACCGGGCGAGCCACGCCCAGTTCTCAAGCTCGCGCAGGAGCCGCGGCACATCCCGCCTGCCCGTCTGGGCCAGCATGCTCATCGCTGGCGCCAGGTAGACCCACTTCTCGCCGTCGAACTCGGACAAACCATCGAACTGGCGGGCGGTGTTCTCTTCTGCGCGACGGAGCCGCTTGGCCAACGCGGGGATGGACACCCACGTCTGCATGGATGCGGCACTGATCCGAAACCGCCAAACTCCGTCGTCGTACTCGAAATGCGCGCCCTTCTTGATGGTGTCCATGGCTACTCGTCCCCCTCATCATCGTCGAAGCCCATGCCCGGAAATGGCGGCTGAGTCCAGGTGTCACTACCGTCGTAGCCCGCCTCGCGCGCCTCCTTGAGGGCTGTCTTGTGCATGCGCTTGAGGCGCAGCCGAAGGTCGTCGAAGCGCCCATAGGCGAACTCGTCCCACTCCAACGTGAACTTCATCGTCTCCCGCACGTCTGTCTGGACACGGGCATAAGCTTTTTCAAAGGAGAGTCGGGTTCGCACTCGGCAGTGGAGCGACGCGATCTCGCGCATGCGCTCCTTCATCCATTCGAGTTGCTGCGGAGACACCGGGCCGGCGCTGAGGGCCTTTAGCTGGCGCTCCAGCTCGCCCACGCGCGCCCAGCCGCGGGCGTTGCCCTCGCTCTGCTCGCGGGCCGTGACCACGGCCCGCTCCAGGTTGTGGCCCATGATGGCAAGCTGCTGGCGAAGCTCGGCAATGGCCTCGGCTGCGCCTGCATCGGTAGCCGTCTTGGCGTAGGCGTCGGGCTCCGGCACGACTCCGCACGCCTCATCGATCAGGGCCACCTCGCCGGTCTCTGCCAGCGCCCCCAGGAGGCGCTCCGCGGCATGGGCCAGGGGCTCCTGCGTCTTGCGCCAGCGAGGGTCCGTGCGCCGTGCCGCGAGGACAGCGCGCGACGACTTCGTCAGGAAGCCCGCGGCGAAGCCGTGGGCGGCGCGTCCGCCATGTAGAGGAGTGAAGAGCACCGGGGCTTGTGCGGGTCCGGGCAACTCCTTGTCCAACGCGGACTTGACGCTGTTCGCCTGAAGGAATCGTGGCAGTTGTGTGGGTCCGGCGCGGTGACTCCGCTCATCCTGATTGAACGCCTGAATCGTGCAGCGCCTCAGCGACGGCCTCTATGGTGTCGAGTCGCGCCCCGCCGCCGTGCAGAGCCCACCTACTCGGGCTTGCTCATCTCCTCGCAGCCGTGCCCGTAGGCCAGCCACTCCGGCGAGACCCCCAGGGCGCGGGCCAGGTTCTCCGCCAGTTCGATGCTGGCAGACTGCTTGCCCCGCTCCAGGTTGGAGACGCTGGCCTTCGTCTTGAATCCGACGATGCGAGCGAGCTGTTCAGCGGTGAGCCCTGCTCGCTCGCGCGCCTCTTTGAGGCGTGCCGGGAAGCCCGCGCTCAACTGTCGATGTTGGACCATGGAGCCACCATAGAGCGCGTCCGCGGTCAACGCAATGAAACTTTCTTCGTCAGTTGGTAAATTTATAATTGACTACAGAGGCGAGGCGATCTATCTTCTACTCATCGGACGGCGACAAGCGGAACGGAAGGAGGTTGCACCCTCCCCCGCTCCTGTGCCGGCCGGTGCTGTTACCACCGATCGACACCTCGGAGGCTTACCATGGGCCGTACCCTCGCCGTCAACTCCCCGTCGCTGTCCTCGCTCCTCGTCCGGGCCTTCGGCACCCCCATCCCCTCGCTGTCCGTCAGGCAGATGCAGGACAACGGGTGGGCGGACCTGTCGGGCCGCGTGTTCCCGCGCTGGGACCACGCAGGCGGGCCGCGCCGCTCCTACGATCCGACGCTGGCGGCGCTGGACTCCATCGAGCAGGCGGACCGCTTCGCCGATCTCGATCGCGAGCATGCCGCCTGGGAGTACGCCGAGGGCTTCCGCGGCTACGCCCCGATCGATCCCCTGCCGCCCCTGGCGGATGCGGACTTCGTGGCGATCGGCCGCAAGTTCGACGCGATGAAGCTTCGCCCCGTGGTGCGCCCCGCCCCGGTCGCCTCGCTCCTCAAGCTGGCGGAGGTGGCTTAGATGCGCCGCCCAGAGCGTCATGCATGGCAGGCCATGAACCGGCGCTGCTACAACCCGAAATGCCCAGACTACCAGGACTACGGCGCGCGCGGCATCACCGTCTGCGAGCGCTGGCGCGACAGCTTTGAGAACTTCCTCGCTGACATGGGCCCGCGTCCGTCGTCGAAGCACAGCATCGACCGCATCGACGTGAACGGCAACTACGAGCCCAGCAACTGCCGGTGGGCGACTCTCAAGGAGCAGCTCCGCAATCAGCGGCGCAATCCCCGCTACGAGTTCCGGGGAGAGCGCCTCACGCTCACCGACATCGCCGAGCGGAGCGGTATCCCGCGCCTGACGCTGCACTACCGCTTGAAGAGGGGGTGGAACTTGGAGGATGCAGCGACCCGGCCGGTCGGCTTCTCTCGCTATCACAGGACGGTGGCGTGATGGCCTCGGACAAGATGGTGAAGCGGGCCCCGGTCGCCAACCGCCACGCCCTCCGCCGCCCGGCCGCGGTCCAGCCCGACTGGGCGCAGCGGGGGCGGGAGCGGGCCGAGCGGTCCGCGCGCATCACCGCGGGGCTCGACCACTCGCTCGCCGAGGCCGCCGCCGACCTCCTGCACACCGTGGGCGATGGGCCGGAGATCCTGATCGAGATGTGGCAGGACCAGTACGGCGGGCGCAGCCTGGACGCCTTTGCCGCCTACCAGCGGGGCTACCTGGAGAGGCTGCGCGAGATGGCGCCTGGCGACATAATTAATTTGACATAAATAAACACGGCAAATAGATTAGACGCGGCCTCTGAGGGAGAGATGATGCTACGCCCCTATCAGCAGCACGCCGTGCACATGACGCTGGACCTCTGGGCTCAGGGCGTCCGAGCGGTCCTCTTTGTCTGCCCGACCGGCGGTGGCAAGACCCACGTCTTCGCCGAGTTGGCGCGCCTCGAAGCCCGGCGCGCCGGCCGCACGCTGGTCCTGGCGGACCGGAAGCGCCTCATCGACCAGGCGGCCGACCGCTGCCGCGCCGCTGGCCTCTCCGTCGGCTTCGAGCAGGCTGCGCGCCGGGTGGGGGCGCGGGCGCCGCGCGTCGTCTGCGCCACCATCCAAAGCATCGGCCGCCCGGCCCGGCTGCGTCGCTTCAAGCCCGGCTCGTTCTCGCTGATCATCGTCGATGAGGCGGACCTGGGGATCGCCCCCTCGTACCTCTCCGTGCTGGCCCACTTCCCCGGGGCGCGTGTCTTCGGGGGGACGGCGACGCCGGACCGGGCCGACAGACGCAGCCTGGGCGAGGTGTTCGAGGACGTGGCCGCGCGCGTCGAGATGGCGGACCTCATCCGCGCCGGATACCTCTCGCCTCTGCGCCGGCATCTCGTGCGCATTGAGAGCGTGACGCTGGAGAAGGTCCCGCGCCCCGGCGGGGACTTCACGGACGCGGCGCTGGAGAAGGTCCTCGTGCAGGAGCGGCCGCTGCACGAGGTGGCCCGGCCCGCGCTGGAGGCCGCCGGAGACCGGTCCACCATCGTTTTCGGCGCCTCGGTGAAGCACGCCGAGGAACTGGCCGCCGTGCTGAACCGCTACCGGCCCGGCTGCGCCCGCAGCATCCACGGCGAGACGGACGACGCGGAGCGCGCCGAGCTCCTCGCTGCCTTCGAGCGCCGCGAGTTCCAGTTCCTCTGCAACTGCGCGCTGCTGCTGCGCGGGGTCGATCTGCCCTTCGTCTCGTGCGTGGTCATGGCCCGGCCGACCCTGAGCCGGGCGCTCTACGCGCAGGCCCTGGGCCGCGGCACGCGCCTCGCGCCCGGCAAGGCAGACCTGCTCGTCCTCGACTTCACCGACAACAGCGCCGTGCACGACCTGTGCAGCCCCATCGACGTGTTGGCGCCCTCGGCGGCGCCGGAGGTACGGGAGCGCGCGCGGGAGCTGTTGGACAGCGAGCAGGGCGCGGACCCGCTGGAAGTGCTCGGGCGCGCGGAGGTACAGCTTGAGACGGATCCTGTGCTGCGGGAGCAGGTGCGGGCCCGGGTGGCGTTCAAGGAGCGGTACATCGGCGGCCCGAAGGGCATCGACTGGAGCAAGCAGCCGCTCGGCAAAATTCCAGACAGTGCGATCGCGCTCACTCTCGGTTGCCATCAGGCGGCCGTCACCGCGGCGAGGAAAGGCCTAGGCATTCCTCGCTGTCCAGCTCGGAACTATAGCGGCATCGACTGGGATGCTCAGCCGCTCGGCAAGGAGCCGGACTCGACGCTTGCGGCACGCCTGGGCCTATCGGCGGAGGCGGTTTCCTTTGCTCGCAGGAGATGCGGTATTCCTGCTTGGAGCCGCACAGTAGCTTGGGATGACCAGCCCCTTGGAAGAGAGACTGATGCCAAAATCGCTCTACGCTTGCGCGTTGGAATCGGCGCGGTAAGTGCCGCTCGGCGTGCGCGAGGCATTCCGAGCATGTCCAACTCGAAGGACATCGACTGGCGCGCGCAGCCCCTCGGGCATGAGTCCGACGGCTCCATCGCCGAGCGACTCGGCTGCTCCAAGACCGCTGTGTGCGCAGCCCGCAAGCGCCTCGGCATCCCCGCCTATCGCCCAGCTAAGACGGGCAGATGAACAGGCCGAAGTACAGCCGCCGCCTCCGTCGGTCCATCCGGGAGTTCAGCCGGTTCGAGGGCGGCAACTACTGGATCGAGGCGGGCCCGAAGAACTACGTGACGCTGTACGGGGCGACGATGGCCTTGTGCCCGAAGATGCGCCCCGCGCAGGTGCGGCGCCGGCGCCGACAGTGGGCCGCGATGCTGACCTGGCCCATCGCTCGTCCCGTGGCAGACACCGCCGCCAAGCGGTAGACTCTGCACATGAGCCGGGCCTACCTCGATGACCCGCGGGGCCGCCAGAGCGAGGCCCTCGCGCACGAAGCCGACGTGCTGGCGCGCCAAGGCTCAGACGCCCGAGCCCGCGAGCTGTACGCCCAGGCGGCGCAGCTTGAGGCCGCCGTGGCGCTAGAGGTGCCCCTCGACATGCCGCAGGTGCGCAGCGCCCTCGCGGTGAGCGCCGTGGCCCTCTGGCTCAAGGCAGGGCGCCACGAAGAAACCCAGGCGCTGGCGCGCCGGTTCCTGGCCACGCCTCCGCTGACCTCGGACGCCGAGCGCCAGCTGCAGGTCATGGCGGGCCTCGCAGCCCTGATGCAGGACATCGCCGCCGCGGATCGGTGCGAAGAGAGCGCCGCCCAGCTCGTCAGCGACATGCGGCGATGAGCGCACCGGCCGACATCAACGAACCCGTCCGCCAGGAGATGAAGCGCTTCCGCGAGGCGCTGCCGCGGCTGCTCAAGGGGCCCTACGCGGGCAAGTGGGTGGTCTTCAAAGACGGCGATGTGCGCACGGCGCACGAGACAGCCGCCGAGGCCCACAAGGCCGGCGCGCGGGCGCTCGGCATCTTCGGGGGGCAGGTGATCGCGCAGGTGGTCGAGGAGAAGCCGCTCATCATCCCGACCGTCAGAGCACGATGAGC
>ERZ650311.1466-NODE-1466-length-11627-cov-4.571984_pt1 | contig 11627 bp, 11 predicted proteins | sample MGYA00376247_ERZ650311 | MGnify/ENA primary metagenome ERZ650311 (study PRJEB26733, sample SAMN07839324) | wastewater metagenome | biome: small river; feature: stream; material: water | place: USA: North Carolina | collected 2016-07-28 ... | reverse complement strand
GTCTTCGGCCTCTATGCCGTTGGCGCAGAGCTGTTCGATCGCCTGCGCGCGAGCCGCGATGCCGAGCCAAAACACGACTGGGCAGGCAAGAGTTTTGCGCAGGGCGTTATCGACTTCGTGCTACTTGTGCCCATCGCGCTGGGCGCATACCTGCTGTCTTGGCTCGGCTGGTTCACTTCCAAGACGGGTTACGACTACACCTCGCACGAGAACCCGCTGCTTGCGCTGTGGCAGTACCACAAGGACGCCTACGGTTTTCACATCGGCCTGCGCGTGCCCCACAACTATCAGGCCAACCCGCTGACCTGGCTGTTCATGCAGCGACCAACCTCGATGTTCTATGAGGGCAACGGCGAGGGCGAGAACGGCTGCGGTCTGCCGAGCGGTTGCTCGAGCGCGATTGACCCCGTGCCGAACCCGCTGATTTGGTATGCCGCCGTGGCGGCGCTGCTGTGGATCGCTTACCGCTGGGTGCTCGACCGCGATCGCGTGAAGGGACTGATCCTGCTTGGCGTTGCCGCCGGCTACCTGCCTTGGATGTTCTATCTCAACCGCACGGTCTTCGAGTTCTACACGATCGCTTTCGAACCCTGGTTGATGCTCGCCTTAGCCTTTGGTCTGCGCCACTGGGTGCATTCACGAGGGCCGGAACGGCGCGGCTCGGCCCGAATCGCGGTCGGCTATTTCGCGGCTGCCTCGCTGGCGTTGAGCGTGTTTTTCCTGCCAGTCTGGATCGGAACGACGATTCCGCACTGGTACTGGCAGATTCACATGTGGCTGCCGAGCTGGATATAGCCGTTTAGGCTGGACAGACCATGGCAAGTTATTCAGCAGTGTTGCGCTCGCCGGGCATGACCCGAGTGATTTTGTCGCAGCTGATTGCCCGCTTCCCGTTCGGCATGATGACTCTTGGCTTCGTTATGCACATCGAGCAGATGCACAAGTCTTACGCGATTGCCGGCATCGCACTCGGCGCCGAGACGATTGGTGCCGCGATCTCGGGCCCGCTGTTGGGTCGCTGGCTCGGCAAGTACGGCCCGAAGAGGCTGTTGATTTCGAGCGCCGCATTCGGAGCCGCCTGCATGGCGATCATCGCCCTGTTCTGGCTGCCACCAATCGTCATCGTGATTCTCGCCCTTTTGGTTGGCCTGGCAAGCCCACCGATTCAATCGGCCACGCGAACCGTCTACCCAACTCTGGTCAAGAAGAAGGACCTCGAGAGCGTTTACGCCCTAGACGCGACCGCGCAAGAGATCATCTGGGTGGTTGGCCCGGTGTTGGCCGCGTTCATCGCCTCGACCGCCGGCACAACTGTTGTTGTTCTGATCATGGCCATCGTTCAGATTCTGGGCACCACCTGGTTCTCGCTAAACAAGGAAATTGCCGGGCTCAAGATGCCGCGAGCCGAGGGCAAGGTCGGCAACGTCCTGAAGGTAGAGCGCGTCTACATCAACGCCATCATCGGCCTCCTGATGGTGGGTTCCTTCAGTGGCATCGAGGTCGGCGCGGTGGCAATTCTGCCTAAGGCGGATGCCGGTCTGGCACTCGCGGCCCTCTCGGTCGGCTCGATTCTCGGCGGCCTGGTCATCGCAAATCGCTTCAGGGGCGAGGGCGCGCTCGTCTACTTCCTCGGCCTGATTGCCGTCGGCTACGCGACCGCGTTCATCAACCCGACCAACGCAATCTGGCTCGGCGCCTCGTTCTTCATCGCCGGTCTGGGCATAGCGCCGGCGTTCGGGCGACTCGCCTCAATGGTTGCCAACCACATTCCGATAAACCAAGCCGCCGAGGCTTACGGCTGGATCAACACCGGTCAATTGGTGGGCTACTCGGCTGCGGCTGCTATCGCCGGCATTGCTATCGACACAGTCAGCGCGGTCTCGGCTCTCATGGTTGCGCTTATCTTTGGAATCGGTGCCGCTTTTGTGGCGCTGATTACTCAACGTAACTCGAAAGGCTAGGCCATGGGCGTCTACGCGGTCACGTACAGCTACCCCGCCGACAGCGAAGACCTCGCTCTGATTCGCCCAGCCCACCGCGCTTGGCTCGCGGAACAGCTCGAGGCCGGTCGCCTGCTTGCCAGCGGCCCGATGGTCGACACGCCGAGCGCACTGCTGATCTGGCGCGCGGATTCGGTCGAAGCCCTGTCGAACCTGCTGAACGACGACCCGTTCGACATCGCGGGAGTTATTCTCGAGCGAACCATCGCCGAGTGGAACCCAGTATTCGGACCATGGAACTAGGAGAAAACATGTCATTCACCCCAGACCAGAACCCAGGCATCCTGCTCAACAACGGACAGGTGATGCCGCAACTCGGACTCGGCGTTTACAAGGTGCAACAGGACATCGCCGTTGACCTGGTGCGCACCGCACTCGACGCCGGCTACCGCCGAATCGACACCGCAGCGCTATACGACAACGAGGCCGAGGTTGGTGCCGGCATTCGTCGCAGCGGATACAGCCGCGAAGACATCTTCGTGACCACCAAGATTTGGAACGACCGCCAGGGCTACGACAACGCACTCGAGGCGATCGACGAGAGCCTGCAGCGCCTAAACATCGATTACGTTGACATGCTGCTGATTCACTGGCCATGCCCGCAGAAGGACCTCTTCGTCGAGACCTGGCAGGCGTTCCAAGACGCACAGGCGAACGGCAAGATTCGCGGCATCGGCGTCTCGAACTTCAAGCCGGCTCACCTGGACAAGTTACTTGCGGCGGGCGGAACCGTTCCGGCCATCAATCAGGTTGAGATGCACCCTTGGCTTCAGCAGGCCGAGCTGCGCGCTTACGACGACGCTAAGGGCATCAAGACCGAGGCCTGGTCGCCACTGGCTCGTGGCCGCTTCGAATCGGATGCCCTGACCGCGATCGCAGCCAAGCACGGCAAGTCGGTTGCTGAGGTCGTAATCCGCTGGCACATCGAGCTGGGCAATCTTGTGATTCCAAAGTCATCGAACCCCGACCGCTTGGCCGAGAACATCGACGTCTTTGACTTTGCTCTGGACGACGAGGACATGCGGGCAATGCTCGCCCTCGACGGTGGCGGCCGCGTCGGGCCAGACCCAGACGACCTCAACTAGGCGCAACCGCCCACCCGGCATCGAACTCTGCGGAAGTTTCTGCCCGTCATCCGCGGTTAGGCACTCTGTGGCGCGGCAATGGTCGACGCCACTGGGCGAAGGGAAGTCGGACCATGAGAATACTCGTTTCGGGTGCTTCGGGATTGATCGGTTCGGCCTTTGCCGAACACATGCGCGCCAAGGGGCACACGGTCGTCGCGTTGGTTCGCCGCGAGGCGCGGAGTGCAAACGAGATCAGTTGGGCGCCTGGCCGCGAACCGCTGCAGGCGGGCGTGATCGACACCTTTGACGCGGTCGTCAACCTCGCTGGCGCGACCACAGGCAAGCTGCCGTGGACCAAAAAGTACATGCGAGAACTAATCGATTCGCGCATCGACAGCACTAGAACACTGGTCGAAGCCATGCGCTCGGCGAATCAGCGCCCGAAGGTTTTTGTCAGCGGAAGCGCATCAGGTTTCTATGGCGACACCGGCACCGCGAACGCAAAAGAAAGTGACCCGAAGGGAACCGGATTTCTTAGCGACCTCGCCGCCAAATGGGAGCAAGTGGCGAATGCGGCCCCGAGCGATGTGCGCGTCGTAACGATCCGCACGACGATGGTGATGTCTCGCAACAAGGGAGCACTCGGACGTCTTCTGCCACTGATCCGCATGGGTATCGGTGGCCGCCTCGGCTCTGGCAAGCAGTGGTGGGCGTTCATTAGTTTGACCGACGAAGTGCGTGCCATCGAACACCTGATTGAGAACCCGGCGGCTCGTGGCCCCTTCAACCTGACGGCCCCGCAGCCGGCGACCTGCGAGGAACTGGTGCGCAGCCTCGGCAAAGCCCTGCGCCGCCCGACCATCCTTCCCGTGCCGGCGTTTGCCTTGCGCCTTGCCTTCGGCGTCGGCGCAGACGAGTTGTTGCTGTGCAACCAAAAGCTCGACGCTTCAAAGCTGCTCGAGAGTGGTTTCGAGTTCACGCATCCGACACTGGATGCCGCTGCTCGCTGGTCTGTCGGTCGCGACTAAACCCGATCGTTTAAAAAGAAATCCCGCTCGATTCGAGCGGGATTTCTTTGTGCTGTTGCTTACTTCTTTGGCGCTGCCTTCTTTGCGGCAGGCTTCGCAGCTGGCTTAGCGGCAGGCTTTGCTGCGGCCTTAGGAGCAGCCTTCTTGGCTGCAGGCTTCGCGGCTGGCTTAGCAGCTGGCTTAGCAGCTGGCTTCGCAGCAGCCTTAGGGGCTGCCTTCTTTGCGGCAGGCTTAGCGGCAGGCTTAGCAGCTGGCTTCGCAGCAGCCTTAGGAGCAGCCTTCTTTGCAGCAGGCTTAGCGGCAGCCTTGGTGACAACCTTCTCGGCTGCGTCGGCAACCTTAGTGACGCTCTTGGTGACAGCCTTGACCGACTTGGTCGCGCCCTTGCTTGCGCCAGCGACACCCTTTTCTGCCTTGGCAGCTGCGGTCTTGGTTGCGGCGACGGCCTTCTTAACGGCTGGCTTTGCTGCCTTTGCGGCCTGCTTTACAGCTGGCTCGATTACTTCTTCTTTAACGTCTTCGGCGAGGTCCTCAACGGCCTTCGCGAGTGGCTTCGCGTTCTTCTTTACGATGCGCTTGATGTTGTCCAGAATGCCCACGGTGATTTTTCTCCTGTTTGTTTTGGCTGGGGAACTACCTGCGTTAAGCCTAACGGCAGGCTTTCGTAATTGTCAGAGGCCGTGCTCTATTGCGAACGTTTACGAGTCGAAAGCTGCGACCGACGTCAGCCGACCTGGCGACGGCGCTCGAGGATCGAGTCGATGTCAAGTGCGGGTGCAGCTGCAGCGACCTCAATCGAGACGACTTCGGCAAATGAGGTCTCGACGATTGTGCCGATGTTGCTCTTAGGTGCCGGCAGTTCTGTGGCGGTCCATGCTCGCGGGTTGACCGGCTCGGTCGCGATGGCCGCCTCCGAGGCGGCAACACGAGTCGAGTAGTGCAGGGCGTTCAGAGCGTTTCCGCGTTGCGCAATCGATGAGTCGAGGGCCGCCGCGAGTCGGTCACCAACCGCGCGCAGACCCCAAGTGCTGAGCCCGAGTGCAGCAACAGCGCCACCAATGCCAAACCAGTAAGTTGCCGAAGTTGCCAGCAGCGATACCGACGTGACGGCACCGAGCATCGCGGCGACCAGGACAGTCACAAGGGCGCGCCGTAATGCCCTCAGGCGGAAGATCTGAGCGGCAACCGTGTGAGCGCGGCCGGAAACACGGATGCGCGGAGCAGCCGAAGCCGTCTCCTGCACGACGAGGTGCTCGCGCTTTTCGCGGTGCAGATTCGCGCGCACCTCGGTGCGCAACTGGCGCGCGACCTGGCGCATCTCGCTGCGCTCACTCGCCGATTCCGAGCTGCGCTGGAACCAGGCTGGAACGAAAACGAGCAGCCAAAGCGCAACGATGATTGCGAGCATTAGTCCCGATCCGGCGAAGTTCATATATCAAAGATATGAGACGCGTTTAATTGCGGTCGGGATTTAATTCGGCGTGTTTAATATCTTCCCGATATCGAACATATATCGATTAGATATCGGTGGCCTCGAACGGGTACTTCGGTTCGACGATCTGCCCCGCGGAATACCTGCGCGCAAGGCCACCATCCGCCTCGTGAGATAACAGCGCGAACGAGAAGTGATCGCGCCAATCCCCGTTGATGTGAATGTAGCCAAGCTTCGTGCCCTCGTATCGGAAACCGAGCTTCTTCACTACCCGCAGCGAAGCGGCATTCTCGGGTCGAATGTCAATCTGCACTCGATGCAGACCAAGACCAGAGAACAGGTAGTCGGTGGTGAGCGCAACCGCGAGCGGCGTCACTCCCCTGCCTGCGTACTCTGGCGCGATCCAGTAGCCGAGCATCGCGCCCGAAACAGACCCGTAAAGAATGTTGGCAACGTTCAGTTGCCCCGCCATCTGGCCATTAACCTCGATGATGAGTGGCAACCCCTGGCCTGCCACGGCTTGACGAAGCAACCCGCGAATCATGGCTCGGATGTTGAACCCGTTCGGCCCGTTCGGGTTGGTGGCCTCCCACGGGCGCAGCCAAGCACGGTTGCCAAGGATCAGGCGAGTCAGCTCACGATGGTCGCCTCGACGCAGTGGCCGCACACGGACATCACCGTGAACAAGTTCGAAGCTCGACATGCTGGCAAGATTAGTCGCATGTTGGATTCGGAATTGGCAAGCGCCAAGCAGGCTCTGCGCCAAGAGCTTCGCGAGCGGCGGGCCAACCTGGGCTATGACCCGGAGCCCGCCGAGGGCATCATGCGCAACTTGGCCGAATTGTGCAGCGCGCGCGGATCGCGACGGGTGGCCTGCTACCTGTCTTTCGGCAGCGAGCCAGACACCGAGTTATTTATCGATTGGGCCATGGACTCGGGCGTCGAGGTGTTGCTGCCAGTTTCAAACCCTGATGGCACGCTGCACTGGGTCGTTTTCGATGGCGAGACAGAAACCGGAATCTTCGGCTTTGCCGAACCGATTGGCCGGCCCACAGATCTTGCCGGCGTCGATTTGGTGATTGCCCCCGCGCTTGCGGTCGACCAACGCGGAAACCGCCTGGGCAAGGGCAAGGGCTACTACGACAGGGCTTTGGCTGGCAGCGACCTTCCGGTGGTTGCCGTGGTCTACGACGACGAACTCGTCGAGGCGATCCCGGTTGAGGCGCACGACCGACCGGTGCACGCGGTTGTGACCCCAAGCCAGCTCGTGATTTTCTAAAATAGGTTCATGCCTACTTACTCATACGCCTGCAAAAAGTGCGAGCACGCCTTTGATATTCAGCAGTCGTTTAGCGACGAATCGCTAAAGGAGTGCCCAAAGTGCGGCGGGGAGCTGCGCAAGGTCTTTGGTCAGGTTGGCGTGACCTTCAAGGGCAGCGGTTTCTACCGCACCGACTCGGCTGGACCGGGCGCTTCAAGCAAGAAGCTCGACTAACACCAAACTCGCTACCCCCGGGCCTCGTTACCCCCAGTGCGGCGGCTTGTCGCCGATCAAGCGTTGATCGTTGCCCGAGCCCCCGCGCCCGTCGCCGCGGTGATCACCCCAAGCCAAGTCGGTGTCCTCGAAGGCGATTTCGTCGCGACGATCGACCACGGCCGAGCGACTGACCTGAATGCCAAGCGATTCCGCGATGCGATTTGCGACGGCTTGCGGGTCGGCGAAGAGCTCGAAACTGTGCACGCGCACGTATCGCCAACCCAGCGCGGTCAGCAACGCCGGGCGCAGTCGTAAGCGTTCGGAATACGAATCGCCACGCAGCGCCCAATCGGGCTCGATCACTACCGCGGTCTTTGCGTAGCTGCACACGAGCGGCAGTCGTTCGGCGTAAGCCCCGTTGACGCGCACGCCGAGTTTTTGCAAGCGAAGGGCCAGATCAACCAGCATCGGGTCGCGATCGAATTCGCTGGTTGGCGTGGCGGAACCCGTCGCAGCGGCGAGTAGGTCACGCAGCAGCAGGGCACCATTCTTGAGCTTGTCGGCGTCCATCGCGGTCGCGTCGAAGCAAGACACGATTGTGATTTCGCGGCGACTGCTAACCAACACATTCGCCAAGTAACGGCGCGATTCTGGCAGCTGCAACTGACCGAGGTTGGACAGCAGCGCGCCGTGCTCGGTGAGGCCGAAGCCAACCGAGAAGACAACGCGATCGGCGATGCGATGGGTCAGATCGGCCATTGCCATGACCTCGAAACGCTCGCGACCGTGACCCTCGAAGAACATCGCCAGATCCGCAGAACGAGCTATCGCAGCCTGCACGGCCTCGCGCACACGCTCGGCATGTTTCGCGCTGGCAGTCGAGACCAGCAGCGAGTCCTGCGGATGCCACTTCGCGTGATGAATGACGAGATCGACACAACGTGCAACCTCGGCGTCGAGGCTCTCCGTGGCACCTTCGACCTGCGAGGTCGCTCGATTGCCCTGATGGATTAGGTCGAGGATGATCGGCTGCTCACCCAAGAATTCGGCAGCGGTTGGCTCGAACACGATCCGGTTCTGGTAGAACTCGCGGTTGATGAGCCCACCAAGTGCCTGCCCCGTGGTGCGCCACGAGTGCCGCATAGTCTCGATGCCGTAGGCCTCGCCGACTTCGCGGTAGATCGATTGGGCGCTAAGTTCGCGCTCCGCGGGCAAGCCGGCCGCGACCAGCGATGGGATGAACTCGAATCCGTCCGGGCCGGCGATGGCCTCGTCGCCCCAGGCAATCACCTGACGCACGCGAGACAGAGCTGCGAGATTTTCGGCAACCGTCGTTCCTGCGGCATCGAGCACAAACAGGCAATCGAATTTTTCGTTCGCGGGCAGCACGCGGGCCAGTTCGAACGGCGATGCGAGGACGGCGGTCGCCAGGTGAGGCCAAACGCCCGGCGCCGCGGCCGCCAATTCGGCGATGGTGGCGTGACCCGAGCGCAAAACGGCCTTCAGGGCCTCGGCCTCAACCTTGTTGTCTGCGATGGAATCCGACCAACGCTTGGCGAGCTGACCGGCCACGATCGAGGAGCCCGCCGAAATGAGTGCCGCATCCATCGTTCTGAACTCTGACTCGAGTCGCGCTAGCTCGGTCGAGCTATAGCCGAGAAGTTGAGGGCTCTTCGAGACCAGGTACTCGAGGGCACTCGACCACCAGGCCTGCTCGAGCTCCTGCGACAGGTGTTCGCGTGCGACCTTGATGCGAGCCAAATCGCGCAGCAGGCGGCCAAGGCCGAGGTCGCGCAGGCGATCGGTGACCTGCAAACGATCGCCGAGGTTTGACAGCGCCTCCGAGTCGCCAGCGAGCGACTCCAGCTTGCGCTCGAGGAGGTCGAGGGGCATCTTGGTCAGTGGCGGCTCGGTCGATTCAGGATCAAGATGCTGCTGAATGTGCTCGAGATCGGCGACGAACGACTGGTATGCCACCTGCGCGTCTGCGATGCCGAGCGGAACCTGCGGTGGGGTCGGCACGTTGCAGAATCGCTGCCAGTCTTCGCGCTGGATAGAGATCGCGCGCAGTGCGGCGTTCATGTCGGGAACCGTCATGCCCGGGCGCAGGTATTCCTTGGCAAGCTTCTTCAAGCGGCGACGGTTGCCGCCCGACATGCGCCCCTGTGGCTCGTATGCCTCGAACTCGCTCCGCTCCGGCTTGCGAGGGCCCGTGGCGATGATGAGTTCGGTGAGTGGACGGTCGAAAACGACCGGCTGAAAGCGATCGAGCGTTTCGCGCAGACCGACGAAGAGGCGCAGGTAGCGACCCCAATCCTCGACGCTAACGGCCGGCACGAAGTTGACTCCGTTTGTAAACGCCGCGAGCTGCTGACTGAGCTTCGGGAAGGCCTCGTCGCGCAAGCGCCTAGCCACCGAGAGCGCCTGCGTGACCTGCTCGGCGTTAGCAAACTGCGCCTGGAACCAAGCGGTGTCTGCGGGGCCGTACTTGAATTCACCAAGCTCGTGGGCCTTCTGAAGCAGCTCGAGGGCCTCCGTGCGATCGCGCAGAGCGACGAGTTGGTCGCGATCCAAACGCGCGCTGTTGACGGGAGCATTTGGCATCAGGCTCAACTCGCTCAACTTGGCCAGGGCTTGCGCAACCGAGACCTCGAGCTTCTCGCTCGGTTGGTTCAAGGTCTCAAAATACGTATCGATGGACGCGGTTGCCGCGGCCAGCTGTTCGAGCTGCTCACCGCGTGCCGCACCGACCTCGGCCTCGGCTTCGCGCGCAGCGGACTTCTCGTTGCGCGAGATCGCCGCGATTGCATCGATCCACGCACTGGTCGAGCGCACGGCGAGCCCGTTGAGGCCGACGGCCGCGAGTCGATCAGCCAACTCGTGCAGGGTCTGGCGGCGCGGCGCGACCAGCAGCACTCGCTTGCCGGCGTTGGCCATGGCAGCCAGCGCGTTAACGACGGTTTGCGTGTAGCCGGTGCCGGGCAGGGTCTCGACGGCAAAACTTTCGCCGGCAACCGCACGTGCCACGATCCGGCGTTGCGTCGAGTCGGCATCGGCGACCAGCACTGCGTCAGGCAGCGGGAGGGCAGAGTTCGTGGCGGCGGCTACGCCCGCGAGAACACGCAGGGGTTCGGTCTCCACCGGGCTAATGGCCTGAATGAGTGAGCTAACAGCGGCGCTGAAGTTGCCGAGCACGAGCAGCGATTCGACGCGCGCCTGTAGGCGAGCCGCCACCAGCGTGTTCAGATAGCCGACGAGATCTGCAGGCATCAGGTCGGTCACGAGGCCCTGGCGGTGCAACAGCTCGGCCGGATTCAACTCGATGCCAGCGTGCTCGCGGAGCGCTTCGATCAATGCTGGATTGACCTCAGGTTCACGAATCAACGTGAGTTCGAAGTCGTCGCTACCGCGCCCGATGACCCGCACTGGCCAGAACATGACCGGCAACTGAAGGTCGAAGCCTGCTGAGGCGAGGTTGAGCAACCCACCGGCGGCATGAATGGTGTCGACACCGAAGTGTTCGCTGAGGCGTTCGCCCTTATTTTTGATTACGCGGACTGCAGCCAGCGCAGCCGTGAAAGCAGCCGGGTCGCGCACCAGGTTCGAAAGCGGTGTTGGCCGACCCGAAAGAAACTGGGTCTGCCCGGTCGGGTGAACGCGCTCGAGATCGAGTTGCACGAGCTCGTTTCGTTCGAAATTGAGGCTCGGATTATGCCCGCCGATGGCGGCGATTTGATTGAACCAGTCCTGCCACTGTTCGGCCGAAATTTTCGCCGCAGAATCTTGTTGCTCAACCATGAAATAAGACTAACTTTGGCCAACTGCAGAGCCGTTTAGACTTGCTCGAGCAACTAAAAATTCGGCTCCGTAGCTCAGTGGATAGAGCAGAGGTTTCCTAAACCTTGTGTCGTAGGTTCGATTCCTATCGGGGCCACCAACCGTCTAGGCGGCAGCGTCGTAGGCAAAGAACTCATCCCACTCGGGCTCGAGCCGTTCCGCACCTCTAATACTCCAGGCCAGCCCGTGCGGCATGCGCGGCGAGAACGGCAGTTGCCAGCCGATTTCATCCAGCGTCTTGTCGCTCTTTTTGTTGTTGCACTTCAGGCAGCAAGCAACCAGGTTTTCCCAGGTGTCGCGACCCCCGCGCGACCGCGGCTGCACGTGATCGATAGTGGTCGCCGAGCGCTGACAATAGGCACAGCGATGGCCGTCGCGGCGCAGCACTCCCCTGCGCGAAACGGGGATCATTCTGCTCGATGGAATTCGCACGTAGCGCTGCAGCAGAATCACCGATGGCAGAGCAAACTCGGTGTTGGCGCTGTGCACCAACTGATCGCCGGTGGCCGCCAGAACAGTGGCCTTGTGGTTCAACACCAACATCAACGCCCGTTTAAACGACACCACCGCAAGCGGTTCGTATCCGGCATTCAAAACCAGTGTGCGCATCTCAATCCTCTCGATAGGCCCGAACGGCTTTCGGGCATGTCGCAGGCACTAGCGAAACGATTGAGCCAGATGCAAAAAACGCGCCACCGCAATGGTGACGCGTCAGAATTCTGGCCCGAGGCCGGGTTGTTGGGGGCAATGTTGCAGCGCAAGCCCATGCTTGGCAGGCATGTTCTC
>ERZ650311.1465-NODE-1465-length-11639-cov-14.408494_pt1 | contig 11639 bp, 12 predicted proteins | sample MGYA00376247_ERZ650311 | MGnify/ENA primary metagenome ERZ650311 (study PRJEB26733, sample SAMN07839324) | wastewater metagenome | biome: small river; feature: stream; material: water | place: USA: North Carolina | collected 2016-07-28 ... | reverse complement strand
CCTGCTTCTGGGTCTTGCCGCAGAAGGAGCACTTCAAGAGGTCGTTAGCCTCGCCAATTCGTGTGGACATGGGCGTAAATATAGTTTTTGTGCGCGGTTTATGTGGCTCGAATTAAGCCTGACTTTGTTCGCCTATAGGTGAACTGGAATCTCGAGAGCGACGTGGGTCGCGCATCTCTGCGACTCCTGGAACAAGAAGAACTAAGTAACAGACAAGAACATGGAATGCGATGGCCCACAGCAAGAATGAGCGCTCCCCCATAAGTGCAACAACTGGTCCGACAAGCGCCATTCCAAGTGGCATCAATCCACCAGAACCCACCATGTCGATACTAAAGACGCGACCTTGCATATCTTGAGGAACTTCACGCTGCACTGCAGTGACCCAATACGCCTCCCAGCCTCCGATCGAGAGGCCAGCTATGAAATAACCCACGATGACAAAGGCAGGACTGATTGGGAATGCAAGAACCAATGGCGCAACGGCAAAAAGTGACCACCAGGAAATTGCGAGAAGTCCTGGGCGCTTTGTCTTTAATTTAATTGCAACAATGGCAGAGATCATTCCGCCAAGACTGAACATTGCTGCAGAGATAGCGAATGTTGAATTTGTATTGAACTCGCGTCGCGTGATGACGGGAAGCAATACGGTCTCAGCTGCGACAATCACCATCAATTGGAATGAAGCCATTGCGATTGAGGCTGCAATCCATTTAATCTCCCAGACCAACTTAAAGCCCTCTTTGAGCTCGAAGAAGAAGGTTGGTTTATCTTCAAGAATCTCTTGTCGAGGCTTCTCTTTAATTGGAAAGAGAAGTGAGGTGCCAATAAAGAAGGCGATTGCAGTGACTGCAAAGGTGTAATCGGCACCAATCGTCGCCACCGCAATTCCGCCAACACCTGGGCCAACAATGGTGCCAACTTTGGCCACAATGCCTTTTGCGACATTTCCTTGTGGGAGTAAGTGATCTGGCAAAAGACTTGGAACAATCGCAGAGCCTGCTGGTGCACCGAATGAATCACCGAGGCCCATGAGAAAAACTAACAAGCCAATTGCCCAGAGCGGCATGTGATTGGCTGAGACAAAGACGAGAATGAGGGCAAGCGCCCCGCGAAAAGAATCAGCACCGATCATCACCCACTTACGCGGCAATCGGTCAGCCCAAACCCCACCGACCAGCATGAAGAGAGTTCCTGCCAACACACGTGCAGCGAGAATTAATCCGAGATCAGATGCTGTTCCGCCATTGTCCAGAATGCTGATTGCAAGTGCGATAGGGAAAGCTGATGAGCCAAGCACAAAGATGAGTGCTGAGAAAAAGTAGCGTCGGTAATCCTTATAAGAAAAAAGAGAGCCGGGTGCGAAGTATTTCTTTAGCATCGCACCCGGCCCTTTCTTAGTTAATAGTTGTTACGCGGAAGGCTTGGCCTTTCGTGAAGCCATGACCTTATCAATAAGTCCGTACTCGACGGCTTCAGCTGCAGTAAGAATCTTGTCGCGTTCGATATCGGCTTCGATTTCTTCAACTGACTTATTGGAATGCTTCGCCAACATTGTCTCGAGAAGTCCGCGCATACGCATGATCTCGCGTGCTTGGATCTCGATATCAGATGCCTGTCCCCCACCCTCAGATGAAGGCTGGTGAATCAGAATGCGTGAGTGCTCGAGGCCGTAACGCTTTCCCTTTGTTCCACCCGCAAGGATGATTGCTGCAGCAGATGCGGCTTGACCCAAGCAAATTGTCTGAATGTCAGGGCGAACGAACTGCATGGTGTCATAGATAGCTGTAAGCGCTGTAAATGAGCCACCAGGTGAGTTGATGTAGATCGAGATATCGCGATCTGGATCCATTGATTCGAGAGTCAGAAGCTGCGCCATAACATCGTTTGCAACTGTGTCATCGATAGCCTGACCTAAGAAGATGATGCGCTCTTCAAACAACTTTGTGTATGGATCAAGGCGCTTGAAACCATAAGCGGTCTTCTCTTCAATTGTTGGAAGTACGTAACGAGCTTCGAAATCTGAGATGTGCTTCATTACTTGTTACCTCCAGCAATCTGTCCATCGCTTGTTGCAATGTGATCGATAAATCCGTACTCGAGAGCATCCTTGGCATTGAACCAGTTGTCGCGATCTGAATCGATAAGAATCTTCTCAAGTGGCTGACCTGTGTGCTTTGCATTGAGCTCTGAAAGAGTCTGCTTTGTAATCGCCATCTGTTCTGCCTGGATGCGAATATCAGTTGCTGTTCCACCGATTCCACCAAGAGGCTGGTGCATCAAGATGCGAGCATGTGGGGTTGCGTAACGCTTTCCCTTTGTTCCAGCTGTAAGAAGGAACTGGCCCATTGATGCAGCCATTCCCATTGCAACAGTTGCGACATCGTTCTTGATGTAGTTCATGGTGTCGTAGATCGCCATACCTGCGTAGACAGATCCACCTGGTGAGTTGATGTAAAGGTAAATATCTTTCTCTGGGTCTTCTGCAGAGAGAAGGAGTAGCTGCGCGCAGATTTGGTTTGCCATCTCATCGCGGACTTCGCCTGCAAGGAAGATGATTCGTTCGCGCAATAGGCGGCTATAAATCTGATCGCCTAAGCCGAGAGGTGTCTCCGCTGCTGATCTGTTCTGTGGGTTAATTAAATCCACGGTACTTCCTTCCGACTGTGAGCACCCATGTAGGTGCGAATGCATGTAGTGACCTTAACAATGGCAGGGCGAAAATGCTTCCCAAATTGGAGGTAATTAGGGTCAAAACCCTAGATGTTCGCTATCGGCTAAAGATTATTCAGCAGATGCTTCGGCTGCAGCAGCTGCAGGAGTACGAAGCTCTTCGAGTTCAATCTTTGTGCCGTTCTTATCGACAACTGAGATACGCGCGAGAACAGATGCAAGCGCCTTAGCGCGAGTGACCTCTGCGATGACCTGTGTGATCTGTCCAGCCTTCTGGAGCTCCTGAGCGAATTGCTCTGGACCCATTCCATAGCGCTGTGACATGCGAACGAGGTAATCAGTTAATTCGATTTCAGTGATCTGAACATCTTCAGCCTTCACGATTGAATCAAGAAGGAACTCTGACTTGATGCCGTCACGAACTTCCTTATCAACTTCTGCGCGGTGAACAGCATCTTCCAAGCGGCCTTCACCCTCGAGGTGGCTGTTAACTTCTTCAAGCACCAAATCGTCTGGAACTTCGATTGTGAGTTCATTGAGCAACTTCTCAACGAGAAGATCGCGTGCCTGCGCACCCTGTTCTAGCTTCTTCAAACGTGTAAGGCGCTCTGTGAAATCTGCCTTGAGCTCTGCGATTGTGTCGAACTCTGAAGCAAGCTTTGCGAAAGCATCATCAACTGGTGGGAGCTCGCGCTCTTTAACAACCTTAAGAGCGATTTCAACATCACCCTTCTCGTCATCCTTCTGACCAACGAGCTGGGTTGTGAATGTCTTTGTATCTCCTGCAGACATTCCAATGAGTGCCTCATCCAGGCCATCAATCATGCGGTTTGAACCGACTTCGTAGGAAATGTCATTTGCCTTGCCGCCATCAACTTCTGCGCCATCGATGCGAGCTGTGAGATCAACAGTGACGAAGTCACCTGTCTTTGTTGCACGCTCTACTGTGTGAAGCGTTCCGAAGCGAGCGCGGAGTTCGTCAATCTGCTCGTTGAGATCTTCTTCCTTAACTTCTGCGTTATCAACTGTGACAGTGATCTTTGAGAAGTCAGGAAGTGTTACCTCTGGACGTACTGAAACTTCGACTGTGAATTCGAGCTTCTCGTTGTCATTGAACTGCTTAATGTCGACAACAGGGCGACCGATAACGAGAAGTGAGTGCTCGCGTGCAGCCTGTCCGTAAAACTCTGGAAGCGCTGAGTTGATTGCCTCATCGAGAACTGCTGCACGACCAACGCGCTGTTCAACCATTGCTGCAGGAACTTTGCCCTTACGGAATCCTGGAACGTTGATCTGTGATGCGAGCTTCTTAAATGCTTCTGCGATGTATGGGCTGAGTTCTTCGAATGCAACTTCTACTGAAATCTTTACACGTGTTGGTGAAAGTGTCTCTACGTTGCTCTTCACAAGTTACTCCTGTTGATTTGAATTGTTTGTAAAGCATTGAAGTTAAAAAGTTAATCAATAACTTTGAACTACAAGTAATACTGGTCGGGGCGGGGAGATTCGAACTCCCGATCTCCTGCTCCCAAAGCAGGCGCGCTAGCCACTACGCTACGCCCCGAAGGCGCAGGGGGAAGTCTAAAGCAAATTTTCACCTTTCCTTACCGACCCTGTAGTCTTTGGCCCACACCCCGCGGGTGTAGCTCAATGGTAGAGTTCCAGCCTTCCAAGCTGGCTGTGCCGGTTCGATCCCGGTCACCCGCTCCAGTACTTATTTACGCGTGATTTTGCGTGGTTTGAACTTCTTGAGCAGTAAAGCTCCCACTAATTTTTACCAATTCAGTTCCAGAAGTCACTCTTCCTGAGGCCACAAGAATGGTTATGCCGTAGGACACATTTGCAGAACTCCCATCGAGCACGATTTCTGCAGCAATTGAATTCTCATATCGGTTGCTCCCGCTTCGGTACGAATACCCATGCGCCAGTACGTAACTTGTCTGAGCGATTACACCCGATGTCGTGCTTGTCACGGATAAAGAGAGCGGCAGGAAATACTCGGTTGAATCATTGGGTTGATAAGTAAATATGTGAACTCTTACTAAATAGCTCTTGCCCGATTCAAATCCTGTCACTTGAACATTTTCTCCACTTCCGGCACTTCCACTTAAATCATTAAATGTGAGTTGACCGTAAACAACTTTCGTAATGCCAGCAGTTCCAGTTTCTCCCTTTGCACCAGCGGGGCCAGTTGCGCCAGCAGCTCCTGTTGCACCAGCTGGACCTTGCGCACCGGTTGATCCATTTGCTCCTGCAGGACCACTTGCACCTGCACTACCTGCAGGACCTGCTGGTCCCGTTGCTCCAGGTAAACCTGCTTCACCTTTCTCCCCTTGCGGACCCGTTGGACCAGTAGGACCTTGAGGTCCCTGCGGACCAACAACAGTATTTACATTGGCAGTTGAAATCGCTTTTCCATCTGCGCCGTTCTTTCCATCGCTTCCAGAAGGTCCCGTTGGTCCTTGAATATTCTGCGGAGTCGGCCACTTGCCTTTTATCTTTGGTCCATAGATCAACAAACTTCTCACATCAATATAGAAATCCCCATCAATGCCAAGTGAACTCTTTGGTGCACCTTTGCCATTGAGGATTGTGTTAACTACTGCTGTCGTTGATCTACCTGCGCCATTTGCATAGGGGAAGGATGAAAATGTTGCGATTAAAACTGCTACCACCACCGCCAACGGCTTGCTCTGCGTCATGAGAAAAGCTCTCCTTTGAAGGGTTAAAGGAGAATTAGTCTGAAAGTAGAGTAATACCCAAAGTAATCAGGACTCCCCCACATTAGGCTCACAGGAAAGGCCGAATACACGCTCAGTTCTTCACAGGATGGCCTTCAGGATTCACATGGTGCCCTCAGCTTCCCCGGCTACCTTTCTGAGCATTGGGGTGTTTATTACTACCAAGTCAGCAACACGGGGCTGACACTTAGTACGGGACAGGAGACATGCAAATGTCATCAAAGAAGAAAGTATTCGCAGTAGCGATTACAACGGTTGCTTTGACTGCAGGCACATTCGGTGTCGCAGGTGCAGCAACAAAGGCAACACGTGTTTCAAAGACAACAATTACAACGATCGCTAACCAGGCTGCTGCAGGCAAGCTCGGTCGTGGTGAAGAACTTGCATCAATCCTTTCAGGACTTGTTGCTAAGGGAACAATCACTCAGTCACAGGCTGATGCAATCATTGCAGCACACGCTGCAGCAGATGCAGCTCGCGATGCACTTCGCCCAGCAAAGGGTCTCGGTGGTCCACTCGGTGACAAGCTCACAATCGTTTCAACAACACTTGGAATTGATACACCAACTGTTATCTCACGCCTTAAGGCAGGAGAAACTCTTGCAACTATCGCAGGTGCAAAGAAGGATGCGTTGATCGCAGCACTCGTTGCTGATGAGACAAAGCGCATCGATGCAGCTGTTACTGCAGGCAAGTTGACTGCAGCACAGGCAACAACACTGAAGGCAAACCTCGTCGCACACGTGACAGATGAAGTGAATTCAACTGCACCTGTTGGCCCAATGATGGGTGATCGCGACGATCGTGGTGGCAAGGGTGGCCGCGGCGGACGTGGACACGGACACGGTGGACCTATGGGCGGTGGAATGAATGGCGGCACATCAGGTGCTCCAACAATTCCAACTCCAACCACAACAACTTCAGCAACAGCATAAAACGCTTCATGTAGTTCCTCCTTGGGTAGAAAACCCGCCAGGTGAGCAATTCACTTGGCGGGTTTTCGTTTGCTCGCAGGTATGCCGTGATTAAATTGCGCATGCGAATTCACATCGGCAGCGACCACGCGGGCCTTGAGTTCAAGAATGAACTCATCCATCACCTCGTTGCTGGTGGACATGACGTCACCGATCACGGGCCATATGAATTCGACGCCCTCGATGATTACCCAGATTTCTGCATCCCGACAGCTCAGGCTGTTGCCCAAGATGCCACCTCAATCGGAATCGTCTTGGGTGGCTCAGGTAATGGCGAACAAATCGCTGCTAATAAAGTTAAAGGTATCCGCGCGGCCCTTGTCTGGAGCGTCGAGACCGCAAAGCTTGCTCGCGAACATAACAATGCCAATGTTATTTCAGTAGGCCAGCGCCAACATTCTGCACAAGAAGTAAAAGACTTTATCGATGCATTTATCGCGACGCCGTTTCCTGGTGACGAGCGCCATGCACGTCGCATCGGCAAGATTGCTAGATTCGAAGATACCTGCTGCTAGTTTTTAAAATATCTAAAGTCGTTAACTTGATGATCTTTAGTAATTCCCTGACCTTCAAAACGAGTCTCTGGACGCCAATCAGGGCGTGCAACTTTTCCACCAGTAAATAGAGTCGATGCAGCAAAGACTTCTTCAATCCATTCGGCGTATGGAACCCAGTCGGTGGCGATATGAATAAATCCACCTGGCTTTAACTTGGATGCAACCTGCGCCAAGAAGTTAGCGTTCACGATGCGGCGCTTATTGTGCTTCTTCTTCTGCCACGGATCTGGGAAGAACAAGTGCACGCCATCAAGTGATTGATCAGCAATCATGTTGTGCATAATTAAATGTGCATCACCTTGAATAACGCGAAGGTTCTTCAAACCGTATTCATGAATTAAGAGAAATAGCTTGCCAACACCTGGACGGTGAACATCGACGGCTAGAAATCCTTTTTCAGGAAAAGCTTGGCCAATAAGAGCAGTCGCCTCCCCCATGCCAAATCCGATCTCAAGGATGACCTCCTTGGAATCTGGAAAAAGCCTTGCAAAATCTAAAACCTGATTGCTGGCTTCGATTCCATAAGAGCCCCAATGCTTATCGAGGGCTGCTTGCTGAGGACCTGTAATACGAGAGCCGCGGATGCGATAACTGCGAACTGTAGGCTCTTCCATAGCGAGAATCTTATGGTTCGATTAGGCTCTCTTCATCCACGCAGACCATCTATAAGGAGTAAACCGTGCCAGGAGTAAATCTCACACGTGCAGAAGCGCAAGAACGTTCACAGCTCGTCAAGGTCCATTCATACGAAGTAGATCTCGATCTCACTGTTGGAGCTGAGAACTTCATCGTGAAGACTCGTGTTAAGTTCGATGGTCTCAAGCCAGGCGCAACAACTTTTATCGATGCAGTCGGCAAGTCAGTCATCAAGGCCGAACTCAATGGTCAGGCATTCGATCCAAAGTTTGATGGCGAATCAATCTTCCTTCCACCACTTGCAGCGAGCAACGAGCTCTACGTCGAATTCGAAGGCATCTACTCAAATTCAGGCGAAGGTCTCCACCGCTTCCAGGATCCTGCTGACGGAGAGGTCTACCTCTACACCCAGCACGAAGTTCCAGACGCTCGTCGCACATTTGTGTGCTTCGACCAGCCAGACCTCAAGGCAACATTTGCAATCTCAGCAACAGTTCCTGGTCACTGGGAAGTAATTTCAAATAACCCGGTTGCATCAAAGGATGATGTTGCAGGTAACAAGAAGTGGACATTCACTACCACTCCTCGCATCTCTACCTACCTGACAGCGCTTGTTGCAGGTCCTTACTTCAAGGTCGAGAGCGAATACAAGGGTGCAAAGGTTGTTCCACTGGGTCTCTACTGCCGCAAGTCACTTGCAGAGCACATGGATGCAGAAGAACTCTTCGACATCACACGTCGCGGCTTTGCAGCATTTGAAAAGGACTTCGGTCTTGCATATCCATTCGATAAGTACGATCAGATTGCAGTTGCAGAATTCAATGCCGGCGCAATGGAGAACGCTGGTTGCGTGACATTCGCAGAGAACTACTTCGTCTTCCGCTCAAAGGTCACTGACAAGGAATACAACTGGCGCGCAAATGTCATCCTTCACGAGATGGCACATATGTGGTTCGGTGACCTCGTCACAATGTCATGGTGGGATGACCTATGGCTCAATGAGTCATTTGCTGAGTGGGCTTCGTATCACACGCTCGCATACGCAACTCGTTTCACAAACTCATGGACAGTCTTTAATGCAGAGCGCAAGAACTGGGCATACCGCCAGGATCAGCTCTCATCTACTCACCCAATTGCAGTAGATATGTATGACCTCGAAGCCGTTAAGACAAACTTCGATGGAATCACCTACGCAAAGGGAGCATCTGTCCTTCAGCAGCTCGTTGCATACGTGGGTCTCGATGCATTTATCGCTGGCTTGAAGAAGTACTTTGAAAAGCATGCGTGGGGCAATACAACTCTTAATGACTTAATCGTCGAACTCGAAGCAACTTCAGGTCGCGATCTCAAGCCATGGATTGCTACATGGCTACAAACAGCTGGCGTTAATACATGGCGCCCAGAGCTTGTTATCGATGGTGATAAGTACACATCTGTTGCCGTTAAGCAGGAAGTGCCACTTGTTCCAGCTGGCTCATCAGAACTTCGCCCACACCGTATGGCAGTCGGTCTCTATGACATCGCAGGCGGCAAGGTTGTTCGTCGCAAGCGCGTCGAGCTCGATGTTGCCGGTGCAACAACTGTGGTTCCTGAACTTGCCGGAGAGAAGCTTGCAGATCTCGTTGTTCTCAACGATGGTGACCTCTCATACGGAAAGCTCCGCTTTGATGATCGCTCCATCGCAACTCTCAAGAGCCACCTTGGAAATATCGAAGATTCATTGACCCGTGCACTTGCCTGGTCAGCAGTCTGGGATATGACTCGTGATGGCGAACTCGCTGCAAGTGATTACGTACCAATGGTTCTCAATGCGCTTGCATCAGAGACCGATGTTGCCGTTGTTGCTACTCAGATGTTGCAGCTCGGAACAGCTGTCGAGCTCTATGCAGCTGATAAGAACCGTGATGCGCTTCGCACAATCTTGGCCGATGGCATCGAGAAGCTTCTTGATGGCGCAGCGGCAGGAAGCGATATGCAGCTTCAATATGTTCGCAGCTTTGCGGCAAGTGCAAAGTCACCTGCTCAGGTTTCAAAGGTGCGCGACATCCTTGATGGCAAGGTTGCAGGCGTCACTGTTGATGCAAACCTTCGCTGGACACTCCTTAACTCATTGGTCGAGCGCGGTGCTGCAACAGTCGCTGAAGTTGAAGCAGAGCTCGCAAACGATAAGAGCGCCGATGGTGAAAAGGCTGCAGCGTTCGGTCGTGCAGTTGGAGCAGATGCTGCAGTCAAGGCTGCTGCCTGGGAGCTTGCAACAACGAAGGACATCTCAAACCACATCCAGATTCAGACTATTCAGGGCTTCAACCGCCCAGGACAGCGCGAGCTCACTGCACCATATGCGGATAAGTACTTCGATCTCATCCTTGACTACTGGACATCTCATACATATGAGTTTGCAAGCAATATTGCACTTCTTGCATTTCCTTCATACCAAGTATCAGATGCCACGATGAAGAAGGTTGAAGGTTGGTTGTCAGGTGCTGGTAAAGATGCACCTAACGGTCTTCGACGTATCGTCTCCGAACAGCGCGATGCTCTAGCTCGCGCCCTCAAGGCACAAGCAAAAGATGCATAAGTAGCTCTGAATAAGAAAAGCCCCGGTCATTGCGACCGGGGCTTTTCTATTGAAAAAATGAATTAAGAGATGATTGTGATGAAGTTGTCGTTGTCGTCAGGGATGGAATTGATGACTTCTTGCTTCTCCTTCTTGGGCGCTGATGCGAACCAAGAAATCAGAGCAATCACTGTGAAGATTGCCACTGGAGCAAGGAAGAAATATGTAAATGTCTGAAGTGCGGTCAATCCCTGACCTGGCTGAGCATTGCCTTCTTGATTGATCATTGGCAGAAGGTTTGCGACCTGAGATAGAGGCTTAATCATGAGGAGGAGTCTATCCTTAACCACTATGAGCGACCGTACACAGCACTTTGTTGATTGGTTCACAGGAGCACCGCTCCGCGTTATCTCTGTCTTCCTTATTGCCTTGATCTGCCACTCAGTTGGCAAGCGCGCCATCGACCGTGCAGTAGCAAAGCTGGCTTCGGCTGATATCAAGCCAGGTCCAGGAGTCGTTGCCCGTCAGGCAGAACGCGCCCGCACTATCGGCACCGTACTGACATCAACCTTCAACGCATTTGTATGGGTTATCGCAATTGGAATGATTCTCGGCGAATTCGGTTTTGATCTTGGTCCTGTCATTGCATCAGCGGGAATTATCGGCGTAGCAATCGGTCTCGGTGCACAAACACTCGTTAAAGATGTTCTCTCAGGAATCTTTATGTTGGTTGAAGACCAGTATGGTGTTGGCGACCAAGTCAAAGTGGGAGATGTTGAAGGTGCGGTAGAGCGAGTTGGACTTCGAGTGACAACTGTTAGAGATGCTTCAGGCACTCTCTGGTTTCTCCGCAATGGCGAAATCCTTGTGGTTGGAAATAGATCAAAGAAGTAGAACTAATCTTCAAATGAGTTAAGGAGATGCTCCGCAGCTCCTTCTAAATATCTCCAAAGCTTTTCTTCCGCAGCCTCTTCCATCTCCATGCCTTTAACAGCTTCACGCATGCATGCAAGCCATGCATCGCGTGCTGCAGGCCCAATATGAAAACCTGCATGGCGCATTCGAAGACGAGGGTGGCCGCGCTCCTCCTGATAGGTAGTTGGCCCACCCCAATACTGCTCGAGAAACATTTGAAGCCTACGAGCAGCTCCTGCCAAATCTCTCTCTGGATACATCGGACGCAAGATTTCGTTGGTCGCAACGCGAGCATAGAACTGAGAGACGAGATCAGAGAAGAATGCCTCTCCCCCAAATAACTCGTAGTAGTTGGTGGTATCGCGTTCTGCCATTAAGCCCTCACCTGCTCAGAGCTCTTTCCCTTGGCAATTTGCAAGACAAAGTAAGCCGCCACCAAACACATTGCAGCTGAGATATAGAAGGCGATTGCATAATCACCAAATTTCACTCGCAAGAGAGCTGCTCCAAAAGCTGCAACAGATGCGCCGATTGATGGGCGACAAAGACCCATCCATAGACGATTGTGCCGCGCTGTGGTAGATCG
>ERZ650311.1464-NODE-1464-length-11639-cov-24.743526_pt1 | contig 11639 bp, 15 predicted proteins | sample MGYA00376247_ERZ650311 | MGnify/ENA primary metagenome ERZ650311 (study PRJEB26733, sample SAMN07839324) | wastewater metagenome | biome: small river; feature: stream; material: water | place: USA: North Carolina | collected 2016-07-28 ... | reverse complement strand
TACGGCAAACGAAGAAAGTGTATCTTTTAAGGATGACACCGTTGAAATGTCAAAACTAAAACTCGAAGCGCTGAAATAGGCAATAAGATATATTGAGGTATGTATGGCTTAAATGGTAGCTAACGGTTCGCAGCTACACGCAGTAGCCGAAGCGTTGGCTTGTGCGTGGGGAGAATTGCGCATAGGTGCTGTTATAAGCAGTTATATTAAACAATTTAAAATAAAAAAAAATGGAAAAACAAACAGAAACAGGCTTATTTTATAATAAAATAGAGGAAGCTTATGAGCAACTTTTAAACGAGTTGATGCAAAAAGATTGTCAAAGAGTTGAATTTATCAGAGGTATGTTGTCTGTTTATTCAGATATACTAAAAGATAAAAGTCATTGGAAAACCGAAGCAAGAAACTATTTTAAATAATTGCCACTAACGTTTCTAGGCTTTGTGCAGGTGGGGCATTAAAGCACGAAAGTTTCAACCCACCACTAATGTTTAATTGAAATACAAATGATGAATATAGCAGATAACCCCCACTTGCACAAAACCGCTGTTAGCCGCTGGCCTTTCTCAAAAATTCAAATAAAATGAAACGTAAAGATGAAATTGAAAGTAAAATAAGCCAACTTGAACAAGAAATGAAATATTGGCAAAAAATGCAAAATGAATACAAGTGGACTAACCACGAAAAAGAAAATGGCTCTGAAACTTATGGTATGTACCAAGTTAAAGAAGTTGATGCGTTGAAAAAAATTGAACTTCTTAAATGGGTACTGTCATAGGCTTGCGGCTAACGTTTTGCGGTTTTGTGTCTGTTTGCCCCTTGCACAAAGTTTTAAGTTTACCACAAATGTTGATGGGGCAAATAGCACAAAACCGCTGTTATAAGCTGGCTGCGGTTAATTAAAAACGAAACTTAAATATGAAAGTATTAATAACACACGAGGAAAGCCAAACGGTAATGGAAGCATTTTTGAACGCTGGACACGATGCTTATAGTTGCGACTTATTACCGGCAAGTGGAAAATATCCTGAAAGGCATTTACAAATGGATTGCTTTGAAGCTATAAAATTAATTGAGCCTGATTTTTTAGGAATGCACCCGGAATGCACTCGGCTAACAGTTGCAGCAAATAAATACTATAAGCCGGAATACGCTGAAAGGTTTCCAAATATCCACGAACAAAGAGTCGAAGCCGTTGAACACTTTTTGAAATGTGCTGAAGCATTAGAACAAATTGGATGCGGTTACATTGAAAACCCGATTGGAATAATGAGCCGACTTTATAAAAAGCCAAATCAAATTATACAGCCTTACCAATTTGGACATACTGAAAGGAAAAGCACCTGTTTATGGCTTGCCGGATTGCCAAAATTAGAACCGACTGAAATAGTTGAACCCGATATAATTATTCACAAAAGTGGTCGAACTGATAGTCGATTGCATTATGAAACATTTAAACTACCAAAGGAAGAAAGGCGAAAAGCACGTTCAAAAACCTTTACCGGAATAGCCGAAGCAATGGCTTCTCAATGGGGGATTGTCATTCGGAGCAGGAACGTAGCAGCTTGCTTATAACGTTAAGGTGCTTGGCGATAGTGCGAGGTTACGAGCATTTTGCCAAACACGTGTTATATGCAGGTGCGGAATATTAGCACAGAACTAAAATCGAAGAACGAAACTTTTTTCTTTTCTTTTTTAGCGATGGCAAAAAATTAAAACAATAGATAAATGGGAAGTATAAAAGGACAAAAGCATAATCCATACCTTGAAGGTAGATATGCACACATTAATCCGAATGACGTAGTTTTTACGCCTGATTGGTTAGCAAAACAAATATGTGGAATGTTTGACATTAAAGGCAAAGTATTAGAACCCTGCAAAGGCGAAGGGGCATTTTTAAAATACTTACCTGAAAATACAGATTGGTGCGAAATTGCTGATGGTAAAAACTACTACGATTATAACGAGAAAGTAGATTGGATTGTAACAAACCCACCATACTCTGATTACAATAGATTTTTGGAACATTCATTTGTATTAGCAGATAATATAGTGTTGCTTGTACCTGTGGCTAAAATGTTTAAGAGTATGGGAACTTTACAAGCGATATTCAATTATGGTGGTTTTGCTGAAATACATACGGTTCCTTCAAGTATGGCAGGATTTCCTTTTGGCTTTCCAAGTGCAGTATATTATTTGAAACGAGATTACAAAGGTGAAACTAAAATCAAAATGCTTGACGGTATTACTTTTGAGGGAAGGAAAAAAAGAAAAGAAAAAGATTTACACGCAGGAACTCTCTTTGGAAACGAAATTTAGCACTTGCGTATAACGGTTTGTGGCTTTGCGAAGGCAGGGCTTCAAGGCACAAAAGTTCAAATTTAGCACAATGTTTAATAGTAGTACAAATTTTCAATAAACCACAAATGCCCTGCTTTTGCAAAACCCTTGTTATGGGCAGTACGGTATTTAACACGAGATTTTAAAAATGGAAGTAAATAAAATATATCACGATGATTGGATGAATAACCAACTACCTGACAAATCGGTTCAGTTGATTATTGCAGACCCACCATATTACAAAGTAAAAGGAGATTTTGACTTTGTATGGAAAACCTTTGATGATTACCTGCAAGATGTGGAACGCTGGGCAATAGAATGCAAAAGGGTTTTAGCAGATAACGGAACGCTTTACTGGTACGGAGATGCTAAAAACATTGCCTATGCTCAAATAATATTTGACAAGCATTTTAATTTACTTAATAGTTTGGTATGGGAAAACACAAACGACCATAAGCAACAAATTCGATTTAATACGGATTTGCGAACCTTTGCCCCGCTTACTGAAAGATTGCTGATGTATGGCAATGGCAATGATAGTAGCGGATTAAATGCTATGTTACAAACATCAATGATACCAATACAAGAGTATATGAATAAGCAAAGGCAAAAGGCAAATGTGAATTATACTTTTATCGCTAAACTATTTGACATATCGACAACTGCTGTTGTTCATTGGTTCAATTATCCAACTCAACCAAGTTTGCCTGAACAAAGCAAATACAACAAATTGAGAGAATTTATTGACCTAATGCCATACGAAGATTTGCAGAAATGGAACGAAGAACTACGCAGACAACACGAAGAACTACGCAGACCATTTAATAACGAAAGATTTTATGGTGATGTGATAAGATTGCCAAATTATGAAACAGGAAAGCACGAACACGACACGCCAAAACCAGAAAAGCTAACAAGGGAACTAATACTAATAAGTAGCAGACCAAACGACCTTATTTTAGTTCCCTTTGCTGGAAGTGGTACAGAGTGTGCAATGGCAATAAAAGAAAATAGAAACTTTATAGGATTTGAAATAAATGAAAAACACGTTAATTATGGAAAAAAACGAGTTGATAATATCAAGGCACAGCCGTCTTTGTTTGTCGGTTCGTAGTATTGCCCATAACTCAAAAATAGACGCAATATATTTCGTCTATTTAAAAAAACATTTGTGTATATCGTACATATTACATATCTTTGATTAAAATTTAAAACCCTAAAAAAATGAGTCAGATTCAGAAAGTTCCGACGCTGAACGAACTACTAAGCGAAACGGAAGCCACACTAAAAGAAAACCAATTAACGGTACTACTGAACACAGCCCCGCCATCTGCCTGGGTTAAGGAGCAACCAATGGCAAAAACAGCCTATTTGCCTATTGATAAGGTCCAGTATCTACTAACAAAGATTTACGGCAAATGGTGGGTTGAGGTTATCAATACACAAGTGTTTGCCAATTCCGTTACCGTTACCGTCCGCTTGTTTGTTCGCAATCCATTGACAGGAGAAACAGAACACAACGACGGCGTAGGTGCTGCGCCAATTCAAACCGACAAGGGTAAGGGCGCAATGGATTGGAACTTTGCCAAAGCAGACGGAGTTCAAAAGGCACTACCAGCAGCGAAGGCATACGCTATCAAAGATGCCGCAGAGGAATTCGGTAAGATATTTGGCCGTGACCTGAACCGAAAGGACACGTTTAACGACTATACCTCTATGCTAAAGCCTGATGCAAACGTATTGGCTGAAATGTTGGAGGCAAAGCGCAATGAAATGACACCCGAGGAAATAGAAAACGCTGAGCGCATCATCAATAACAACGAAGTAAATTCATTTTCTAAACTTTTTAAAGCCCTGAGCAAATGAACGACGAATTAAGACATGGCCGTTTCACATCAAGTGAAATCTATAAGCTGACTAAAAAAGGCAGAAGCAAAGATGACCTATTCGGAGAACCCGCAAAGAAGTACATCCGTTCCCGATTATTTGAGCGAAAACTAAAACGCTCACTCAATTCAAGCAGTTCGGCCCGCCCGCTGCAATGGGGCAAGTGCGTAGAACAGATTTGCTTTGATATGCTGCCAACGGAATACACATTGAACTCACAGGACACTATCATACACACTGAGTACCCTTTCATTGCAGGAACGCCCGATGTATTGAAACAACGCCCTAAAAAAACCGTCGGGGATATTAAATGCCCTGAAACATTGGAATCTTTTTGCACCTTGATTGAGGCATACAACAAGGGCGGGTTTGGTAAAATCATTGACACCCATAGCGACGGCGAAAAGTTCTATTGGCAGTTAGTAAACAATGCTATCTTAACCGATAGTGAATGCGCTGAACTGATAGTCTTTGCCCCTAGTGAGGAACACAGGGCGGACGTAATCGAGAGCGCAAATCTATTGGGCTTTAATTGGATTAGTTATGCCTCTAATTCTGAACTTCCTTTTCTGCCTGCTGATTCTGAATATAAGTCGCTTAATATACTCAGCGTTGACATCCCGCAAAGCGATAAGGATAGATTAATTGACCTTGCAATAAAAGCCGAGGCAATGATTTGTAGTACCAGCCTCCTCACCATCCACGACGGCACGACAAAAATATTTGAGAAATTACCCGGTTAGAGGGTTTCCGGGAGGGCCGGTTTGCCATGTGTCGCCGGCCCTATTTTTTTAACTTGAAAAAATAAAACACCATGAAAACCGAATACGATAAATTCCAATTAATACTTGAAGCAACCGCGAAAGAGTACGGAGTAACGAAGTCCGATATAAAGGGGAAACGAAGACTCAGGAAGTTCGTAAACCCGAGATTCACTGCGGTATTACTGGCCTATAAGCGGCTGACGAAATTAACCGAGGAAGAAATAGGCGCTATGCTTGGCTACCGTGACCATAGCACTATCATTAACGCACTCAGGAAGGCAAGGATTTACCTAGAAACCGAGGATGAATTCAGGTTCAGACACGACCGGATTTACAAAGAGTTGCTGCCCATGCTTTCACGGCCCGTATTCCAGCCGAAAGTACCGGGGCTTTTACTTGCGAAAGATCATATAAAAGCGGTGGAGGGTTTTATGTGATGAAAAAAAAATCTTTGAAAAAGTTTGCAGTTTCAAAATAAGCGTTGTATATTTGTATCAACAAAAAACAGTAAAACAATGACAACATTAGCAATCACAAAAGAAAACAATGCAAAAGTAAAAGCATTAAGAAAAGTAGCCAACACAAAATGGGCTGGCACTACAATTCACGACACTATGGATAAATGCCTTAGAGCGATATGCTTATTTAGTGGTGTTAATTCTGGACACTACAACCCAGCAGCAACAAGAATAAATGGATTAACTGGCTGGTTTATGATTAATCAAGATGGTTCACTTTTTTGTGAGGCAAGAGTAATCAAAGAAGATGAAAGGCAATATCGAATTGAGTATATGACAAACGCAGCTTGGAATGAATTTGAAAACGATTATTGCAACTTTATAGATGAAGAATAAAAAAGAAAAAAGGGGAGGCACTCGGCAGGGGTCGGGTGCTAAACCTAAATACAACGAGCAAACTAAAACGGTTGCCTTTCGCTGTCCAGTGTCAAAAGTTGATGAACTGAAAACTATTGTTAAGTCAAGCCTTTCTAAGTGGGCGATAAAGAATAATAAAAAATAAAATCCATGACATTACAACAACTACAACAACAAGAACAGGAACTCGAAAGACTCCTAAGCGAAAACAGAGCCAAACAGCGCGAAATCACAAAACAAGCATTCGTTGAGAAATACGGAGCTGATGTGGGGGATACGATTGAGTGGATGGATTGGGGTGAAACAAAACAAGGCGTACTATTTAGTATTCGCGAAAACGCCTGCAAAGTAAAATTATTAAAAAAATCAGGCGAAGTAGGTGTTCGCGAGGCAATGATATGGCCTATTGAATTCCAATCCATCAAAGTAATCGAAAAAAAATCTTAATCACTTAATAAACAAAACAAAATGAGCAGTTACACAATCGAAGGCCGGGTTATTTCCGTCGGCCAAACAGAACAGAAGTCCGAGAAATTCTCAGTTAGGAAATTCGTTGTTGACGACGAAGCACCGGAATACGCAAACCTCCATGAATTCCAACTTTCAAACGCAAAAACAACATTGGCCGACGGGCTAAAGATTGGAACCCGGGTAAAGGTACATTTCAACATCAGAGGCCGTGCATGGACATCACCAAGTGGTGAGGTCAAGTACTTTTCATCGCTTGACGCCTGGAAGATCGAACCCATTGACGGCACAAACGATCAGCAGGCGCAGCCTCAACAACCAGCACAGCAACCACAACAAGCCACTATTGTTAATGACCTCCCTTTTTAGCATGGAACACACAATAATAATCGACTGCAAGTACAAGGGCTGCAATCTGTATGACATAACGGATTGCGCCTTTGTTTTGTGGTACATCAAACACTTTCGGCTGATACTTATACCAAAAGAATTGCAAGATTTGGTGCATAATATTCCGCCGGAATTCCTATCTTAGCGGTTCAAAACTATTCGTGTGATGGCGAATAATTCCACAAAGACATTTAATCTAACCGCCCGACTGCATGACCCTGTATGACGTACAGGCCATCACCATGTGGTTCGGGCGGTTAGCTTTATAATAATGAATAAACCAACACTAGACCGTTGCTTCAGGCTTTTCGACTGCGGTTATAGCCTTATTACGGTGGGCGAAAATAAACGGCCAAACTACGCATGGAAAACAGCACAAAACACCCCGCTCACAAAACAAGCATTTGAGAAACAATACAACTACGCTGGTGGGTACATTAAAAAGGACGGCGAAGAAATGCAGGCCACCGTCGGCGTGGGCCTTGTGTGCGGGTACAATGGCCTTGAGGTTATCGATGTTGACCTAAAGGTATTTAACTCACTTCCTGAACAGCAAGCCTTTTGGCAGGAATTATACGCATACCTAACTGATAATATCGACGACTTTGATACCAAGTTTGTAGTAATCAAAACCAGAAATCAGGGCTATCATATCCTATACCGTTGCGATGTCGTCGCTGGGAATACCAAAATAGCTAAGCTAAAAGGCCACAGCGAAGCCGTCATTGAATCCCGTGGCGTTGGTGGCTATGTGTTTATCTATGACAATCAGGTAAGTAAGTTAGGTTATAACGACATACAGCATATCAGCAAACTTGACCGTGAGATACTTTGGAATATTTGTGCCACGTTTAACTACGTCGATGAAACCAAACCGATCGAAACCGAAAGGCCAATAAAGCAGTATGAAAAGTCAGATGTTACCCCGTGGCAGGATTACAACGACAAAACCAATATCTTCGACATCATAGGGCCGGACTTCGACATCATAAGGCAGTTGAGCGACAAATACATCATCCGCCGGCATGGAGCTACAAGTCCGCATAGTGGGTACGTTTATAGGAATTCTGGGTGTATGTACCTCTTCAGCACCGGAACAATTTACCCGCATGAGAAACTAATTAGCCCATTCAGTGCCTATGCTTACAAGTACCATAACGGGGATTTCCACCGGGCGGCATCGCAACTATACAAGGACGGATTCGGGAGCCGGACTAAGGAAATCAAAACACCGGAGCTCCGTACCGAGATCGAAGACATTAATGAGGTAGCTTTTCCGTTGGATGTGTTCCCGGACCCGATTCAGGAATATATGATACAATGCCATAAGTATCTAAATCACAGCTTTGATTACATGGGGTGTTCGATGCTTTGGCTTTTGTCGGTGATTGTGGGTAATAGTATGCGCATACGTGTAAAGAATGGATGGCATGAAATCGCTACGGTTTGGATTAGTGCCGTCGGGCCGGCGGGTATAGGTAAGACCCCAAGTGTTGACTCCGTGATATTCCCACTACTTAAACAAAACAGCCGTGAGGTTAAGCGATATGTTAAGGCATTGCAGAAGTTTGAGGCTTACAACAAACTATCAAAGGAGGAAAAGCAATACACAGAGGAAGCCAAAGAGCCTACTAAATCACAATTCATTGCAAACGACATCACTTTAGAGGCACTTGTAGACCTTCATGGAGAATCGAAGGTATCAGTCGGGGTATTCAAGGATGAGTTGAATGGATGGTTTAAGGATATGAATAAGTACCGGGCGGGTTCAGACCTTGAGTTTTGGCTCAGTACATGGTCCGGTAAGTCGGTGGCATTTAATAGAAAAATGGCTAAATCTTCATTCGTTGACAAACCAATAATTCCGGTTTTGGGAGGTATACAGCCCGGCGTATTGGCATCGATGTACACCGAAGAAAACAAGGAAAACGGGTTCGTAGATCGTATGCTTTTGACATTCCCGGACCTAATAGTGGATTACTACAACGAAAACGAAATAAACCCGTCCGTAGTGAATTGGTATGAGGAGGCCATAGTGGCTATGTATGAGATAGTCCGCCATGAAATGATAGAGTTAGACCCGGACGGTGAAATAATTCCACGGACGTGCCAATGGACTGCCGAGGCTAAACGGGAATGGATACGGGTATTTAATAACATCACCGCCAAACAAAACAGCGATGAGGTGAACGAATATGTTAAATCCGGCCTGCCTAAAATGAAATCCTATGTGCCGAGGTTTTCTCTTTTATTGCACTTTCTTTCATGTTGTATCAATAACCGCCATGAGGTAGTCAATAAGATTTCAAAAGAGGCCGTTCTAGGCGCCGAGAAGTTAGCGGAGTACTTTATATCCATGAGCGGGAAAATCCGGTCAACAAGTCGGGCTGAGGCACAAATCAAAGAGGTGTCGAAGAATAATCAAGGCAAGTCGCCGTTTGAGATTTTCGAGGCCATGTACAGGAAAAACCCGAAGATAAAAGTATCATCGGTAGCCTCACAACTTGAGGTAAGCCGCCAAACGGTTTACAATTGGAAAAGTGAACTTGACAAAATGTAAATTTGTAAAATTTGTCAAAAGTGTCAAACGCAGTAATATATAAAACATTGGTTTTCAGTCATGTATGCGGATTTTGTCAAGTTGACAAATTGGACAATATAAAATTAAGAGTAAATAAAAATGTCAAAAAAAATAAAATTGTCAAAAGTGTCAAAATTTGACACTTTTCGCCCGAAAGGCCTATAAACACTGCATTCTTGTTGTCAAATTTTTGTCAAATTTGTCAAATTTTGTAAAGTTATAAAAAATCATAATATGAGTATAAAACTAATCACCCAATCCGAATTTGAAACCCTATACAATGAGCGCCGAAAACAGGCCGGAAAGCACAAGAAAACATTCCCGTTGATAACTACCAAGGTCATTAAGAAAAGACAGGATATTTACAAAGCCGATGAAAACGGAGTACCTACTTTGGTGGAACGAATACCCGGAGTGTCGAAAAAAGCATTTGATACCAATAATTTCAACGCCTTGTGTCAGGCCGTTTGGGAGTACTACACAGGGACGCAATTAAAGCGTATCAGTTCGGAAGGAAGGTATAGGCCCGGAATAGGGTTTATAAAGAGTACGAACCGTGGGTTTGCCGACCTTCACGGTATCTACAAAGGCCGTGGTATCTACATTGAAACAAAACAGGTTAATGAGAAGCACCTAAAGAGCCAGAAGCAGTTCAAACAATGGGTTATTGACGGAGGTGGCCTATACGAAACCGTCCGATCTTTTGAAGATATGTATTTATTAACGCATACGATAATTAACAATAGTTTAACATAGTATAAGTATACATTGTGTATATTTGTGGGAGAATTAAAAAAACCAGCAATGACTACAGATTCAAAAAAGCAGGACACCCCCACTGATGCAAATAATGTGTCAAACGAAGTAACAACCCACGCATCTTGCCAACCGCTTGTTAGCGGTTCGTTGCCCTGCCATCACAACTTCATTCAGAAAGATACTTATTGGAAATCGTGTACTCATTGCGGTATGATAGCCCCATTAGGGCAATGACCGCTAACGTGTTTGCGCTTGGCGCAGTGGCGGACTTCGGAGCAAAAAACTTTCAATCCACCATTAAAGCTGATGCGAGGCACAATGTTGAATTAACCACTAAAACCGCCATTGAGCCAAACGCATGTTATAGCCAGTGCTTTTTGATACGAATTATTAACTTTTAAATACAAATCAAATGTCAAAATTAACAGCATTAAAAGAATTAGAAAAATTTATTGAAAACCAAGAATATAATTTCTTAAATAGGGAGTTGCTTGATTTCGCAAACAAGTTAAAAGAAAAAGTACAAATACTTCAAACAAAAGAAGAAAGGCTTTTGAAAGATGCTTATATACAAGGTAATGAAGATGGATTTCACTCAACAGAAAGTCAATCAGATTATGAAACTGAAGGTAGAGATGAATATTATGCAGAAAAATATATTAGAGACGTTTTTTATGGTCAGTCTTAGCATTGGCTATAACGTATGGTGCTTTGCGAAGGCGGGGCTTAAAAGAACAAATGTTGAATTAACCACAAAAGATAATTAGATGCAGAAAGTTGAAAATATAGACGAAAACCCCGCTTTTGCAAAGCACGTGTTACCAGCAGTGCCTTCTTCGGAGGTTTATTTGGAAGATTGTGTAACGGCTTTAAAACGCTATGCAGATAACCATTTTGATTTGGCAATAGTTGACCCGCCTTATGGGATTGGAGCAGGGAAAAGAGTGGGAACAACTTATAAAGAAGGGGTTTTGAGAAATAAAAAAGGATTTGGAAACACAAAACTTTATACTGCGAAAAACTGGGATAACGAAGTGCCTACTGCTGAATACTGGGATGAACTATTTAGGGTTTCAAAAAATCAAATCGTTTGGGGGGGGAATTATTTTACTAAATATTTACCCGAAAGTAGAGGTTGGATTTATTGGGATAAAAAAATAATTAACCATCAAATTGATAATTATTCAGACGGAGAACTTGCTTGGACATCATTTGATACTATATTGAGAAAAGTAACTTATGACTGGATAGGTTTAGGATATTGTAATTCAAGCGAAAAAGGAACAAGAATACATCCTACTCATAAACCTATTTTTTTATACGAATGGATTTTACAGAAATACGCAAAACCAAACGATTTGATTTTAGATACACATTTAGGGAGTGGAAGTAGTAGGATTGCAGCGTATAAAGGCGGGTTTAACTTTGTAGGATTTGAAATAGACCAAGAATATTATGAGAAACAAGAAAAGCGTTTTAATGACTTTAAATCACAATTACGGTTGTTTTAGCGGTGTCGGTGGCATTGCTGGTAACGTCCAGCGTGCTTGCGAAGTGGCTTTGTCGGGCTTTGCC